>Ga0068861_100002171_pt1 | contig 12735 bp, 9 predicted proteins | sample KBSSwiS42_FD_66593 | JGI IMG/M metagenome (GOLD analysis project Ga0068861, IMG submission 66593) | Switchgrass rhizosphere microbial communities from Kellogg Biological Station, Michigan, USA - KBS Switchgrass S4-2 | ecosystem: Host-associated > Plants > Roots > Rhizosphere > Soil ...
ATAAGCGCCCGATGCGCTGCCGGCCTGGTCCTGCCAGTCGCTGAGCACCGGAAACAGCGTCGTGACATTGCCGCCGTTGCGGCGCCACTGGCGCAGGTCCCGCATGTAGCGTGGAAGTTGTCCGAGCAGGGACAGTCGCCTGGCGTTGAATCCCAGTTCGCGCACCGCACGAAACATCGCAGCTGCTGCGGTCATGCGCGCCTCAATACTCGTCGGGTCCGGGAAGTCAGGTGGCGCAGGAATACTTCCCTTGCGTACGTCGAACGCACCAGCGATGGTGCAGGGCGCAGGTAGCGCAGATCGAGTTCACGTGCGAGCGTCGCGTTGACGCCATTCCAATACGATGCTGCCGCTTCGATCAGGTCCGCCGGTGCGATCCTGGTTGCCGTGCTGTCGAGCGCGGCAAGAAAATCGTCGCAGGCAATCAGTCCCGGAATGTCCGCGCCCGGCACTACCGCTTCCGAATAGACGACGCAGCCATTGAGCGGGCCCTGCCATGCGCGGCCCGAGATGGTTCGGGTTCGCTGCATCGGATACATCACCCCGAAGGCAGACTCCGCCTGCCGATAGATACCCTGGCATTGATGCAAGGTCGCCGGTTCGTGCAGTGTCCCGGTATCGGTCACCGAGAGTTCCTGCCAGCCGCTCCCCCACATGTGGCAGGCGCCGCTGACCGCCACTCGATCCATCTGTTCGAGCCAGCGGTCGCTCGACGTGTTGTTCTTGCGATGGCCGACGTGAACGAAGCGATAAGGTCGACGTGGACGCGCGTCGCGATTGGCCCAGAGTTCACCGATGACCGGATGGAAGCTGCGAATCAAGGTCGCCGGTGCCGACTTGCCGCTGGCTGGCGCGGTCGGAGAGATGACTGCGATCGCGCCAATGTTTGGAAACGACCGATGCAGGTCCGACGTGCCGTTACGCACGTAGTCGTAGATGTGACACTCCGCGGCGCGCGTTTCGAAGACCTGGCCGTTATACATACCGCGCTGGATCACGAGCAGGTCGCATTCCACCGGGACCTGCGAGCTGCTCACGTCGAAGCCGCATGCCGCGTAGAACAGCACCAGGTTGGCGAGCACATCGGGATCGAAACCGTCGAGGCCGACGATGACGCAGGTTCGACTCATGATCGTTCTCGGTCGAAGGCAGCCAGCGCGGCGCCGACGACCTGATCCATGTTGTAGTACTTGTATTGGGCCAGTCGCCCGACGAAGGTCACGTCGGTCTGTTCGCCGGCGAGTTCGCGATAGCGGCGATACAGCTCGGCATTGCTCTCGGTGGGAATCGGGTAGTACGGATCGCCCTCGGCACAGGGATACTCGACCACGAGCGAGGTGCCGCGATGTTTCTGTCCGGTGAGATGCTTCACTTCCGTCGTGCGCGTGTGATCGAAGTCGTTCGGGAAGTTGATCGTGCCCACCGGCTGCACGAACTCGGTATCGTGGTAATGCTGGTAAGCGAAGCGCAGCGAGCGATACGGCAGCTTGCCGTAGCAGTAGTCGAAGTAGCGATCGATGGGTCCGGTGAATACCAGGTGCCCGTAGTCGAGCTCCTCACGCACGTCGAAGAAATCAGTCGCAGTCCGCACCGTGATGCGCGGACTGTCGAGCACGCGCTCGAACAGTTTCGTGTAGCCCTGCGCCGGCATGAACTGGAAGTCGTCGGCAAAGTAGCGGTCGTCGTCGTTGCAGCGGGTAGGAATGCGTGCGGCAACACCGGCCGCAAGCTCCGATAGATCCAGGTCCCATTGCTTGCGCGTGTAGTTGCGAAAGAATTTTTCGCACAGGTCGCGGCCCACGCTCGACAGCACCACGTCTTCACTGGTGCGCACCGGCTTGCGTTCTTCGCGCACGCCCTGGAGATACTGCTCGACACCGGCTTCGGACAAGTCCAGGCGATACAGTTTATTGATCGTGGTGCGATTGATCGGAATCGGGTAGAGATCGCCGTTCACCTGCGACAGCACGCGATGCTCGTAGAAACGCCAATGGGTGAAGCGCGACAGGTATTCGAAAATCCGCTTGCCGTTGGTATGGAAAATATGCGGACCGTAAGGATGGATCAGGATGCCATGATCGTCCAGCCGGTCGTAGGCATTGCCTGCGATGTGCGGACGCTTGTCGAGCACCAGGACGCGATGGCCTTTGGCGGCCAGGCGCTCCGCCGACACTGCGCCAGCGAATCCTGCGCCCACGATCACGTAGTCGAAAGTTTCCATGAACTACGCTAATCCGCTGCGCAGGAAGTGCGGATACCTGCTCGCGACGAACAGCATCATGGCCACCGTGACGAACAGTTCGGTGACGATGGACGTCAACGCGGTTCCGGTCTCGGAGAGCCACAAGGTCATGGGGATCAGCAGCACCAGGTTCACTCCGGCAGCAATCGCGACGATGCTTCCAAAGGGAGCGCTGTGACCCAGTGGAATCATGACCTGAATACCGCACACATGAGACAGGGATGTGACGATAGGCAGCAGCGCCAGGATGCGCAGCACCGGGACGGCCTGCCGAAACTCGTCGCCGAACAGGAGATGCACGATCCAGGGAGCACAGGTCAGCACCGCTACCGAGAACACCATGCCGATCAGACCTTGGATCGCGAGCAGCTTGCGTACCAGCGCAGCTCCTTGCGGACCAGGTTCGTTGAGCAGACGCGTCGCGTGTGGAAACACTGCCTGCGTCAGCGGCGAGATCAGCATGTGGAACAGCCGGATGACCTTGTCCGCCGCGGTGTAGAAGGCTGCGGCAGCCTCACTGACCAATGCGCCGAGCGCCAGAACGTTGGTGCTCGTGTACAGCGTAATGGCGGCGTTGGAGAGGAACAGCGGCCAGCTTTCCCCGAGCACTGCGATCATTCGCAGCCGATTCGGTGGGTGAAACTGCAACTCGCCCAGCCGCTGCAATTGATAGAGATTGATGGCCGCAGCGAGCAGCGGCGCCAACCCGAGAACCAGCGCTGCCATGCCGACATCGGCCGGAGAGCGTACATATAGAATGAGCAACGGTACGGCGGCCAGGCGCGGCACGATATTCGGCCAGGCGGAGCGGGCGACGTTCTCGAGCCCCTGGAAATACCAGGTCGTGTTCAATGCAGCCGCCAGCAGCGCCGGCAGCGAGAGGAGCAGCAATTCGTAGACACCCGTCCGCTCGAACAGCAGCCATCCCAGGAGCAGGATGCCGGCGCCACCGATCGCCATGAGCGCCACGCGCGAATAGAACACGTCCCAGAGCACCGCACGGCGATTGTCCAGGTCGGCACCTGCCATGGCGATGCGACGCGTCGCGGAAAAGTTGAAACCGAATTCGACCACCAGGTTCGCGTAACCGATCAAGGCCAAGGCAATGCTCAGGCGTCCATACGCCGCCGGTTCGAGTGAACGCGTGAGAATCGGCAACGTGACGAACGACAGCAGGTAGCCGCTGTATTGCACGACTCCGAGCGCGACGAGATTGGAAGCGAAGGAGCGTCGCTGCAGCGTGCCGCCGACGGTGCCGGCCGAAACGCTCATTGCGCAGCAGCCGGCAGATATAGCATTTGCGGATGATCGACGCGGATGCGCGGCGGCAGCCATTCACCCGACCGAAAGCCGAACCAGTATTGCGGACCGATGACCAGCGACGGATGGTCGAGCAGCAATGCCGCGGCAAGCGAAAACGTACTGTTCGACAGCACGCCTGCGTTGCACTCTGCCATGAGGGCGAAGTCGAGTACGGGACTGAACGAAGCAATCGTTTTGTGTTCGATGTCTGCGAAGCGCTCACGAACCCAGTGTGGATCGTCGGTGACGAAGACGAGATGGATGTCGCCAAGCTGGCTGCGCAAAGTAGCGATGGCGCTGCGGTAGAACGATTCAGGCAGGTTCAGGTCCGCGACGCCATATGCCGAGTAGGAAAGGTAATCGCCGCGACGCACGTGCACGAACGCGTTCGGTGCCGCGCCAGCGTTCACTTCGTGCAAGTAGTTTCTAGCTTGCTGCTGCAGCGTCGCTTTGAGACGCATCGTGCGCGTCGGAAATACCTGGTTCCACAGTGCGCCGTTCTGGTAGAAGCCGCCGTCGACGAACAGGAAGCGCGGCAACAGGCCACGCCTCAGCACGATCTCGCCGTCGGCACCACGCTTCGCGCCGTCGCCGCTTTCGCGTTCGAACGCGTAGTTCGTCAGGCGCAGGCCGCGACACAATGGACGCAACAGGCAAGGGATCAGTACGTACCTGACGATGCGCTTGAGCCATTTCGAGCGGGTGAGCACTCGCAGGCGGGGCCCGTTCAGATCCAGCGATGCCTGCAGGCTCTCGAGCCCTACCGCGACGATGGAATCGTCGCGGCCGGCAAGTGTGCTCAGCGCGTGGTATTGGAATACCTGGTTGCCGAGTCGCCCTTCGCCATAGAAAAAGATCAGCACCGCTGCAGTCCTGTCGTTGCGGCAGCCCGGGCCCCACCTGCGACGGCTGCGCTCGGGCGTGGCGAATTGCCGCGTGCGAGGATGACTTCTTCGTAGATGGATAGCAGTGACGCCAGCGATGGTTCGCGCGAGTACAGCTCTTCGAACAGGCGGCGGTTGGCGTGCCGCATCGTCACTCGCAGCGGTTCATCGGCGAGCAGCCTGACAGCGCTCGCACGCAGCGATGCGGCATCGCCTGCGGTGAATTTCAGACCGTGCTGCTCGGACGTCACTAGTTCGTCCAGCGCGCCGATGGCGGAGACGACGAGCGGCGTTCCAGTGGCGAATGCTTCCAGCAGCGTGACGGGAAAACCCTCGTACCATTCCGATGGAATGACCAGGAAGGCCGCGCCCCGCATCAGTTCGATGACTTCGGATCGTGGTTGAAAGCCGAGAAAGGTCGCCGGGACTCGCATGTCGCGCGACTGTGTTTCGAGTTGCGGCCGTAGCGCGCCGTCGCCGACGATCCGCAGTGGAAAGTCGATATCGCGCCAGGCTTCGATCAGCGTGCGTACGCCTTTTTCGGCGCTCAGGCGCCCGACGTACAGCGCATAGCCTCCTGCGCCGTTGCCGACAGACGGATTTTGCGTCAGGCCATTGGGCCGCACGGCGATACGGCTCTCCGGAAGTCCGCCGCGAACCAGGCGTTCTTTCGCCAGCTGCGTGAGCGCAATGTAGCGATCCACGTCGTTCGCGTACGTTTTCCGGGCCCGATGGACAGCGAGCATGCTCACTACGATTGCCGTAGCAGTTCTCGACTGGCGATAACACCCGTACTGAATCGCCGGCAGCATCGAACCGCCTACGCAGTCCTCGCACGGCCGGCCGTCTCTCATCAGCAGAGCGCCCGGGCAGATCAGGCGATAGTTGTGCAGCGTCTGTACCGTAGGCACGCCTTCGTCATGGCACGCGCGGTACGCACTCGGCGAAATCAGTGGAAAAGTATTGTGAAAGTGCGCGACGTCCGGACGGCGCCGGCCAATGAGTTGGCGCAGTTCGCGATAGCTGTCCGAGGACCAGTGAGTATCGAGTGCCGCGCGGGTCTTGGCCACGATGCCTGAGATCGTGTCGCTGTGTTTCTCGAATGCGATGACTTCGTGGCCGGCGTGCTCCAGCAGCAGCTTCTCGTTGCGGAAGACGATGTCTTCGCCGCTCGGCGAGCCGGTCTGGTAGAAATTGTGGGCCAGCAGGATTTTCAAGGTCGCTCGCTTCGCGGCCCGGCGCCATGCGGGCTTCGTCCTAGTCAGCCGCGGCAGTGTGGCGACGCTTCATGAAGGCCCGGTTACATCGGACGGCTCAGAGAATCCTCTTGCTCACCGTCGCCGCCGGCAGGCTCTCGCGGCCGTCAGCGCTCATCGCCGTCACCTTGAAGTAATAATTGTCGGGCGGCAGATCCTTGAAGGTATAGGAATTACCGGTGCGGGCACTGATGCTGAACACTTTCATGCGCGGCTCCGCATCGGACCAGTAATAAATGAGGTAGCTCGCCAGGTCGAGCAGCGGCGAACCGTCTTCGTTCGTCAATGGCGCCTGCCATGACAGGACGGCCTGGTTGGTCGGCTTGACTGCGAGCAGGGTGTTTCCCCGGATGCCATTGGACACAAAGGAGCGGACGCCGGAGCCGTCGGTGTACGTGTCGAAATGCAATGCGCCCTGGCTCGCCTCGAGATTGTAGGGCGACGAACCGCCCGGTCCGGGGACCAGGTCTTCGAACAGGCTGGCGGTGATGCCGTCGGAGACCCACAGTTCCGTGCCGAAGAGAGGATCGGTGGCGGTGAAATACAGGGTGCCGTTCAGCACCGTGAGATAGAAAGGATTGGAGCCCTGCGCGCCGCTGTAAATATCCGCGACCTGGTGCGGTTGGCTGTCGCTCATGCGATAGGCCCACAGTTCGCGTCCATCGATTGGACGAGTTGCGCTGAAGAACAGGACTCCGCCGCCATTGTCCGTGAACGAAGCCGGCCACGACGATGTCGGCCCCGGAGAAATGTCCGCTTCCAGCCGTGTGCCGCGAGCCGTTCCGTCGGACGACCACAGTTCGGCGCCATGCGCCGCATCCGTGGCTTGGAACCACAATCGACCGGCGAACTCCGTCAACCCGTTGGGAACCGAGTCGCCCGGCCCCGCGTACAGGTCGCCGACCAGCAGCGTTCCTGCTTCGGTGCGATCCGATCGCCACAGCTCGACACCGGAGTTCACTTCGTAAGCCGCGAAGTAAAACATCCCGCCGAACGGTGTCATGCAGCCGTAGGTCAGGACGTGACGGGCTTCGAGAATGCGTTCGACGCCGGCGTCGATACAGTTTGCCGCGGTGGCCGCTCGCGCCGGAGGAGACGCCAGTTGACAGGCAAAGAAACACAATAGCGCGCCTTGCACGGTGCGCAGGACGGAGAACTTCATCGCTGGAGAGCCTCTGCAACGGAATCGTTGCGGGCTGGCAGTGTCGATGGGAGGCGATGACATTCCCCTTACGCACGTGTGAACACACTGCGCTGCACAGGGAAATTTTACGTGCCCGTGTGTACATGAAGCGGACGAACGTAAGACACGGGTGTGTAAGACATTGCGTTTATCCGCCTGTCACATTGCCGTCATGCCGAGGGAACACGGATCTCTTACCGTAGCCCACTGCACGGGTGTCGAGGGCGGCGGGAAATGAATGTGAGGCTCGTATGACGCGCAGTGGCGAGACGGGCCTGCTCGGCATTCGCGTAGGCGTCGCGGACCTGCAGACGCTGGTCGATGCGTCGATGGCGTCGATCGAAGCGCGGCAAGTACCGTTCACGTTCGCGTGTGCCAATCCTCATTCATTGGTCGTCGCTCAATCGGACGCGGAGTTTCGTACTGCGTTGGATGGATGTTCGGCAGTCGTCGCCGACGGTGTGGGCTTGACCATGGCCAGCAGGCTCGTGGGTGCAAACGTCGGCCCACGGATTACCGGTACCGATTATTTCCTTGGCGTGATGTCGCAACTGGACCGGCGCGGCGGCCGCGTATTCTTTCTCGGCTCGACCGATCATGTACTGAAGCGCATCGTAGCCAAAGCCGGTCGTCAGTTTCCCAACGTGCACATCACCGTCCTGTCGCCGCCGTACGGAGCCTGGAGCGAAGCGGACACTCGCAGCGTCCTCGATGCGATCGAGGCAGCACGACCCGATGTCCTGTGGGTGGGCATGACGGCGCCCAAGCAGGAGAAGTGGGTGCATCGATATGCGCCGCAGGTCGCGGTGCCCGTCATCGGCTCGGTCGGTGCCGTGTTCGACTACTATGCGGAAACGGTGCACCGGGCACCGGAGTGGTATTGCCGGCACGGACTCGAATGGCTGTATCGACTGCTGCACGAGCCGAAGCGCCTGTGGCGGCGGACGTTGATCTCCACGCCGGCGTTTCTATGGCTGGTGATGCGCAGGCATGTGTTTGCCATGAACGTGTTCGCTGCGAGGGAGTAGACACTCGCAACGCTGCTGTCACACAAGGGTTGCACGATGCGCGCCTCCTTCGAAGCAGCAGCAACCTTCCCATCTCCATGAGCGCTCCGGCCACAGCGATCTCCCGCTCACGCATTCCGGCGCTGCTGTGGCTGCTACCCGTGTGTCTTGCGGCCCTGTTCTGGGTCTTCTGGCCGGGCATCGATGAGATGGTGAAGATCTGGTTCGTCCGGCCCGAATACAGCCATGCAGTGTTGATTCCGCCGATCGCGCTGTACCTGGCCTGGCAGAAGCGAGTCGAGCTGGCGAACGTCGCCGTCGAGCCCTCGTGGGCCGGTGTCGCCATGGTCGTGGCGAGTGTCGGCGTCAATCTTCTTGGTCAGTTGTCGACGGTCTTCGTGTTGCAGCAACTCGCCTTTCTCGGCGCGCTGTGCGGACTGATCGTGGCGTTTGCGGGTTGGCCGACTCTGCGAATCCTCCGGACGCCGTTGCTGGTGCTGGCATTCATGGTGCCGCTGCCGAACATGATCTGGAACAACTTCTCCTCGCAGCTGCAACTGCTGTCCTCGCAACTCGGCGTGCAGGTGATCCGGCTGTTCGGCATCAGCGTATTCGTCGAAGGCAACGTCATCGATCTCGGCGGCTACAAGCTGCAGGTGGCGGAGGCGTGCGACGGACTGCGTTACCTGTTTCCGTTGCTGACGCTGGGGTTCCTGATGGCGAACTTTTTCCGGGTTGCCATGTGGAAGCGCGTGGCGCTGTTCCTGTCGAGCATTCCCATCACCATTTTCATGAACAGCTTCCGCATCGGCACCATCGGCGTGATGGTGGAGCATTGGGGCCCGGGCATGGCGGAAGGATTCCTGCATGAATTCCAGGGCTGGGTGGTGTTCATGGCAGCGACCGCGCTGATGCTGGTGGAAATGATGTTTCTCGCACGCGTGGGCAAGGATCGCCGTCCGTGGCGTGATGTCTTCGGCATCGAGCCGCCGCCGTCACGGCCCATCCATTATCGGGTGCACAGTGCTTCGACGCCGTTCATCGCCAGCACCGTCACCCTGCTGGGAGTTGCGGGCGTGATCTCCCTGGTGCCCCAAGCTGCGGAGTCCACCCCGGCCCGGCAACTGTTCTATGCATTTCCCACGCAGATCGAGGGTTGGTCCGGCAGGCGCAGCGTGATGGAGCAGGATTTCATCACCGCGCTCGCGCTCAACGATTACATCATGGCCGACTACACGCGCAGCGGCCGCGATCCGGTGAATTTCTATGTCGCCTGGTACGATTCGCAGAAGGACACGGTGACGCATTCGCCGCGTTCGTGCCTGCCGGGCACCGGATGGCAGATGACGACATTCGAACAGGTGGACCTTCCCGGCGTCATGCACGGCTCGAAGCCCTTGCGCGTGAATCGCGTACAGATCGAACTCGGCGCCCAGAAACAACTCGTCTACTACTGGTTCCAGCAGCGCGGACGCATCGTGACCAACGAATACCTGGTGAAGTGGTTCCTGTTCTGGGATTCGCTGACCCGGCATCGCTCCGATGGCGCGTTGGTGCGATTGGTGACCCCGGTGATCGGCCAGGAAACGCTGGCCGCCAGCGATGCACGCCTGCAGCAGTTCGCTGCCGACGTCGTGCCGAAGCTCGCACCGTACATTCCGGATTGAGAACCCGGCCGTGGAGCTGATGCTGGGTTTTCTTCTCGCCATGAGTGTCACCATGGCGCTGATTCCGCCGTTGATGAAAGTCGCGACTCGCTGGCATTTCATCGACGCACCCAATCATCGCAAAGTCCATTCGGTGCCCGTCCCGCGCGTCGGCGGTATCGCCATGGCAGCGGCCATGCTGCTGGCGCTGGCATTGTCTGCTAAATACAGCGAGCCCATGCCTGCGTACCTGGCCGGCGTGGTCGTGCTGCTGGTCTTCGGCGTGTGGGACGATCGTGTGACGCTCAAGGCGGCGCCGAAGTTTGCAGGGCAGTGCATCGCCGTGCTGATCGTGATGTTCTGGGGCGACGTTGGCATCACGACCCTGACGTTGTCGGATCGCGTGGCTGTGCCGGAGTGGTTCGGCATGCCGCTGACGTTCCTGTTCCTCATCGGCGTGACGAATGCCATCAATCTCGCGGACGGCCTGGACGGCCTCGCTGGCGGCACCACGCTCCTTTCGCTTTCTGCGCTGGCCCTGCTCGCGTTTACTTCGGGAAATCCTTTCGTCGGCAGCGTCGCCATCGTCATCATCGGCGCCATCCTCGGGTTCCTGCGGTTCAACACCCATCCCGCCAGCGTGTTCATGGGCGACGGCGGCAGCCAGATCCTCGGCTTTTCCGCTGGCGTCCTGGCCGTGGTGCTCACCCAGGACAAGACGACACCGCTGAGTTCGGCATTGCCGCTGCTGCTGCTGGGCATTCCGCTCATCGACACGCTGATGGTCATGAGCCGCCGCATCTGGGAGGGGCGCTCGCCGTTCCAGGCCGACCGCAACCATGTGCATCATCGACTGCTGTCGCTGGGTCTCGATCATCACGAAGCGGTGATGACCATCTATGGCCTGCAGGGCATCCTGTTCGTGATCGCCTGGTTCCTGCGCTACGAGTCCGACCTCACCATCGTCTCGGTGTTCTGCGTATTCTCGCTGCTGTCGCTCGGACTGCTTCAGTATGCGGCGCAGGCTGGATGGCGCTGGCGGCGTACTCCGGCGGGCGAGCCTTCGTCCTCGGCCATCGGCCTGTTCGTGGAGTGGTTGCGGCTACCGCAACACATGCCACGCTGGACGTTGATGACGATTGCCGGCGTCTGTGCCGCCTACTTCACGAGCATCGCCGTCGTCTGTCCCAGTCCCAGCGCCGATGTTCGCGTGATGGCCGCATTGCTTGCGGGCGGTATTGCTACTTCGCTGATGCTTCGATGGCGCGCTGCCGAAGCAGGCTGGCTGGACAAGGGCACTCTCTACATCTGTGCGGTCATGGCCGTCTATTTCGATCGCCAGGTCGACACCGTGCTCGAACTGTTCCCGCCGCTGCAATGGCTGCTGTTCGGCATGCTGGTGCTCGCCATCGTGCTGCGCTTCCGCTTCGCCAGTTCTCGCCGCTTCAAGCTGACACCGCTCGATGTGCTGGTCGTCTTTGCCGGCATCGCCGTGCCCAATCTGCCCGGCTCCATCGCAGCTTCCGCGACTCTCGGTGAAAGCATCGCCAAACTCATCGCCCTTATGTACGCCACCGAAGCCTTGCTCGGCGCCACCGGCCGCTGGTGGCGCCTTCCCAGCGTCGCCGCGTTGCTCTTTCTCGGGACGAGTGCGCTGCGCGGGGCTTTCTAGGTTGCCGCTGGTAGGGTTTTCGCACGGGGAACGCCGAGAGAAACAAGGTTCGAACTGATGATTTCAGGATTTTTTTCTGCCCCGTGTTCTCCGTGTTCTCCGTGCGACATATCTTGGATCCCTTTGAGCTGGAGCTGTAGATGGTCATTACCACCCTCTTCAGCAACGGCACAACGTTACCAAGAAATATCGCACGGAGAACACGGAGAACACGGGGCAGAAAAGGAAGGCCGGAATTTGGGAAGAGCTTGAGAATTCTCATTTTCGGGTGTTCTCCGTGCGATGGCCCGTAATCCCACAGTGATTCTCCCCCATGCAGCTTGATTGTCACACTGCCGTCAAGTCATCACCCTACGATCCCGAAGCAAATGTGACCGCAGCGATCGGCCGGCTCGGAATGGCGATCTACTCGCGGCGTCCATCCGCTAAGCAGGTATTCCTCATGAAACACGTTCTGGGCCGGTGGTCGGTCGTGGCGGCGATTGTGCTCGCCATTGCCTCAACTATTGCCGGCTGCGGCGGAGCGGAAGAGCGCAAGGCGCGCTATCTCGAGAACGGCGAGAAATTCTTTGCCGCGCGGAATTATGAAAAGGCGCGCGTCGAATTTCGCAACGCGTTGCAGATCGATCCCAACGATGCCGAGGCGCACTACCAGGTCGGCCGTGTCTCGGAGAAACTCAACAACGCACGCGATGCAGTCGGCCAGTACCAGGCGGCGATCGATGGGAATGCTCAGCACATGTCGGCACGAGCGGCGCTCGCGCGTCTCTATCTGCTGAGCGGATTGCCGGACAAGGCAATGGAGTTGGTGGAACCGGGCCTCACGCAACAGCCAGACAACGCCCAATTGCTTACTGCACGCGGTGCAGCCAAGGCGCAGAAAGGCAATGTTCCCGGCGCATTCGAAGATGCGGAAGCCGCGGTCAAGAAAGCGCCGGACGATGAATTTGCCATCGCGCTGCTGGCATCCCTGTATCGCCAGAACGCACGCAGCGACAAGGCGATCGAAGTCGTGCGTGCCGGCCTGGAGAAGCTGCCACAGAGCATCGACCTGCATGTTGTGCTCGCCGATCTCGAACTGGCCCAGGATCACAAGCCGGAAGCCGAGGCACAGCTCAAGAAAGTGATCGAGCTGCAGCCGCAGGAACTGGCGCATCGGTATCGGCTCGCCCGGTTCTACGTGATGACCAAGGACATTCCAGCGGCGGAACGCACCATGCGCGAGACCATCGCGAAGGTGCCGGACAATGTCGAAGCCAAGGTCGCCCTGACCGAGTTGATTGCCTCGCACCAGGGTGTCGACAAGGCCGAAGCCGAACTCAAGAACTTCGCGGCCCAGGAGAAGGACGGAACGGCAATGCGCCTGGCGCTGGCGCGCTTCTACGAAACGCACGGCAAGCCCGACCAGGCCGAATCCATCTACCAAGCCATCGTGAAGGAGGCCGGCACCAAGCCCGAAGGGTTGACTGCACGCAATCGACTGGCAGCGGCGCTGTTGCAGAAGAACCAGGTCGATGCCGCGGTCAAGCTGATCGAGGCAGTG
>Ga0068861_100002172_pt1 | contig 12731 bp, 12 predicted proteins | sample KBSSwiS42_FD_66593 | JGI IMG/M metagenome (GOLD analysis project Ga0068861, IMG submission 66593) | Switchgrass rhizosphere microbial communities from Kellogg Biological Station, Michigan, USA - KBS Switchgrass S4-2 | ecosystem: Host-associated > Plants > Roots > Rhizosphere > Soil ...
CTGCGGGGCACGGTTCGAGTGGCCGAGGCCGCGCCGGAGGTCGCCGGTGGGGCGGCGTCAAGACGCACGAGGCGCGCACGGTCCGGCTGCCGCGCTCAGTTGCCGACGAGCTGGGCGGCTACCTGGTCGACCGGCCGCATGCCCGGGAGGATCTCGTGTTCACCGCGCCGCGTGGTGGCCCGCTGCGCGAGTCGAAGTTCGTCCCCGACCGCTTCAAGCCGGCCATCGGCGCCGCGAATGACGCCATCGCCCAGCTCGACCAGCATGGCCGACCCGACCCGCTGCCCGGGGACTTGCGGCTGTACGACCTGCGGCACACGGCGGCGTCGCTGATGATCCGCCAGGGCGCCAGCGTCAAGGCGGTCCAGCGCCAGCTCGGCCATGCCACGGCCAGCATCACCCTGGACACCTACGGGCACCTGTTCCCCGACGAGCTGGACGCGCTGGCCGGCCGCCTGGAGGACGCCCGCACCGAGGCCCTGGCCACGCTTGCACGGACCCAGCGCGGACCAGCGGTTGCGCCCCTACGAGAAGGTGCAGGTCAGTGAGCAGTTTTGGGGGTGCCGGAGGAGGGGCTCGAACCCTCATGCCCTTGCGGGGCCCAACGCTTTTAAGGCGCGGCTGTCTGCCGATTCCAGCACTCCGGCGCTGACCTGCCAGGCTAGGGTACCGGGTGGGGTGTGGAGCCGGGCGACCGGGTCAGCGGTCGGCGGGGGCGCGATCCTCGTCGGGTTCGGTGGGGAGGGAGCGGCGCTGCTCCCTCCAGCGCCGGTACAGCCACCAGCCGGCGGCGGCGACGACGAGCACGGCGATCAGGATGGAGATGGGCCGCAGGAGGTGCTCCACCTTCTGCCACTGGCTGCCGAGGGCGTAGCCCAGGGCGGCCAGGGCGAAGGTCCAGGGCAGGCAGCCGAGGAAGGTGTAGACCGAGAAGCGGACGAAGGGCATCTGGGCGATGCCGGCGGGCAGGCTGATGAAGGTCCGCACCACCGGGAGCAGGCGGGACCCGAACACGGCGGCCTCGCCGTGGCGGTCGAACCAGACCTCGGCCCGGTCGATCTCGTGCTGGCGCAGGAAGACGTAGCGGCCCCAGCGCTCGATCAGCGGCCTGCCGCCGCGCCACCCGACCCCCCAGGCGATCCAGGAGCCGACCAGGTTGCCGAGGGTGCCGGCCAGGCCGACGGCCACGAAGTTGAGCTGCCGGCCTTCCTGGCCGAGGCTGGCCACGAAGCTGGCGTTGGCCAGCGCGCCCCCGAACAGCATGGTGATCTCGCTGGGCACAGGGATGCAGGCCGACTCGAGGAGCATGAGGACGAAGATGGCGAGCAGCCCGTACTCGAGGATGGTCTCGGTGATCAGGTGCTCCACGCGTGCTCCTGGGAAGGCCTCGTCGGGTCCGAGGAACTGTATCGGACTACCGGCTCCAGTGGGTGTCGCCGAGGAGGTAGGCGGTGGCCAGGCTCTCGGGGTCCTGCTCGGCCGGAAGGCCGTCGCCCGGGCGCTCGACCGCGACCGAGATCGTCCGGGCCGCGAACAGGGGCAGCTCGGACGGCCCGTGCGGGCCCTCCAGCCGGGCCAGGTCCTCGCCGAAGGCGACGATGGTGTAGCTGACCGTTGGCTCGACCCCGGCCCGGCGGAACATCCGCAGCAGGTCGTGGTCCTCGTTCTCGAACCGGAGGATGCGCACGACGCTGCCGGTGGAGGCGGCGGTCAGGGGCACGCCGGGCTCGCGCGGGTAGTCGCCGATCGGGTGGCCGTGAGGGCAGGTCCGGGCCTCGCCGATCATCTCCAGCATGCGGGCCTCCAGCGCCGGGGTGACGCCCATCTCGAAGGCCTCGGCCTCCTCGTGGACCTCGTCCCAGGGCACGCCCATGATCTTGACCAGGAACGCCTCGACCAGCCGGTGGCGGCTGACCACGTGCTTGGCCACCTCGACGCCCTTGGCGGTGAGGGCGATCCGCTTGCCAGGGCCGCGGTCGACCAGGCCCTCGCCCTCGAGGCGGCGGACCATGCCGGTGACGCTGGGCGGCGACACCTGCATCGCCCTGGCCAGGTTGGTCGGCGTCCGCTCGATGCCGGCCTCGCCGAGCCAGTAGAGGGACTCCAGGTACTCCTGGATCGCCGGGGTGAGGGTGGCGCTGTCGGTCATGGCCCTATGGTACGTCGCGCCGCCGGTCCGGTCAGCCGGAGGTGCTGGCGGTCACCACCACGCGGCCGTCCATGCCGGCGTGCAGGTCGCAGTGGTAGCGGTACTCGCCGGCCCGCTCGAAGCGGTGGCTGAAGGTGCCCCTGGTCTGGTTCCCGGAGGCGAACCCGTCCCCCTTGACGTTGTGGGGGACCGCCCCGTCGTCGAAGCGCCAGGTGACCTCGGTGCCCGGCGCCACCTCGATCGCCGGGGGGAGGAACTTGAGGTCCTTGGCCTCGACGGTGGTGACGCCGCGGGCCGGCGGGGTGTCGGCGGGGGAGGCGGCCGGGCCGGTCTGGCAGGCGGTCAATGTGAACGTGAGCACAAGGACGAGGGTGGCGAGGAGACGGGGGCGGGCTGGCACGGAAGCTCCTTGGCGGACGGTCAGTAGCGGGAGCCGAGCGAGGCCACGGCGATCAGCACGCCGACCAGGATCAGGACGGCGGTCAGGGCGAGCTCGACGATGGCGATGATGCGGGCCGCCCTGGCCTGCTCCAGGCCGGTCAGCCGGCCGTTGGACTCCTCGATGCGCTTCTGGGCGCTGTTGGCCAGGACCAGGGCGACGATGGCGCCGACGGGGGCGCAGATGAAGAACCCGACCACGGCGATGACCAGTGCCGCCGTGGCCGAGCTGTCGGTCTGCGGGCCCGGCGGGTACCCGTAGCCGGGCGGGGGCCCGTACCCCGGCTGCCCGTACCCGGGCTGGCCGTAGCCGCTCTGTCCAGGGTGGACCGGGCCGTAGCCCGGCTGGGCGGGATCGGAGGCGGGCGGCGGAGGCACCTGCGGCCAGCTCGGCCCGGGCGGTGGCACCGGCGGACCGGGCGCTGCCGGCGGGTCCAGGGGTGCGGTCGGAGACGGCGGCCAGGGCGCTGGCGTTGGGTCGGGGACCGGGGCGGTGGGGGTCGGGTCACCCGACGGGGGCGGGGGGCCGGGGCGCTCGGTCGGGCGGTCATCGGGGGCGCCGGTGGGGGGGCCAGGCTGGTCGTCGGGCATCTACGGCTCCTCGTGTTCGCGCTCGTGCGCCGCGCCGGCGCGCCCACCGGCCGGGCGCGCAGTACACCATACGACGGGTCCTGCCGCGATGGTGGGATCAGCTGTGGTCGGCGGCGTCGAGGGCGGCGGCCCAGCCGGCGGCGGGGTCGGCCACGGCCAGGCGCAGGATCCAGCCGGTACCGGGCATGCCGTCGTCCCAGACCCACCAGGTGAGCCGCTCGACGGCGGCCCCCAGGTCGCCGGGGTCGGGCGGCCAGTCCAGCCCGGCCAGGGCGGCCGCGGCCCACCAGGCGTCGAACCGCCCAAGGGCGGCCCCGCGGCGGACGCCGTGGGCGGCGCCGCTGGCCGCGGCCCAGGCCATCCGGGCCATGGCCGAGGCCGGCGTGACCGGGCTCAGCCGGTGCTCGGGAAAGCCGAGGGCGGCCACCGCCTCGGGCGGGCCGCCGGCGACCACCACCGCCCGCGCCTCGCCGCCCGACTCCGAGGTCCAGACCTCGACCAGGTCGGTGAGGGCCCGGGTGACGTCGGGCCGCTCCAGCGCCGGGCCGGGGTCGGCCCGGCCGGCCACCATGGCCACCGCCTCGGCACCCGGGTCGGGGACCTCGCGCTCGTCGGGCCGGTAGGTGGCCAGCGCGTAGGCCGGCTCCCAGGCGGCCAGGACCAGCGGCAGCTCCAGCACCTCGGCGTGGGCCCCGGCGGCGCCGCGCAGGTCCTCCCCGCGCAGGACCCGCTCCTGGGCGACGGCCCCGGCCACCGCCGGCTCGGCCACATGGGGGGCCAGCTCGGCGAAGGTGTGGGTGGTGGCGGCCACCTCGGTGAGCGGCCCGAGGGCGAACCGGGCCGCCCCCGGCCGGAGCACGCTGGCCGCCTCGGCGGCCGGTCCGTCGAGGGCCAGCCGGTACTCGACATAGGTGGTCACCGGCCACAGCGGCCGCCCCCGCTCCACCGCCTCCTCCAGCCGGTGCCGCAGGTCGACCAGCCCGGCCCAGTCGCGGCTGGCGCACAGCCCGTCGACCGCCCGCAGCAGCGCCGCCGGGTCCCCGAGCTCGACCAGCTCGGCCAGCCGCTCACCGGGCAGCCGTTCCTCCACGCAGCCTCCTCCGCCGACGACAACACGTCATCTTGCCACCGTGGCGATGCGGGCACGCGCTAGGCGACGAGCTGGCCCCGGAGGACGGTGACGGCCCGGCCGCCGAGGTGGACCCGGTCGCCGGCGGGGCGGACCTGGACCAGGCCGCCGCGGGCCGACGCCTGGAAGCCGGTCAGCTCGTCGCGGCCCAGGCGCCCGGCCCAGAACGGGCCAAGGGCGCAGTGGGCCGACCCGGTGACCGGGTCCTCGTCGATCCCGGCCGCGGGGGCGAAGTAGCGGGACACGAAGTCGTAGCCCTCCCGGCCGGCCGCGGCCGCGGTCACGATCACCCCGACCGACTCGGACGTCAACCGCCCCAGCAGCCGCAGGTCGGGGGCCAGGTCGCGCACGGCCGCCTCGTCCTCCAGCTCGACCAGGTAGTCGAAGCGTCCCCGGCCCACCCAGCGCGGCGCTCCGGCCCCGAGGGCCTCGACCAGCCCGGAGGGCGGGCCCACCGGCTCGGCCGGGGTGGCCGGGAAGTCGAGCCAGATGGTGCCGTCGGGGCCGGGCCGGGCGGCCAGCGGTCCGCTGGCGCTGGCGAACCGGATCGGCTCGCCGGCGCCGATCCGGCCCTCGCTCCAGAGCACGTGGGCCGAGGCCAGGGTGGCGTGCCCGCACAGCTCGACCTCGACGGTGGGGGTGAACCAGCGCAGCCCGTAGGCGCCCGGCTCGGGACCGGGCCGCAGGAAGGCCGTCTCCGACAGGTTCATCTCGGCCGCCACCCGCTGCATCCAGGCCGGGTCGGGCTCGGCGCCCGGCTCCAGCAGGCAGACCGCGGCCGGGTTGCCCGCGAACGGCTCGGCGGTGAAGGCGTCGACCTGGAACAGCGGCTGGGTCAACGGATGCGGATGGCCCGGAACATGGCCGTGTCGTCCGGCTCCGACGGCGGCTCGACCAGGTGGAACCAGTAGAACCCGTGCGGGCCGAGGCCGAGGCGGTAGGGCTCGTCGTCGATCATCGGGAACGGGGTCCGGCCGAACATCTCCTCGGGCACCAGGCCGTGGAACCGGGACAGGTCGAGCTCGACCGGCTGGGCGAAGCGGGACAGGTTGGCCACCACCAGGACCACGTCGGCCCCGAGCTGGCGGTAGAAGGCCAGCACCCGGCGGTTGTCGGGGTACAGGGGCTCGTAGTCGCCGATGCCGAACACCGGGTGCTGCTTGCGCACCTGGAGCATGCGCCGGACCCACTGGAGCAGCGAGGTCGAGACCCGCTCCTGGGCCTCGACGCTGCACGCCTGGTAGCCGTAGACCGGGTCCATCAGGAACGGCAGGTACAGGGCGGCCGGGTCGGCCTTGGAGAAGCCGGCGTTGCGGTCCCCGGTCCACTGCATCGGGGTCCGGACCCCGTCGCGGTCGCCCAGGTAGATGTTGTCGCCCATGCCGATCTCGTCGCCGTAGTACATGACCGGGCTGCCGGGCAGGCTGTAGAGCAGGCTGTAGAGCAGCTCGATCTGGCGCCGGCCGTTGTCGAGCAGCGGGGCCAGGCGCCGCGAGATGCCGATGTTGCGCCGCATGCGGGGGTCCTTGGCGTACTCGGCGTACATGTAGTCGCGTTCCTCGTCGGTCACCATCTCGAGGGTCAGCTCGTCGTGGTTGCGCAGGAACAGCCCCCACTGGGCGGCGTCGGGGATCTTGGGGGTGCGGTTCATGATCTCGACGATCGGGGTGCGGTCCTCGCGGCGCAGGGCCATGAACATCCGCGGCATCACCGGGAAGTTGAACGCCATGTGGCACTCGTCGCCGTCGCCGAAGTAGGGGACAACGTCGGGCGGCCACTGGTTGGCCTCGGCCAGCAGCACCCGGCCCGGGTACTTCTCGTCGATCTCCTTGCGCACCCGCTTCAGGAACTCATGGGTCTCGGGCAGGTTCTCGCAGTTGGTGCCCTCGCGCTCGAACAGGTACGGCACGGCGTCGAGGCGGAACCCGTCAAGGCCCAGGTCCAGCCAGAACCGGATGACCTCGAGCATGACCTCCTGGACCTCGGGGTTGTCGTAGTTGAGGTCCGGCTGGTGGGTGAAGAAGCGGTGCCAGTAGAAGGCCTGCGCCTCGTGGTCCCAGGTCCAGTTGGAGGTCTCGGTGTCGACGAAGATGATCCGGGCGTCGAGGTACCGCTGGTCGGTGTCGGACCACACGTACCAGTCGCGCTTGGGCGACCCCGGGCTGCGTGACTCCTGGAACCAGGGGTGGGCGTCGGAGGTGTGGTTCATCACCATGTCGGCGATCACCCGGATGCCGCGGGCGTGGGCCGCCTCCAGGAACTCGTAGAAGTCCCCGAGGGTGCCGTAGTCGGGCAGGATCGACAGGTAGTCGCTGACGTCGTAGCCCCCGTCGCGCAGCGGCGAGGGGTTGATCGGCAGGAGCCAGACACAGTCGACCCCGAGCCACTGCAGGTAGTCCAGCCGCTCGGTCAGGCCGCGGAAGTCACCCTGGCCGTCGCCGTTGCCGTCCTGGAACCCGCGGACGTACAGCTCGTAGAAGACCGCGGTCTTGTACCAAAGTGGGTCGTCCTGCATCGTTGTCCGCTCCCGAGCCGGCTCCGTCACTACGGAACGTAATGGGAAAGGTACCCAAAATCACGACCGGTGCATCGCGCCGCTGGCGTGCTTTCAGACCTTCGACGTCGGGAGGGTGACGGTTGAGGGAATTTCTGCCTAGCGCCACGCGGCGCGCGTGCCGCGCCTGGAACCGGCCCGGCCCTGAGGGTTCTCCTGCTCGCCGGTCTTGGGGGCGGGCATCCCGGCCCTGACCGCCTCCAGCTGGGCCGCGAAGGCCAGCCCGAGGTAGATGGCCAGCGAGGTCAGGAAGGTCCAGATCAGGATGGCGATGACGCCGGTCAGGGGCCCGTAGGTGCGGCCGAAGGTGCCGGAGGAGGCGTCCAGGTAGAGGGCCAGAAGGCCGGTGAACACGAACCACAGCAGCACCGAGACGCCCGACCCGGCGGCCAGCCACGACCAGGACGGCTGGTGGCGCCGGGGCGCGGCCCGGAACAGCAGGGCGAAGGCCACGATCACGAAGGCGATGCTGAGCGGCCAGCGCAGCAGCGTCCAGATCCCCTTGACCACCCCGGACAGCCCGACCGCGTCGGCCACGTCGGCGCCGCCGACGATCAGCATGAAGGCGGCAACGCTGAGGGCCCCGGCCGTGCAGGCGAGCTTGAAGCCGTTCAGGTACTTCTGGGCGGTGGGGCGGTCCTGCTCGACGCCGTAGAGGCGGTTGGCGCCCCGCTCGATCTGGCCCATGGCCACCGTGGCCGAGGCCAGGGCGGCCCCCGCGCCCAGCAGCAGGGCGAACAGGCCGCCGCGGGCGGCGCTCTTGGCGCCCTGGCGGATGGCCTGGGTGAAGATCTGGCCGGCCGGGCCGGGGGCGAGCCGGTCGACGGTCTGGGTGAGCAGGTGGCGGAACTGGTCGATGCTCAGGACGGTCGCCAGCCCGACCACGGCGATCACGAACGGCAGCAGCGTCAGCATGACCTGGAAGGCCAGGGCGCGGGAGTGGCTGGTGCCGTCGGCGGCCCGGAAGCGCACGAACGAGTCCTTGGCCAGCTGCCCCCAGCCGGTGGTGCGCAGCGTTCGCAGGGCGTCGTCGCCCTCCAGCTCGTAGGTCTCGGGAACCGAGGTGGCGGTGCTCATGAGGGGCTTCCTTTCGCTGGTGGCACGCAGAGGGTGAGCGCCTTGGGGACGACCTCGACGACCAGGTGGTCGCGGGCGCCGGCCGGGTCGCCGTCACGCTCGACGGGCTGGGGGGTGTCGCAGTGGATCTCGATCCGGCGGGCCTGGAACAGCTCCAGCTGCGGGTCCTTGCGGCGGCGGCGGGCCACGACCCGGGCGGCCAGGGCCAGCCAGTCGAGCACGGTCCGGGTCTCGAGCACGGCCACGTCCAGCAGGCCGTCGTCGGGACGGGCGTCGGGCATGACCGGCAGCCCACCCTGGAGCCGGCCCAGGTTGCCGATCAGGACCCCCTGGCCGGTCCGCTCGATCGGCGGCCGGTCGTCGAGGCGCAGCTGGTACCGGGTCGGCCGGCGGCGCAGGTTCCTGAACCCGCTGAGCACGTACGCGACTGCCCCCATGTGCTCCTTCAGCTTGGGGTCGGCGTCGCGCAGCATGGCCGCGTCGAAGCCGATCCCGCCCATGACCACGAAGCGGTCGTCGTCCATGGCACCGACGTCCAGGCGGACCCGGTCGCCCGCCACGGCGACCTGGACGGCCTCGTCGAGGTCGCTGGGGATGTCGAAGTTGGTGGCCAGCAGGTTGCCGGTGCCGCCGGGGAGCACGGCCAGGGGCACCTCGGTCCCGGCCAGGCCGGTGACACAGGCCATCACCGTGCCGTCACCCCCATGGGCCATGACCAGGCCGACGCCCTCGGCCACCGCCTTGGCGGTCAGGCCCTGGCCCGGGTCCTCCTTGGTGGTCTCCAGCCAGAGCACCTCCAGGCCGGCCCGCTCGAGGGCCTCCTGGGTGTCGCGCCTGCGGTCGGCCGGGTCGCCGCCCCCGGTGACCGGGTTGAACACCACCGCGACCCGCATCCGGCTACCCATGGCGCACCGCCGATCGTCGCCACGGCCGCCCGTCGGTCCCGGTCCCGCCGTGGCGGATGGCCCAGTGGGCCACCCCGAGGCGGATGCCGTGGACGGTGGCCAGCAGCCAGAGCCCGCCCAGCAGCATGCCGCCGAGCACGTCGGTCAGGAAGTGCATGCCCCGGTACAGCCGCGACGACGCCACCAGCAGCGGCATCGCGAACGCCAGGACCAGGAACACCCCCCTGATGAGCGCCGAGCGGGCCCGTTCGGAGGCCAGCACGGCCAGCGCCCCCCACAGGGCGACCGTCGCCGCCGTGTGCCCGGAGGGGAAGCTGGAGGTCGGCGGGGCCGCGTCCAGGTGGGCGACCGGCGGCCGCTTGCGGTCCACCAGCATGGTCACCACCAGGAAGATGCCGACCTCGCCGGCCACCGCCACCGCGACCAGCATCGGCTCCCGCCAGCGCCGCCACACCACGGCCGCGATCACCACCGCCAGCACGGCCAGGATGGCGACGGTCATGGTGCCGCCGATGTTGGAGGCGACGGCGGTGACGTCGTTGAGGTCGGGGTTGCGCTCACCGGCCAGCCAGCGGCTCACGCCGGTATCGGCCTGGCCGACACCGGCGCCCTTGACCACCTTGCTGAGCAGCCAGCCGACGCCGGTCAGGGCCGCCGCCAGCACCACCGCGCAGGCGAGCAGGTACAGGGCCGGGGGCACGCCCTCACGCAACCGCCGCCAGCGCGCGGCCAGGGCGGTCTCGCGGTCGTCGGGCCCCGGGTCGAGCGGTCCACGGTGCTTGCTAGCGGCCATTAGGCTCCCTCCGAGACATGCAGCTGATATCCAGCGCATGCTCAGTCAAGAAGGCGAGCAAACTACCCTGTCGGTTTCCGGCCTCGCCCATGGCCATGCTTGCTCTCCCGCTTCGCTGGGAAGTCGCAGGTCCCGGACGAGAGGACGGGAGTGGAGCGACGGAAGGGAGCGACCGTGCCAAGCGCCCGAACCTGGCGCCTGGCCGCCGTCGTCGGCGGCCTCGGGCTTGCCGGCGTCTACGCGTTCGAGGCGGCCCAGTACCACCGGACGGCCGGCAAGGGCTTCGAGCTCGAGGACCCGCCGGCGCCGGGCACGCCCGACTTCGCCCGCATGGTCGAGGCCCTCACCGTCGCCCCCCTGCGCCAGGGCAACCGCGTCACCGTGCTGCGCAACGGCGCCGAGATCTTCCCGGCCATGCTGGAGGCGATCCGCTCGGCCGAGCGGAGCATCAACTTCGCCACCTACGTCTACTGGACGGGCAGCATCGCCCCGGAGTTCGCCGAGGCCCTGGCCGAGCGCTCCGAGGCCGGGGTCGAGGTCAACGTGCTGCTCGACGCCGTCGGGGCGGCCAAGATGGAACGGGCCCTGATCGACCGGCTGGACGCCGCCGGGGCCAAGGTGGCCTGGTTCCGGCCGGCCAAGTGGTACACGCTGCACAAGCTCAACAACCGGACCCACCGCAAGATCCTGGTCGTGGACGGCCGGGTCGGCTTCACCGGCGGCGTCGGCATCGCCGAGGAGTGGACGGGCAACTGTGAGGACCCGGGCCACTGGCGCGACACCCACGTGCGGGTCGAGGGGCCGGCCGCCCGCGACCTGCTCGGCGGCTTCCTCGACAACTGGGCCGAGGCCACCCAGTGCATCCTGTCCGGCACCGACCACCTGCCCGACCTCGACGGCTTCGACGACGGCGTCCAGGTCCAGGTGACCCGGAGCACGGCCGAGAAGGGCTCGACCGACGCCGAGCACCTGTTCTACGCCGCCATCGCCTGCGCCAGAGAGCGGGTCTGGCTGACCACCGCCTACTTCGCCCCCCGGCGGGCGTTCGTCGAGGCCCTGTGCGAGGCGGTCGGGCGCGGGGTCGACGTGCGCGTGCTCACCAACGGCCCCCACATCGACAAGCAGGTCGTCCGCCAGGCCGGGCACCGCACCTACGAGCGGATGCTCCAGTGCGGGGTGCGGATCTTCGAGTACCAGCGGACGATGCTCCATGCCAAGGTGATGGTCGTGGACGCCAACTGGGCCACCATCGGGTCGATCAACTTCGACAACCGCTCGTTCGCCCTCAACGACGAGCTCAACCTGTCGCTGCGCGACAAGGGGATCGTGGCCGGGCTGGAGAAGCACTTCCTGACCGACCTGGACGACGCCCGCGAGCTCGACCTGGCCGCCTGGCGGGCCCGTCCCCTGCGCCTCCGGGCCAGGGAGCTGGCCAGCGCCGCGGTGCGCCGGGAGCTGTAGCCATGCCGACCGAGCCCGAGCCCGACATCGCCCGCGGCCACGGCCCGGCCGAGCACGCCGCCGAGGAGCTGTTCCGGGCCCGGGCGGCCCGGTTCCTGCGCCGCCGCCTCGACCCGGAGGCGGCCACCGGCCTGGCCCTGACCGTGGCCCTCGGGCTGATCTTCGCCGCCGCCCTCGGCTTCGGGCTGATCGCCGACATGGTCACCACCCAGACCGGCCTGTACCGCCTGGACGCCAGCGCCGCCGCCTGGGGGGCCGACCACGCCACCCCGCTCTCGACCCGGGTGCTCGGCCTGGTGACCTGGCTCGGGGCCACCGTCACCGTGCTCGCCGTCACTGTCGCCCTTGGGCTGCTGGACTGGCTGCGCCGGCGCCGGCTGGCCGTGCTCGCGTTCATGGTCACGGTGGTGGTCGGCCAGAACCTGATCGCCAACACGGTCAAGCAGCTGGTCGACCGGGAGCGCCCGCCCGTGCCCCATCTGGCCCCGGCCACCGGCTTCTCGTTCCCCTCGGGCCACACCGCCGCCGCGGCCGCCACCTGGGCGGCGGTCGCGCTGGTGGTCGGCCGCGGCCGTCCCCTGCGGGTCAAGGCCTGGCTGGCCGCCGGGGCGGCCCTGATCACGGTGGCCGTGGCCGCCTCGCGGGTCCTGCTCGGGGTCCACTGGCTGACCGACGTGATCGGCGGGGCCGCCCTCGGCTTCGGCTGGTTCGTGGTCTGCTCGATCGCCTTCGGGGGCGCCCTGCTCCACTTCGGCGCCCCGGCCGAGCGGGTCGAGGCCGAGGAGGCTAGGCTGTCGGGCGTCCAGGAACCGCCTGCGCGAGGAGCCCCGCCGATGCCCGACCCCGCCCAGCCGAGCCCCGAGCAGGTCGACAGCCGGGCCGGGTCGCTGGCCGGCGAGCCGGGCAACACCGTCCAGGACCCGGAGGCCCAGGCCACGGCCCTGCTGGAGGAGTCGGAGGAGCGGGTCGAGGACCCGGCGGCCCGCGACCCGGACGACCAGGGGGTCATCCGCCGGCGGTCCGACGAGGGTGTCACCGCCGACTGACATGGCGGTCTCGGCGGCGGGGTTGCGGCAGGCGCTCGATCAGCTTGCCGACCTCAGGTCGTCCCCGGTCACGGTCGAGGAGGCGCTGGAGCAGGTGATGGCGTCGGCCGACGCCCTGTTCGGGGTCGACGGGACGGCCCTGATGCTGGTCGACCGGGACCAGGCGCTGCGCAACCTGGCCGTCTCCGATGCCCGGGCGGGCCTGCTCGAGGAGCTCCAGGAAGAGCACGGGGAGGGCCCGTGCGTCGACGCCTTCGAGGACAAGCAGCCGGTCGCGGCCGACGACCTGGCCAGCGACGACCGCTGGCCGGCGTTCGCGCCCGCCGCCGTCGGCGGCGGGCTGGTGGCCGTGCTGGCCAGCCCCATCCCCTACAGCGACCATGCCGTCGGGGTGGTGGTGGTGTTCGCCGGCGACCCCCATCCCTGGACCGAGGCCGAACAGGAGGCGATCGTCGCCTTCACCGAGCTGGTCGCCCTGCTCATCCTGAACGCCATGGAGGCCTCCGAGCGCGGCAAGCTGGCGGGCGAGCTCCAGCTGGCACTGAGCTCGCGGGTGGTGATCGAGCAGGCCAAGGGGGTGCTGGTCGG
>Ga0068861_100002175_pt1 | contig 12730 bp, 14 predicted proteins | sample KBSSwiS42_FD_66593 | JGI IMG/M metagenome (GOLD analysis project Ga0068861, IMG submission 66593) | Switchgrass rhizosphere microbial communities from Kellogg Biological Station, Michigan, USA - KBS Switchgrass S4-2 | ecosystem: Host-associated > Plants > Roots > Rhizosphere > Soil ...
GCCCGGGGACGGTCGACACGCCGTCGCTCGCCGGGCGGATCAACGCTTACGCCGACCCGGTCGCGGCGCGCCAGTCGTTCATCGACCGCCAGCCGATGGGCCGGCTCGCGCAGGCCGAGGAGATCGCGCCGATGGTCGTCTACCTCGCCAGCGACGAGTCGCGGTTCGCCACCGGGCAGGCCTTCTGCGTCGACGGCGGCATGACGATCTGAGGCGGCACGCCTCGCCCGCGCGCTCGCGCGTGGGGTGCTCAGCCGATCAACGCCGGCAGCCACGTCGCGACCGCCGGCACGAGGAAGACGAGCGCGAGCAGCAGCACGCTCATGACCAGGAACGGCACGACGGCACGGAAGATGTCGAGCATCGTCACCGACGGCGGGGCGACGCCCTTCATCGTCATCAGGAGGAGCCCGTGCGGCGGCAGCAGCAGGCCCATCTGCATGCAGATCAGGAACAGCACGCCGAACCAGACCAGGTCGACGCCGAGCGCCTGGACGACGGGCATGAAGATCGGCAGCGTGATCATCATCATGCTGACCTGGTCGACGAAGATGCCGAGGAAGATCAGCATCAGCATCATCGCCGCGATCACCGCCCAGGGTGCCAGCCCGGCGCCGGTGATCGCCTGCGACAGCCCGTTCGACGCCCCCGAGAACGAGAGGATCTGCGCGAACGTGGTCGCGCCGACGATGATGAAGAGAATCATCGCCGAGATCGCGACCGTTCCCTTCAGCGACGCGAGCAGGATCCGCCACGAGAGCGCGCGGTAGGCCATCGCGAAGACGATCGTCGCGAGCGCGCCGACCGCGGCAGATTCGGTCGGCGTTCCCCAGCCGGCCGCCATCGCGCCGACGACGACGGCGAAGATCGAGACCAGCGGCAGCACGTAGAGCAGGAACGGCTTGAAGCGCGCGAAGCCGGGATGGCGAACGAGCGGCGCGTTCGGCGCCAGCGACGGCTTCATCCTGACCCGCACGACGATCCAGGCGACGAAGGCGAGCGCGAGCACGAGGCCTGGAACGACGCCGCCGATCAGCAGCTTCGAGATCGAGATGCCGGAGAGCGATCCGAGCAGGACTGTGAGCGCCGAAGGCGGAATCAGCATGTCGACGGCGCCGATCGCCATCACCGGGCCGGTGGCGAGGGTCGGGTGATAGCCGCGCGCCAGCATCACCGGCACCATCAGCGAGCCGAGCATGGCGGTGGTCGCGATCGTCGATCCGGAGATCGCCGAGAACACGGTGCCGGCGACGACTGCGACGACGGCAAGGCGTCCCGGCACCTGCGCGATCAGCCGCTCGATGCCGTCGATCACCTTGACCGCGAGGCCGGTGTGGAAGAGCACCTCGCCCATCAGGACGAAGAGCGGGATCGGCGTGAGCGAAAAGCTCATCACCGAGCTGACGCTGTTGCGCGCCAGTTGCGTGAGCCCGGGCTCGCCGCCGAGCCAGAGCCACGCGCCGAGCAGGTTGATGACGAGGAAGGCGAACGCGACCGGCAGGCCGACGAAGAGCAGCACGGTCGAGCCGGCCAGCAGCAGCCAGGCGGCGCCGACCCAGCCGATCACGATCGGCCTCTCATGCGGCACTCACCGCATCGTCGCGCGGCCCAATCTCCGCCTGCCCGAGCCGGCGCATGCGAAAGACGAATTCGACCGCGAGCAGCGCGAAGCAGATCGGCAACGGCGCCAGGAACCACCACTCGGGCATGACCAGCGTCTTGATCGAGAGGGCGGCGCTCTGCTGGCTCTTCCATGCCGCCGACGCGCCGTAGACGACGAGCCAGAGGCACGAGACCAGGCAGAGCACGTCGGCGAGCCATTCGCACGCGTAGGCGGAGCGCTTCGGCAGCGCGCGCAGGATGATGTCGACGCGGATGTGGCGGCCTTCGCGCAGCAGCCACGGCGCGGCGAGCAGGGTGATCGCGTAGAGCAGCAGCTCGGAGATCTCGTTGCTCCAGGCGACGCCGCGCGGCAGGCCGGGGATGGCGACGTTCCTCGTCAGGACGTCGGCGCAGATGATCGCGACCATCGCCAGCAGGGCGACGCTGGCGACGAGCGCGAGGAACTCGATTGCCTTGCCGAAGCCGGCCTCGAGCGCCGCCGCGCCGCCGCTCTTCACTTCGCCGTCAGCGTCTTCAGCTTGTTCGCGAACTCGGGGTTGGCCTTCATCGCCCCGGCCCAGCCGGCGTCGTAGGCCTTGTCGACGAAGGCCTTGGTGGCGGCGGCGTCGAACTTGATCGCCTGGATGCCTGCCTTCTCCTGGCGCGCCGTCTCCTCGGTGCCGTACGTCTTCCAGAATCCGTTCATCGCCTCGAGCGCGAGCGCCTGCTTGTCGAGGAACGCCTTCTGCGCCGGCGTCAGGCGCTTGTAGGCGTCGAGGTTCATGACGATCGAGACCTCGGCGTCGTAGAAGCCAGGGTCGACGCGGTACTTCGTCTTTTCCTGCCAGTTGAGGTCGAAGATGCCGCCGATCGGCCAGCCGTAGCCGTCGACGACGTTGCGCTCGAGCGCGGAGTACACCTCGCCGGGCGGCGTGGTGACGACGTTGGCGCCGAGCGCGGCGAAGAAGTCGCGGTAGACCGGCGTGATGCGGATCTTCAGGCCGGTGAGATCGGGCTTGTCGATCTTCTTGTTGAGGTAGAGGTGGAATGGCTGGTCCTCGACCATCCGCGCCAGGTAGACCAGGTTGCCCTTCTGCATCCAGAGCTCGTTGATCGCCGCGAACGCGCCGTTCTTGCGCTGCTCGGCGACCGGGATCTGCGCGAGCTTGAGGAAGTCGGCCTCGGGCATGACGTTGGTATAGAACGCGCCGGTCGCGAGCGCCATGTCGACGACGCCGGTCTTGACGGCGTTGCCGGCCTCGAAGGTCGGGATCGCCTTCGGGCCGCCGATGAAGTTGATCTGCAGCGTCCCCTTGCCTTCGGCGTTGAACTTCTGCAGCCACTTCTGCAGATGGACGACGTAGATGCCGTTCTCGGCGAAGGCGCTGACGAGGCGAAGCGTCGTCTCCTGCGCGCGGGCCGCGCCCGGCACGAGGAGCGCTGCCGACAGGGCGAGCGACGACACGAGGAAAGGGATGCGGCGATTCATGGGCGGCGCTCTCGCAAGGATGCCGCACAGGCGCGCGGCGAGCTCCCGACTCTGCCCCGCCCGCGCGCCGGCGGGCAGGGGGTTTGTCTGGAGCCCGCCGCGACGGGCTTCGCGCGTGGCGGGTCGCTCAGCGGTGCGTCCGCATCGCGACGATCTCGGCGCGGCTCATGTGCGCGCGCGCCACGCCGTCGACCGGGCCCATGGCTTCACCGGCTCGCGCCAGCTGGCCGTCCAGGTTCGCTTGGCGGACGCTGTCGCGAACCTCGGCACGCGCCATCGGCGTTCCGGTCGGCGGCACGAACGCCGATCCGCCCTGGCCGGCGGGAACCAGCTGCCCGAGCGAACGCGCCAGGAGCGTGTCTTCGCGGACGCGCTGGCGCGTCAGCATCGAGTCGCTCGTCGTCGGCGCGAGCGGGAATTCCTGCATCGCTTCGCCGGCACGAATGAACTGATGGTCGGCGCGCGCCTGCAGGACTTGCCGCCTGACTTCGGCGCGCTGGGTGGCTTCGGATTCGCTCGCCAGGGCGACGCTGGCGGCGGCCGCGAAGGTCGCGGCGACGATCGAGAGGGAGACAAGACGCAGGGCGCTCATGACAGTTCCTTGGCAATGACGTGGCCGGATGGCCGGGGACCTTCTCAGGCTGTCGACCTCGCTGCGGTCGACGACGTCAATGTAGGAAACGCGCCGCCCATTGCCGAGTGAGCGTGTCGCTCATAGCGAGTGAAAGATTTCACACGCGCCTGACCGCGCGGGCACGGCGGCGCGCCGCCCTGTCAGGCATCGTCGGAGCCGGCGCGCCAGCCCTGCGCGCCGACGAGCGGAACGAACATCACGCCGCCCAGGTCGGTCTCGCTGAAGCGATCGGCGTCGTGGCGAACCAGCCGCACGAGGCGCTGGGTGCGGTGCTCGTCGCCGACCGGCATGACCAGTCTGCCGCCGACGGCGAGCTGCTCGCGCAGCGCAGCGGGGACGCGTGGGCCGGCGGCAGCGACGACGATCGCGTCGTACGGCGCGCCCTGCGGCCAGCCGACGCTGCCGTCGCCGCCGTGCACGTCGACATTGGCGAAGCCGAGCCGCGCGAGCCGTTCGCGCGCCAGCTCGACGAGGCTCGGATGGCGCTCGATCGCGTCGACATGCGCGGCGAGCCGGCTCGCCACCGCGCTCGCGTAGCCCGAGCCGGCGCCGACCTCGAGGACCCGGTCGCGCGCGCCGATCTCGGCCGCCTCGAGCATGAGGGCGACGATGTACGGCTGCGAGATCGTCTGCCGCTCCTCGATCGGCAGCGGCGTGTCCTCGTAGGCGTCGCGGCGCAGCGACGCGGCGACGAATTCGTGGCGCGGCACGTCGCGCATCGCCGCCAGGAGCGCCGGATCGCGGATGCCGCGCGCATGAATCTGCAGGTCGACCATCGACCGGCGCCGCGCGGCGAAAGTGTCGTCGCCTTCGTTCACGGCACCGCCGTCCGCCTCGCCAGCGACGCTAGGGCTGGCGGCGCGCCTGCAGCCAGGCGAGCTTGGCCGCGTACAGGTTGTGCTGGTCGCGCGTCACGCTGTTGTCCTTGGCCAGCGTCAGCTGGCGCAGCGCTGCCGATTCCTCGCCGAGGCGCCAGTCGGCGATGCCGAGCCAGAAGTGGAACTCGTGGTTGGCGTCGGCGCGCGCCACCTCGCGCGCGAACATCTCGCGCGCGCTGCGCCAGTCGTCGCGGCGCACCGCCGCCATGCCGAGATCGAAGAAGTGGTACGGCGGGTACGTCTCGAGCGCTGCCAGGCGCTTGCGCGCTGCGTCGGCGTCGCCCGTACGACCTTGTCGGCTGTAGGTCTCGGCGAGGTTGGCGAGGGCGCGCGTGTCCCTGGCGTCGCCGGCGAGGACACGCTCGAACGCGCGCTCGGCCTGGGCGAAGTCGCCGTGGCGAAGGTAGATCACGCCCAGGGTGTTGTACGCGCCTGCGAATTGCGGATCGCGGCGCACGCTCTCGGCGGCCCATCCATAGGCGTCGTCGAGGCGGCCGTCGGCGAGCGCCTCGGCGGCGCGGTTGTTGGCGTACATCGCGACGATCGTCGCTTCGCTGATCTCGCGCGTGCGCAGGCCGCGCACGTCTTCGGCAGGCAGGAAGTCGATCGTCAGCGGGGTGCGATCGCGCGCCGTCTTGGCGTCGAGGAGGCGCCGCGTCAGGGTGACGTTGACGTGGCCGCTCGCGATGAGCAGGTTGCCGGCGCGGCTCCACGTCTCGTCGAGATAGGCCGCCCGGTACGAGACCGGAACGCCGAGCTCCTTGGCGAACGCCGCCGTCATGATCACCAGCGACAGGCAGTTGCCGGTGCGGCTCGCGAACGTCGCCGCCGCGTTCTTCGTCCGGGCCGCGTCGTACTCGAGCTTCAGCTGCGAGTCCTTCTGCAGCGCTTCGGCCAGGCCGAACTGCGCGCCCTTGAGCCGGATCTGGTCGGCGATGTCGACCGCCAGATAGCGACGCATCGCATCGCTGAGCGCGAAGATGTCGTCGCTGCGGACGGCCTCGCGCGGCGGCGTGAACAGGCGATCGGCGAGGAGCGAATCGGGCGGCGCCTGCGGCGGCGCGGCGGCGCAGCCGGCGAGCAGGGCGGCGACGAGGACGGCGGGCGAGGCAATGCGCACGGGCTTCTCCCCTGCGGCGGCGTCCCGCCGCGTCACGCCATCACATCACAAACCGCGGCACGTCGCATGCGGGGTTTTCGCGGCCGCCGCCGGAGGTTCAGGCGCTTGCCGGTGTTTCAGCCGCTGTGCTGACGCGGGTCGCCGTGGGCGGCGACGCCGAACGTGGCCTCGACGGTTTCGAGGAAGGTGCGCTCCTCGCTCAGGATGAAGCGGCCCGCCGCGGCGACGGCGAAGTTCGCTCGCCCGGCCGGATCGGCCTTGAGGCGGGCCCGGTACGCCTCGTAGGCGGCGAGCGAGTCGAAGGCGATCAGGCCCCAGGCGACGTCGTTGGTCCCCTCGTGGGGCAGGAAGTAGCCGACCAGGTGGCCGCCACAGCGCGGGATGATGTCGGCCCAGGCGGCAGCGTAGGCCGCGAAGGCGTCGCGCTGGAACGGGTCGATGCGGTAGCGGATGAAGCAGGTGATCGTCATGGCGGTGCTCTTTTGGAGGATGGCGCTGCACGATAGCGTCGCGCGGCGCCGCGACGGTTCGGCTACGATCGAACCATGAAAGACGGGCCGAACATCGCCCGCGTCGCCGCCCTGATCGGCGACCCGGCTCGCGCCGAGATCCTGACGGCGCTCCTCGCCGATCGCGCCCTGACGGCGACCGAGCTCGCGGCCGTCGCCGGCGTCACCAAGCAGACGGTGAGCGCGCACCTCGCCAAGCTCGTCGACGCCCGCCTGCTCGCGGTCGAGGCGCAGGGCCGGCACCGCTACTTCCGCCTCGCCGGCAGCGACGTCGCCCGGCTCCTCGAGTCGCTGATGGGGGTCGCCTTTCGCACCGGCGCGGTCCGCCTCGTCACCGGGCCGCGGGAGCCGGCGCTGCGCAAGGCGCGCGTCTGCTACGACCACCTCGCCGGCGAGCTCGGCGTGCTCGCGTACGACGGCCTGGTCGCGCGCGGGTGGCTCGCCGACCGCGGCGGCAGCCTCTTCCTCACCAACGCCGGCGCCGACGGGCTCGCCGCCTTCGGCATCGATCCGACGCTCGCCGCGAGCGAGCGGCGAACGTTCTGCCGGCCGTGCCTCGACTGGGGCGAGCGCCGCCATCATCTCGGCGGCGCGCTCGGTGCGGCGCTGCTCGACCGGCTCTACGCGCTGCGCTGGGCCCGCCGCGCCGCCGATTCGCGCGTCGTCGTCTTCACGCCGCGCGGCGAGCAGGCGCTGCGCGCGCAGTTCGGGCCAGGGACTACTCGAGCTTGATGTTCGCGCTCTTGATCACCTGCGCCCACTTCGCGACCTCGGCCTTCTGGAAGGCGGCGAACTGTTCGATCGTCATGTCGGCGCCCTGCATTCCGAGCTTGCCGAGGCGCTCCTGCATGTCGGGCTCGCGCAGGATCTTGGCGATCTCGTTGTGCAGGCGGTCGACGATCGCCTTCGGCGTCCCCGCGGGCGCGAAGATCGCCTGCCACGACACGACCTCGTAGCCGGGAACGCCGCTCTCGGCGACCGTCGGCACGTTGGGCAGGCTCGCCACGCGCTTGGCCGACGAGACCGCGAGCGCGCGCAGCTTGCCGCTCTCGATGTGCGGCCCGGCGACGACGGTGGTGTCGAACATCATGTCGACCTGGCCGGCCATCGTGTCCTGGATCGCCGGGCCGCTGCCCTTGTACGGGATGTGCGTGATGTCGATGCCGGCGCGCGCCTTGAGCAGCTCGAGCGAGAGGTGCTGCGAGGTGCCGCTGCCGGCAGACGCGCCGGTCAGCGGCTTCTTCGCCTTGCCCGCGGCGATGACGTCGGCAAGCGTCTTGTACGGGCTTGCCGGGTTGACGACGAGCACGGTCGGGTTGGTGCCGATCAGCGTGATCGGCTCGAACGACTTGATCGGGTCGTAGCCGATCTTCGGATAGAGGCTGACGTTGATCGCGTGCGAGCTGATCGTGCCGCCGAGGAGCGTGTAGCCGTCGGGCGCGGCGCGCGACGCCATCTCCGAGCCGACGCTGCCGCCGGCGCCGCCCTTGTTGTCGACGACGATCGTCGTCCCGAGCACCGGGCCGAGCTTCTGGCCGATCAGGCGCGCCAGGATGTCGGTCGTTCCGCCGGCCGGGAACGGAACGATGTAGACGATCGGCTTGGAGGGCCACTTGTCCTGGCTCCAGACGGGCGCGACAAATGCCGACGCGGTCGCGGCGAGGGTGAAGTGGCGGCGGGAAATCGTCATGTCGTCTCCGGGGTCGGGTCGAACGGCCCTGGGCGGGCGCGAGGCATAGACTTTCCGCCATGTCGATTCACCCTGCCATTGACGCAAACGCCAAGCCCGGCGCGTCCGCCACTCGGCGTGCACCGCACGCCATCCTCATGGCCGACGGCGACAACGTCGCCATCGTCGCCAACGAGGGCGGCCTCGATGCCGGCACCGTCCTCGCCTCGGGGCTCGTCCTCGTCGACCGCGTGCCGCAAGGTCACAAGGTCGCGCTCGCGCCGATCGGCGCCGGCGCGCCGGTGATCCGCTACGGCATCCCGATCGGCTACGCCGCCGAAGCGATCGCCGCCGGCCGCTGGGTCCACGAACGTCTGCTCAAGATGCCGGCGGCGCGGTCGCTCGACGGCCTGCCCGTCGCGACGGTCAAGGCGCCGCTGTCGTCGCCGCTCACCGGCCACACCTTCGAAGGCTTCCGCAACGCCGACGGCTCGGTCGGCACGCGCAACATCCTCGCGATCACGACGACGGTGCAGTGCGTCGCCGGCGTCGTCGAGCACGCCGTCGCGCGCATCAAGGCCGAGTTGCTGCCGCGCTATCCCAACGTCGACGACGTCGTCGGCCTCGAGCACGGCTACGGCTGCGGCGTCGCGATCGATGCGCCCGACGCGCAGATCCCGATCCGGACCCTGCGCAACATCAGCAAGAACCCGAATTTCGGCGGCGAGATCATGGTCGTCAGCCTCGGCTGCGAGAAGCTGCAGCCGGAGCGGCTGTTGCCGCCGGGATCGTTCGAGATCCGCGACGAGCGGGGTGAGCCCGAAGCGGGCGAGGGGCTCGACGTCGTCTGCCTGCAGGACGACGCGCACGTCGGCTTCGCCTCGATGATCGACTCGATCATGGCGTCGGCCGAGCGTCATCTCGAGCGGCTGAACGCGCGCCGGCGCGAAACGGTGCCGGCGTCGGCGCTCGTCGTCGGCGTGCAATGCGGCGGCAGCGACGCGTTCTCGGGCGCGACCGCCAATCCGGCGGTCGGCGTCTGCACCGACCTGCTCGTTCGCGCCGGCGCGACGGTGATGTTCTCGGAAGTCACCGAAGTGCGCGACGGCATCGACCAGCTGACCGCGCGCGCGGCTACGCCGGAGGTCGCGGCGGCGATGGTGCGCGAGATGGCGTGGTACGACGCCTACCTCGGCAAGGGCGGCGCCGACCGCAGCGCCAACACGACGCCGGGCAACAAGAAAGGCGGCCTCGCCAACATCGTCGAGAAGGCGATGGGCTCGATCGTCAAGTCGGGCTCGGCGCCGATCGTCGGCGTCCTCGGGCCGGGCGAACGGCTGCGCGACAAGGGACTGACGAGCGGCCTCGTCTACGCGGCGACGCCGGCGAGCGACTTCATCTGCGGCACGCTGCAGCTCGCTGCCGGCATGAACGTGCACGTCTTCACCACCGGTCGCGGCACGCCTTACGGCCTCGCCGAAGCGCCGGTCGTCAAGGTGGCGACGACGAGCGGCCTGGCGCGGCGCTGGCACGACCTGATGGACGTCAACGCCGGCGTCATCGCCGACGGCGAGGCGACGATCGAGGAGACCGGCTGGGCGCTGTTCGAGCGCCTCCTCGCCGTGGCCAGCGGCGAGCGCACCTGCGCCGAGCGGCTCGGCCTCAACAATTCGCTCGTCCTCTTCAATCCTGCGCCGGTGACCTGAGCCGGCGCTTGGCGAGACGAAAGCGAAGCGAAGGTGACGCGCGCCTTCGCTTCGCTGCGCGTCACTCGACGCGAACGTCGATGCGGCGCGGCTTGGCCTGCTCGGCCTTCGGGATGCGCAAGGTCAGCACGCCGTCGCGCAGGCCGGCGTCGATCTTCGCGGTGTCGAGGTCGCCGCTCAGCTCGAAGCTGCGCCGGAAGTGGTTGGCGCGTACCTCGGCGTACACGGGCGTCAGCGAGTTCGCCTCGCCGAGCTTGAGTGGCGCCTCGATCGTCAGGTTGCGGCCGTCGACGCCGATCGCGAGGTCCTCGCGCGCCACGCCGGGAAGATCGGCGAGGAGCGTGATGCCGGCGGCATCCTCGAAGATGTCGACCGGCGGCAGCAGCGCCGGCGCGGTCCGCGCATTGGCGTTCTGCACGTTCTGGGGTTGCTGCGTTTGCATCGCGGTGCTGTTCGATTGCGGTTGCATGGTGTGACTCCTCTGTTGCAGGAAGCGGCCGCCAGGCATCAGCTGCCGCTCGAGATCTGGATCTGGCGCGGCTTCGACGACTCGCGCTTCGGCACGACGATCTTCAGCACGCCGTTGCGGTACGTGGCTTCGACCCGGCCCGGGTCGGCGTCTTCGGACAGCGCGACGACGCGCCGGAAGCGGCCGGTGAAACGCTCGTTGGCGTAGGCGGTGCGCTCTTCGCCGGCCTTGCCGGCCGCGCCCTTGCCGTCCTGGTCCTGCCGTTCGCCGGAGATCGAGAGCAGCCCCTTCTCGACCGAGACGTCGATCGACTTCGGGTCGATGCCGGGCGCGAACGCGTAGATCTCGACCGCGTCCGGCGAGCTGCCGACGTTGAGCGCCGGGAAGGCGCCAGCGCGGCCGACGGCGCGGATGCTCGAGACCGCGGAACGGCCGCCGAGCAGCTCGTCCATCCGGTCGTACAGCTGTTCGAAATCGGCGAACCAGTCGCCAGAGGTTCTCAACATCGATGGAAACAACATCTGTTCGCTCCTTTCGTGCGTGAACGCGGGCAGCCGCCCGCATCGTCGAATTAGGAGCGCGGCGCGAACTTTCAAGTCCCCTGCGGTCATCGAGGTGGCGTAGGCCGAATCCGACGCCCGCAAGCGATTCCCGCCCCTGCGGTGTGAGGCGTTTGGCGATGGTCGCCGGCGCGTCGCGCCCCTACCGTTGCGTCCTGTGCGTCGGACATCCCGGCGCTCGGTCACTAGATCTTCAACACAGGCCCACGAGGCGAGGAAACGATATGAACTTCATCATCTGGCTGGTTATCGGCGGAATCATTGGTTGGCTGGCGAGCATGGTCATGCGGACCGACGCGCAGCAGGGCGTGGTCCTCAACGTCGTCGTCGGCATCGTCGGCGCGTTGCTGGGTGGCTGGCTGATCTCGCCGCTCGTCGGCGTGCCCACCATCAACCAGAACGCCTTCAGCCTCCCCGCGATGCTCGTGTCGCTCGTCGGCGCGATCATCCTTCTGGGCATCGTCAACCTGTTCCGCCGCGGCCGAGCACGTTGATCGGGCAGCGCTGCGCAACCGCAGCGCTTTTGTTTTTTCACTCGAGGAGAAACCATGGCTAACGACACCACGAACCGTCCCACGACCGGCACCAGCGCCAATCGCGATCCGTTGACGGGTGCGCCCGGCTCCCACCCCATCGGCACGGCCGCCGGCGCGGTCGCCGGTGGCGTCGCCACCGGTGCTGCCGTCGGCACCGTCGCCGGCCCGGTCGGCACGGCAATCGGCGCGGCGGTCGGCGCCGTCGTCGGCGGCCTCGCCGGCAAGGGCATCGCCGAGCAGATCGACCCGACCGTCGAAGACGCCTACTGGCGCGACAACTACTCGTCGCGTCCGTATGTGAGCGGCGGCAGCTACGACGACTACGGTCCCGCCTATTCGTATGGCGTGAACTCGTACTCCAAGTACCCCGGCCGCGACTTCGACGACGTCGAGTCCGACCTGTCGCGCGACTGGGACCGCGTCCGCGGCACGTCGAGCCTCACCTGGGAACGCGCCAAGCACGCCACCAAGGACGCCTGGAACCGCGTCAGCGACAGCGTCGAGCGCGCCATCCCCGGCGACTCCGACCGTGACGGCAAGTAGGCGGCTTCGCCGCTGAGGAAGCGCCCTGCGGGGCGCTTTTTCATGGCCGGACGGCCGTCGGGTATGTCCGTTGCCCTCAGGCCCTCGGCCTTCCCTCCCTTCTCGAGACCTCCATGGCAACACGCAGTCGCAAGAATCCCCCGGCCCCTGGCCGCACGCAACCCCTCAAGGAAGCCCTCGGCACCGTGCTGTCGACCTTCGCCGGCCCGTCTACCGCCGACATGGCGCAAGGCGACGTCGACCAGCTCGACACGCGACCGCAACAGCGCCTCGCGACGCAGAAGATCGGCGCCCAGGCGGCCGGCGCGGCGATGCCGGCGAACCCGCTCAAGGCCGGCGAGCACGGCCTCGATCGCGGCCACGCGCCGAAGGCGGGCAAGCCGGTCAAGCCGCACGATCCGATCGACAGCGCCAGCACGGTGACCGAGGACGCGACCTCGCCCAAGGTCGGCCACGGCAAGCCGGTGCTCGGCCACAACCCCGGCAACCACTCGCTCGACCGCGTCCGCGTCGACTCGAGCGGCCAGGGGCTGACGACCAACATGGGTGTCGCCGTCGCCGACAACCAGAACTCGCTCAAGGCCGGCCTGCGCGGACCGACCTTGATGGAAGACTTCATCCTGCGCGAGAAGATCACCCACTTCGACCACGAGCGCATCCCCGAGCGGATCGTCCACGCGCGCGGCTCGGCGGCGCACGGCTACTTCGAGAGCTACCAGGACCTCTCGCCGATCACGCGCGCGGCGCCGTTCGCGGCCGCCGGCAAACGCACGCCGGTGTTCGTCCGCTTCTCGACCGTCGCCGGCGAGCGCGGCTCGTTCGATCTCGCTCGCGACGTGCGCGGTTTCGCCGTCAAGTTCTACAGCGACGAAGGCAACTGGGACATCGTCGGCAACAACATCCCGGTCTTCTTCATCCAGGACGCGATGAAGTTCCCCGACCTCGTCCACGCCGTCAAGCCCGAGCCGCACAACGCGATGCCGCAGGCGGCGTCGGCGCACGACACGTTCTGGGA
>Ga0068861_100002184_pt1 | contig 12696 bp, 9 predicted proteins | sample KBSSwiS42_FD_66593 | JGI IMG/M metagenome (GOLD analysis project Ga0068861, IMG submission 66593) | Switchgrass rhizosphere microbial communities from Kellogg Biological Station, Michigan, USA - KBS Switchgrass S4-2 | ecosystem: Host-associated > Plants > Roots > Rhizosphere > Soil ...
GCCATGCGGCTGCGCGCCGGTCTGGAGCAGGTGCCGGAAGGGCGCTTGCGCGAGGTGATCGAGACCCGGCTGCTCGGGCAAGCCCTGCCGGGCGCCGAGCTGCTCGATTTCTCCGTCGAGGCGCAGGCTGACGTGGACGCGCCGCTCGTGGTGCGGATGCGGGCCGGGCTCGGCAAATTCGCCGAGACCCGCGACGACCAGCTGGTGATCGAGCCGCCGCTGATGCCGCGGCTGACGCGGCTCTCCACCTTGCCGGCGCGCCAGACGCCGCTGCTCATCGGCGAGGCCATGCACCAGAGCTCGCGCCTGACCTTCCAGCTGCCGCCGGGCACCCGTGTCTGGGGCACGCGCGATGCGCACCTCGAGCACGGCGAGCACCGCGTGGTCTGCCGGGATCGCGTCCAGGGCCAGACGCTGATCCTCGACCGCGAGGTCTCCATCGCGGCCGGGCGGGTCGCACCAGCGGACTATCCTGGCTTCGCCACATTCACGCGCGAGGCCGAGCAACTCCTCTCCCAACCCATCGTGCTGCGCATGGAACCCGCGTCGAGCGCGCCACCGCGAGCCGAGCCGTGAGGGAGCCGTGAGCGCCCCCACGCCGTTTCCCTGGTCGGGTGTGCCGCGGCTGACGCGCGCTGCCGTGCGCGCCCGGCGCGAGCTGGTCGGGCGCGTCGAGGCCGCGCTCGACTTTCGCGGGCTCGCTCGAGCGCTCTGCGAGCTGCTCGGGGACGACCTGCAGCTGAGCCCGGCCTCGGCTGAGTGCCGGCGCGGCAGCACGGCGCCGTTTGCCGGCGCCGAGTGTCTGGGCCTGCGCTTTCCCGTGCACGGGCTGCGGCTCTGGCTGCGGCCGGAGCCCGATCTCTGGCGCTCTTGCGTCGCGCGCCTGCTCGACCAGGAGTTTCAGCTGGGCTGGGCCGACAGCTCGATCGACGCGGCACTGCGCGGCGCGGGAGCAGCGCTGGTGCTGGAGCTGGCGCGCCGCGCGGCGCGGGCCGAGGCGCCCGAGCTGGCGGCGGAAGACGGCGCGCCTGCGGGCTGGCTCTTGTGTGGCGGGGCGAGCGTGCGCCTGAGCGGCAGGCTCTATCGGGTGGAGGTGTGCGCCGCGCTGGAGCGGGTGGGGGCGCCGGAGCCGCGGGCACCGATCGAGCTCGCACGGCTGGGCGCGCTGCGCTTGCGCGTGCCCTGGGTGGGAGCGGTGTCGAGCGTGGAGCTCGGGGTTCTGGAGGGTCTCGTGGTCGGGGATGTGTGGCTGCCGGGAGCGGACGCTTGGGTCGCGGGGGAGCCGCCGCTCTCTGCGGGGTTGCTCGCCCCCGCGTACTCGGGTCGCGGTATGCCGGTGCGTGTCCAGTCCGGCCGAACCGTGCTAGGTGCCGAAGTCGTGGCAGTGCCAGAGGACGCAGTCCTCGAAGGCAGGGAAACGTCGATGAGCGAACAAGAGTCCGACCTGGAGCAAGTCGTCGGCGAGACGCCCGTGGTGGTGCGGCTGGAGCTCGGTACGGTCGAGATGAGCGCTGCCGAGTGGGCTGCGCTGCGTCCCGGTGACGTGCTCACGAGCGGTCGGCGCCCGGAAGAGGGTGTGAGTCTGCGCACCGGCGGGCGGGAAATTGCGCGCGGCGAGCTGGTGGAGATCGAGGGGGAGATCGGCGTGCGCATCACGCAGGTAGGGCTGGCCCGGTCAGGCCCATGACGGGTCCGGAGCCCGTCGCGCAGGCGCTGGCCGAGGTGCGCGAGCGCATCCGGCGCGCCGCCGAGCAGAGCGGTCGCGACCCTGCGGGTGTGCGCCTGGTCGCTGTTTCCAAGCGTCAGCCGGTCGAGAAGATCCGGGCCGCCTACGCTGCCGGGCAGCGCGACTTCGGCGAGAACTATGCGCAGGAGCTGCTGGCCAAGGAGGCCGAGCTGGCAGACCTGCCGGACCTGCGCTTTCACATGATCGGCGGCCTGCAGCGCAACAAGGTGGCGGGCCTGCTCGGCCACATTTCTGCGCTGCACAGCGTCGACTCGCTGCGCCTGATCGCGGAGCTCGGGCGGCGCGCCGCGCTGCGCCCGGTGCCGCCCGCGCGGCGGCTGCTGCCGGGCGGGGAGCTGGCCGTGTTTCTGGAGCTGAACCTGGGAGCCGAAGCGCGCAAGGCGGGCTGCGCTCCGGCCGAGCTGGGGGCGCTGATCGAGGCCGTGCTGGCGCAGCCGAGCCTGAGCCTGCGCGGGCTGATGGCGATCCCGGCGGGCGCGGGGGAACCGGAGAGCGCGCGCCAGCAGTTCGAGCTGCTGCAGGAGCTGCGCGAGCGTCACGGCGGCGCGGCGCGCCTGCCGGAGCTCAGCATCGGCATGAGTCGCGATCTGGAGCTGGCGGTCGCTTGCGGCAGCAGCTGGGTGCGCGTCGGCACGGACATCTTCGGAGCGCGCAGCGGATGAGGCGTGCGCGCTTCGCGGGCGCGAGCGCGTGCCTGCTCGGTCTGGGCGCGCTCGCAGCCTGGCGGGCCCGTCGCCTGGGGCTGGGTCTTTGGCCTCGGCCTCCGGCTGGTCCGGCGGAAGAGCCAGCCCTGCCAAAGGGTGCTATAGGCCCCATGCCTCGGTGCTTCCCGCGCCGGCCCGACATTTTATGCAGCGACTCCGGATCGTTTGGCTGATCCTGGCATTGGCCACGATCGGTCTGCCCCGCTCGGCGTGGGCGTTTTGTCAGACCCATACCTGTGAGTTCTCCGGCACGCAGGAGTGCACCTGGGATGCCGCCGCCGGTTGCTGGACCGGGGGCTCCGTCGCCCACTGGGGCAACAGCTGCATCGACTATGCGGTGCAGCTGGACGGCTCCCGGAACGAGAACATCTCCGCCGCCACGCTGGCGGGCGTGCTCGAAGATGGGTTCCGGATCTGGTCGAACGTGAGCTGCGGCTCGGGCGGCCTGAGCCCCGAGCTGACGGCGAGCTACCGTGGCCTGACCAGCTGCAACCGCGTCGAGTTCAACTGCGGCGCGCTCGACGACAACGACGACGTGGTGATGTTCCGGGACGCCCGGAGCGATCTGTCGGCGACCACGATCGCGCTCTCGACGATCATCGCCAACACCAACACCGGCGAGATCCTGGACGTGGACGTCGAGATCAACTCTCAGGACTTCGACTTCTACGTGGACCAGGCCAACGCCAGGCCGCAAGCGCACGACCTGCGGCTGGTGCTCAATCACGAGCTCGGCCATTTTCTCGGTCTCTCGCATACGCTCGCGCCGGGCGCGCTGATGCGTGCCGCCTACGACGGCACCGATCGCTTCCCGGCCGCGGACGATATCGCCGGCATGTGCAAGACCTTGAAGCCGTCCCGCACGGACCCCATGTGTTCGGTAGAGCCGAGCAGCGGCGAGTGCGTCGGCAGCGATGGCAATTGCCCGACCAACCTGCAGCCCATCGAGGAAGGCGGCTGCGCGCTCTCGCCGGGCCGCGGCGAGCCAGAGCAGGCTCTCGGCCTCTTGCTGGGCACGGGGCTCTTGCTCTTTGCGCGCGGCGGGTTTACGCGCGGGCGGCCGAGGCGGCGCTCGGCATGAAGCGCTGACGGCGTCGTCGTTGGCGGCGTGAATCGCCGAAGGCGCTGCTGCTGTTGCAGTGTTTTGACGGAGTGGAATTGGCCAAACAGAATGCACAGCCCCCGAAGGGCACCCGCGATTTCCTGCCGGCGGCGGTCCGCCAGCGCCGGTACGCCAGCTCGGTGATCCGCGAGGTGTACGAGGCCCACGGCTTCGAGCCTCTGGAGACACCGACGCTGGAGCGTCTCGACGCGCTCAGTGGCAAGTACGGCGAGGAGGGCGACCAGTTGATGTTCAAGGTGCTGCTGCGCGGCCAACCGCTGCTGCAGGGCATCGAACAGGCGGCTGCGCTGCTCACGCGGCCGGGCGCGGTGGTCGAGGGCCGCAGCGGCAAGAGCGTGCCGGGCGCCGCCGTGCTGCTCGCCGATCTCGGGCTGCGCTACGATCTGACGGTGCCGCTGGCGCGCGCCTACGCCGCGCATCAAGCGGAGCTGCCGGCGGTGTTCAAGCGCTATCAGATCCAGCCGGTCTGGCGAGCCGACACGCCGGGCAAGGGGCGTTTCCGCGAGTTCTATCAGTGCGACGTGGACGTGGTCGGGTCGACCTCGCTGCTCGTGGAGACGGAAATCGCCGGGGCTGCCGTGGAGTGCGTGCTCCGGCTCGGCTTCACGGATTTCAGCATGCGCCTGAATCACCGCGGGCTGTTGCGCGCCGTGGTCGAGCGCGCGGGCATCGAGCCCGCTCGAGAGGTGGACGCCATCACCGCCATCGACAAGCTCGACAAGGTCGGCAAGGAGGGCGTCGATCGCGAGCTCGCCGAGCGGGGCGTGGCGGACGCGGCGCGCGCGGCCCTGCTCGGCCTGCTCGAGGGCGGGGCGACGCTGGAGCGTGTGGAGCAGTTTCTGGCGGGGCATGCCCAAGGGCAGCAGGCGATCGGCGAGCTGCGCCGCATGCTCGAGCTGAGCCAGGAGACGGCTGCCGCGGGCCGGCTGCGCTTCGATCTCTCGCTGGCGCGCGGTCTCGGCTACTACACCGGCTGCATCTTCGAGCTGACGAGCCCGAAGTTCGGCGGCTCGCTCGGCGGCGGCGGCCGCTACGACGGCCTGATCGGGCTGTTTCTCGGGCGCGCAGTGCCGGCGTGCGGGTTTGCGCTCGGCTTCGAGCGGCTGCTCATGTTGATGGAGGAGGGTGGCTTGTTTCCGGCGGACCTGGCGGCGCTCGATGTGCTGCTCGGCGCCACCTCGGAGGAGGGCGCGGCCGAGCTGCTCGGCGCCGCGCGCGAGCTGCGCGCGCTCGGCTTGCTGGTGTCGCTCTGGCCCAAGCCCGAGAAGCCGGGCAAGCTGCGCAAGTCGGCAGAGGAGCAGCAGGCGCGTCATGCCGTCTGGTTGGAGGGCGGGCGCTATCACCTGTGGACGCGGCAAGGCGATACGAGCCTGGCGGATCTGGAGCGCCCCGCGCTGCTCGCTGCGCTCGCGGTGCGCAGCTCGGGCGGCGCGAGTGCGCGCGAGGAGCGGGCGCGCTAGCGCCTGCTGCGGACGTGGCGAAGAGCCGTGGCCGCCCCCCGCCCGAGCAGGCAGAGCTGCTCGGCTCCGCGCGCGAGGCGCCGCACGCGCACGGCTCGACGCCTGCCGGCCAGGGCCGGGCGGAGGCGGCGCGGCCGCTCGCGGATCGACTGCGGCCGCGCGAGCTCGCCGAGGTGCGCGGCCAGCCGCATCTGCTCGGGGAAGATGGGCCGCTGACGCGCGCCATTGCGGCCGAGCCGTTGCGTTCGATGATTCTGTGGGGGCCGCCCGGCTCCGGCAAGACGACGCTGGCGCACGTGATCGCCGCGCGCACTTCGCACGCCTTCGAGCAGCTCAATGCCGTGCTCGGCGGGGTCGCGGATCTACGGCTGATCGTGCAGCGCGCGAGCGAGCGGCGGGAGCGCGGCCAGGGCACGATCGTGTTCGTGGACGAGATCCACCGCTTCAACAAGGCGCAGCAGGACGCCTTTCTGCCGCACCTGGAGAGCGGGCGATTGATCCTGATCGGCGCCACCACCGAGAACCCGTCCTTCTCCGTCAACGCCGCCGTGTTGTCGCGCTGCCAGGTGTTCCACCTGGAGGCACTGGAGGCGCCGGCGCTGGTCGAGATCCTGGCGCGGGCGCTCGCGGATCGCGAGAAGGGCCTCGGCGCTGCGCCCGTGTCGGTCGTGCCGGAAGCGCTGCAGCAAATGGCGCAGTCGTCGCGCGGCGATGCGCGGCGCGCGCTCGGGCTCTTGGAGAGCGCGGTCGAGCTGGCGCGCCTCTCCCCGGGGCCGGCGGGCGGCGCTGGTGTCGTCGACCTGGCGCTGCTCGAGCGCTGCCGGCGCGAGCAGCCCTTGCTCTACGACAAGGCCGGGGAAGAGCACTACAACGTGGTCAGCGCGCTCATCAAGTCGATGCGCGGCAGCGACCCGGACGCGGCCGTGTACTGGCTGATGCGCATGCTGGACGCGGGCGACGACCCGCTGTTCGTGTCGCGGCGGCTGATGATTTTTGCCAGCGAGGACGTGGGCAATGCCGACCCGCGCGCGCTCGAGGTGGCCGTCAACGCGGATCGCGCGTTCCGCCGCATGGGCTTGCCGGAGGGCATCTACCCGCTGGCGCATGCCTGCCTGTACCTGGCGAGCTGCCCCAAGTCGAACTCGGTCGGCAGAGCCTTTGGCGCAGCGCGCGCCGCGATCGCCGAGCACGGCGCGTTGCCCGTGCCGCGCAAGCTGCGCAACGCCGTCACCAAGCTGATGCGAGATGACGGCTACGGCGAAGGCTATCAGTATCCGCACGAGCTAGAGGGCTCGTACGCGCCCGGAGAGAGCTATTTGCCCGAGCGCCTGGTCGGGGAGCGCTACTATCAGCCGTCGGATCAGGGCCTCGAGCGATCCATCGCCGAGCGGCTCGCGCGCCTGCGCGGCGAAGCCAAAGAGCCCTGAGGGCTCCGCACGGCCCGAGCCCGCGCTGAGCCGCCGGATATGCAGCCGTGACCGCTCGCTCGTCTCGGCTCTGCGCCCGCCCGGCAAGATCAGCGACGGACCGCTCACGGCGCGCGCGCTGACGCCATGGGTTTCGCTGGACGCCAAAAATCACTCGCAACTACCGTTGCTTGACGATTTTACGCTGACAAAGTAAATTCGCCGGAGTGTGGATTCCGAGGGACCTCGCTGCGCTCATCTCGCGACCGTCTCTACCGGCGCGAATCATCGTGGGGCCTCGGCAATCCGGCAAGAGCAGCCTGCTCGTCCATCAGCTGCCGCAGGCGCTCTGGCTTTCGCTCGATGATCTGCAGACGCGGCGGCGAGCGCAGGACGACCCTGCGCTGCTGCTCGAATCCGCCGGCTGGGGCGCAGGGCGACCGCTGATCTTGGATGAAGCCGCGCACGCGCCACAGCTGTTTCCAGAGATCAAACGCCGCATCGATCTCGCCCGGTTTCGCGGCGAGCAGGAGCCGGAGGTGTGGCTCACGGGCTCGAACCGACAGCTCTTGGATCGAAATGTTCGCGAGTCGCTGGCGGGCAGAGCAAGCTACTTCTTTTTGCACTCGCTAGCCGTGAGCGAACTGGGCGCCGTTGCATCTATTGCCGATTGGTTCTCGCGCGGCGGATTTCCAGAGCTCTACGCGCGGCGCGAGCTGGACCCGGGACGCTACTTTGACGATTATTTGCGCACGTTTGTCGAGAAGGACATCGCGGCCACTGCGGGCGTGCAGCAGATGGACGCCTTTCACCGCGCACTCGCCCTGCTCGGCGCGCGCACCGGTGCGCTGCTGAACGCGACGGCGATCGGTCAGGCCGTGGGCGTGAAAGGCCAGACGCTGAGCGCGTGGCTCGATCTGCTCGAGCAAAATGCGCTCGCGCTGCGCTTGCCGCCGTATCACCCGAGCCTGAGCAAACGCGTCGTTCGTACCCCGAAGATCTACTTTCTGGACGTGGGGCTCGTGGCACACTTGCAAGGTTGGCGCAGCGTCGAGCCGCTGCTCGTGAGCCCTCAGGCAGGTGGGTTGTTCGAGAGCCTGGTGCTCGGCGAAATCGTGCGAGCCCGAGACCACCGCGGTCTCTCGCTCGGCCTGCACTTCTGGCGCACGAAGGAAGGAGAAGAGGTCGACTTCCTGCTCGAGCTGCAGCCCGGGGCGGGCCCGCGCTGGCTCGCCATCGAAGCGAAGCTGGGCATCCAAAACGTAGAGCCACTGGCGATCCCCCGCGCGCTGTCCAAAGCGCTTCCCCAATTGCGCGAGATCTGGATCGTCACCCCGGGCGGCGAGGAACAGCGCCTGTCGAGCACCTCGCGGCAGCTGCCGATTCGCTTGCTCGCGCAGCGACTGAGCGAGGCCGCGCTGGCTCCGGACTCAGCGGGCGCGGAAACAGCCGAACCAGGCCCGGCGCAATGACCCCCAGGGCGCTGTGAGCGCGCCGAGTGGCCGTCGAGCTTGCGGCGGGGCTGGAGCGCGCTATCGTCGCACGGCGCCATGAGCGAGCGTCTCTATACGCTGTTTGAAACACCGATCGGTCGCTGCGGCATCGCCTGGGGACCGGGCGGCATCAGCTTGCTGCAACTGCCAGAGGGCCGAGAGGCGGCGACACGGGCCCGCGTGCGGGAACGCCTCGAGGGGGTGAGCGAGGGCGAACCGCCGGAGTTCGTGCAGAGCGCGATGGCTGCCATCAAGCGCTTGCTCTCCGGTGAAGCGGTCGATCTGTCCGAGCTGGAGCTGGACATGGGCGCGGTGCCACCGTTCCATCGCCGGGTCTACGAGCAGGCTCGGCGCATCCCTCCCGGTAGCAAGCTCAGCTATGGGGAGCTGGCACTGCAGCTGGGGACACCAGGCTCGGCGCGCGCCGTGGGGCAAGCGCTGGGGCGCAACCCCTTCCCCATCGTCGTGCCCTGCCACCGCGTGCTCGCCGCCAACGGCAAGCTGGGCGGCTTCTCCGCCAACGGCGGCGTGAGCACCAAGCTGCGCTTGCTCGCGCTGGAGGCGCCGAGGACCGGCGTCTCGCTCACGGACGCGGAGGCGGCCTTCGGCTTCGATCCCGAGGCGGCGGTGGCGCAGCTGCGCGCGGGCGACCCCCTGCTGTCACGATTGATCGACAAGGTGGGTCCGTTCCGTCTGGAGTTGCAGCGCATCCCCAGCGTGTTTGGTGCGCTGGCGCAGGCGATTGTGTACCAGCAGCTCACCGGCAAGGCGGCAGCTACCATCTTCGCGCGCCTGTGCGGGCTGTTCCGCAACACCGCCGACGGGCTCACGCCGGAGCAGATCCTGCGCGCCGGTGACGAGCGGTTGCGTTCGGCAGGGCTCTCGCGCTCCAAGGTGCTCTCGCTCCAGGACCTGGCGCGCAAGGCCAAGTCCGGAGAGCTGCCAACGCTGGCCGAAGTGCGGCGCCTGGACGACGAGAGCATCATCGAACGGCTGACGGCCGTGCGCGGCATCGGGCGCTGGACGGCAGAGATGCTGCTCATCTTCCGGCTGGGGCGCCCCGATGTGCTGCCCGTGGACGACTACGGCGTGCGCAAGGGTTTCGGCGTGGCGTTCCGGAAGAAGGAGCTCCCCTCGAAGAAGGACGTCGAGAAGCGCGGCGAGCGCTGGCGGCCCTACCGCTCGGTGGCCACCTGGTACCTGTGGCGCGCCCTCGACAAGCCGGCGGCGGACGCGGGCGTGCCCGGTTGAGCAGGTGGAGCCCGCCTCTGAATTGACTTGCCAATCGGCTCTGCTAGCTTTGTCGGGCCTCAATCTGGAGGCCCAAACGCAGGAGGATTGTACGGATGAAAGCCTTGGTCATTGCCCTTGCCTTCGTTTCCTCCTCCTGTGTGTCTGAACGACTGAGCTAGTTGTTGGTGCCGCGGGGCCCCGGCGCCCCGCGGATGTCGTTCTGCGCGGGAGGATCATCCGTCGATGCGACTCGATGCGACTCGAGCGTTGGCGGAGCCACGCTCGATCCACGAACGGAAGTGCCGGCGTCAGCCGAGTGCGCTTGCGCTCGTCCTCCCGCGCTGTCTCGCCGAGTCAGCGCATCCGAGTTGCCTTCGCCTCCGCCTTGGCGGTGGGGCGCTGCAGCTCCTTCGCCGAGAACGCGAGATGAAGCACATCAATTCCGATTCCGATTCCGATTCCGCCGCCGACGTCAACGACGAGTCCTTGCACGCGCGCCGGCGCCGAAGCGAAGAGGCCCGACCGAAATGGCCCACGCGGGCCGAACAGGCCCGAGCAGCCGAGCTCGTCGCACCGGAGGCGCCCGATGCCGGCGGTTTCTCCCCCACGCTCAGCGCACGTAAGGCGGAGCGCCGCTGGCTGAGCAGCGAGCTCGGCCCCTTCCATCAGCGCGAGGTCGTCGCCGACGTCGTCGAGCGGATTCGCGCGGGCAAAGAAGCCACGGTCTATCTCTGCACCACCCCGGCAGGCAGCGCACGCGAGCGCATCGCCGCCAAGGTCTATCACCCGATCTCCAGGCGCACCAACGCCAACAAGCAGCTCTACCAGCTGGGGCGCGATGTGCTCGACAGCGAGGGGCGCCCGGTGCTGGCGCGCGACTGGCGCATGCAAAAGGCCATCGCCAAGAGCTCCGGCGCGGGGCGCGAGGCCACTCAAGCTTCGTGGCTGCAGCATGAATACGCGCGCCTCGAGCAAATGCACCGAGCGGGCGCCGACGTGCCCGAGCCGCTGATGCACGGCGGGCACGTGCTGCTCATGGAATTCGTCGGCGATGCGGCAGGCGCAGCACCGATTCTCGCCAACGTCGTGCTCGAGCCACGAGAGGCCAAGTCTGCGTTCGACCGCATCCTGTGGAACGTCGAGCTGCTCCTATCCTTCGGCTGGGTGCATGGCGATCTGTCCCCGCACAACGTGCTGTACCAAGACGGCAGGCCGACGCTGATCGACTTCCCTCAGGTGGTGGCCGCCGAGCAGAACCCGCAGGCCTTCGCTCTCTTCGTGCGCGATCTGGAGCGCGTATCCAGCTACTTCGCGCGCTTCGCCGTCAGCTCGGACCCGCGACGCCTGGCGGAGGAGCTGTGGAAGAAGCACGTCCTCGAGGCCGCTCCGGAGGTTTGAGCCGACCGCTCCTGAATCGCGTGCGCTCGCATTTCAGGCACCAGGAGTGGCCCACCGCAGATTGCAGGCTGCTCGCGCCATCCAGGGCCCGTTCGGGACGATGCGGACCCCGGCCATCTGCACCGGGCGTGGGGCCCCACAGGTCCCACGCGCCCGAGCCGAGCAGCTGCAGCGCGAGCCCGCTGATCACCAGGCGGATCACCAGCTTGAAGGTCTCGGGCCGCAGATTGTCGAGCAAGCGCGTGCCCACGGCCGTGCCGATCAGCGCCGACAGGCACAGCCCGAGCGTCCAGAGCAGGTAGGCTCCGAAATCAAAGCCGCCCAGCCCGAACAGCAGCACCTTGCTCGCGTGCTGAAAGATCTGGCAGCCGGCAAGCGTGCCGATCGTGCCCTGCGGACCCAGCTCCAGCGCCACGATGAACGGCCCGAGCAGCGGCCCCGTGGCGCCGACCAGCGTGGAGAAGAAGCCGACCAGCGCGCCGCCCAAGGGCAAGCCGCGCCAGGCGTGGGCAGAAGGGCCTGCTTCGCGCGGCGCTTTGGGCAGCCAAGTGGCCACCAGTACGAAGAGCCCGATCAGGATGCGGCCCGCCGCTGCCGGCATGCGCTGCAACAGCAACAGCCCGAGCGCGCCCGCCGGCAGGAGCGGCCAAGCGAAGCGCACTACCGCTTTCCAGCTCACGTGCTGCCGCAACAACCAAGCGCGCGAGGCGTTCGCCACCAGCTGCACCAGCCCGTGCACCGGTACCGCCACCACCGGGTCCAGCTTCACGAGCAGCGCTGACAGCAAGATCAGCCCGCCCGCCATGCCCAGGATGCCGGACACGACGGAGGTGCCGAAGGCGACGCCCGTCAGCAGCAGCTTGAACTGTAGATCCGTCATGCGGGGCGCGGCGAGGATCTAGCTCGAGCCGAGGAACCCGCGAAAGAGCTCGGCTGAAGCCGGGCTCTGCCTGGGCGTGGGCGCTGCGGCCCTAACGCGCGCTGGCGTTTCCGGCAGGCGCATCCACCGGGTTCGGATCGGGACCCGGGCCGCCCGGCGGTGGCGCGGGATCTTCTGGGTCGCGTGCGCCGTTCGGCGCTGGTGGGAGACCAGCGCAGGAGGGATCCGCTGACGTACAGGTGGACTTGCCGCATCCGTCCCGGCATGCCGTGGTGGCGCGTCGGCAGCTCCAGCTCGGCTGCGTGCTCGAACACGCCTGCTCCAGGCAGTCACAGCGCTCTTCACAGGAACCATTGCAGACGGTGGTTCGGGGAACCTCGGCTGCGTCGAGCGCTCCTTCCTCTGCTGGCGCGCTGACGCCGTCGCCTCGGACGGCCGCCTGCCCCGGGCCGCTCTCGGATGCGCTGTTCGTGTCTCTTGCCCGCTCGAGGGACGCATCGGAGCTCGAGCTGCAAGCTGCGCCAGCTAGCGCCAGACCCGCGAGCAGCAGCCCTGCGAGGCCCCCGACAGCGCCGATTGAAAGCGATTTCGCCATGATTTCCACCTCGCCAGCAGTCTGGCACCCGAGCGGGCGCGGCGGCAGATGATGCGGCGTTCACCGGCGCCCGGTGAGCCGCCGGAGCCGGCCGGTGAACGGCAGGGCATCTGTACGAACTGTCCGTGCCTGGCGATACTATCGAGGTCCGGCGCCTATGGATACCAAACTGCTGGTGGACGCCATCGTGCGCCAGACGACGGTGCTGATCGCTCACCTGTGCACCGCCGCGGGCGTGCGCGCGCCGCTCGCGCACGTGGCCGATCGCGGCCAAGCTCGAGCGCGGCGCGCGTATGGGGCAGAACGTGCAGGCGCCGGTGGACTCTGCGAGGGAGAAAGTCGGCAGCGAAGGAGAGGTCTCGTGATGGGCAAGCTAGCTGCGCTGGTTTCCGTGGGCTGGTGTTCGATCCTGGCGTGCGCCGGCGGTGACCACGGCTCGCCGCAGGACGGGGACGGCTCGCCGCAAGACACGGCAGCGGAGCGTGCCCGGGCGGAGGCAGCGGGCGTGGCCCCGGAGCAGGGCGCCGAGCGCCAGGTGGTGAGCAAGGGCGACGCCGCGGGCAGCGTGGAAGGCAGCAACACCAACTGGCGTCCCGGCGGCGAGCCCGGGCCCGGCGGCAGCAAGCCGCGCTCGCCACCGCCGAGCCCGCCCAGCCC
>Ga0068861_100002187_pt1 | contig 12689 bp, 9 predicted proteins | sample KBSSwiS42_FD_66593 | JGI IMG/M metagenome (GOLD analysis project Ga0068861, IMG submission 66593) | Switchgrass rhizosphere microbial communities from Kellogg Biological Station, Michigan, USA - KBS Switchgrass S4-2 | ecosystem: Host-associated > Plants > Roots > Rhizosphere > Soil ...
GGGTGCGGGCTGAACACCCCCAGGTGCCAGCCCGCATTCGCTACCGCGAGTCCCCGCAGCCCGCCACGAGCTCCACCGCTCCGGGAACACTGGTCTCCTCTGCCAACGTTCGGAGCGCGGCCCGTCACCGTCGAGCTCGCGGCAGAGTTCGGCAACAAGATTGAGCCGCCCGTCGCGTGCCACCCAACGCTCTCCCACTCCAGCACGAACTTCACTCGCTCCTACATCGAATCCGCTACTTTGCAAGGCAGGCTATCGACGTCCACGAGCATCAGCGCCAACGGCGCGCCGCGCCGCGTCGTGAAGGCAGTCTCGCGCTTCAGCTCCAGCTGGCGCCGATTGCCCATGGTCGTCACTGTCGGGGATGTCCTCGGATTGCGTGAACCACCGTCAGGGATGTCCGCGGCTCAGCCTGACAGGTCTGTATCGCGGAGCAAAGCCTGGAGTGAGACCCCCTGAGCAAGTTCTCAGACGCTTGATCACGACGAAAATTAGTGCTAATTCTAGCTCATGGTGCGGAGAGCTCGGCAGCTCGGTTTCGAGTTTCGGACCAGGGGAGGCGCGCGTGCCGGTGCCGGACGTCCCCCGAACGGGAGCACGGCCGGCGTCTCCCATCTGCGCCGGCCGTCGCATTCGCGCCATCATCCCCTGCACGTCACCCTGCGCGTGCAGCGCGGTGTATCCTCTTTGCGCGAGCACTCGTTGTTCAGCGCAGTGCGCAAGGCCTTGGCGGAGGGCAAGCAGCACTTCGGTTTTTCGCTCGTGCACTTCTCGGTGCAGCGCGATCACCTGCACCTGATTGCAGAGGCGAGTGACCGCAGAGCGCTCTCCCGCGGAATTCAGGGTCTCTCGATTCGTGTCGCTCGCGCCGTCAATCGCCAGCTGGCGCGAAAAGGGCGCCTTTTTTCCGACCGCTACCACGCGCGAGCGTTGAAGACGCCACGAGAAGTGCGGTTCGCGCTCCGCTACGTCTTGCTCAACGCCCGCAAACACACCCGCGGCCCGCAGGGCAGCGCGGGTGCTCTCGAGCATCACCGTTCGCAGCGTTCCCGCGGCCCGCAGGGCAGCGCGGGTGCTCTCGAGCATCACCGCTCGGAGCGTTCCAGCGGCCCGCTGGGTAGCGCCGGAACCGACGGCATTCCCAGCGGCTTCGTCGACTCGCGCTCGTCGGCGCCCTGGTTTCGTGGCTTCAGTCGCCCGGATGAGCTCGTCTTCGGAGCGCGCCAGGCACGCGCTGAATGGCTACGCACGAGTGGATCCTTGGAGCCCCCCGTCGTGCCTCCCGAGTGCTGGCTGCTACGCGCCGGCCAGCAACGCGCGGGCCCGATTGATATCGATGCGGTGCCGAGCGGGGGGAGTGATTGAGCGACTAGCTTTCGGCAGCTCCACCCTGCGCCAGCGCGTTATCTCGCGAGGCCAGGTCGAGCAGCTGCGCGCAGTACAGGCCGATGCATTCGGTGCCGCGAGAGTTGGACACGATGTGTTGCATCGCGCGGACGTAGTCGAGATGCAGAGCCATCAGCTTGCGCAGAGCGCTGCGTGGGACCTCGAACAGGCTGTAGCCGAACGAGACCGGTCGCTCCGCGGCGCGCTTCATGGCCACGTTCGTCCAGTGGAGCTTCAGGGCGTGCGCGCGGCGCAGAGCGATGAGGCCGCGCTCGACCTCTGCAGGGGCAATGCCGAGCCTGTCCGCGATCCAGCGGGTATCGCGCGGCGCAGCCTTGCGGTAGTCGCTGAGCTGCAGGACCCGCAGCACCGCGCGCGCCCACGGCTTCTCGTGGGCGCGGCGGCGTGCGCGCTCGAGCCGGCGCCAGGCATGGCGAACGGACGGCAGGCGCTCCGGATCGGGTTTTCTCACCAGAATACGCCCAGAAGTTGTGGCTGGGGCTAGACTGGAGCTCCGCCATTCAGCTTCGTGGCAACCTCGACTTGGCGCCGGATCCGACGCGAACACCGCTCCGAGCAGATCTACAATTCGTCTGGTACCGTGTGACACCGGGCCCCGGTGACCGCACCGGTATCGGCATCGTCCTGTACTATCAGGAACAGAAATCCGCCCCTGAGTGCCGCGGCGTGCCGTGCAGCTTCCAGACCGTCGCCACCGGGCCTCCCGCCGGATGGCTGCCTGCCCAGGGAACTGCCGTTGAACGGCGCTTGTGTCCCCATCGAAGCGCACCCCGAATACGGCGCTCCCCCCCTCTAGCCCTGCCGACGAGGGACTCCTACCGCCGAGCGTGGATGCCGGTCTGTGAACCCTGCAGCGAGCGCAGCGAGCGCGCCCCGACGACGCGCGGCTCAGCCACCGAAGCTGGCGGGCTTCGTGTCGCAGTCCCACTCGTTCATGAGGCAGCCGCAGAAGCGGTTGGCGCCGTCGGTGGCGCCCGTCATTCTGCCGATCGACTGGCAGCGCTCGTTTTCTGTGCAGCCCGTCTCGTCATCCTCCTGAGCGTCGTCCGGGAGGTCGCAGGCCACGAGCGGCGTGGTCGGCGGCGTGAGCAGCGGACTGTCCACGGTAAAGGTGCACGTGGCGCAGGCAAAGGCGGCGTTGGTGCACGTGCAGAGGCGGGTCCCCAGATTGTGAACGCCGCAGGGATCCGTGCACGTAACGGTGCACGCGACACCGTTGCTCGGTGAGGGCGCGCTGGGACAGAGCGCCGTGGGATCGCTCACGGGCGGCGCGCCGCCGGCGCCCGCAGCTCCAGGCGCTCCGCCCGAGCCGCCCTGGGCTGCACCATTATTTGCTCCGGTAGCGCCCGCGCTGCCCGGCGGCGTCACTGGTGGCCCTGCTTCGGTGCCTCCCGCGCCGCTGCCTCCCGCGCCGGGAGCAGCAGTACCGCCGGCTCCCGCCGAACCGACCTGATTGCCCGCGCCGGCGCCGCCAGGCGTGCTCGCCGAACCTCCCGCGCCTGGGGTCAGGGGATCCGTGGTCGTTGCCACGTGATCACCGCAGCCCGGCACGAGGCCCACTGCCAGAGCGAGAACGGAAGCAGAAGCGAGAATCAGACGATGTTTCATGGACGAGAGGGCTCCTCGCGCCTCGATTCCCCGGAAACGAGACGCAAATGACAGATCGGGCGCCTGGCCGCGTCAGGCCAGCAGCGGCGCCTGCACCGCGAGAAATGCAGGAGCCCGGCAAATGGATCACGGTTCTTCGTGGCCGTCGGTCTTGACGGCCCGCGGCAAGCAGATGAAAGAACCTCGAGTGACCCGAGTTCTCATTGTCGATGATCAGCAGGCCGTGAGGACGGCCCTGGTGGTGGTGCTCGAGCTGCATGGCATTTCTTGCCTGGAGGCCTCCAGCCCGAACGAGGCGATCGACATCGTGCGTCGCGAAGACGTGGGCGTCGTGATCCAGGACATGAACTTCTCCACCGACACGACATCGGGGGCGGAGGGCGTGCAGCTGTTTCGCGCCATCCGTGCGCTCGACCCCGATCTGCCCGTGATCTTGATCACGGCCTGGACCTCGCTCGAGTCGGCGGTCACGCTGATCAAAGAGGGTGCCGCCGACTACATCGCCAAGCCCTGGGACGATCAAAAGCTCGTGCTCAGCGTGCAGAACCTCTTGTCGTTACGCAACGCGCGCTTCGAGGCGCTACGCCTGCACAGCCGGGACTCGCTCGCGCGCGAGGAGCTGGCGCGCCGCTTCGATCTGCGCGGCCTCGTGTACAAGAGCCGTGCGATGCACGAGGTGGTGTCGCTGGCCGTGAACGTGGCGGCCTCGGACGCCGCGGTGTTGATCACCGGCCCCAACGGCTCCGGCAAGGAGCGCCTGGCGGAGATCGTGCAGGCCAACTCCCGCCGTAAGTCGCAGCCCTTCGTGAGCGTGAACGCCGGCGGTCTGCCCGATCAGCTGCTCGAGGCGGAGCTCTTCGGCGCAGAAGCGGGCGCGTACACGGGTGCCAACAAGCTGCGCGTCGGGCGCTTCGAGGCCGCCCACCAGGGCACGCTGTTTCTCGACGAGCTCGGCAACCTCTCGCTCACCGGGCAGATGAAGCTGCTGCGCGTGCTGCAGACCGGCGAGTTTCAGCGGCTCGGCTCGAGCGCCACCCGGCATGCCGACGTGCGCTTGATCAGCGCCACCAACGCCGAGCTGAAGACGGAGATCGCCGCGGGTCGCTTCCGCGAGGATCTGTACTTCCGGCTCAACGTGATCGAGCTGCGCGTGCCCGCGCTCAGCCAGCGTCCGGAGGACGTGGAGCTGCTGGCGCTGCACTTTCTGAAACGCCACGCGCCGGATCGCTCGCTCGCGCTGACCCCGGAGGCCTCGCTCGCGCTCGAGCAGCACGATTGGCCCGGCAACGTGCGCGAGCTCGACAATCGCATCCAGCGGGCAGTCCTGGTGTGTGAAAGCGGGCCCATTCAGCCGAGCCACCTCGGCCTGTCCGAACGAGAGTCGAACCCCGTGCCCCTGTCTGCTCCGGCATTCACGCCGTCGAGCGCGCCGCCGTCGGGAGCGCCTGCTTCCAGCTCGTTCGCCCCCAATCCGCTCGCGGACGCCGAGCGGGCCGTGGTGGAGAGCGCGCTCGAGCGCGCCCAGGGTGTGGTCTCGCGCGCTGCGGCGGAGCTCGGGCTGAGCCGGCAGGCGCTGTATCGGCGCATGGACCGCCTCGGCATCGCCATCGAACGCCGCGTGCGCTGAGCTTCTCAGCTACCAGGCTCGGCTCGAGCTATGTGACTCGGTACCGGGTGGTGCTCATGGCAGCATCATGATCTCGACCTTGCGGAACTCGATCGAGTGACCCTCCGCCTGCAGCGCCAGGTAGCCACCGTCCACGGAAGCGCCGTTCGTCAGGGGGTCGGTGAAGATCAGCACCGGGTCGTTGATTCCCGCGAACCAGACCTTGTTCTCGCCACTGTTGGCCAAGATCTCCGCCTCGACCGTCACCCAGGCGTCGTTGGCAAACAGTGGGTTGTTCGCCACCGGGCCCGAGGTCGAGCCTCCGCAGAAGCTGACGCGGGTACCACGCACGACGACCGTGCTTCCGCCCAAGGGACAGAGATTTCCGATGCTCGTATTGCCGCTGTTTTGGGCGCCGACCAGCTGAATCTCGAAGATTCGCGGGAAGTCCACGTCCAACCCGACGTTCGCGGGATCTTCGCCCATGACCATCAGCCCGCTGTTCCGCAGACACCAGCCGCAAGGATTGGGCGCCTGCGGGCTCGTGAATCGGTACTCCACACGCACCCGGTAGTGCCGGAGCGGAGTCGTGTAGTAGAGCAGCCCAAACTTCCCCGTGTCGCCTCCGAACCCTGTCTCGTCGTAGTCGGCGTAGGAGACCGCCAGCACGCCGTTCACGACGCGGAAGGTGTTCGCGTAGTTGTCTCCGTACGGGTAGTGGCTGATCTTCGGGCTCCATCCGCTCAGGTCCACACCGTTGAAGATGGGCATCCACGCCCCCGCGCCGTCCCCACCGCCGGCGTCCGAGACGTCGTCCGCTCCTCCCGCCCCCACCGCGCCTCCGTCAGCGCTCGTCGCGCCGATGCCCACGACCGTGCCGGTGTTCGTGGCCTCGCTGCCGGTGCCGTTCACCACGCCAGTGCCCGTGGCCTCGCCGGCGCCGGTAGCCACGCCGGTGCTCATGTCCGCGCCGGTGCTCATGTCGGCGCCAGTATCCGTGGCCCCGCCGATGCCGGTAGCTACGCCCGATCCTCCGCCGAGCGCGGAGTCGGCGCGAGCGCCGTTCGTTCCGTTGCCGCAACTTGCCAAGGCCAGCGCCATCACGACTGACAGCGCCCTCCGGCGCCTCGTCATCAGGCCATCCTGGCCAGCGGCCAGACGAAGCGCGCTCAGCCCAATCCCACGTACACCACCGGCTCGCCTCGAGTCATGCATCGTTGAACTCCGGGATGAGGCTCGTCGGTACCACGAGGCTGCGACGTCGGCGAGCGAATTGGCTTGGAGGAAATCCGCACAGACGTTGCGAGTACTCGGCGCTCAGTATCCGCATTCGTTAGCATGCGTATACGCCTTTGCGTCGCGAGCAACGCCAATAGAGTCTTACGGATTGCCTCTCTTCTCCGCGCTAGCGAAGATGATGAGGATGTCAAAAAGCCCGACCTTGGCTTCGGGTACTGCCAAGCACGGTCGCGGGGCTTGGCAGCATCAAGCCTCGATGGTGTGAACCGATGCCTGCGAAATTCACGTTACCGGGTCTGCTGCTCGGTGCCTGGGTCGTCGCCTGTACTTCGTCGCCGTCGGCGCCAGATGTGGCTGCGATGGCAGGCACACCGAGCTCAGGCACAGGCGCGGAGTCGACAGAGAGTGGCACCGGCATGGGGGGCACTCCGTCTGTCGGGGCAGCCGGATCCGGTGGAACGAGTGAGGGAAGCCCAACCGGCGTTGAGCTCGGACTGGGCGGCGCGCTCAATGACGCCGGGGCACCTACTGTCAACCCCGGTGCTACGTGTCCGGTATTTCCCAGCGGGGAGAAGGTGGTGTCTATATCGGGCACCTGGGGATTTTCGCCCAACGACGGCGCGCCGACGAGCATCGAAGTTCCGGGCGGCGGTTGGTTGGCTCAGGGCTTTGGCGCAACGACGCGCGCACGCTATGAGCGCAGTATCACGATTCCCACTCTGGGCGAACCACAAGCCACACGCATCGAGTTTGGAGTGGTCAACCATCGAGCGACCTTGTCGGTCGATGGCACGATCGTCTCGACCTCGACCACGTCGTTTACACCAGCCGTGTTCGATGTCACAGCATTCACGATCCCGGGGATGACCCAAGCGCTCAGCGTCGAGGTGATCGGGCGCCGTGACCCGACGCTACGGCGGCAGGATGGCAATATCGATCGAGTTCTGGTGCCTGATGCTGCCAGCTGGTCCGCACACGTGCCTCAAGGCATCTTCCGATCCGCAAGCGTGCGCGCCCTACCAGCGCTCCACGTTGCCGACGCCTTCGTCCGCACGGATGTGGCCGCGGACCAGCTGACCCTCCAGGTCGAAGTGACCAATGCAGGCAGTGCTGCCGTGGACGCGACGGTCTCGGTCGAGCTCGAGAGCTTCAACTGCCAGATCTGGAACTATCCGCAGATCCCGAGCGTGCAGGTTTCGGTGGCCGCCGGCCAGACGCTGCCCGTGACGCTCGGACCCGTCAGCTGGGGGCTCGGCGAGAGCTCGTACTGGTGGCCCAACGTGCCCTATCAGCGCGGTTATCGCGCCAGGCTTCACTACGCGACCATCCGGGTGGAGAGCGCGACTGGCAATGCAACGCCGCATAGCCTGCCCGTGCGTTTCGGCTTCCGCGACACGCGCCAGGTCGGGCCGAGTTACGAGCTCAACGGCGTCAAGGTGAACTTTCGCGGAGACAGCCTGCAGGGCGCGAACTACGACACCATCGTCACGGCCGCCGGTGGCACATCGGACGCTTTCGATCTCGTGCCGGGCTTCTTGCCCCCGACCGCCGAAAACGCGGGTTGGCCGGGCGCCGTCGATAACTACCAGCGTCTCAACTACAATGTGTCCCGCATCCACCAGGAGCCAGCGAGCCCGTACATGCTCGACGTCGCCGACGAGATGGGCTTCATGATCATCGACGAGCTGGCAATTCGAGGCACTGAGGGCGTGCAGGATTTCCTGATGGGCGAAGCGAACATGTTGGCGCACGCCCCGGCGCTCGTGCTGCGCGACAGAAACCATCCCTCCGTCATCCGTTGGAGCCAATCGAACGAATCGGAGTTCAACGCGACGGACTCGCCGGCGTTCGAGCAGCGGCTGTACCAGGCCATCATGGCGGCCGACGACACTCGTCCGGTGAGTGCCGATAGCGGCTTCAACGGACCGGGCTTCGACCGGGGCTTCAGCGCGACGACGGCAACCAACTTTGCCGTCTTCGAGCACTATCCCAGTGGTCTCGGCCAATTTACGCAGCAATTTCAACCGGGCACGCGCCGTCCCTTTGGTGTTGGAGAGTTCGTCTGGCCGCTCGATAACCAGCCGCGAGGTCTGACGTGGTTTGCGACCTCGACGCTGGCTCTCCGTCTGCGGGGCGTACCGGAGATTCGGGCTTACACGTTACTCTCTGCGTGGGTGAGCTTCGTCCCTGGCGTTTCCACAACCAGTGTGACGCTTGAGCAGGGCTTCAGCGCCGGCTTTCTCCAAACCCTCCTACCGAATGAAGTGCTCAGTGGCAGGCCGCTGTTTGGTGCCGACAATTTGCCGGACCCTTTCTCAAACCCGATCATCACGAGGGTCCAGCGCGCGTTCAACCCGGTCGCCGTAGTCGATGTCGAGTACTGGGATGCCAACCGCTCGTCGAACGCCGCAGGGGATTGGCCATCGGTCGGCGCGGTGCTCGCGCGCGGCGCCGAGTTCACCCGTTCATTGCTCGTCTTCAACGACACGTTTTCCGGCACTGCGGTCGAGGTGGCGTGGGAGTTGCGCAGTGACGGCCCAAACGGACCAGTTGCCGACATGGGCCAGCAGGTTCTCGACATCCCGCTCGGCGAGCGACGGGAGCTGACCATTTCGCTGACGGCACCGCCGACGGGCGAGAGAGTCTACCTCGTGCTCCAATCGAGCAAGGCTGGGCAACAGATTTTCCGCGACGATGCCCAAGTCTTCGAGCTCGAGTAACGCGACATAATCGGCATCGTAAGCGCTCACGTCGTGCCGTAAACCGTCGAGAGCTAGCCAAGACGGAGCACGTCGCGTGGCTGCGCTCGGCGCCGGCGAACCCGGCGGAGCACGACCAACACGACGGCACCCCAGCCAGCAACGCCCGCTGGACCGAAGGACCCCGCCCCGAACGAGCAGCCCTCGTCGTCATGCAGCACGATCGGGCCAGTGCCGGGCATTGTGGTGTCGGGTGTGGTCGTCGGCATGCGATCGACCATGGGCACGCCGCTCATGACCGCATCGTTGTATTCAACCAGCTGCGTGCCGATCGTGGCGCTGTTGTCGGCGAGCACCGTTCCCGCTCCGCTGCTGCTCAGCTGCAGTACTCGCCGGTTCGGCGGCTGGTTGTTGAACGCGCTGGGCCACCTGCCGACGTCCTGGGGCGTACCACGAACCACGTCGCCCTGCGGCAGCTCGATGCGCCAGTTGGCCTGTGAGAGGTCGACGTCAGGGTTGCACTCGATGATACGTTCGGCGTTGTGCACGTTGCTCACGTCGGCGAGATCATGGTTGGTCGTGAACAGTGGATCGACCGTCATGTCTGCCGCCGAGAGCGTGGAGTAGAGCCGGGTCACGTACGGCCGGCGGTCGAGCAGCTCTTGCACGTCGCGGATCGGCTTGATGACACTGGCTTCGATCGCAGCAAACACCGCGCTGGGTGAGAACTGCAGATCGGCCGAGTAACAGCTGGGGCAGGCCTGAAAATCGGCGAACGGCACCTCCTGCGGCAACGTCACGCTGGCGCGAATCGCGTCCCAGAAGCCGTCGTAGCCCTGGTAGTTGCCGTAGAGGTTGTCGAACAGCTCGCCGAAGCTGCGATACGTGCCGGTGCGCAGTCGCTGCCAGTCTTGCTCTTCGGAGCTGGACCACACGACATTGGCGAGCGACTTCGAGCTGCCCGCGAACTCGGTCACGAAGCCTTGGCCTCCGGCGTCGTTGGCGGCCGCGGTCACGACGTCGTTGTAGTTGCTGGAGGCGTTGAACCAGTTGACGCGCGCCTCATTCAGCTCGAGTGCGCCGTAGTTCATGGGCACGGCGCGCGCATCGGAGAGGAGCCAGGTCATGACGCCCATGTTGTCGTTGGCAGCGACGGCCGTGAGCTTGATCGGGATCATCGGCAGCTCAGCATCGTAGGTGAGCACGATCGGGCGGATCGAGCCCGTATCCGAGCCCTTGGTGAGCCGCAGGGCGAGCAGGTAGTTGCCGTCTTCGAGGTAGGGGCCGAGCAAGGCATCGGAGCCTGGGGTGACGTCGTAGCCGTTCTTCGTCAGCCAAGTGATCGCGGCGTCGGCAGGCTTCGCCAGCGCCGGATCGAGCGCGAGCGCCGTCCACTCGAACGCTCCGACCACGCCCGAGGCGGCCACGGTGACGCCCGAGTCCCCGGTGTCGTCCTGAGCCGCGCCGGCAAAATTGCCACTGCCTCCCGAACCAGCGCCGCCGCCAGCGCCGCTAGAACTGCGCGAGGCTGCGCACGTGCCTTCCACCCTCGTCGTCAGCCGGTACGAGGGATTGGTGAACTGCTGCAGACGCACGAACGCCAGATCGGATGCGACGGCGATGTCGTCCCCCATCGGGACGCTGGAGATCGGCAGCAACCACGAGAAGTGCTCCGAGGGGCCCTGATACAGAATCTGGATCACGGCAGTCACCGTGCCGTCCCCGTTCTGCGAGAAGATGATGCGTTCGGCAGCTTGATTGACCGGCTGCGCCTGCGAGCAGAAGAACCCGCCGCACGCCTGCGCCGGCGACGCCCAGATCGCGCTCGCAGCGAGCGCCAGTGCTCCGACGACGACGCCCTTTGAAAAGATATTCCAAGCCATGATCTTCTTTCCCTACTGAGACGGCGAAGGTGTGACCCCGGTTGAACGGCACAAGGTGGCACAGCGTTTAATGCCCCGCGGCGCCGCCGCGCTCGATTCACAGTTGAATGAGCCGCTTCAGCGCAGCCCAATCAGCGCCTAAGCAAGGATCGCGCCAACTTCGCCACAGCGCGGAAAGGCGACGTGCGACCGCTGCGTTCAAGCCCAGAGCGCGCTGATCGGCGCGGCCGTGATGCGGTCTCCCAGCTCGAACGACCCGGGCCCGGTATGCAGTACCAAGCCGTGCGCAAACCGCTCACCGAGGGCCTCGCGCAGCCAGGTGAGGTGGCGCGCGTCCCGCTGATCGACGGCGGCCGCTGCTTTGACCTCGACGCCGATGACTCGCCCCCCCGGCAGCTCGAACAGCAGATCCAGCTCATGCCGGCCACCTTCCGTGCGTAGATGATAGGTTCTCGCACGGCTCGGCGAGGCGCCCAGATCCGCGCGGAACTGAGCCATGACAAACGTGTCGAGGAGCCGTCCGAGCAGATCCGCATCTCGCATGACCCCGGCCTCGTCGGTGTTCAGCGTGCTCGCCGCAAGTCCAGCATCGACGAGGTAGCGCTTGGGCACTTTGAGCAGGCGCTTCAGACGATTCGTGGACCAGGCGGGGACGGCCTCTGCCACAAACAGATTGCGCAGCAGGTGCTCGTACGCCTCCGCGGTCGTTCGATGGACTCCAGCGGCCTCGTACAACGTCTTGTTGTCCACGATCCCAGCGGTGTTGGCGGCGAGCACTTCAAAGAAGCGCCGCAGGCGCTGCGGGTCCCTTGCTGTCTCGATGGCGCGAGCATCTCGCGTCACGAGCTGCTGCACGTAGCTGTCGAGCCAGGTCGCTCTTGCCCGATCGGGCAGCCGCAGCGCCGGCTCTGGAAAGCCCCCCCGCAGCGCAAGCCGGACGTAGTCTCGCGCATCGAGCGGCGACGGGGGGCTCGATAGCTCCCGCGCGCCGGAACGGGAGACACGTTCGAGCAGCGGCACGGCGGCAACGTGACCGAGTTGTTCGCGAACGCACAGGGTGGTCATGGCGAGGTGTACGACCCGCCCGGTGCCGGGCCAGGTTTGCCCCTCCAGCTCCGCACGTACGGAACCCGTCAGCAGGAACCTACCCGGGCGTGGATCGGCATCCACACTTCGCTTCAGCGCGCCGAGCACCTGCGGCGCCTCTTGCCACTCATCGATCAGAATGGGTTCGCTCAGCCCTCGCAGCGAAGCATCCGGGTTAGCCCGAACCACGGCCAACTGGCCTGGATCGTCGAGCCGCAGCACGGTTCGGGCGTACCGTCGCGCCGTCGTGGTCTTGCCCGACGCACGCGGTCCAATGATGGAAACTGCTGGAAAATCGGCGATGAACTGGCTCAATACCGGGTCGACGAGGCGCGCCAGATAGGTGGGTTCCACGGTCGACAGAGTACGCCAGCAGAGCTGCCAGTGTCACTTTAACGCAGCTTCTGATAGCGTTCTAACGCGTCTTATGGTGGCGTTTTAACGCAACACCTGGTGGCGTTTTACTGCGTGGCCTGACGCGGGGGTCAAGCCGAGCGCGCCCTGGAGCTCGAGCTGCACTGCCGCGTCCAACGAGCTTGCTTACCTCACCCGAAGGAGCGCCTTCGTCAGTGCCGCGACGAAGCCCTGCACGCGGGCCTGCGCATCAACGGGGTCCTCGTGAGCACGACTGATCGCTCGTCGTGCGTTCGATCCGCGTACGCTGAGCGGCGCTTTTCGCGCCCGAGCGGGGCGGGCCGGCAGGGCGGCTCTTAACCCGGAGCCGTGGGCCGTCGATGGGGTTGGTGGGTCCGAAGACGGCCCACCCCTGCCATGGCTCTTCACGTCGGAACTCCGCTCGTACCCGTGCCTCCGTCGCGGAGCCAACCGCCCGCCTCCTACGACCTCGGCGAGCATGAGATGCTGGCCAAGCAGTTTCACCGCGTGCGCTTCCTCGGCGCGGGATCCGATGGCACGGCGCTCGCGGCCGCGCGGCGCGAGGGCGGGGCCGAGGTGGAGCTGCGCTTCGTGCAGGAGCACGCGCAGACGGACGAGCTGCTCGAGCGCTGGTCGCGCTATCAGCTCGTCCATCATCCGCAGGTCATCTCGCTGCAACAGGTCGAGTATGCGGGGGATGACTGGTGCGCCGTGCTCGACACGCCGCCGCTCGGCACGCTGGAGCAGGCGCTCGGGCAGCTCTGGCCTGCGGAGGCGAGCCTGCAG
>Ga0068861_100002188_pt1 | contig 12687 bp, 13 predicted proteins | sample KBSSwiS42_FD_66593 | JGI IMG/M metagenome (GOLD analysis project Ga0068861, IMG submission 66593) | Switchgrass rhizosphere microbial communities from Kellogg Biological Station, Michigan, USA - KBS Switchgrass S4-2 | ecosystem: Host-associated > Plants > Roots > Rhizosphere > Soil ...
CGTCGGGTTCTCTTCCATGAGACGCGCGGTGTTCAGCAGCGAACGCGTCGCCGCCGTCTCCTCGCGACGGCGGATCAGGTTGGCCTGCGCCACCTTTTCCGCCTCGACCACCTGGTTGAGGATGGTCTTCATCTCGCCCGGCAGGATCACGTCCTTCACGCCCACCGAACGCACCGCCAGGCCGCCGGCTTCCAGCTTGACCGCCGACGCGGCGACCTCGCGGTCGATCGCGCCCTTGTCGGTCAGCAGTTCGTCCAGCGTGCGCGAACCCACTGCCTCACGCAGCGCCAGCTGCAGCTCCTTGTAGACGTATTCGGCGGCGTTGCTCACCACCGAACGCGCCTTCACGGCGTCCGTCACCTGCCACAGGGCGGTCAGGTTCAGGCGCAGGCTCACCTTGTCGCGGGTCAGGATTTCCTGGCCCGCCACTTCCATGGCCTGCAGGCGCAGCTCCGCCAGCTCGACACGCACGTTGCGCTGGTACTTCCAGTACGCGGTCACGCCCGGCTTGAGCACCTCGCGCAGCTCGCCGTCGACGATCAGCAGACCGACCGCCGTATCCGGGACCTCGGCCACGCCGATGTTGCTGGCCAGGGCCGCGGTACCCAGCGCACGCAGCAACACACGCGCCGTCGGCGCATCCAGCGAGCACTCGTTCGAGATGTCGCGCACTTCGACGCGCACCTTGACCGGGCCGCGCCAGTACAGCTGGCGGCTGCCCGGAGCGAGCACGCCGGCCAGGCGTTCGTTCTTGTAGACCAGGCCCACCTCACGATCACCCAGCTCGACGATTTGCACGTACGGCTCGAGCGTCGCGCGCGCTTCCGCGACCAGCACGTCGGCGCGCGGCAGCTCGAGCTCGGCCTTGCTCACGTCGTAGACCTGCACGTCCAGTCCGCGGCCCACCAGCCAGTACTTGCCCGGCGCCAGCACGCGTTCCAGGTTGCGATCGCGATACACCAGGGCGCGCTCGTACAGCGCCACCTTCACCCGCTTCAGCATCGTCATGTTCTTCTCCTTACCTGCCCGGCCCGTGGGCCCCATTGCCCACGGGCACTCCGAATAGGTCGAGGTGATACCCACGCCCCCGCCGCGGTCCGCCGCTTGCGTGGCGCCTTCCAGGTAGTCAGGCCGGCGGGAATGCGTGACGATCACACGCACGATCCCACCGGCCGCTCCACCGCCCGGACGCCACGCGCACGGCGGCTCAAGGCGCCGGGCGCGCCGTGACTCGCAGGGGCCGAATCACCGGGTCACCTCGATGCGGGGCTTGCGCCCCGCGTTTCAACAACACTCCAGTTCTTGCTGGTAACAAGGCACGGGAATCGAACCCGCGACAGGGAGAGTTTCAATCTCCTGCTCTAACCAACTGAGCTAGCCTGTTGCGATCTCTGCCTGCCTTCTCGCGGTACACGCACCCACGACCGCTGCCGGGTGAGAGCGCGCCAGCCGGTCGTTCGAAACCGGACCGCTGCGATGAAAACGCGGACAAAGAGCTCCTGACGGCGCCTCGCTCGCGCGACGCACCGAATTCTTCTGGGGCCAATATTCTTTTTCCAGAATGGCCGAGGCCCCGGTCGGCGGCAGCCAACCGGGGCCTCGTGAGAGTGCCTTCGCGGAGAGCTGCCTGGACGCGCTCTCCGGTATCGAAGAGCTAACGCATCAGAACGTCCGATTCGCGCGCATCGGGTCGCGCGCACGCGGTGACGCCGGACCGATTCGACAGAATCGTTCCCTGCGGCAATGCGGCGGCGCCAAACGAGGCGTGCGGTTTGCGGTAGTTAGGATGCATAGGGGCGCGCATTCTAGGCTCGTGCCTTGCGTTGTCAAGCACGAATTCCAGGATTTTCATTCGGTGATGCGCTCGGCGCGGACCGCCTGGGCGTTGATGGTCACCGCGAACCCCGCTGCCGGCCCGGAACCCGCATCGAACTGGTAAGTCACCGGGAACCCTTCGATCTCGAACCGGTTCGCATCCACGGCCTTCAGCGCCACCCGTGGATAACGCGGCATCTGTACCGCGATGCCGGCCTCGGTGCGCACGATCTCGAACACCTCGCCCACGGCAAGGTGCGCGTCGCGGTGCGGCTCGGCCAGCGAATACCGGCCGGTGAGCCGATCCAGCGCGGGGTCGGGCGTGATGACGGCCGATCCGGGCTCGGGCTGCGTCGAGCCCGCACGCAGGATTTCGCGCGCCAGGCTTTCTATCATGAGCGAGGAGTTGCCCAGCGCCGCGACGCCGCGGCGCGCGCGGAGGTCGAACATCATCGCGGAGGTGAAGCCGGGCGCGCGGCCGCCGAAGAACACGCGTGGATCGCCATTCGAGCGGTCTATGCCCCAGCCCAGTGCCTGGTCACCACCGAGAAACGGCGCGGGCCGCGTGGTCATGAGCATGGCGGCGAACGCGGCGCGCAGTGGAGTCCGGCGTACGCCCATCGCCGCCTCGAGGAACAGGCCGAGATCCTGTGCACTGGACTGCAGGCCACCCGCCGCCAGCGACCACGGCTTGTTCCACTCGGGCGCGGCGCTTGCGAGGTCGACGTGGGGACTCGCCCGGTTGGCATTCCGCGGCGCCGCCAGCGTCACCGTGGTCGAGCCCATGCCGAGCGGCACGGTGATGCGGCGTCTCACGAGTTCGCCGAACCGCTCTCCGGTGCGGTGTTCGAGCGCCGCGCCGAGCAGCGCGTACCCGATGTTGGAATACGACCAGCGCTCGCCGATCGGGCGTGTCAGCGAGTAGTTGGCGAGGAAGGCGAACAGCGGCGCCATCGGGTCTGCGGAGCGCGTCGCGGCCGCGTCGGTGTAGTGGGCGATCTCCTGCGGCAGGCCGGAGGTGTGGGTCGCAATGTCGATGATGGCGATCTCGCGGCCATCGAAGGCAGGCAACGACACTCCGGGCGGCAGATGACTGCGAACCGGATCGTCCAGCGACAGCTCGCCGCGCAGGATCGCGTCGGCGAGCAGCAACCCTGTGAATACCTTGGTGAGCGAGGCGATTCCGAACACGGTGCGCGCATCAACGGGCCGCGGGTCCTGCAGTCCACGCACGCCGTGCGCCAGCGAGGCGAGCCCGTCCTCGTCCACCACGCTGAGCGAAGCGCCGAGGCATTGCCGGCGCACGTCCACCCAGTCGGTGAGCAGCGACTGCGCGCGCGACGATTCGGCATTCGCGATCTTCGCCATCGCCGGCGCCGCGAAGCCGGCCGCCAGCGATAAGGTGAAAAAGCGGCGCGTGAGCCGCGCGGGTTCGTCAGTTCGACGCATCGATGACGCTCCCGGCTTCGAACGTGCGATTCGCCTGCTCCGCGGGGCGCTTCAACAACACCACCGCGCCGCCGCCGCGCACGTCGATGCGCGACGACAGGTCCGCTGCGACTACGACCGTCGCATTACCAGCCACGCTGCCGCCGACGCGGGCAGCGTCGAGACGCGCCAGGTTGACCCTGGCGCGCCCCTGCAATGCGAGCGTGATTTCTTCGGCGCGTCCTGCGGCCTCGACGGATGCACGCCCCTCCGCGGCCACGGACAGTTGCGGCTGATCGAATGACTCGATGACCAGCCGGCTCTTGCCATTCACGACGAACCCGCTGACCTGCGGTGCGCGCAGCGTGAGTTCGAGGCGCGCCCCGGTATGCAGCAACCCGTCCTGCACATGGCCGCCCGAAACGACGAGCGTCGAGAGGGAACGCTGCGGCCCGCGCGCCACGAGAGTCGCCGGACCCGCCGACTGCACGTAGTGCAGATCCGCCTCCACGCCGAGCGACACGGTGCGGGATCCGTCCCAGGGAATTTCGCGAGTCACGATCTCATCCGAACCGCTGTCGTTGGCTGTGGCCAGGGCGTATGCGCCGGCGAAACACCCGATGGAGACCGTGCCGGCCGAGATTGCGATCACGCCAAGCAGTCGAGACGTTTTCATGGGAGGGTCCTGATTCCGGGTTGAACTCCAAGACGGCGGCGCACCCGGCTGACGAGCCGGTTCACGATGGCCCTGAGGCACAGGCCCGCCGCCGCGCCGATCGAAAGCGCCGCGGCGACCAGCGCCAGGGCCGCAAGCAGCACGACGGGTGTGCCACCGGGAATGCCCAGCGATCCACCGTCGGCGGCAAGCCAGACGCCGGTACCCACCAGGATGATCGCGACCGGCAACGCAAATGCAGTGAGCATCACCGCAGTCGCGCCAAGCAGTGCCTGCACCCATGCGTCCGACACGCGGCGTAAACTCGCGGCCACGACGCGCCAGCCGGAACGCGGCGTATTCGACGTCTCCCAGGACGCAATATCGGTTTCGAGCCGCATCTGTTCGGCGAGCGCCGATGGATCGCCGAGTGCCAGCGCGATCTGTGCTTCCTCACGGCCTGCGGCCCTGCCTTCGTCGAAGTGGCTGGCGTAGTCGGCGAGCGCGTCCTCGATGAACGATTGCGGCAGCCCTCGCATCGCGGTGCGCAGGCGCGCCAGGAAATCCTCCCGCGGCGCGCTCATTTCTTCGCTCCCACGATGCGGTCCACCGCGGTCACGAACTCGCGCCATGCCGCCCGCTCGCGCACCAGCTCGGCGCGGCCTTCGCGGGTCAGCCGGTAGTACTTGCGGGACGGCCCCGAGGCCGACTCGACCAGGTAGGTCTCGACCAGCCCATTGACATCGAGCCGCCGCATGAGTGGATAGACGGTGCCCTCACCCATGCCGATGGCCTCGGCGAGCTGGCTGGCGATTGCGTAGGCGTAGCTGTCGCCGCGCGCCAGGATTTCCAGCACACATAATTCGAGTACTCCCTTCTTGAGCTGAACGTCGATGGTGTCGGCCATGGATGGGCTGTCTTATAAAGCATGGTACCTTGTGATGCAAGATACCAGACCCGAAAAACCCCCGGCGCCAGTGCGGGACGCCGGGGGTTGGTTCAGGGCGTGAAGCGTCTCAGAAACGCCAGGCAGCCCTCAGCCCCAGGGAATGACCCGAGTCGTCGTCGTATTCGGTGTAGCCCAGGCCCAGGTTGAACCGTTCGCCGAAGAACTTGTCGGCGGACACACCCCAGCGGTTCTCGCCCAGCTCGGCGCCCACCTTCAGCGTGCGATCGATGAAGTATTCGCCCGACACGCTGTACACCAGGTCGTCGTTGTCCGGGTCGACGAGATTCAGCCCGAATCCGTAGTAATGATCGTCACCGAACTTGCCGACGTACTTCACGGCGAGGTTGGGCTGGTAGTCGGCGTGCTGGAAGTAGGTGGTGGAGAGTCGCAAACCGGCAAACGGCGTGATGCCGATCGTGGCGTCCCAGGACGTATCGTGGTCGCGGTTCGACACGATGGTGGTGCCGTTGTAGCTCTGCTCGAGCGAATCGCTCTGCGAAATGCCGGCGCCGAAATACAGCCAGTAGTCGGGGATGTAGATCTCGCTCGACAGTCGCCACTGGTCGAAGTGGCCGAAGTCGTCGGTAGCGACTCTCGAAGGAGAGAGCGAGACGGAGCCGGTGCGGTTCAGGTATGCGGCTTCCAGCAACGGCAGCGTTTCGGTTTTGACATCCCTGAAGTAGTAAGTTCCGTAGAACCCGTAAAAATCCAGTTCCGAGTCACTGACGCTGAATCCGGCGTCGCTTGTTCCGAGCTCCCACTGGTAGTCGCCGGCGTGCGCGGTGAGCGGCAGCGCGCCCGCCGTGGCCAGCAGGACCGCCACTGTCAAATTGGTTGGCTTGCGCATGTTCCCTTCCGTAGTTAGTTCTCTGCGGGGCACATGACGCGCCCCGGGGAAGACTGACCGGAAGGGAAGTAGTTTGTTCCCGCGTCGCTGGTGGTTTCGCGACACGGGAACTTTTGCGTGCGGCCTCAGCCGAATCGGGTCACAGGTCGCGCCACGTGAGCACTACGCCGAAGCCGTCGCTGTCGTCGGCCGTGTAGATGCGTCCCAGCAGCGCGAAGCCGTGCGGCAGACCGACCTCGGCGCGTGCGCTCCAGCGATCGTTGGCGCTGCCATAACCGCCGCCCAGCTTGAAGCCATCGAAGTAGTAATCGAATTCCAGCGCGACGTCGGTATCGCCATCGTCCGGATCCGCAACCGTGATGCTCGCGCCGTACCAGTGCTGGTTCGCGAACTGGCCGACGTATCGCGCCGTGACGTTCGGGTCGTAGCCGCCTTCGGAGAAGTCGGTGCCGAAGAACAGGCGCGGCACCGGCACGATGCCGAAGGTGCCATTCCAGCTGGTGTCGTCGGTCGGTCCACTGCCCGCGTCGGGAAAGTCCGTGCGCACCACGCCGAGGCGGCCGAAGAAGATGGTGTTTGGCACGTGAATGCCGAGATTTGCGGCGAGCGCATCGACGTCGTCACCGAAATCGACCCGGGACCAGACTGCGTTTGCGTAGCTGGATCGCGCGATGTACGCCGCCTCTCCCACCGGCACGCCGTCCGTGGGCACCGGTTCCAGGAAGTAGGTACCCGACAACGCGAAGACATCGGCGTTCGAATTGCTGCCCTCGGGATCGATCTGGTCGTACGAGAATTGCGCCTGCATCCGGAAGTCCTCGGCCATGACAGGCACCGGGGAAAACACAGCCACCGCGGCCAGCAGCCGCACTGCAAAAAGATCGTGATTGCGCATAAAACCCATCCTTAGGTCTGGTGAACATCCTTGCGGGGGCAAACGCTAGGCCCGCACGGGAACCGGGCGCAATAGTCCCTTGGCTCTGGTAGGTGTCGGGAACGCGGCAGACGCGGCAGCGCCGCGCCTGCGTCAGCCGAAGTTGATCTTGGCTTCGAGGTTCGAGCGCGAGTCGGCGTTGGTGAGCGCCTCTTCGAGATCGATCTTGTTCTGTTTGTAGAGATTCAGCAGCGCCACGTCGAAGCTCTGCACGCCGCGTTCCGAGCTCGCGACGATGGCTTCCTTGATGCCCGAAACGTCGCCCTTCTTGATGAGCTCGGTGATGTACGGCGTGTTCAGCATCACCTCGGTCGCCGCCATGCGTTTACCGTCGCGGCCGATCACCAGCCGCTGCGAGAGGATGGCGCGCAGGTACTGCGACAGGTCGAGGAAGATCTGCTTGTGCTGGTCCTGCGGGAACAGGTTGATGATGCGGTCCAGGGTCTCGGCGCTGTTGTTCGCGTGGAGCGTGGACAACACCAGGTGACCGGTGCCGGAGAGGTTGATGGCCGCCTCCATGGTCTCCTTGTCGCGGATTTCGCCGATCAGGATGACGTCGGGGGCAGCACGCATTACCCCGCGTAACGCGCGATTGAAACTTTTCGTGTCGAGACCGACCTCGCGTTGATTGACGATGGAGCGCTTGTTGGTGTGCAGGAATTCGATCGGATCCTCGATGGTCACGATGTGATCCGAGGACACTTCGTTGCGATGATTGATCATCGCCGCGATCGAGGTGGACTTGCCGGAGCCCGTGGCGCCGACCATCAGGATGAGCCCGCGCTTCATCATGATGAGGTCCTTGAACATTTCCGGCAGACCCAGGGTCTCGAGCTTCGGCATGTCGGCGCTGATGTAACGCAGCACCATCGCGGGATAACCGCGCTGGTAGAACACGTTGACGCGGAAGCGCCCGAGCCCGGGCTCGGAGATCGCGAAGTCGATTTCCAGTTCGCGCTTGAAGCTCTCGAGCTGGTCGGGCGTCATGAGCCCGTACGCCGCCTGGCGCACGGTCTCGGGCGTCAGGATCTGCTTGTTGATGGGCATGATCTGCCCTTCGATCTTCACCTTGATCGGCGAATTCGAAGTGAAGAACAGGTCGGACGCCTTGCGCTCGACCATGAGTTTGAACAACGGCCGGGTGTTGAGCACCATCGGCGAGGCATCGCCCGCGGACTTCTCGACCTCGACCGTTTCCACGAGCTTCTCGTTCACTGCAGGCATACCCACCCTGTAATCGAAAAAGACGGTCGCTTAGAACGACCGCCCCTGTTGTTCTTCGTCCATGATGGCGAGAGCGCCGCCGTCGTCGAGATTCTTGATCTCGCGCTTGCTCTCGAGCTTGATGCGCAGGCGCAGCTCGTTTTTCGAGTCGGCATTACGCAGCGCGTCTTCGTACGAAATGAAACCGCCTTCGTACAGGTTGTAGAGCGCCTGGTCGAAGGTGTTCATGCCGATGCGGGTGGAACGCGACATGACTTCCTTGATCTCCTGGACCTTGCCTTTGAAGATCAGGTCCTGGATCAGCGGCGAGTTGAGCATGATCTCCATCGCCGCGATTCGTCCCGAACCGGCTTCGCGCGGCACGAGACGCTGTGAAACGAGGGCGCGGAGGTTCAGCGACAGATCCATCAGCAGCTGCTCGCGCCGCTCGTCGGGGAAGAAGTTGATGATGCGGTCCAGCGCCTGGTTGGAGCTGTTGGCGTGCAGCGTCGCCAGCACCAGGTGGCCGGTCTCGGCGAACTGGATGCCGTATTCCATGGTCTCGCGGTCGCGGATTTCGCCGATGAGGATGACGTCCGGCGCCTGGCGCAGCGTGTTCTTGAGCGCCGCGTGCCAGTTCTCGGTATCGACGCCGACCTCGCGGTGCGTGATCACGCAGCCCTTGTGCTGGTGCACGTACTCGACCGGATCCTCGATGGTGACGATGTGTCCGCGGGTCTTCTCGTTGCGGTAACCGACCATCGCCGCCAGCGAGGTCGACTTGCCCGAGCCCGTGCCTCCCACCAGGATCACGAGGCCGCGCTTCGACAGCACCACCTCTTTCAGGATGCCCGGAAGATCGAGCTCCTCGAGGGTCGGGATCTTGGAGTTGATGAGGCGGATGACGCAGCCGGTGTTGCCCTGCTGCACGAAAGTGTTGACGCGGAAGCGGCCGATGCCCGGAGGCGCGATCGCGAAGTTGCACTCCTTGGTCGCGTCGAATTCCTTGGTCTGCCGGTCGTTCATGATGGCGCGCACCAGCACGGCCGATTGCTCGGCGGTCAGGGCACGCTCCGACTGCGGACGGACTTCGCCGTCGATCTTGATCGCCGGCGGAAATCCCGCCGTGATGAACAGGTCCGAGGCCTTCTTGTCGACCACGCGACGCAGCAGGTCCTGCATGAGCTTGATGCCTTGTTCGCGATCCATTACGGCTCCTTACAACGCATCTTTGTTCGAGGCCTTGTAGCGAGCTTCTTCCTTGCTCACCACGCCCTTGGTCACCAGGTCCGCCAGGCACTGGTCCAGGGTCTGCATGCCCTGCTGCGCGCCGGTCTGGATGGCCGAGTACATCTGCGCGATCTTGCCTTCGCGGATCAGGTTCCGGATCGCGGGCGTGCCGATCATGATCTCGTGCGCCGCGATGCGGCCACCGCCGTTGCGTTTCAGCAAGGACTGCGAAATCACCGCGCGCAGCGATTCGGACAACATCGCGCGCACCATTTCCTTTTCCTGCGCCGGGAACACGTCGACCACGCGGTCGATGGTCTTGGCGGCGGAGCTCGTGTGCAGGGTGCCGAACACCAGGTGTCCGGTTTCCGCGGCGGTGAGCGCCAGGCGGATGGTTTCCAGGTCGCGCATTTCGCCGACCAGCACCACGTCCGGGTCTTCGCGCAGCGCCGAGCGCAGGGCTTCCGAGAAGCCGAGCGTGTCACGGTGCACTTCGCGCTGGTTCACGAGGCAACGCTTGCTCTCGTGCACGAATTCGATCGGGTCCTCGATCGTGATGATGTGGTCGGGGCGGTTGTCGTTGCAGTGGTTGACCATGCCCGCGAGCGTGGTCGACTTGCCCGAACCCGTGGGTCCGGTCACCAGCACCAGTCCGCGCGGCAGCATGCACAGGTCGCGGAAGATCTTGGGCGCGGCGAGGTCGTCCAGCGAGAGGATGACCGAGGGAATATTGCGGAACACGGCGCCGGCGCCGCGGTTCTGGTTGAAGGCATTGACGCGGAAACGTGCCAGCTTGGGGATCTCGAACGAGAAGTCGGTCTCGAAGAACTCTTCGTACGCCTTGCGCTGCTTGTCATTCATGATGTCGTACACCATGCCGTGCACTTCCTTGTGGGTGAGCGCGGGCATGTTGATACGCTTCATGTCGCCGTCCACCCGGATCATGGGCGGCACACCTGCGGACAGGTGCAAGTCCGAGGCGTTATTCTTTACGGCGAAAGCGAGGAGCTGGGCGACGTCGACGGCCATGCGGTGTCCCTTGAGAAACGCCGTTGAGTATAGACCCGGGTATCAGTGATCAATATGTTATCCCTTCCGCAAAATTGCTCGGAGAGCGTCCGGATCGCTCAAAACAGAATTGCGGAGGCCACACGTGCCGCCGGGCGAAATGTCGATTCGGTCACGCTTCTGGCGGTTTCCAAGGGTCAGGGCAGCGCAGCAATTGACAGCGCCGCGCGCGCCGGGATCGAACATTTCGGCGAGAATTTCCTGCAGGAAAGCCTGCCCAAGATCGAAGCCCTGGCCGGACGGGAACTGTGCTGGCACTTCATCGGCCGCCTGCAGGCTAACAAGACCCGACCCGTGGCCGAACATTTTGCGTGGGTGCACACCGTCGACCGGCTCAAGATCGCCGAACGCCTGTCCGCGCAGCGTCCGTTCCATGCACCCGTGCTCAACGTCTGCCTGCAGTTGCACGTGGGTGGTGAGGCCAGCAAGGGTGGCGTGGAAGCCGCCGACATCGCGCCGCTGGCGCGCCAGGTGAGCGCCCTGCCCCGCCTGCGGCTGCGTGGCCTCATGTGCATGCCGCCGGCCGAGACCGAGGTCGCGCGGCAGCGACAGTGGTTCCGCGAGACGCGACAGGTCTTCGACTATCTCAACGAACACGGCCTCGGGCTCGACACCCTGTCGATGGGCACCAGCACCGACTTCGAAGCGGCGATTGCCGAGGGCGCGACCCTGGTGCGCATCGGAACGGCGATTTTTGGTCCACGGGAAAAATGAAAATGAACATCAGGGCAGCATTCATCGGCGGCGGCAACATGGGCGGTGCGCTGGTGCGCGGACTGATCGCGCGCAGCCTCCCGCCGCAGAACATCGCGGTGGGTGAAGCCATGCAGGCGCGGCGCATCGCGCTCGCCGACGAGCTCGGCGTACACGTCACGGCCGACAATCGCGAAGCGGTGCACGGCGCGGACGTGGTGGTGCTGGCGGTCAAGCCACAGGATATGGCGGGCACGGTGCAGGCACTGGCCGACGTCTTCGTCCCGGGCAAGCCGCTGCTGCTTTCCATCGCCGCCGGCATCCGCGTCGCCGACATCGCGGCGTGGTGCGGCGGCCAGGTGCCCGTGGTACGCGCCATGCCCAATCGTCCGGCGCTCAATTCCGCGGGTGCCACGGCGATCTACGCGCCCGCGGGACTGAGCGCGGCGCATCGCGAGCTCGCCGAGCAGGTGCTCGGTGCCGTCGGTACCACGGTGTGGGTGCCCGACGAAGATGCGCTCGACGTGGTGACCGCGCTCTCGGGCAGCGGCCCGGCCTATTTCTTCCTGCTGGCCGAGCTCATGACCGATGCGGCCGTGAATCTTGGATTACCCCGCGCCGGCGCGCGGGAACTCGCCATCCAGACACTGTTCGGTTCCGGGCGCATGGCCCGCGACAGCGACGGCGACCTGGCGCGACTGCGCGCCGAAGTCACCTCGAAGGGCGGCACCACCGAGGCGGCGCTGCGCTCATTCGATGGCGCGAACCTGCGTGGTATCGTCGCCGCCGCACTGGGCGCCGCCACGGACCGCAGCCGCGAAATGGCCCGGACTTTTGGAGAGAATTCGCGCAAATGAACGATGCACTTGCCTTCCTGGTCGATTCGCTGCTGACCATCTACCTGTACGTGCTGATCCTGCGATTCGTCATGCAGCTGGTGCGCGCCGATTTCCGCAACCAGATCGCGCACTTCGTGTTGATCGTCACCAATCCCGTGATCATGCCGCTGCGCCGCATCTTTCCGCCGGTGGGCAAGATCGACACCGCCTCGGTGCTCGCCATCGTGGTGTTCGCGGCCCTGTACATCGGCATCATGACGATGCTGGCCGCCCACGTGGTGTTAGGTCCGCTCGCCTGGATGATCGAGACCGCGCGCCTGCTGCTGCAGAAATTCATCGTGTTCTTCATGGGCGCCATCTTCATCTACGCGATCCTCAGCTGGGTGGTGCCGCCGGGTTATTCACCGCCGATGGCCCTGCTCGGTGCGGTGTGCGAGCCGGTTTTGCGGCCAATTCGCCGCTTGATACCGCCGATCGGCGGTCTCGATCTGTCGGTGTTGTGGGCATTGCTGGCGCTCGGCGTGTTGTTGCGCCTGTTTCACTTCGCCTGAAAGGCGCGTGGCGCGCACGCGCCGCCCGTCGAACCAATCACTTATCGGCATACTTCAACGTCGTCTCGACGCCCGCGCCAGTGACGTTTTGGCGAAGATTCGTACAGCCCGCGCGTCACATGTGCGCGCCGCGCCACTCCCGGATTCGCTGTGCATGTGCTCCGGAGCCTAGAAAACAAGGCATTTCCAGCACTCGTGAACGACGAAAATTATTTGCACGCGCGGGTGCGTGTGATATGTTGCGCGCCGAATCGCGTGCGGCGGAGCATTTTTTCCGCCGTGACTTTTTTTCAACGAGGAGTCGAGTAATGGCAAAGAAAGGTGGCGCACCGACGAAGTCGGAAATCGTGGCGACGATCTGCAAGGACGCCGAGCTGTCCCGCAAGCAGGTTGCCGCGGTGTTCGAGTCGCTCAACGGCCAGATCAAGAAGAGCCTGCGTGGCGGTGGCCTGTTCACGCTGCCCGGCCTGCTCAA
>Ga0068861_100002197_pt1 | contig 12660 bp, 8 predicted proteins | sample KBSSwiS42_FD_66593 | JGI IMG/M metagenome (GOLD analysis project Ga0068861, IMG submission 66593) | Switchgrass rhizosphere microbial communities from Kellogg Biological Station, Michigan, USA - KBS Switchgrass S4-2 | ecosystem: Host-associated > Plants > Roots > Rhizosphere > Soil ...
GAAATCGGCCATCAGGCCGCGAAGCGTCTCGATGAACGGCCGATCGCTTTCGCTGCTTGCGCCGCCGCGATCGAGCGTCGTGCGACCGTCCCGCGAACGCAGAATCAGGAACGGATCCTTGCCGAGGAACGAATACCGGCCGACGTGCTCCCCCCCCTCGACGCTCTCGAGGAGAAACGCGTAGTCGGCGTGCTCGGCGATCTTCAGGAACGCCGAGACCGGCGTCAGCAGATCGGCGACGATCTCCTTGCACACCGGCACGAACGTGCCGCGCCGCGCCAGCTCCTTGAACTCGTCAAACGAGGTGATTTTCATCGCTCGCGAACTCCGCCAGCCGCGCCAGCGCGGCCTCCCGCATGACGCCGGCCTGCGGCTTCGAACCGGTCCACCACTGAAACTGGGCGCGCGCCTGCGCGACCAGCATGTCGAGGCCGCCGATGGTCTGGCAGCCGAGCGCCGCCGCGTCGCGCAGCAGGCGCGTCGCTTGCGGGTTGTAGATCAAGTCGTAGACGTAGCGCCCGGTGAGCTGCGCCTTCGGCACCGGCGTGTCGTCGACGCGCGGGTAGAGGCCGATCGGCGTGCAGTTGACCAGCAGATCCCAGCTGCCCGGCTCGGGCGGCCACGCGCCAACGGTGGCTGGCGCCAGCGTCGCCACCTCCTCCGCCTGCGCCCGGTTGCGTGCGTGGACGCGCACGCTGCAGCCAGTCGAGGCCAGCGCCACGACGACGGCGCGCGCGGCGCCGCCGGCGCCGACGACCGCGACCCTCAGGCCCGCCGGCGACACCCGCTCGAGCAGCGGCTCGAGGAAGCCGGCCGCGTCGGTGTTGTCGCCCAGCCAGCGTCCGTGCTCGACTCGAATCGTGTTGATTGCGCCGATGCGGCGCGCGACCGAATACGCCTCGTCGACGTACTTGAGGAGCGCGACCTTGAGCGGGATCGTCACGCTCGCGCCGCTGATGCCGATGGCGCGGGCGAAGCGATGAAAGTCTTCGGCGCTCGCCGCCGGCAGCGGCAGGTAGACGGCGTCGACGCGCGCCGCGCGGAAGGCGGCGTTGTGCATCGACGGCGACACCGAGTGCGCGACCGACCCGCCGGCGACGCCGTAGATCGCGGTTGAATCCGAGATCGACCGGAACTGATAGCCCTGCAGCAGGGTGTGCGCGCTGACCTGGCCGATGTCGTCGAGCGCGCCGGCGTAGGTCCAGCGCGATTTGAAGCGCGCCGCGAGGACGCGGGTCGCGAACCCGAACGGCCCCATGCCGATCACGACGAGGCCGCGTTCGCCGCCGCCGCTGTCCGACCCGAGCTCGAGCAGCGGGATGCAGTCGCTGAGGCTGGTGGTGGCCGCCGCAATCTTCACGACCTCGGCGCCCGTCGACCGCATGGCGTGGACGCGCGACGTGAGATCGATCGGCACGGCGTGGAAGTCGTGCGCCGACAGCACGATTCGCTTGCCGCCGGTGCGCGCGACGAGATCGGTGAATTGCGCGCGCCACTCGACGTCCACGTACTCGGCACCCTGGGCGAGGGCATCGGCGAGGATCTGCTTGCGTGCCTCCTCCGATCCCTTGAAGCCGCCTCCCTCCCACGTCGGCCGGCAGGTGATGATGACCGGCCGGCGGCGTCCCTCGAGCGCAGCAGCGACGTCCGGATCGCTCACCGAGTCGAGCCGCAGCTCGACGAGATCGGCGTCGCGAACGGCATCGCGCTTCCGGCGCAGCTCGGCCGTCGTGGCGGCCGTGACGGTGGCGCACAGGAGTGGTCTGGGGACAGCCAAATCAGCACACAATAAAAAAGCCTCTTCAACCGTTCGGCTGAAGAGGCTTGGGAACTTGGTCGCGCGCTGGCGGTCAGGCCAAGGCGGATGCCTCTTCAGTCGATGCCCAATACCACCACCACGCCGACGCGGGACGCGCCGCCGGGCGAACGCCAGAACGGGGGGCAAAGGACTGCGGCATCAAGAGCGCTGACGATAACAAACCGCGGCGAGGCGTGTCAACACGAATGCCCATTTCTCCTTGACCAGCAACGACTTCTCCCGTAAATTGGATCCCTGAAACCCATGCCAATCCGTCGCCTGCTTCTTACAGTGCTCGCAGTCCTGGCCGTCGTGTCGGCCCGAACAACCGGCGCCACGACCCAGATGGGAATCGACGAGATTCGTCCCGGCATGGTCGGGATAGGGCGCACGGTCTTCGACGGCACCCACGTCGAGGAGTTCAAGGCCAACATCATCGGCGTGCTCGAGAACGTCATCGGCACGCATCGCAACCTGATTCTCGCCAAGCTCGAAGGCGGGCCGCTCGCGCACACCGGCGTGATTGCCGGGATGAGCGGCAGCCCGGTGTATGTCGACGGCAAACTCATCGGCGCCGTGTCGTACGCGCTCGGCAGCTTCTCGAAGGAACCGATTGCGGGCATCACCCCGATCGCGGAGATGACCACGTCGACGACCTTCACCACCGACGTGCGTCCGCTCGGCGCGCGCGTCAAGATCGACTACCCGCCGACGCAGGACTCGCTCGTCGCGGCGTTCCGCAAGGCGCTGAATTGGAATCGTCCGTTCGCCGACCGGGCGTCAGACGCGCAGCTCACGGGCGTCAGCGCCGTGTCGGGGCTTGGCGGCGGCCAGCTCGGCACGCTGCTCCGGCCGATCGCGACGCCGCTGGTGATGTCGGGCTTCGAGCCGGAGCTGGCCGACTTCCTCGGCACCGCGTTCCGCGACCAGGGCTTCATCCCGACCGGCGGCAGCGCCGGCGGCACGCGCGCCGGCGAAGCGAAATATGAGGGGCCGCTGAAGCCGGGCGACGCAGTCGGCGTGATGCTCGTCGGCGGCGACTTGCAGCTCGGCGGAACCGGCACGGTCACGCACATCGACGGCGACCGGGTCTACGCGTTCGGCCACCCGATGTACAACCTCGGGCCGATCGAGTTCCCGATGACCCGCGCCTACGTCTACACCGTGCTGCCCAGCCTGTTCTCGTCGATGAAGCTGTCGACGACAGGGGAAATCATCGGCACGGTGGTGCAGGATCGCGCGACGGCGATTGCCGGGCGCCTCGGCGCGGGACCGCGGATGATCCCGGTGACGATCTCGCTCGAATCGGGACGCGGCCCGACGCAGACCTTCAACTTCAAGGTGGTCAACGATCAGCTGTTCGGGCCGCTGATGACGTATGCCAGCGTGCTCAACACGCTCGGCTCGTACGAGCGGCAGTTCGGATCGGCCAGCTTCACCGTCCGCGGATCGGCGACGGTGCGCAAACACGACCCGATCTCGTTCAACAACCTGTTCACCGGCGATCAGTCCTCGATGGGCGCCGCCGCCTACGTCGTCGCGCCGATCACGTATCTGATGGGCAACGACTACGAGAAGGTGGAGGTCGAAGGCGTCACCGTCACCTTCGCGACTGCCGAGGAACCGAAGACGGCGATCCTCGAGCGCGTGTGGCTCGACGACCCGCGCCCGCGCGCCGGCCGCACGGTGCCGTTGAAGGTGCTCTTCCGCACCTACCGCGGCGAGGAAGTCGTCCGCACGGTGCCGATTCAGATCCCGGCCAACGCATCGGGCAGCCTGTCGCTGCTGGTGTCGGACGGCGCGCGGCTCGGCCAGATCGAGCAGCGCGAAGCGCGCTCGCCGCAGCCGAAGAGCGTCGACCAGATGATCCGCGCGCTCAACAAAGCGCGCCGCAACAACATTCTGTACGTGAAGCTGCTCGGCTCGGAGCCCGGCGCGGTGGTCAACGGCGAGCTGCTCTCCTCGCTGCCGCCGTCGGTGCTCGGCGTCCTCGAGGGCGACCGGAACAGCGGCAATTTCAACCCGCTGCACAGCGCGACGATCTCCGAGTGGGAGCTGCCCACCGAGCACGCCGTGGCCGGTTCGCGCACGCTGACGATCAGTATCTCGCAGAACTAGAAGGCGCGACCTCCTCCCATCGATATGTTGAACATTCGGCTGCGCATCACGGCGGCGGCGGCGTTCCTCGTCGCCGCGCTGATTCCGCTGCACGCCTCGACCCCCAAGTTCTTTCAGGCCGCGACACAGGCCGACTTCCTCAAGGGCGAGGTCGAGAACCTCTCCATCGACAGCAACGGCCAGCTGACGCTCGGCCCGATGACCGAGCTGGTCTACGAGACCTCGGCGCCGTTCCTCTGGTCGATGGTGCCGGGCCCGGACGGCGCGCTCTTTGTCGGCACCGGGAACGAGGGCAAGGTCTTCAAGATCGACGCGCAGGGCAAGGGGTCGCTGTTCTTCGACAGCACCGAGCTCGAGGCGCATGCGCTCGCGGTGGCGCCCAACGGCGCGCTCTATGTCGGCACCTCGCCCGACGGCCGCATCTACAAGGTGGAGCGCAACGGCAACTCGTCGACCTTCTTCGACGGCGAATCGAAATACATCTGGGCGCTGGCGGTCGACGCCAAGGGCAACCTCTTCGCCGGCACCGGCGACAAAGGGGTGATCTACAAGATCACGCCCGACGGCAAGAGCTCGACGTTCTACACCACCAACGCCACGCACGTGACCGCGCTGACCTTCGACAAGGCAGGAAACCTCCTGGTCGGCACCGGCACGCCGGGCAAGGTGCTGCGCGTCGATGCCGAGGGCAAGGGGTTCGTGCTCCTCGATTCGCCGTTCCAGGAGATTCGCGCGCTCCGCCTCGACGACAAGGGGGCGCTCTATGTCGCCGCGATCAGCGGCCGCCCCGGCGGCGGCGGCGGATCCTCGATCTCCACCGACACGCTCGATCGTCCGACCTCCGATCCGAACCGGGCGCCGGTGCCGTCGGTGTCGGCCGAGATCACCTCGATCTCGATCGTCGACGTCGGCAGCGGATCCGGATCCTCGAGCAGCGCGCGCGAGGATCGCCGCGCGCCGAAAGGCGCGGTCTACCGCATCGCGCCCGACGGCATCTGGGATCAGCTGTGGGAGTCGCGCGACGATTCGCCCTACGACCTCACCTTCGACCACAACGGCGCGCTGATTGTCGGCACCGGCAGCAAGGGCAAGCTCTATCGCCTCGAGGGCGAGCCGCTGCACGCGACGCTGCTGGCGCGCGCCGCGGCGCAGCAGGTCACCTCGTTCCACCGCGACGCCGGCGGCCGGCTGTATTACGCGACCGCCAATCCCGGCAAGCTGTTCCGCCTGTCGTCGGACCGGGCGGCCCGCGGCACCTACGAATCGGAGTCGCGCGACGCGCAGATGGTGTCGACCTGGGGCGCGATCAGCTGGCGCGCCACCACCGCGTCGGGCCAGAAGATCGAAGTGTTCAGCCGCAGCGGCAACACCGAAACGCCGGACGATACCTGGAGCGCCTGGTCGGCCGCCTACACGAATCCAGACGGCTCGCCGATCACCAGCCCCAAGGCGCGCTATCTGCAGTGGCGCGCGGTGCTGACCGGCAAGGGCGACGGCCCGGTGCTCACCTCGGTGACGGCGGCATATCTCCAGCGCAACCTGCGGCCGCTAGTGCGCAGCATCACCGTGCATCCGCCCGGCATCGTCTTCCAGAAGCCGTTCTCGACCGGCGACCCCGAACTGGCCGGCTTCGACGACCAGTCGACGCCGGAGCGCAAGCTGGCCGCGGCCGCCAGCGCGCAGCCGGGATCGACCTCTGCGCTCGGCCGCCGCACCTACCAGAAGGGGCTGCAGACGCTCGTCTGGAAGGCGGACGACGAGAACGACGACGATCTGGTCTACGACGTGATGTTCCGCCGCGAAGGCGAGACGGCGTGGAAGACGCTGAAAAAGGCGACGAGCGACGCGATCCTCGTCTGGGACACGACCACCATCCCCAACGGCACCTACTTCGTGAAGATCGTCGCCAGCGACTCGCCGTCGAACCCGTCAGGCACGGCGCTCAGCGGCGAGCTCGACAGCCAGGCGTTCGAGATCGACAACACCCCGCCGGCCATTGTCGTCTCGAACACGCGGCTCGAGCGCGGCGCCACCATCATCACCTTCGACGTCAAGGACGATCACTCGCCGATTCTCCGCGTCGAGTTCTCGCAGGACGGGCAGCGCTGGCGCGGCGTCTTCCCGGTCGACGGGATCGCCGATTCGCGCGACGAGCACTACCAGCTGGCCGTCGACGGCCAGCTCGGCGATCGAGGCCTCACCTTGCGCGCCACCGACGCGATGAACAACGTCTCGACGGCACACGTCGATCCGCCTTCGCGACGCTGACTTTCGACTCTTCGACTTTCGACTTAGGCTGCGCGCTTTTTCGGCGGCAGCGGTACGTCGATGGCGGGCTGCTTGGTGGCGCGGACCGTGGCGTGCTCGACCAGCCAGATCATGTTGTTCGACGAGGCCGGCACCTCGGTGAGCGTCGAGCGGTCGAGTCGCGAGCGCGACACGACCTCGAGCAGGTCCTCGATCACCCGCACTTCGTCGTTCGCCGTGGCATGACGCGCTTCGCGCAGCACCGCCAGGCTCGACAACCGGCCGCGGTAGGTGACCACGAAGTCGAGGGTGAAGACGGCGTCCTGCTCCGCCCACTCGTTCGCCCGCTGCCGCCGCTCTTCCCACCGCGAGCGGCAGCCGGAGGCGTCGGTGATGTCGTTGCCGGTCTCGCAGTCGAGCGGCGTCGACAGCACGGTGACGATGGCCGCCAGGGAATCCGGCCGCTCGCTGGTGGCGAAGCGCATCATCCCGAGCATGATGACGAGGCAGATCGCCGTGGCCACCGCGGCGCCGAGCCCGGCGTAGCCGAGGCGCATGTCGTCGAACATCGCGCGGATGCGCGAGAAGAGCGACGCGTCCGCCTCCGCCTTGACGCGGTTGACGACGGTGGCGGTGAAGGCCGCCGCCTCGTCGTGCGACAGCCCGGCGCGGCCCGGCGCCAGCGCGTGCAGCGTGCTGCGCACGGCGCGCATGTCCGCCAGCGCCGCGGCGCAGCGGTCGCACCACTCGAGGTGGGCGCTGACCGCGATCTGGTCGGTGAAGGCGAGCTCGCGATCGTGGAACGCGTGCAGCCGCCGGCGCGTCGCGGTGCAGGTGAGCGCCTTCATGCGGTCCTCGCTTCGCGCAGCTCGAGGCGCAGCGCCTGGCGGGCGCGCGTCAGCCGCGACTTCACCGTGCCGACGGCGACGCCGAGCGAGAACGCAATCTCTTCGTAGCTGAGGCCGTCGATTTCGCGCAGGACTATCGCCGTGCGCTGGTCGAACGGCAGGTGATCGAGCGCCTGCTGCAGCCGCTCGGCGAGCTCCTTCTGCGCCAGCACCCGATCGGGGATCGAGTCGCCGCCGGAGAGAAAGTCGCCGTGCGCCGCGATGTGCTGATCGAGCGACACCTGGTCGCCGCGGTGGCGCCGGCGCCAGAAGCGGTGGCGATTGCGCGCCTGGTTGACGGCAATCCGGTAGATCCAGGTGCGCAGGCTCGACTGGCCGCGAAAGCGGTGGATGGTGCGGAAGACGCGGAAAAAGACCTCCTGTGAGAGGTCGAGCGCCTCGTCACGGTCGCTCAGCAGGTTCATCGCCAGCTGGAATACCATTCGCTGGTGCTCGGATACCAGCTCGGCGCAGGCGGCTTCTTCGCCGGCGGCGCATCGCTGGACGAGCGCGGCCTCGCGGCCGCCGACGTCGGACCAACTGGCAACCCTCGCGTGCTTCACGGAGAGTTCCACTATACCAAGGTTAGACCCCGACCCTCCCGCAAAGTTCCGTTCGGGCTGATAGGATAACTGCCTGTGCGACGGTCAATTGCGGCGATGACACTTCTGGCGGCTGCCGCCGTCGGTGCCGCCCTCGCCTACCAGGCCGCCGCCCGTCAGAAGGAATACAGCGCCCTCCTGGTCCGCGGCGACACCGCCCTGCGCGACGACCTGACCTTCAACGCCATCGAAGCGTACAGCGGCGCCATTGCTCTGCGCCCCGATTCGATGCTCGCCTACCTGCGCCGCGGCCAGACCTACCAGCGGCGTGGTGACCGCGGCGACCTCGAGGCGGCGGCGCGCGACCTGCGGCAGGCCGCCGCGCTCGACCCGACCGCCACCCGGCCGCTCGAGGCGCTTGGCGACGTTCTCTACCAGCAGCAGCGCTACGACCGCGCCGCCGATGCCTACGAGCGGTGCGTGCGGCTCGACGACCGATCGGCCCGGGTCGCCTACAAGCTGGCGCTCGCGCGCTACGGCAGCCGCGCCATCGAGCCGGCGATGGCGGCGCTGGCCGACGCGGTGCGCCTCGACGATCGCATGGCCGACGCGCACTATCTCCTCGGCATGTGCCTGCGCGACAAGGGGCGCAACGCCGAAGCGCTGCGGGCGATCGAACGCGCCGTCACGCTCGAGCCGGGGCTGATTCCGGCGCGTGAGGAGCTCGCCGATCTCTATGCGACCGCCGATCGCCGCGGCGATCAGCTCGAGCAGCTGCAGGTGCTGGCGGCGCTCGATCGCGATCACGTCGCGAGGCAGATCGCCGTCGCGATGGCGCACGCGCGCAGCGGCCACTGGGACCTGGCCGTGCTCACCCTCGGCAACGCGCGCGATCGCAATCCTGGCGACCCCGAGATCGACCGCGCCCTCGGCCAGGTGTGGCTCGAGCGGCCGCGCGACGATGCGGCGTTCCTCGGCAAGGCGCGCGAGGCGCTGCAGCGCGCCGCGTCGGCTCCCGGCGCGACCAGCCAGGCGCTGACGCTCTATGGCCGCGCGCTGCTCGAGGCCGCCGACTTCGAAGGCGCCGAGCGCGCGTTCGAGCAGGCGACCACCCGCTACCCGATCGATCCGCCGGCGTTCCTGCTGTACGCATCGGCGGCCGAGCGGCAGGGGCACTTCGAGGCGGCGCGGACCTCGCTCATCCGCTACGGCGGGCTGATCGAGAGCGACGCCGACTTCGTGTCGCGCGCCGCGCGCATCGCGTCGCTGTCGCTGCGCCTGGATGATGCGCAGGCGGCGGTGGCGTGGTACGAGCGCGCCTGCGCCTCCAGCCCGAGCGACCTGCATCTGGTTGCGGCGCTGGCCGATGCGCAGCTGCAGGCCGGGAGCGTCGACGCGGCGAGCGCGACGATCGCGCGCGGCCTGGAACGGGATCCCCACCAGCCGCAGCTGCGCGTCCTCGCCCGCCGCGCGAGAGACGACGTTCGACGCAGAGCTCCAGCCTCCGCCCGCTAGCGTTTCGCCGAGCTTCGGCTCGGCAGGCGCTGAACCCGACGACGATCAACGCAGAGACCGCGGAACCCGCAGAACACCGCCACGCTGCGATCCCGAACGCGCGACGCGCGGAAGAACGCAAAGCCCGCGAAGCACGCAGAGCGGTGCACGGCTGACGGCATTCCCGCCAACGCGCCGCACGCCGCCGCGTTGCGGCGGCGCCCCGGGCCAACAAACGTCAGGAACGCAAGCCTTCACGACCGCATATGGCTTGTGTTCCTGACGTTCCTTGGTCCGGGCTTGTCGGCCGGCGAAGCCGGCCGCCGTGCGTCGCGTTTCAGATCGCAGCGCGGCTGCGTGATGCGGAATGCCGTCCGTGTTCTTCGTTGTTGGCTGTCTCGCCAGTATTCAAACTCTGAGTCTCAGAGCCTCCGACGTTGAATTCTCTTCGTGCGTCTTCGTGTCTTCGCGCCTTCGTGGTCTCCCTCCCCGGCTCCCGCAAGCTACGTATGCTTCGGATCGGTCGCGTCGCGGAGCCCATCGCCGAGGAAGTTGAAGCCGAGGACCAGCAGCGCGATCGCCAGGCCAGGGAAGATCGTCAGGTGCGGCGCATCGAGCAGGTGCGCGCGGCCGCCATTCAGCATCGTCCCCCAGCTCGGCGTCGGCGGCTGCACACCGAGGCCGAGGAAGCTGAGCGCCGCTTCGCCGATGATCGCGCCCGCCATGCCGAGCGTCGCCTGGACGACGACCGCGGGGATCGCGGTGGGGACGACGTGGCGCCACAGGATCCGCGGGATGCGGGCGCCAGCCGCGCGCGCCGCCTGCACGTATTCGAGCTCGCGCGCCCGCAACACCTGCCCGCGCACCAGCCGCGCGTAGCCGACCCAGCCGATGATCGTCAGCGCAAACAGCACGTTGCCGAGGCTCGGCCCGAGCACGGCGACCAGCGCGATCGCCAGCAGCAATCCCGGGAACGCCAGCAGCACATCGATCACGCGGCTGATCACGTCGTCGGCCACGCCGCCGAAGTAGCCGGCCACCGCGCCGAGCAGCGTGCCGACCGAGGCCGACACCGACACGACGGTCAGCCCGACGAGAAACGAGATGCGCGCGCCCGCCAGCACGCGTGCGAGGATGTCGCGCCCGAGCTCGTCGAGGCCGAACGGGTGCGTCGTGCTCGGCCCCGCCAGCCGCAGGGCAAGGTCCTGCGCCGATGGATCGAACGGCGTCACGAGCGGCCCGACGAGCGCCGCCACCGCGGCGAGCAGCACGATCGCGCCGCCGGTCCTCAGCACGTCACTCGAACCTGATGCGCGGATCGAGCAGGCCGTAGACGAGGTCGGTGAGCAGGTTCATCGCCACGTAGGTGACCGCGATCAGCAGGATGCATCCCTGGACCAGCGGATAGTCGCGGAAGCTGATCGACTGAATCAGGAGACGGCCGACGCCCGGCCACGCGAAAATCGTCTCGGTGATCACCGCCCCGGTGAGCACCGCGCCGAACTGCAGGCCGAGGACGGTCACGATCGGAATCAGGCTGTTGCGGAACGCGTGCTTCAGCACCGCCCGCACCCGCGACACGCCGCGCGCGCGCGCCGCCAGCACGTAGAGCTCGCGCAGTTCCTCGATCACGCTGGCGCGCGTCATCCGCGCGAGCACCGCCGCCAGCGGCGCCCCCAGCGTGATCGCGGGCAGGATCAGATGCGCGGCCGTGCCCCGCCCCGACACCGGCAGCCATCCGAGCGTCACCGAGAAGACGATCGCCAGGAGCGGCCCGAGCCAGAAATTGGGCACCGAGATGCCGAGCAGCGCGAGCGTCGTCGCGGCGTGATCGACATGCGTGCCGGCGCCGACGGCTGCGACGATGCCCAGCGGGATGGCGACCGCGGTGGCGACGAGCATCGCCGCCAGCGCCAGCTCGAAGGTGGCCGGCATCCGTTCGGCGATCGCCGCGGTCACCGGCTGATTCGTGCGCAGCGACGTCCCGAGGTTGCCGGTGCCGATGCCTTTGAGAAATGAGACGTATTGCGCGTACAGCGGCCGATCGAGGCCCAGCCGTCCGCGCATCTCGGCGATGTCCTCCGGCGATGCGCTCTCGCCCAGCATCGACTGGACCGGATCCCCGGGCACCAGGTGGATGAGCGAGAAGACCAGCGTGGCGACGCCGAGGAGGACCGGAACCGTCAGCAGCAGTCGTCGGACGAGGAAGCGGGTCACTGTGAGATTCCGAGACGCGTCATCAGCTTGGTCAGTCCCTGGCGCGTGACGCCGAGCTCCTCGGCGGCGCGGCCGCGATGGCCGCCGGTGCGCACCAGCGCCGCCCGCACGAACCGCTCCTCGAACGTCCGCCGCGCATCGTCGAGCTTCGATGGATCCGCGAGGGCCGGCGCGCCGAATGGCGGCGGCAGCGCCGAGGGCGGGATGACGCCGCGCCGCGGGCTGCGCACCGCCAGGGCGGCGAGCACGTTCTGCAGCTCCCGCACGTTCCCGGGCCAATCATAGCGCGCCAGCGCCGCGACGGTCGCCGCGCCGAGCGCCGCGCGGCTGCCGACGCGCGCCGCCGCCTCTCGCCAGAAGTGCTCGGCCAGGACGGCGATGTCCTCGCGGCGATCGCGCAGAGGCGGCAGCGTGATGTGGACGACGTCGAGGCGATACAAGAGGTCGAGCCGGAAGCGGCCGGCCTCGACCTCGCGCCGCAGGTCGCGGTTGGTCGCGGCGACGATTCGGACATCGACGCGGCGCGACACGTTCTCGCCGACGCGGCGCAGTTCTCCCTCCTGGATGACGCGCAGCACCTTGGCCTGCGCGCGGAGCGCGAGCTCGCCGATCTCGTCGAGGAACAGCGTGCCGCCGTGGGCCTCCTCGAAGACGCCGGCGCGCTCGGCGATGGCGCCGGTGAAGGCGCCGCGGGCGTGCCCGAAGAGCTCCGCTTCCACCAGATCGTCGGGCAGCGCGGCGCAGTTGAGGGTACAGAACGCGCGGCTGCGTCGAAGGCTGCCGCGGTGAATCGCCCGCGCCACCAGCTCCTTGCCGCTGCCGCTCTCGCCGTCGACGAGCACGGGATACGGCGCGGCCGCTGCCCGATCCACCGCCTTCCGGAGTTCGAGCATCGCAGCCGTGACACCGAGCAGCTCATCGTCTCGCCGCGGCGGCGTCTCCTCGCGGCGGGCGATTGCCGCGGCCAGAAGCGGCGCGGCTGCGGCCGCAGTCATCGTCAGGACCGAGGTGACGCGCGATCGGTCGTCGGTTGAGCCGAGCGTCCAGCGGGCGCAGAGCACGCCAATCGTCGCGCCGCCGTACTGAACTGGCGCTGCCGCCTCGATGCGATCGTCGAGGCGATGCGGCGCAATGGCGACGCCGGCCGCGGCCGCCCGTTCGGCGATGCCGGGTTCGATGCGCGCGCCGTCGCCGCGCAGCATCTCGGTGCGGCCGTCGCGTACGGCGGCAAACGCGACCGCGGATGCTCGAAGGTGCTGGCGAACCCGGGCGCACACCCGGCGCAGCACGTCGGCCTCGTCTTCGGCAGCCTGGCACACATGCAGGATCGCGACGAGCTCGTCGACGAACGGATCGG
>Ga0068861_100002199_pt1 | contig 12658 bp, 7 predicted proteins | sample KBSSwiS42_FD_66593 | JGI IMG/M metagenome (GOLD analysis project Ga0068861, IMG submission 66593) | Switchgrass rhizosphere microbial communities from Kellogg Biological Station, Michigan, USA - KBS Switchgrass S4-2 | ecosystem: Host-associated > Plants > Roots > Rhizosphere > Soil ...
CGATTCAACAAACTCAACTCGGCTTGAAACGCGCGTTACAGGGTCAATCGCTGCGGAACGGCATTCGCGCACAATTGCGCGGGCAGCGCCGCTGCCCGGCTCAACCAGTCCGACGCCGTTTTAATTTTCTCTGTCCGGTTAGAACAGGCGAAAACCTTGCAAGGGTCTGGTTGTGCCTAATGCGAGGCACGCCTTTGCGGTGCGGTGGCCAATTTCGGCCCTGACGTGTCGGCCGGGCAACAATAACGCTTACTGCGGTGGACGAGTCTCCTGTTGGGCACTTTTCAGATCTGACGGCCGGACTGACCAGGTCACTTGATGGGAGCAAAGCGGATCTCGCGATTACGCAGGTCCAGTCCCGAAGATGATCCAGAGCGGAACTCGTGGCCGGGCCGCCTGACGGCCTTGCCGACGCAACCTTACGACGCAGGGTCTGCATTCACCGGCAGTGTGAGCTGAAACGTAGCACCGTGTGGTACGTTTGTCGTGGCCCACAGTCGTCCCTCGTGTGCTTCAACAATTGTGCGGCAGATCGAGAGCCCCATGCCCATGCCGCTGGCTTTGGTGGTGAAGAAGGGGTCGAACAGCCGATCCGCATCCTCGGCGCGGATCCCGACGCCGCAATCTGTCACACTTACGAGCACTTGCTGTGTTTCGTCCAGGCGGGATTGGATAATCAGTTCGCGCGGTCGATCCGCGATCGATTGCATTGCTTCAGTGCCATTCATCACCAGGTTAATAATCACCTGCTGCAGTTGAATCCGATCACCACGCATTATAGGTAGGGCCGGTGCCAACTCCATTCGCAGGGACACCGTGTGCCTGCTCAACTCACCATGCACGAGCGCAATCACTTCCCTGACGACATTATTAATGTCGAGAGGCGCCTTCTCAATGTGAGTTTTTTTCGCGAGCGCGCGCACGCGCCCGATCACTTCAGTTGCCCGATTGCCGTCGTCTATTATCCATTCCACTGAGCGGCGTACTTTGTTCAGGTCGGGAGTTCCGCGATCGAGCCAGCGTAGACAGGCCTCGGCGTTGGTAACGACGCCGGCGAGCGGCTGGTTAACTTCGTGGGCGATGGAAGCCGTCAGTTCGCCCAGCGTCGTCACGCGCGTTACGTGTGCGAGTTCCATCTGGGCATCGAGGAGGCGCTGTTCGCTGGCGCGCAGCCTCTCTTCCGCCCGCTTGCGGTCGGTCATGTCGACGACAAAGGAAACTCCTTCGTCAGGTTTCCACTCGAAAAGCGCGCGGGCGACCAGAACCGGCACGCGGCTGCCGTCTTTACGAAAGTATTCTTTCTCACGCGGTTGAAGGGTTCCTAACGTCTTTAGTTCTGCGATAATTTGGTCGTCGGCGTCGCGCCATTCGGCCGGGCTCAGTTTCGTCCATCGCAGCCGACCCGAAACGAGATCTTCTCGGGCATATCCGACCATATCGAGAAAGGCCTGGTTGGCATCGATGATCCGGCCGTCAAGATCCCAGAACACGATCCCGACGATGTTCGAATCGACCAGTCGCCGGATCTTGGCCTCGCGCTCCTGGAGATCGTTGAACAGACGGGCGTTCTCCAGCGAGATCGCCGCTTGCGATGCCAGCAGTTCCAGCAGCGAGATCCGGGCGGGCGTGAACACGTGCGATGCCAAATTGTTCTCAAGATAGAGCACTCCGATCAGCTTGGACTGCTTCACCAGCGGCACGCAGAGAACGGACCGCGCCCGGCGCTGAAGGAGGTAGAGATCCGCGGCGAACGGGGGCTGAGCGGCGGCGGCGTCATCGAGAATGACGCTCTCGCGGGTACGCATGACGTAATAGAGCACCGACTCCGGCAGCACCGCCGCGGTCACCGGCTGGTCGCGCAGCTCGACGACGACTGTGTCGCCGCCAGTCGTGGCTTCGGCCGCGATCCGCGCTTCAGCCCCGTGGGCAACAATCAACAGTCCTCGCTCGGCACCAGCCTGCTCAATGGCCGTGCGCATCAAAGTGTCTATCAGCGTTTCCAGGACGATCTCGCTTGAGACGGCCTGCGACACCTTGATCACGATCGCGAGGTCGAGGTGCTCGACCGGCGCCCCGATCGTACTCGTCGGTGCAGGCGCTGGTTCTTCCTCCCTGAGGTGTGGGTGCATCTCATCGAGTTGCCGCACCTTCCCATCAGCTCCCCAGCGCAGATAGCTGTGGCGGGCGTTCCGCAGATAGACTTGCGCAAATTCGTCGAATTGACGCGCCGTGTAGAAGCGCGCCGCCAATTCGTAGGCTAGTGCCTCATTGTGAATGAGCCCGTTGGCGCGAGCCGAACGGATGGCCTGTTCGTAGAGGCGCATTGCGTCGACGTCTCGCCCGTCGAGGCGAGCAAGCTCGGCGCCGACTAGCGCGTTGGGGCTCTCGAAATTTTCTGGGCAATTCGCCGCCCAGAGCTGGAGCTGCTTGTGATGCGCAGCGATCGCGTCTATGTGCTGGCGCCGCTCGCCAGCTGTCGCGGAATTGCAGGAGGCGGCCTGAGACAGCGCGCAGTAAAAGTGATATTCTGCGGTTTCGAGCATGGAGGACGATGTCCACAACAACCGATGCGCTCTCGACGAGGCCTCGAGGGCCGACGCGTAGTCGCCAGCAAAGAAGCGCGCCTGCAGCTTCCGGATCCAATACCAGCACTCAGCAATCGCCAATTCCGGATTTTCTGAAAACCGGCTCTCGATCCGAGCCTCATCAAACTGCTCATCGTTCAAGGATCCGAATGTTGGCGTCAAGCCGCGCAGCGTCCGGATCACTCCCAATTGTGTGGCAATAACGTCAACTACAGTCCCGAATCCTACCTTTTGCACGAACGCCAGGCCATGCGCGCCTTCGCGTTCCGCCTCGGCAAGCGGATCGCCCGCGACGAGAAAGTTCGTGTTCATTTGGTTGCAGCAGGAGGCGGCGCAAGTGAGATCGCCGACCTTGTTTGCCGCCTCGAACGCGCGGCGCACCAGATCACGGCCCGCCCGGACATGTCTCGTCCACGGCAGAACGCTATTTCCAAAGTCCATATAGGTTCTGGCCTGGAAGCGCGTCAGTCCGCGTCCTTCGACCAGGTCACAGCCGAACTGACCGAAGCGATATACGATGGCCCGATAGTCGCCGAAGATTGGGCCGGCAATCATGGACAACCATACATAGGCGCTGCACGAAGCGTCGCAGTTGCCGCGCTCGAGGCTGAGATTGACCGCTCGGCAGGCGATCAGCCCCAGCAGGTTCGCATCCGTATAGAACGCCGGTGGCCCGATCTTGGCGAGAACGTCCAGCGTCGCAAGCGATGCCGGGTCGCTCATCAAAGGCAGCTCGACCAGAGACTCGATCGTACGGTCCCCGAGTTGCGACCAGATCCGCTCGTATTCGTGGCGCGCTTCCTCTTGCGTCGGGTGGGCTGACCAGTCTATGCCCAGATGCCGGAGGTAGTCGAGACCGACAGCAATCGCGCGGCTGCCCTGATCGAGGGTGGTGTACAGATCTGCGCGCAGGCACGCGACCGTCGCTCGTTCCACCGTATTTGCGGCGCGGCATGACAGCGCCGTAAGGCGCTGCTCCGCGTCACCGAGCCCACCGGTGAGGAACTCGCATTCGGCCCGGTGCAGCGCCAGCGCAAAGGTGAGCTCGTGCCGACATTCCCACGAGTTCTCCGGCAACATGGCCTCACCGGCAGTCAGATAGCTGAGCGCCGAGGCGTAGGCAGTCGTCGCTCTAGCGCGCTTGCCCGCGAGCAGATTGAGTTCGGCCAGCTGCTCACGCTCGTCGCGCGCTGTGATCAACGCGGCGCCGCGGTTGAGCTGATTGACGATTTCGAAGATGCCCTCTTCGCGTTTTTCGGCTGGGGTATGCGCTGTGAGCAGCCTTCCGATGCGGAAGTGCGCCTCGGCACGCAACCGTTCCGGTATGAGCGAATAGGCGGCCTCCTGGACACGGTCGTGGATGAACTTGTACGAACCTTCCAAGTGTTCGATCAGGTCCAGGCGAACGGCATCCCAGAGATCCGAATGGACGTCCTCGATCGATTTCCCGAGAACGATCGAAAGCATCGTGATCTCGGCGACGTTGCCGAGGCAGGCGAGTTGCTGCACCGCGGCTTGGGTCTTGACGGGCAGGCGGGTCAACTTCCCGACCATAAGGTCCACCACATTGTCGGTGTATCCCTTGGCATGAAGGCGATCGAGCTCCCAGCACCAGCGCGCCGCTTCATGATCGAAGCGGAGCAGGTCCTCTTCGGCGAGTGCAGAAATGAACTGAATGGCGAAAAACGGGTTGCCAGCCGTCTTATCGTGAATCAGGTGCGCTAGCGGGGCGGCATCGCCCGGCGCGCAACTCAGCGTATCCGCAATGAGGCGCCCCAGGTCTTCTCGGGCGAGCGGCGCAAGACTGATCTCCTGCACGAACGCTCCCTCGTTGCGGATGGTATCGAGCTTCCGCATCAGCGGATGAGCGGAATCGACCTCGTTATCTCGATAGGCGCCGATCACGAGCAACTGCTGCACGTCCGCCTGGGTCAACAGGTCGGCGAGCATGTCGAGCGTCGCCGCGTCGAGCCATTGCAGATCGTCGAGAAAGAGCGCCAGCGGATGTTCGGGCTGCGCAAAGACGCCGAGAAACCGCCGGAACACCAGCTGGAGACGGCCTTGTGCCTGCTGCGGCGGCAGCTCCACGACCGGGGGCTGCTCTCCGATGAGGAGCTTCAATTCGGGGACAATGTCTGTCATGAGCCGCCCGTTCGGGCCAAGCGCCTCGCGCAGCGCGTGGCGCGTGCCGGTCAGCTCGGCCTCGCTCTTGCCGAGAAGCGGGCGGATCAGCCCCTGCAACGCTTGCACCAGCGTCGCATAGGGGATGTCGCGCTTGTACTGATCAAACTTACCGGAGGCGAAAAGCCCGCGCGGCGGCACCAGCGCCTTGTGCAGCTCATTGACGACGGCGGACTTGCCGATGCCGGAATAGCCGGAGACCAACACCAGCTTTGGCCGGCCACTGGTGACGACGCTGTCGAAGGCAGCGAGCAAGGTTGCGATCTCGCGCTCTCGGCCGTACAGTTTCTCAGGTATCAAAAGCCGGTCGGGCGTGTCTTGTTGGCCGAGCAGGAAGGCATCGATGCTGTGCTGAGCCTCCCATGCGGCAAGGCAGCGCCGGAGGTCGCACTCCAGGCCGGCCGCGGTCTGGTAGCGCTCCTCCGCGGTCTTGGCGAGGAGCTTCAGGATGAGGGCGGAGACTGCAGCCGGGACAGTCGCCAGCCGCTCGCTTGGTGGCACCGGCTTTCTGGCAATGTGGCAGTGGACCCACCCCATGGGGTCGGTCGCGGTAAACGGCAGTGAGCCGGTGAACATCTGGTAAAGTGTGACGCCGAGGGCGTAGAGGTCGCTGCGGGCGTCGATCGAGCGGTTCATGCGTCCGGTCTGTTCGGGCGCCATATAGGCGAGCGTGCCCGCGATCGACTCGGGCGGCGCGGGCGCCTGTCGCTCGCGCGGCAGGCGCGACGCAATACCGAAACCGGTAAGCTTGACCTCTCCGGTCATAGGATTCACGAGGATATTGGCCGGCTTGATGTCCTTGTGGACGAGGCCGCGCCGGTGGACTTGTGTGAGAGCCGCGGCGACCGCCATGGCGATGCGCAGACAGCTTTGCATCTCCATGGGCGTCCCGAGTAATCTGTCCAGCGGCTCGCCGCAGGTGTCCTCGAGCACGAGCATGATCCGATCGCGTTCGCGGACGAGTTCGAGAGGTCGCACTGCCCACGCCCCGTCCAGTTCGTCCTTAAATCCGTATTCGCGAGCAAGGCGCTCGAGGGTGGCAGGTGTCGGATGTTCCGCTGCGGGCAGCACGGCCAGCACCGCGGTCCGATAACCGTTGATCTGGCTCTCTCTTCTACAGAAGACGCGTTCACCATCCTTCCACAAGACCTGGAGGCCACTATCTCCAACCGCGCCGAAATAAGGGGATGGATTCATCTGCGGGTCCGCCGTCAGGTCGGTGGCCGCCATTGAGAATGGTACTCTCAGGGGGGCCAGAGAGGGTCTCTGAATAGGAAGTTATCACTCACGAGGCAGCATGACTATGTCTGTTGTCGTGAGGCGGATGCCAACCCGATGGACAAGCGTCGCCGCGGGCCCGGGGCCGGGCGTCAGCAAGCCTTCAAGAAAGGAACCCGCGAGAGAGATCAGGTATCGTGCTGCGCGTGACGATTTGAGTGGCGCTGAGGGCCTGGCCGCCTGTGTTCTCCCGCAGGTGCGGCGTCTGGACGAGCCGTGCCGTATGCGGTGGCGGCGGAATGGCCCGTCGATGGGGCCGCAAAATTATGTTGAATGCGATGTTGTCAAGCTTGCTCAAAGGATTAGCATATTGGTCGTGAAAGTGACGGGAGAAAACAGAATTATCGACGATCGCTGATGCGAGGTTTTCGTGGAACTTCCGCCGTATATTGCCTGCGGCGAAAACAGTCTGCCGATACTCGACGATGAGCGGAGGACGCCCATGTCTGGAGACCAGTCTCGTCGCGGTGTGCTGAAATGGGCCGCCCTCGGTGGCGGAACGGCGCTCGCAAAAGGCCTTCTTCCGCGCTCGGCGGGAGCGCAAGACGTTTCGACGCTGACGGTAGGCTGGGGCACCGACATCGACTCACTCGATCCGGCGCAATTCAAGTCGGATGGCGCGTACATCGTTCAATGCAACATTTACGATACCGTACTAAGATGGGGTGCCGAGGCAGTGCCAGGAAGGCCTGGCCTCTTTTCGGCTAAACCTGGCAAATTCCTCGGCGGAGTAGGCGAAAGTTGGGCCTACGAGAACGATGGCAAGACGCTCGTGGTGAAGATTCGCCGGGGCCTGGAATTCCCAAGCGGCAAGCCCGTCGATGCGCAGGCGGTGAAATACCTGTTCGATCGCGGATTGCAATCGCCCGGGTATATGCGGTTGGTTTTTCCAGCAGCGGTGGCTGTCACGCAGCCGGATCAGTTCGAGGTCCGCGACGACACCACTTTCGCAATCAACATGCCCGCGCCGAGCACCATGCTTCTGGATGTGTTGGCGTTATCGAACAACGCTCTGCTCGACCCGGACGTGGTGAAGGCCCACGCGACGACCGACGATCCCTGGGCCTCCGATTGGCTCAAGCGCAACACTGCTGGTCTTGGCCCCTATCGTCTCGTCAGCAACGAACCCAGCGTCGAGGTCGTACTCGAAGTAACGCCCCGCTATTGGGGTCCTGCCCCCTATTTCAAGCGTGTCGTCGCAAAGTACACGCCGAACGAGGCAGATCGCATTCTGCTTCTTAAGCGGAAGGCAATCGACATTGTGATCGGGCCGAACTCAATGTCGGCGAAAACCCTCAAGAGCCTTGAAACCGAGCCCGGGTTGAAGGTGGTGTCGCTGCCTGACACCAACTGTAACTTCGTCAGCATGAATCTCAAAAAGCCGCCCTTCGACAACGTGAAGGTCCGTCAGGCGGTGAATTATGCGATACCGATTCAGGCGATCATTCCGAATGTCCTATACGGCTATGGTGAGCAGATGACGAGCCCAGTACCGAGCCAGACGCCTGGCTATGACGGCTCACTCTCACCATACAAATATGATCTCGCGAAGGCCAAATCGCTGATGCAGCAGGCCGGTATGGGTACCGGTCCTACGCCTGTCAAGCTCGCGGTTCGTGTTGGCTACGAGCCGCACGCGCAGGCGGCGGTTTGGATTCAGCGCGAATTGCAGAAGATAGGCTTCCAGGTACGCATCGAGAAGGAGACCGATGCCGCGTTCCGCCAGCTGTCATCCAATGGCGATCACGAACTATCGATCGAGTCCTGGCAGTCATGGATCAACGATCCAGTTTACCACCTCTACTGGAACTTTCACAGCAGGGCAGTAGGAACAAACAAGGGTTTCTATGCCAATCCGGCGCTCGACAAACTCATCGACGACAATATTCGAGAGGGCGACTTGGTAAAGCGGGCGGCCGGCGTCAAGGAGGCGCAAAGGATCCTCCTTGAGGACGCGGTCTGGGGACTTCTTTGGTACGATAATTGGACGCGCGTGATGCGCTCCGAACTTCTTGGGGTCGAGAAATTGTGGGATTCGCTCGAGCGATTCGACAAGATGAAGTTCGCCTAAAGCGAGACACGGTTCGGCGGGGATCGCTGATAAGATGTCGTTCTTGTTCTTCGTTGTCCGCAGGCTAGCTTTGCTGGCTCCGACGCTCTTCGGCGTAAGCGTGATCGGCTTTCTGCTGGCCTATCTGCTGCCGGGCAATCCCGCTTTGGTGAAGGCAGGCCCCATGGCAACTCCCCAATATGTCGCGGAGATGAAGCACAAAATGGGGCTCGACCAGCCCGTCTATGTTCAATACAAACGTTACGTGACCGGGCTCCTCCATGGCGATCTAGGCGAGAGCTCGTCGACCGGACGGCCCGTCCTGGTCGACTTTATGCAACGCCTGCCGGCGACGCTCGAGCTGACTGTGGCAAGTCTTCTTCTTGCCCTTCTCCTTGGCGTCCCGATGGGCGTGCTCTGCGCCATCCATCGCGACACAGTCATCGACCACTTCGGTAGGGTCTTTTGTGTCGCGGGAGTGGCAATGCCCAGCTTTTGGAGCGGGCTCATTCTCATCTATGTCTTTTTCTATCTATTCGGCATCGCGCCGGCTCCGTTGGGACGACTTGGGCCGGGGATCAGTCCACCGGTTCCAATCACCGGCCTATATACCGTCGACTCGCTCGTCAGTGGCAATTGGCGCGCGTTTGAATCGAGCCTCGCGCACCTCGCGTTGCCTTCCCTGACCCTCGCCATCAGCGTGATAGCACCGCTCACACGGATGGTACGAGCCGCGATGCTGGAAACTCTGGAGACCGACTACATCAAGGCGGCGTGGGCCTTCGGCTTGCCGCGCTGGCTCGTCATATACGGAGATGCGCTACACAACGCAATTATTCCAGTGGTCACCGCGCTCGGCGTCGTCTTCGGATTTTTGATGGCGGGCAATGCCGTGGTCGAAAGTGTCTTCGGCTGGCCGGGCATAGGCAACTATGCGGTCAAGGCCCTCATGCTCAAGGATCCGGGTCCCATCCAGTCCTTTGTTCTCTTCGTCGCTCTGATGTGCATCATGGTCAACCTCCTTGTCGATCTGGTTTACAGCCTCGCGGACCCGAGGATTCGGATCGGATGACGATCGATATCGCGAGAGCCGCTTACGCGGATGCGCCGGCCGCTACCGACACGGCCTTCGCTTCCTTCCGCCGGCGGCTACTGCGAAACAAGCTCTCATGCGTCGCTTTCTGCACGATCGTGCTTCTCGTTGTCATCGCTATCCTAGCTCCTTGGATTGCGCCCTTCGATCCGAACGAGCCGGACGCGAACGCCGTCCTGCAGCCACCAAGCTGGGCGCACGTGCTGGGAACAGACGCTTACGGCCGCGACGAGCTCTCCCGGATCATCATCGCCTCGCGAGTCGATCTTCTCGTCCCATTCGTCTCGACCCTCCTGGCGCTCCTGATCGGATCCCTCATCGGCGCCCTCTCTGGCTTTCGCGGCGGCTGGGTGGATCAGATCGTCATGAGGATCGTGGATGCAGTGATGGCCTTCCCCGCCTTCGTGCTCGCGATGGGGCTGACGGCGGCGATCGGAAGCAGCATCACAAATCTCATTCTCGTCATCGCGGTCACGCAAGTTCCGGTCTATCTGCGGCAGTTGCGGGCGGAGATGCTGCGTGAGCGCGAGATGGAGTACGCCCAGGCAGCTCAGACCGTTGGCAATCCAACCTGGCGCATCGTCTTCATCCATCTGTTTCCTAATTGCTTCACCCCCCTTATCGTGCAGGCGACCCTGGCAATGGGCTACGCCGTACTTACACTCGCGGCGCTCTCCTACATCGGTCTCGGCATTCAGCCGCCCGATTCGGAATGGGGTGAGATGATTTCCGAGGGCGCAAGTTTGATGGTTACGGGGCAATGGTGGCTGTCGCTGTTTCCCGGGATCGCTATTCTGGTCACGGTGCTAATCTTCAATTTGGTCGGCGACGGCCTGCGCGATCTTCTGGACCCGAGGATGCGCGGCAAATGAGAAATCTCCTCGAGGTCGAAAATCTGGTCGTGCATTTCGACACTGATGGCGGGCTGGTTGAGGTGCTCGACGACGTCAACTTCACGATGCGCGCCGGAGAAACTCTCGGGCTCGTCGGTGAGTCCGGCTCGGGCAAGTCGGTGAGTGCGATCGCCGTACTCGGCATGATCCGGCGTCCCGGCCGAATATTGGCCGGATCGATTCGATTCGAGGGCATCGACCTGCTACGTCTCTCGGAGGACGAGATGAGGAGATATCGTGGACGCCGGATCGCAATGATCCCCCAAAGGTACCGTACGGCCCTCAATCCCGTCATATCTGCAGGTCGGCTGATTTCCCGTCTTTTTGAGATCCACGAAGGCTGCTCGCGCGCGGCGGCGAGCCGGCGCGCGCTGGAGCTCCTCGATCTTGTCGGCGTGGCCGATCCCCCACGGTGCATGCAGCAATATCCGCATCAGCTTTCTGGCGGCATGTGCCAGCGCGTCATGATCGCGATGGCGCTCGCTACCTCTCCGCGGCTTCTCATCGCCGACGAGCCAACCACGGGCCTTGACGTTTCGATCGCCGCGCGCATCCTCGAACTGCTCCGCGACCTCAGCAAAAGAACGGGCACGGCGATCCTCCTGATCACCCACGATCTCGGGGTCGTCGCGCAGACCTGTCAGCGGGTCGCTGTTATGCATGCTGGCCAATTGGTGGAGACGGCACCCGTTCGCGAGCTCTTTCGTTCTCCGGCTCATCCCTATACACGGGCGCTCGTCCGCTCGATCCCGCGCATCGACGTCGAGGTGAAACTCGAGCCGGTTCCAGGCACGATCCCTTCGCTTCGTCATCCGCCGACGGGATGCCGGTATCGAAATCGCTGCCCCCACGCCATGGAGATTTGCCAGCACGACAAGCCGCGCCAAGCGGCCGTCGGTCTAGATCACGAAGTTTCGTGTTTCGCATTCGGAGAGCACTGTGACGCCGCTGCTTGAAGTTGCGGGCTTGCGGAAAAGCTTCGCACTGGTGGGACCGAAGACATGGGCCGCCCGGCTACGCGGCGAGCGGCCAGCGGTGCGGGCGGTCGACGGCGTTTCCTTTGCGATCGCAAAGGGTGAAACGCTCGGCCTCGTCGGCGAGTCGGGATGTGGCAAATCGACGGTCGCCCGCTGCCTGCTGCGCGTGATTGAGCCCACAAGTGGCAGTATCCGCTTCGCCGGCGAGGAGATCACCGCGCTCGACGGGCGGCAGCTTCGCAACACACGACGCGCCATGCAGATGGTCTACCAGGACCCAACCGCAGCGCTCAATCCGCGCCTCAACGCGCGACGCACAATCGAAGAGCCGCTCCGGCTGCATTTCAAGATGACGTCCGCCGAACGGCGCGAGCGATTGAACGAAGTCGTAGCCGAGGTAGACTTGGGAGCCGACCTTGTAGAACGATATCCGCACGAGCTTTCCGATGGACAACGGCAACGCGTCAACATTGCACGCGCCATCGCCGCGCACCCGAGCCTCGTCGTCCTCGACGAGCCGACCTCGGCTTTGGACGTCTCGCTACGTTCGCGCATCATCCTTCTTTTCGAGACGCTTCAGAAACGGCTTGGGCTCTCCTATCTTTTCATTTCGCACGACGTCGCCACCGTGAAGTATTTGGCGCACCGCGTCGCCGTCATGTACCTCGGCGTCATTGTTGAGGAGGCAGACAGCGCGTCGCTATTCGCCGCTCCGCATCATCCCTACACGCGCGCGCTCCTGTCATCGGTTCCCGCACCGGACCCAGATTTTCGTGGTGAGCGGCTCATGCTGCATGGCGAAATTCCCAGCCCCACAAATACTTACGCCGGATGCAGGCTGCAAAACCGCTGCCCACTCGCCCAGGCGGGTTGCGCCGAGCCAGTTCCGTGGCGAGAAGTGGCTCCCGGCCACCACGTTCTCTGTCATTTGGCCTAGCGTTTTATGGCGGAAAATCAGGTTTCAGCCCAAGGATTGAGAAGAACACAGCGATGAAGTGATCGAGACCCACTGACTTCCGGAAATGGCACATCGCTTCATTTCGTTGTGACGCGGATTTTTGTCCTTGTTGACGCATAGCGGACTTTTGCGAAGGCGCCACCCTTCGGCGCACTTTTTCACCACGAAGGCCGGTAGGTTGCGATCTGCCGTGCGGTCATCCTGGCGTATGGGGGTCGACTGCCAGCGGGCAGGTGCGCGCGGCCCAGGACGCCATCTTGCGCTCACTTTACCGGCGGATAGGGGCCGGTCCGGCGCGATCGGAACCCCAAAATAGGCGTGCCTTATTCAAAGCGAAACTGAGGCGGGCTCTTTAAAACAGAATTTAATGGGTATCGGCGGCTTGCGAACCCACAACAGAAGGGTGCCGAGTCATCCCTTCCGGGCGGTAGGTTCATGGGAGCAATGCGATGCGTACGTCTTTTGTCTTAATCCTGTTGATCACCCTCTCTGCTTCTGCCAGTGCCGCGCCGGTGGATCACGCTAAAGCGCGACATGCCCATCCAGGCGGGGCCTACGCAGCGCCTCGTTCGCTGGTCCACTACGACGATACCCCGAGCTACAACGATCCATCTAAGTCTGGCTGTTGTAATTAATCCCTAGG
>Ga0068861_100002210_pt1 | contig 12621 bp, 11 predicted proteins | sample KBSSwiS42_FD_66593 | JGI IMG/M metagenome (GOLD analysis project Ga0068861, IMG submission 66593) | Switchgrass rhizosphere microbial communities from Kellogg Biological Station, Michigan, USA - KBS Switchgrass S4-2 | ecosystem: Host-associated > Plants > Roots > Rhizosphere > Soil ...
GGATCAACCCTTGGGAGATCTGGCCATACTCCTTTTGGAGCCGGGATCCGAAGATTCGTTCTATCAATGGGGCTTTTTTCTGTCGACCTTACAGAACACGGAGTACGTCGAGGGTTACATCATGGAGCCGTTGGCCAAGCAAATGATGGAACAGGACCCCGAGTTGGCCGCAGCATTCAAGCAAGCGTTGCAGGACACCGCGTTCGCCCACAATCCAGATGCGCGTCTTAATTGGTTCTACCGGCGTTCGGGTTACGCGGACGATCGATGGAACTTGTATCCGATCGCACGGGAAGAATGAATTCAGAGCGACTTCCGATTTCTCTGGCGCTCGCCGGCGGGGGACTCTCGGGAGCGCTGTACGATTTTGGGGCGGTGTGCGGTCTCGAGGCCGGCCTTTCGAACTGGCGCGCGGTGCGTTCGGAGCGGATCGTGGGCACGAGCGCGGGTTCGGTGGTCGGTGCCATGCTCAGCTTCGGCATGGATGCCGCGCAGGTCTCGCAGGGTTTTTGGAACGGCGGGCGAGGAGCACTGCGATTTCGACGGCGTGATTTTTACGGCATTCCGTGGCGCGAAAAGGGCGCGGTGCTCTCCGGCGCATTCACCAACGCGGGGTTGGAAAGCTTCGTCGTCCGGGCCGCCTCCATGGCCGGCTGTCCGGATCGCTTCGAAAGTTTGAAGGTTCCGCTCTACATCCCCGCCACGGATCTCGATAGCGGCGAGCGCGTGGTGTTTGGTCCCGAGGGAGCGGATCTTCCTTCCGTCTCCCGGGCCGTCCGCGCATCCTCGGCCATCCCGGCTACGTTTCGGCCGGTGGAGATCGGCGGACGTTCCTTCATCGACGGTCAGCTCTTGGATCCCTTGCACCTCGACTTGGCGGTAGGACCAAAGACGCGCGCCGTACTTGCCGTGTCCTCGCTCGTTCCATATCGCTGGCCGGGGAAAGGCCGGCGCGTGTCCGGGATGCACTTCCCCGCCATTCTCGATCAAGCCGCGCGGGTGAGCGCGGTCGCCAAGCTAGCCCCCGCCATTGCCACGTTCAAGCAACGTCATCCTGATGTCGCGTTATTCCTGATCGAACCGAAACCGGAGGATGTTGCCGTTCTCCTGACCACTGGGTTTGGTCAAGCAAGTTTGAAAGAGGCATGGAATCTCGGTGTTCAAGCAGCAAATCGGGTCTTAGCCGATCACATGCCGGAACTGGCAGCAATCTTTGGATAGGGAGCAGAATTATGAAATGTGGAGAGACAACGCCGCCATCCCTAGTTGAAACCTATCCCGCATTGGAGGCCTGACTCCTCTGACGTATCTCCTCAAACAGATCCTCCTCGTTGTTCCCGTTCTGGCCGCCCTGTTCGCGCCCGGTTACGCCGCCGGTCAGTTCCTCCAGAAGCGCGGCATGGCTCCACGTGGATACCTGACGCATGCCGTGCTCGGCCCGGCGATCTGGATCGTCTTCCTCTTCGTTTCTTCCGTATTGCACGTCCTGACTAAACCGACACTCATCGTGGCGGCCGCCTCGACGATCGTCCTGGCCGTGTTGGCCGGCCGGCCGAAAGATAGCTGGCCTCGCTTCTTTCGGGTGAGCCGCCCCGCTCTTTCCGATCTGGGATGGCTCATCCTCGGCCTGTCGATCCTCGGCACGCTTCCTCTGTGCTTCTTCAACAGCCTCCATCCCCAACCTGCCTGGGACGCCGATACTTACCATCTCACTCTGCCTCGCCTCTATCTCGCCAATCACGGCTTCCGGGATGTTCCATGGAGCGTCTACTCGTTCTGGCCACGAAACATCGACCTGCTCTACGCCTTGCCGCTCGCGATCGGGAACCACGTCACGGCCGCAAGCGTCCACTTCGCCTTCGTGATCCTCACCCTTGGCGTCATCGGAAGGCTGTCCGCTTCGGCCGGGACCTGGCGGGCCGCCGCGATCGGGGCGGCCCTTTTTTTGGCAAACCCGGTCGTTCAATTCGAATCGTCCGTGGCCTACGTCGACATCGCGTTCGCGTTCTTCATGGCCGCCGCTTTCGCTTTCGCCGTGGCCTTCGTGGATTCAGCCGGTCACAAGTCGTTTCACGTTTTGATGTGCGGCGTGTCGAGCGGACTTCTCGCCGGGGTCAAGTTGACCGGTTTCGTGGGAGCCGCCCTGATCGGCGCGCTCCTCGTCTTCGAAGGAAGACGCCGACAAGATCCGGCATGGCTTCGAACGGCGGTGCTCTTCCTGGGGCCGGTTCTGATTCTTGGCCTTCCGTGGTTTCTCCTGACCTGGCTCTCCACGGGAAATCCGGTCTACCCGTTCTTCTGGAACACGTTCGGCGGACCGTACTGGAACGATACGTTGACCGCAGACCTCGTGGCCTGGAACTCACGAATCGGGATGGGGCGCGAGGTCTCCGACTGGCTTCTCTTGCCCATTCGGGTCTTCTTGGAGGGCGGGAACGACTACAGGCATTTCGATGGGCGCCTCAGCCCGATCTGGGTCGGACTCCTCCCGCTGGCCGGCCTGGCCGCGATCCGTCAGCCGCTCGTCAAGCGCTGCCTCCTCGTGGCCGGAGGCTACTTCGTCCTCTGGGCCATCTCCTCACAGCAGGCCCGACTCCTGATTCCGGCGCTTCCCGTTCTGGCGATTGCTTCGGCCGTGGCCCTGTTTCGGTACGTGGAGATGATCAAGAGCGCGACTCTCCGCCGGAGCGTCTGGATCGTAGTTCCGGTAGTGGCGGCCGCCTTGCTCTTCTCGAGCGGCGATGAAGAGCGAGCGCGAGCCCGCCATCTCTCTTCGATCATCGGAATCTCCGGCGCATCGCTTCCAGAAGCGGCCGTCCCCGAGATCTTCCGGATCATCGACGCCTTACCCGAGAATGCTCGGATTCTCTTCCTCAACACGAACCGGGGCTTTTTTTGTCACCGGGAATTCGTGGCTGACAGCTTCTTCGAAGCTTCTCAGATCAACGAGATCTGGTTCAAGGGACGCACGCTTCCGGAGATCGTCTCTCTCCTCGAGCAGGAGCGGATCACGCACGTTCTCCTGTTCGTGGTCGACGCCGGCATTCAGTATCCCCTAGCCGTGGGCGGGCTCTTGACGGACGGGCGGTACGCGCGACCCGTCGCGCGTCTGGAACGGGAACGGATGATTCTCTACGAGCTCGTCTCGCCGGCCCAACCCTAAGAGCTCACGACCCTCCGGGCCCCGTACGGAAGACTTTCAATATCTTGATGCCGCCCGACTCGATCGCGAAGGCCTCGGGGTAGCCGTAATCGAAGTCGTAGTAGTAACGCATGTTCGTCAGAAGATACTTGGATTCGCCGCGGCGGCTGACGAGCTTGAAGCGCCGACGGTCGGCTACCGGGAGAATATCCAAGTTCAGCGCTCCCGGCAGATTGTCGACTCTGATCGCGATCATCGGATCGGGATCGGTGGCCAGCAGTTTCTCGAAGGCCTGCCGGTAAGACGCTCCCCAGTAGTCAAGTTCGAAGCGGCCGGCCACCGCCCTGCGAGGCAGGCTGAAATAGACCTGCTGTAGGGGATGGTTGGCGACCATGAACGTAGCGGTCGAGACGAGACTCACGACACAAAGGACGGCGAGGCCGATCCTGCCCGCCGTGCCAGCTCTCGTCGGCACCCGGGCCAAGAAGCGAAGGGCCGACCGGAGTCCTTCGAGCGCCAGGATGAGAAAAGCCGGATAGATGAAGAAGAGATGGCGCCAGCTATCGTACACGATCGATTTGAGAGCTATGACCGATATGATGGGCGCGACGAACCAAGCCACGATGGCGAAGCGCTCGAGTTTGTCCTTTCGGGAGCCACCCCGCCTGAAGAAAAAAGCGATACTCGTTGCGGTTCCGAAGAGGGCGGCGGCGGTATAGAGGAGCGGCGTCGAGATGGCAATCCATACCGGAATGTAATGCCATGGAATGGTGTTGCCCTCGAAATAGCGGCCCATGTAAAAAGTCCTGCCCCTAAACGGGTAGGCGCGCATCGTCAGCAATGCATTCACGAATTCCCGGATCGGATTCTCCCACAGAGTGGGCCAGAGAACGGTCGTCAGAACTCCCCAGAGCAGCAGATAGAGACCAGCCGCGCGCCATTTGCCTCGGCCAGAGCCCAGCAGCAAGACGATGATCGTGAGGACCGGGACGAGAACGCCCGTGACCCGGAGGCTCATGAGCAGAGCCGAGGCCACCGCATGGATGGAAGCGCGCGCGAGCGAAGGGCTGTCAGATAGCCTCAACAGAGTGAACAAGCTGAGTGTGAACAGGGAGAGTGCGGGGATGTCCTTGGTATTGAAGAACCCGTGAGCAAAGATCGGCGGGGACAGGACGAGCAGGACGACCCCGGCCAACCCGCAGAAAGGGTCGCGAAAGTACCGTCGGCACAAGAAGTAGAACGCGATAATGCCGAGCCAGGAGGTCACGAACGTGAGGAGATGTCGAAAGAGATAGATGCTTCGGGAATCCTTTATCTCGAGTGCGCGCTCGCCGGCGACCAGAAGGAACTCGAAACCGGGGCCGTGATATCTATCACGGTGGCTATGGAGAGACGGGTCGCCTTTGAAGACGTAGTCGTAAACGACTTCCCCGTAGGCGCGCTGATCGCCTTCATCCCACGTCACCCCATAATCGTCGAATATGAATAGCCCGAGGAGGAGGAGGGCGGCCAGGAATACGAAGGCGGCGATTGGCGCGGAGCCGCTCGGCAGACGAGTCATGGGAGACCGCCTTTATAGGCTTGAATCCAACTCATGGCGGCCAAGGGTGACGCCTATGCTCATCGATCAGTTCTTGACAGTGCCCATGCGCTGGTTTCCAGCTGCTACCTGGGGCGGCACATACTTGAATACTTATATTGTGTGACCGCAGAATGAACGAACCACGAAAATCACAAAATATAAAATTGGTACCTTCAAAAATGCAATCGAGCATCCCTAAAATCCGAGTACAGAAGCGAGGAGCCATCGAATTCACAAGCGTAAAAAACCGTGACCGCTAGTTGGGCGATACGCTCGTATCTGGAGCAATCGAGTCCGATTCCGCGGGTGAACTCTTGCCAGAAATTCCTCGAGTAATCATTACGATCACAACTATGCCAAGCAGTAAGATGATAAAAGCTGAGATAAGAAGGGGTGTCCGCTTATTGGTTGTATCACCGGTTCCGGCAGAAGAAGGGGTGATCAGGGGAATCTCGTCTCGAATTGGCGTTGCTTTTTTAGCTGCTTCCTCTTCTTCTTTCCTTTTCTTGAGTACGGCCCCAGCCTCCTCATTGTGGCGGATACGCTTCAAGAAATCACCATGGGGGTTATTAGGTGGCCTGTTCAATCGTCTCTTCCTTAATGTTGCCTGGGGATTAGGCACGGTTGCTTTGACCGGAAAGCAAGCTAGTCCTGTACAGCAAAGTCGTCAACCCGATTTTTGTGACAATTGATGCGTGCGTAGAACGAGGAAGATCTCCCCGAAGCGCTTATTTGACTGATTTCGCCCTGGATCATGCTGAAACTGGGATACCTAGTTGAAACCTATCCACTAAACTGGGGCACGGCCAGGGAAACCACATCGGCGTATTCACCAGCGACGAGGTGGAGACGCTCGAGAGCTTGATTTTGGAAGAACATCGGTAAGGTGTCCGCTGCCTCACGTAAAGCTGCATCGGGACAGGTTCCATACAGAATCCAAAACACATCTTGGGAAACATCCAAGACGCTTATTCTCACGGAGTCACGATCAGGATCGACGATGCCGTCGATTTGTATGTTGAACCTCTAGGGTTTGAAGGATGCATGATTTAGGAAGAGGGGGCTACGAGTCGTGTTTTGGCGTAAGCCCCGCTCTGGAACCCCTTTGCCTCACCCCTTTCTTCACTTCCCGAGTCCAGAGATAGAAGTTGATTGGTTTGACGCACTGTCAGAGCCGAGCTGCAGGATGTCTGTTGAATCTCGGATGGAGTGAGGCGAAACTGATCCTCGGAGTCGGTTTCACGAAGCGGTCAGAAGCGCGGCGGCAGAGATTCATGAGAAGATGGCCAAAGGAGCCTACACTCCACCTTGCCTTACCGAAATGCGACGTCGAAAAATGGGCCGACCGTGAGCCCCCCAGCTGGAGAAACTGTCATGAAAAAGCAGAATGACTACCAAAAGCGCCGGGAGCGCGAGGAAGATCTGAAGAAGCACCCGGACAAGGCACCCGGCCACGAGAAGCTCCCGGAGCCGGAGAAGATACCCCGGCCGCCGGAGGCAACGCCACCCCAGATTAGAAAGCCGACGCGCCCGGATTCACGGAACTAGAACGCAGAAATGACAGAGCCGTTATCACTCAGTTGTCCCTACTGCGGCGAAGATGTGGAGCTGGACATCGATGATAGTGCTGGAAACCGGCAGGCTTTCGTACAGGACTGTCCGGTCTGTTGCCGGCCGTGGGAAGTCGAAATCTCGCGCGATCGGTACGGCGAATGGAGCGCCACCCTGCGGACGGCGGACGAATAACAAGAGAAACCCAAAGGGTGAAACGCCTTCGCCTCACCCTTGACTGGCCGAGACTCGAAGGAGAGCTTGCTGCCCGGCCCGGGTTAGGGTGGAGGGAAGAGGTGAGGATGAGACAATTGGGCGGCGGTGGGCACCGAACATCAAGGGGGAGATCTGGCGCCTTGGGAAATCCTCACCTGCGAGAGTTATACATTGGATTGATTACTTTGGCCGGAGTCCCAACGGTGAGTGCTCCGGCGAACGAATCTGGTGATGCGGGTATCGAGTGGCCGGTCACCTTCATAATTGGGGCCAATAAGGCAATCGTCTCGAACAATCGTCTGTTCGACGAAGGTGACACCGTTACCTTCGTTTTTGATGCGGCTGAAAGCAGTTTGTTTCTGAACGGTGAACTGTGGCGTTCCTGGAAACTACCGAAGCCGAAGGAGCCGCATAAGCCAGGATGGGCGGATACGCTTTTCGCAAGATACAGAGCGGACACACTGGGTACGCAACAAGAAAGGGTTCGTCGAGCCTTCGATAGCATGGACAAGAGTAGCTTGGACCCTACAGTCAAACCTTGGATTGGGGAGACCCAAGTAACGGTTCGATTCAAGGGGAAAAATGAAATCACGACACTAATCCTAGAGTCGCTGCCAATGGAAGATCCAAGCCGGGCTTCAGAAGTTACAGTTCGAGGCCTGATGGATGCAATGGACCGAGACGTTCCATATCTGGAGGTCAACGATCCCTCTCGGGGCTCTACGAGATTCGGAAAGGTGGCAGAGGAACTCTTGGCAATCTTCCGTCGCGCTGAGCGGGGGATTGCAACCGATGAAGATTTCGCTGCAGCTCACCGGTACTACATTTTTGAAGCTGCAGAGGCGATGCAGGCCAAAGCCCACCATTGATCTTGCCAGGGGAGTATCGCTAGTTATGTGCCAAACTGGAGATCGGTCATTCCATATGGTCTCGAAAGTGACGGCCGACGTCACGGGGAGCCGGATTTTCGAGGGAACGTTCTCGGCGACCGACGCTGTAAACCCTTATATTTCAAGCGCGTTTAGGTAAGTCTCGACTGGGGCGCATCCTCTCGTATCCCATGGGAGACAAAGGCTTGGTGACCAGTCGGGCCGAGTGGGCAACAAGCGGAACCCTGATTTAGCGGTACCGCGCCTTCAATGAACCCCAGGTCGAAAGCTGGATGGAAACCGGGCCACAGCCTGGGCTGGGAAAGGCTCCTAGGGGTCCTGCTGGATGAGTCATGACTCCGGAATTCGAAGCGACCTGGTAGTCCCCACTCGCGGGGTCACAAAAATAGGGGTTATCGATCACGTTCCCGTTTGATTGCCACCAGTCTGGGCAGTCGTTCACACCTTCCCCACCCACGTTCTGCCAAGCGAGGTTGTTGCGAATTATCGGTGCCACACCCCTGCCACACCAGATCCCGCCTCCCTTGGTGTTTAAGGCAATGATGTTTAGTTCAATCACGGGAGTCCCTGGATAGCCCAAAACGATTCCGCCACCATTGGAATCGTTTTGCCCCTCGCCGGTGTTGCTCACGATCGTATTGTGCTGAACGAGAGCGTTAGTCTCCCAGAGCCAAATTCCTCCACCGCTGTCCCCGGTATTTCCGTCCGCATGCGCATAATTCCCGGCCACTAGATTCCAGGACACCAATAGCTCCAAAGGAGGCCGTAGATTGGTCGCGAGACCTCCATAAATCCCGCCACCGTGATCGTTTGCAATATTGTGAATTATGGAGTTATGAGAAATGACGGCTCCGTCCTCCGTCAGGGCCAGCCACATACCGCCCCCGTCTCCGCCCTCCACTTGGTTGTAAGAAATTTCGTTTTCAAGAATTACAGGTGACACCGAGTTCCTGGCACCCAGCCCACCCCCGTTTCCGCCAGCTGTGTTGTTCCTGATCACATTCTGTTGAATCAAAGGTGACCACTTGGTGTTCCAAGAGTTATTCTCACAATAGATCCCTCCACCCCAACCAATCGTGCTATTCCCCTCGATGATGTTGCCAATAATTGAAGGCTCTGACTCCCTAATGTAAACGCCTCCACCCGCTGGAGCTTCGCCGGGCGCACTTTCAGTACCTACTCCTCCCGTTATGGTGAATCCAGTCAACACGGCAGCTCGTGGCTCACCGGAAATGAACTGGACACAAGACCAATTGCCACTGCTGCCGTCGAGTATTGTGTGCTGGGGGTCTCGACCAACGACGGCGATAGCCTTTCCCTTGAAATCTAAGTTCTCAATGTAAATTCCTGACGCGACTAAAACTGTGTCGCCTGAAGTTGAGCTGTCGATTCCAGCTTGGATCGATGTCAACTCTGAAGGAATCAGCCAGGTTCGAGCAGGCACCGAATGGGGTAAGCAAGGAATGAGTGCGAGAAGAACGATCATTAAGAGAAACGTCTTCTTCATTTCCTCAATCCATTAAACTTGGAGGGAACTCAACGGAAATTCCGTCCTCATTGGCTTGATACCCCCTTATACTCCCCATGGTTCGGCTCAAGAGCTTAACACCAAGCTCGATGGCCAGTTTCTCCAGATATACTATGGCTATGGCATTCGGAGCGCTTGCGCGCTCCCCCATTCTTATCTCTTTTTGAGATTGCGGGCATCTGGGGCCTGCCAAGCACGGGGGAGGGATCATTTCGGCAGCTTGTAAGGGCAGGATAAAGAACTTGCCTTTGAAACAAGACTGAGCAGGTTCTTGATTTTGCCGTGGGTCATGCTCATCTTGCAATGCTCCCAAGGTTTTAACCGACCTGGTACACGAAAGACGCAGGTTTGATTGCAAAAGAATCAGCAACGACGAAAGAATCCTCCTGGCCATCGTGGATGATACAATCCAAAGTGCAACGGGCCGCCAGGTGACATATGCGCCAGACCTCTAGGGTTGTCCTCGCAGTTCCGCTTGTCGGTAATTTTGTTGTCTCGCAAGTGGCCATCTCCAAAGACATCAAAGATTTTGTCAGCCGAGCGAAATTTGCACAGGATTGGGCCGACTCGATTCGATGTGGAACTTCAATCACCACATTAGACGGGAAGATTCGCTCTCAAGTTGGGGGTGTATATATTCTAGATGAAAATGGTAACAAGCTCAGCCTTTGTGCCTCGCCACTTAATTTTAGCCCGGACGGGAAAAGGCTTTCCTTGAAAGGCGGTGATGGCCAAATCTATCTCGCCGAAGAGGGCGACTGGACACCAATTTGCATTACCCGGAATTTGAGTAAGAAGCAGGACGGAAGGCCTACTTGGGCTAACAACCATGACGCGGTTTCGTGGTCGCCAGCAAGCGACCGAATCGCAGTGCTTACAAACATCGCAGACAGCGCTCTCATTTCGGTGTATCAAGGCGATTCGCTACGAACTGTTTTTACATACAAAATAGGTGATCGTTTTACTGACCCGAAGGTCGTTTGGTCAAGGGATGAAACGGCGTTGTTTGCCGGCTTGGACTTGGAGCGGACGCACTGGCAGCTGGTACAGGTTCCGCTCGGAGCGGCCGGACCGACAATAATCTTCGATGCGCCGGAAGAGATCGGGGCAATGGCCTGGAGCCCGAACCAGGAAACATTGTCTTTCAGCGTCGGTCCTTCCTTGTATCTATACCAAGGGATGAATCCAAAAAAGGTGTTCACGGCGCACTGGCCGATTGATGGAATTACTTGGTCCCCAGATGGTGAAAGGCTAGCTCTGCAGGGTATTTGGGATCTGATGTCGATCATTAGTCAAGATGGATCCGATTCGTGGAATGTTGGTGACGGGAATCGGCACGGGACGTTTGATTCAGACATAGTTTGGCTTAACGCCTCGCAGTTTGCCGTTCTGATATCGAAGCAGGGCCGCGCCCACCTTTACGAGGGAGATGTATCCAAGCAAAGACTTGTAATGGTTCCCACCGGGGATATTGCCTGCGCACCGTTGGTGAAATCCCCTGAAGGGGTGCTGTACTTCAAAGTTGTGAGCCATGATGAATGGCAGGAGGTGCCCCGTGGTGCTAGTGCGCTTTCGGGAGGTTATCGTGTCCGAGGTGTCGATCTGAATCTCTATCTTTGGGATTTTCGAGAAGGCAAGGCCGTTCGCCTCAACAAAAGTACTTTCGGGGCTGGCCAGATTGAAGGGGAACCTCCAATGTGCTCTCCAGTATTTTGGATTCCAGGATCGTGACATTCCTTGTTCTCATTGTTGACTACAGCAAGAAGCGGAGCCAAACTGGCTCGGGTCGAGAACCTCGTGGATGGAACTGGATAGTAAGAAGAGTGTGAGTGACGCATCTTGTCTAAACCCTTACTTCATCACCTTCTTACTTGAAGGTGGCACTTGCCTCGGGGAAATAGTAGCGATCCTGGCTTGCGTCGGCCTTTGGCAACGCATTCACGTGCTTCCTTTTGGCTGCTTGTCGGCGCAGCGGGGTTTGATATTGGCGGGGCTAGGAGTGCTAGCGGTGGGGTTGGTGTTATGTGCCCACTCGAAAACTAGGGAACGATCCCGAACGAACGCTGATTACAAATAGACGCCCCCCAACCGCGTCCATAAATCCTTATATTTCAACGCCACTTAGGTCCACTTCGACTGGGGTGCAACCTCGCGGATCCCATGAGTGCTTCTGTGCCCACTCGGGATCCGTTACTTTTCCGCCAGTTCCTCGGAGGTCGGTGCAGGCCTCTCGATCGGCAGCTCGCCGGTCATGAAGAGCACGGGATCGTGAACGTCTTCCTCGTGTTCGAGTGGCGACTCGAGATAGGTGTAGCCGTCCAGTCCTTCCATGTAATCAGCAATAAAACTGTTCGCTTCCTGTCGGGTGAGGTCTTTGGCGCGCGCAACCTTGCGCCGGAAGTTCGCGACCAAGTCTGAAGCGTGGAACTCCACGTAGGCCAGCACATCCGTGACCGTGTCGCCATGGACGAGGTCAGAGACTTCATAGCCGCCGTTTCGCATGCGGATGTGAACGGCGTGCGTGTCGCCGAAGAGGTTGTGGAGATCGCCCAGGATTTCCTGGTATGCGCCGGTAAGGAGCACACCCAGGATGTAGGGCTCGCCAGGTTTTAAGGGGTGCAGATCCAGGCTTCGCTTGGTTCTCTGCCCTCCGATAAAGCGATCGATCTTTCCGTCCGAGTCGCAGGTAATGTCCTGCAACGTGCCGCGGCGGGTGGGCTCTTCGTTCAGGCGATGAATGGGCATGATCGGGAAGAGATGATCGATCGCCCAGCTGTCGGGTAGCGACTGGAACAACGAGAAATTGCAGAAATAGCGATCGGTGAGGACCTGAGCCACCTCGGCAAGGATGTCGCCATGCGCCTGGCGGCTGGCCGTCTGCGATACCGCCTCGAGTACCTTGAGATACAAGTGATCGGCCCGGGCCAGGTCGCGCAGGCTCAGCACACCGGAGTTGTAGAGGTCGCGCGCGCGTTCTTTGGCGAACACCGCGTCGTGATACATCTCGCGAATGCTGCGCTGCGAGATCGATTGCAAGCTTTCGGCGAGCGAGACGAGTACGGGATGATCGCGCTCCATATCCACCAGCACCTCGGGCACCGACTGCTGGCTCTCCACGTCGATGACGTTGATCAGCAACAACGCGTGATGCGCGGTCAAAGCGCGCCCCGATTCGGACATGATGTGCGGCGTCGGCAGTCCATCTTGCACGCACACTTCGTGGAGCGTGTAGACGATGTCGGCCGCATATTCGCGCAACGAATAGTTCGTGCTGGAAGGCCGGTTGGAACGTGAGCCTTCATAATCGATGCCCAGCCCGCCCCCCACGTCCACGTGAGTGATTTCCGCTCCCATCGCGCGCAATTCCTTGTAGTAGCGCGCGACCTCGGTCATGGCGGCCTTGATGTTCCGGATATCCGGAATCTGCGAGCCAAGGTGGAAGTGGACGAGCTTCAAAACGTCCAGCGAATCGGCAGCTTTGAGCTTGTCCATCGCACGCACGAGCTGCGCCGGGTTGAGCCCGAACTTGCTCGCTTCGCCGGCGCTTTCCGCCCAGCGACCCGAACCGGCCGTGGAGAGCTTGATGCGAATGCCCGCGGTGGGCTTTACACCCATCTCCCGGGCCACGCGTAGCAATACGTCTACTTCCTGCACCATCTCGAGAACGATGAAGACTTGATGCCCAAGCTTTTGTCCCATGAGGGCGAGGCGC
>Ga0068861_100002212_pt1 | contig 12615 bp, 10 predicted proteins | sample KBSSwiS42_FD_66593 | JGI IMG/M metagenome (GOLD analysis project Ga0068861, IMG submission 66593) | Switchgrass rhizosphere microbial communities from Kellogg Biological Station, Michigan, USA - KBS Switchgrass S4-2 | ecosystem: Host-associated > Plants > Roots > Rhizosphere > Soil ...
CGCGGCGTATTTTCTGGTCTGATCGAATCGCAACACGGCATCAAGACCCAATGTCCACAGTTGGGTGACGTGATTGAAGTGTGAGGTACGGAACCGCGAACGGTAGTGAGCGGGTTAAGAGCGCATCTTAAATTTCGGGCGAATTGAGCTCTTATCCCGCTCGCTACCGCTCGCGGTTCTGTAGCAACTCAAAAGGAGCACCAATGAATTCCACAGACACAACGCAACGCACGAATCCTGTTAGCCTGGCTGACGAACAGGCGGTCAAGCAAGTACTGACAGACTCGGTCCTCGGTCTTTGGGACGTTGTTAACAATCTGACTCGCTTAAAGCCGTCGCGAGACGATCGCTATCGCGTAACGATCTTTGGTTCAGCTCGCGCCAAGCCTGGTTCAGTTGCCTACGAGGAAACCAAACGTGTTTCGAAAGCACTGGCCGAGTTGGGTTGTGACATCATCACGGGCGGTGGGCCAGGATTGATGCAGGCCGCGAATGAAGGCGTGAAACTCGCCGGCGTACCAACAGAATCATTAGGAATCCGCGTCGATCTTCCTTTCGAACAGGAAGTGAATCCGTTTGTTGAACTCGCATTCGAGCATCGCACCTTCTTCACCCGTCTGCATCATTTTGTCCTCGCCTCCGACGCTTTCATCGTGGCACCGGGCGGCATCGGGACGGTCCTCGAGACGACGCTTGTCTGGCAATTACTACAAGTGAAACACCTCGCTGAAACACCGTTGATTCTGGTGGGCAAGATGTGGCCGGGCTTTATTGAATGGGCACGCACGCAGATGACTGGGTTTGAGCAGCCACTGGCCAGTCCCGAAGACTTCAACATTCCGCGCTGCGTGGCGACCGGCGACGAGGCAATTGCTTTGATTCGTGAGCATCATGCGCAATGGGCCGGGACGCACAAAGCGAAAGCGCTCCATGCGTAACTTGCGGCGGGGCGCACTTCAAGGCGGTCGCGCCTGCTTCAGCCATCGAATCCCAGCCACCAGTCTTGAACTTGTTCATCGCCGCTGCAGTTTTGAAAACGAAGATCACGCGATAGTCCTTCACGCCTATCCCCAGGCCGGCTCCGATCTGTCTCATCTTCATGAAGAACGGCGCGGGCGATAGCCATTTGAGATCACGACGCCGTTTCCGCGCCAAGCCATTCACCACAGAGGCACAGAGAATTCACTGAGACAGTTGAGAGTTGAAATTAGGTTCACTCCCTCCAACGCTTACGCTTGCCAGCCACCGCCAAGCGATTTGTAGAGCGCAACGACGCTCAGCAATTCATCGCGGCGCGCCTGTGCCAGACTGAGTTCCGCATCAAACAATTCGCGATCGGCGTCGAGCGCTTCCAGCAGATTCGATACGCCGCCGTTGTAGCGCATGTACGCCAGCCGCGCCCGGTCCTGAAGAGTGTGCACGAGCAGTTCGCGCTGGGCCCGCACTTCTTTGGTCTTGCCGTATGCAATCAGCGAATCAGAGACTTCGCGGAATGCCGTCTGAATGGTCCGCTCGTAATCGACCAACAGCAGGTCGCGCTGCGCTTGCGTGAAACGCACATTCGATTTGAGCGCGCCTCCGGTAAAAATCGGTTGAGTCACTTGCGGGATAAAACCCCAGACAGAGCGTGAACTCTTGAACAGGTCCGTCAGTGAGTTGCTCTCGAACCCCAAAATGCCGGTCAAAGAAATGCGCGGCAAATAGGCTTTGCGCGCGACTTCGATGCGAGCGCCCGCGGCGATCAGACTTTCTTCCGCCGACTTAATGTCCGGCCGGCGGACAACCAAATCAGACGGCAGCCCGGCAGGGACTTCCGGCGGCATCTCTTGTTCAGTTAATTCCAGACCGCGAGCGATCGGTCCGGGATTTCTGCCAAGGAGCACACTCAGAAAATTTTCCTGTTGCTCAATGGCGAGTTCCGTCTTCGGAATTACTTCGCCGGCCGCGTAGACCAGTTCTTCCGCCTGCCGCAGGTCAAGGTTGTTCGATACACCGCGCTCCGCGCGCAGCAGAATGATGCGCAACGATTCTTTGCGCGATGCCAGCGTGCGCTTCGAAACATCCAGCTCGACATCGAGCTCGCGCAGCGCGAAGTAAGACGCGGCAACTTCCGCCACGATGGTTGTCAAAACGGCCTTGCGAGCTTCTTCGCTCGCGAGCAAGTCGGCCCGCGCCGCCTGAGTCTGTTTTCGCAGACGTCCCCAGATATCGAGTTCGAAAGTCAGTAGATTCAGCAACACGCTCCCAAACGTGCGGCCTTTCGGCGCTGCGTTCGGCAGCGTCAGTTCGCCGTCGCGTGAGCGCCCGACCGTGGTTATGTCCGCGCTGCCGTAAATCTGCGGATATTGTTGAGAGCGCGCCAGACCGAGGTTCGCGCGCGCCAGATCGATGCGCGAAATCGATTCGCGCAGGTCGTAATTGTTGACCAGCGCTTCATGAATCAAATCCTGCAGCTTTGGATCTTTGAAAACGTCAAACCACTTCGAGTCCGCAAGCGTCTGCGGATCCGGTTGCGGCTTTGGATCGGCGCGATATTGTTTCGGAGTGACGACACGCGGTCGCTGAGCCTTGCTTTGGGCCAGCGCAAAACTCTGTAAGACGCTTATCGTTAACAACAGAACAATTGTTCGCTTCATGAGTGACCACCTGCTGCTTGTGCAGACACAGCCGGGGCGTGCGCCGTCCCGACCGGCGCAGCGACCGCGGCTTTCTTGCGCTTCCGTCCCAATCCTTCAATGAACGTGTAGTTGCCGGGGATGATGAACACGCCGAGCGCCGTCGCCACCAACATGCCAAAGAAGACGCCGGTGCCCATTACGTTTTGGGCACCTGCGCCGGCGCCGCTGGCCTTCATCAACGGCACCACTCCCAAGATGAATGCGAAGGCTGTCATGAGAATCGGACGAAATCTCAGACGTGCTGACATAAGTGCTGCGTCTTCCAGCGACAATCCTTCTTCGTGCTTCGCTTTGGCGAATTCCACGATCAGGATCGCGTTTTTCGCAGCCAACCCGATCAACATCACGAGACCAATCTGGACATAGACGTTGTTGTCATAGCCAAAAAACCACACACCGAACAGCGCTCCCAACGCCACGAGCGGTGAACCAAGCAGAACGGCCCACGGCAAACGCCAGCTCTCGTACATCGCCGCCAGCAACAGAAATACGCAGACAATTGCGAGAATCAGTGTGGGCAGTGGCGGTGGCGCGATCTTTTCCTGATACGACAGCTGCGAGTAAGCAAAGCTCATCTCTTTCGGCATTTGTTCCGCGAAGACTTGTTCGAGTGCGGCCAGCGCCTGGCCCGAGGTGTAGCCGGGCGCGGACGCGCCGGTGAGTTCGACTGATCGCAGCAAATTAAATCGTGTAGTGATTTCTGTGCCGGCAGTGTCCTTCACGCTGACGAGCGTGGCAAGCGGAATCATTGAGTTGGTGGTCTTTGAACGAACGTAGATGTGGCCGATGTCTTCAGACTTCAGACGGCTCTCGGGTTGCGCTTGCACGTACACCCGATACAGCCGGCCAAATCGATTGAAGTCATTAACGTACGCACCGCCCATCGCTGTGGACATCGCCTGAAAGACATCGTTGACAGGAACGCCAAGAGTGCGCGCCTTTTCGCGATCCAGATCGACTTTGACCTGCGGATAATTCGGATCGAAAGAGGTAAAGACGTTCCCGAGTTCCGGTTTTTGGCGAGCAGCAGCGATGAACTTCCGCGCTTGATCTCCCAGCTCATCCACCGTCATCGAGCCGCTGCGATCCTGAATGAGAAAGTTGAATCCGGCCGCAGCGCCAAATCCGGACAGTGTAGGAATGTTAAAGGGAAAGACGACCGCCTCGGGTATAGCTGCGAAATGCTTCATCCATTCCGCCATGATGGGCTTGATCTTTTCTTCTGCATCATGACGCTCTTCCCACGGCTTGAGCCGAACGAACAGCGTCCCGTAATTCGGCTGATAGGTGTTCGTAACCAGACCAAAGCCTCCGATCGTTTGATAGGACTCTACCGCCTTGGTCTTACTCACGACCTCCTCAACTTTTTTGAGGACCTCGGCAGTGCGCACCAGCGATGCTCCGGCCGGAAGCTGCACGTTGATGCCGAGGATTCCCTGGTCTTCCTCGGGAATAAAGCCGGCCGGAATTTGCTTGGCGAAGAAGCCTGCGCCCACGATCACCAACGCCACGATTCCAATCGTCAGAATTCCTTTTCGCACCAGGATGCGCGAGCCGCTCACATAACCATTGGTAGTGACTTCGAAAACTTTGTTGAAGCCGCGGAAGAACGCTCCCAGCGGGCCACGCATCGGCTTTGGCGGTTTCAGCAGCATCGCGCACAAGGCCGGCGTCAACGTCAACGCGTTGAAAGCCGAGAGCAAAACTGAGATTGCGATCGTCAAGGCGAATTGCTTGTACATGCTGCCGACCAATCCGCCCAGCAGCGCCACAGGAACAAACACCGCAGAGAGAATTAGCGCGATGCCGATGACCGGTGCCGTGACTTCTTTCATCGCCTGAATCGTGGCCTCCTTTGGAGCGAGGCCGTGCTCAAGGTGATGGATTACTGCCTCAACCACCACGATCGCGTCGTCGACGACAATTCCAATGGCGAGCACCAGACCAAACATTGAAAGCGTGTTGATGGAAAACCCGAGCACTGGAAAGAAAATGAACGTGCCGATCAACGAGACCGGAATGGTCAGCATTGGAATAATGGTCGCGCGGATGTTTTGCAGGAAGACAAAGACGACTACTGTCACCAGGATTAACGCTTCGACGAAGGTCTTCAGAATCTCGTGAATTGAGGCTTCAACCGCCGGCGTCGTGTCATAGACGATTTTGTAATCTACGTCCGGCGGGAACAGCGACTTGGCATGCTCCATCGTTTCATAGATTGTTTCGGCAGCCTTTAGTTGATTGGCGCCGGGCAGCAGATACACCGCCATTGCGCCGCCCGGTTTCCCGTTCAATCTTCCGAACGAGTTGTAATCCTGCGATCCCAGTTCGACGTGGCCGATGTCCTTGATACGGACGACGGCGCCTGTCGAAGTTTGGCGCACGATGATGTTCTCGAACTCTTCAGGTGTGATCAGGCGGCCGGGTGCACTGACCGTCTCAGTCATCTCCTGATCTTTCGGCGTCGGCGCGCCGCCAACCTTGCCGGCGGGCGCTTGAATGTTCTGCTCTTTGATTGCGCTTATGACGTCAGCGGGCACCAACCCGAGTTTGGCCATCATGTCCGGCTTGAACCAGACGCGCATGCCGTAGTCCGTGCCGCCGAACAGATCGACCTGCGCAATTCCGGGAATGCGCAAGAGCTGATCGCGTAAGTTGATGCCGCAATAGTTGATTAGAAAGTTCGCGTCGTAGGCGTCCTTGGGAGAGTAAAGCGAAACGACCATCAGGATGCTTGGGCTCTGCTTCTTTACGGTGACGCCTTGCTGCGTAACTTCTGCCGGCAGCCGCGCCGCGGCAGCGGCTTGCCGGTTTTGCGTGAGTACATTCGCGGTGTCTTGATCGGTGCCAACCTGAAAGTTAACGTCCAACAACATGCGCCCGTCGCTGGTGTTCGACGACTTCATGTAGATCATGTTGTCGACACCATTGACTTCCTGCTCGATTGGAACTGCCACCGACTGCTCAACGGCTTCAGCGGAGGCGCCGGGATATGTCGCCTGGACGCGAATGTTTGGCGGAGCGAGGAACGGATACTGTTCGATTGATAGGCCGCGAATGATGACGATTCCCATCAGAACGATGAGGATGGATATGACGATGGAAACAATCGGCCTGTTGATAAAGAAGTTAGCCATCGATTAGCTTCCTTCCTTGTGCGGGGTTGCTACTTCGCTGGCTACGGATGCGCCGGAGATTTTCACCTCGCTGCCAGGCCGCGCCTTTTGCATGCCTTCGACAATCACACGCTCGCCGGCGTTCAAACCTTCGAGCACGATGTAGTAATTCTCGGCTTTGTCTCCGAGTCTGATTGTGCGCACCTGAACTTTATTCTGTGCATCAACGACCATTACCGTTTTGGCGCCTTGTAACTCCTGGATTGCCCTTTGCGGGACGAGGATCGCGTTTTCTTTTTCAGCCACCGCGACACGCACGCGGGCAAACTGGCCGGGCCGCAGGTAACTACTAGGGTTCGGAAAGCTCGCTTCGACTTTCATCGTTCCTGTTGAAGGATCGACAGTGCGGTCGAGGACCTTGAAGATGCCGGGCTCTGTGTGAATGCTGTTATCGGAAAGAATCAGATCGAATCGCACATCTTTGGCGCGACTTCCGGGATCCTCACGGTTCGTCAGTTTCAGATACTCAACTTCGCTGATGTTGAAATCGACAAGCAATGGATTCGAGAGCGAAACCGTAGCCAGCAGGGTCGCGTCACCGCGACCAACGAGATTCCCTTCGTCTACTTGCAGAAAACCGATCACTCCATTGATGGGCGAATAGATGTCGCAATAGCTGAGATCCAGTTGCGCCTGGATCACGCGCGCTTTGGCTGCGGAAACTTCGGCGTCCGCACGCTCGATCGTGTACTTAACCGAAGCCTCGAGGTTCGTCAGGTTCGCCTGTTTCGCATCGACATTTGCTTTCGCTGACTTCTCAGCCGCCGTAGCCGCGTCCAATTCCAGTTCAGTGACGGCCTTTTCTTTCGCCAGCGGAGCAACGCGCGCCAGGTCCTGTTGCGTCTTGCTGTGCGTCGCTTCGGCGTCTGCCAATTCGGCCTGCGCTTTCAGGACGTCGGTTCGCTGTTTTGCCTGTGCCAGGTCGGCAACAGATTTCGCGAGCGCCGCTTTTGCTGATTGCAAGTTGGCTTCGAACACCCGTTTATCGATGGTGAAAAGGAGCTGCCCTTTTCTAATGGTCGTGCCTTCGCGGAAGTAAACCTTCTGCAAGATTCCCTCGACACGCGCGCGCAATTCCACAGTTTCTTCAGCCCGGGTTTGGCCCACGTATTCGCTGTAAATCGGAACGGTGCGCTGATCGATCCGCTCGACGACTACGGTCGGCGGTGGAGGGGCGGCGGCGCTGTGGCTGGCGTCTTTCCTACTGCACGCCCCCACGAGCAGGACCAGGATAAGCAACGGAATCGCCGTTGCAAGAATGCTGCGCTGATGGCGACTGTTCATGGCTAACTCCTTGGATTTACTTTGCTGAATAGGTCGGGAACCAAAACCGATTCACGTTCACTGCACCAATGCTGCAGAGATTGTGTCGAAATCTTAGCGAGCGGGGATCGGCGGTTGTACTGGCAAAAGTGACAGTGCGGCACAAGTGAAAACGCGCATTAAATACTTATCCTAAGGTCTCTTAACGATATGTTTTGGGAACTCTTCGTAGCGTTCAGCATCGTCGCAGTTTGTCTGTTGATTCACGTCGCCAGCATTGTCTTCATCGCCGACTGGATGCTCGATCAACGAGACAAGCGCCAGAACCGGATGGGGACGCTAGCCTACATGCTTCTGCTAATCGCTGCGTTTTCAGCGATCATCATCTTGCACATGATCGAAATTGCAATCTGGGCGGCCTTTTATTTTGGAAACTCGCTCTTTTCGGATTTCGAGACCGCGCTTTACTTCTCCACGACCAGCTACACCACAATCGGATTCGGCGATGTCGTGTTGCCGCGCGCATGGCGAATGCTGGGCGGTATTGAAGGCGTTACCGGCGTGCTGCTTTGCGGATTATCGACTGCATTTGTGTTCGCCATCGTGAATGCGATGTTTCAAATGCGGCTGCAACGAAGGAACTCCACCGAAGGAGTCGTTAATAAGCGCCTGTAAAAACTGACAGTGTCGCGCGATCCCAAAGCGCGCCTAGAGTCCGGCAAGGAGACGTCGGCCTCTGCGACGGTGAGCGACAATGTTCATGCAAAAATATTCCGCAATCGCATCGATGGCCTTATGTGTAGTGATAGGCGTCTCGGCATTTGCCGCAGATGACCCACCTGCGTCGCTCGTCGCCAGCGCCAAAGGTGAAGGAACCATCAAGCTCGGTAAAGAGGAATACAAACTTAACGCCGTCGTCGTAAAACTCTTCGCAGATGGCAAAGCCGAACTAAATCTGATCACCGACATCACCGTTTTTATCACCGGCACGTGGTCCCGCGAAAACGAAACTGCAAAAACAATTGACCTGAAGATCACGAGCAGTGTCACTGGCGGAAATCTCGATGGCGGCGGTAAGATCTTTCTTACCGACGATCGCAAATCGATCTCGGGTTTGAAGTTTCAGGTGCTGAGCAAGGTTAGCCGCAAGACAATCACTGCTGAGTTCGTCGCAAAATAGACATCGTCATCCCCTAAATACATCCTGTCTGAGTGTGGCTTTTGGGAGTGGCACGTCGTCCGCGATAGCGGACGTGTGGAAATAGCCCAGCGCTTCAGCGCTGGTTTGGAGTGCGCCGGCTGGGCGAAGCGTCGACAGCGCTTTGGATTATGTAGCGGTAAGACATCCAAAGCGGTGTCGCACTTAGCTTGCCACCGCACTCAAAGTTTTCTGTCGCCAGCTTCGCAGGCTCTGGTTTGGTTGGTTGACGCCTGACCCAGCGCTGAAGCGCTGGGTCATTTTCATTTCATTCGCTTCGCGGACGATTGGCGCGACAGCTGGACTCTTAGGCAAAGTCACTAAAGACGGTCTTTGGCGTGATAGGAGATCCGTTCGCCAGGCAAAAAGATGGGCCGAGTCACCCCCGCCCCGGCCCATCAGGAAGGTGCTGCTCTACGCCTCTTGTCGCCAAAGAATGCGCGGCGCGCATGTCCTCCCCCAATCGACGCGAGCTGTTCTTTCTGTCCGCGCCGATGCTTGCCGACTGCATACTCGCGGATTTTCCCAGCGGCGCATACTGTCAAAATTGACAGTCTCACGAAAGCAGCGTTTCGACTGATACTCCATTCTCTCGATGGGTGGCGGCGCAAAAAGGGAAATCGTCATGAGAAAGCTCGTAACTCTGTCTATCTTGATTATTGCGGCGGGAGCCGTGCAGGCCCAGAAAGTAAAGGCCACGGCTGATCCCAATGCGAACTTTGCGAATTACAAAACCTACTCGTGGGACAAACCTCTGCCACCTGGCAATCCGATCATTCAACAAACAATCGTCGAATCGATTGAACAGGCGATGGGCGCCAAGGGTCTGAAAAAGGTCGAAGACAACGGCGATTTGTCGGTTGGATATTTCGCCCTGAGCAGCACGGATATTCAAATCGGATATCCGATGTGGTCGGACAAGCTGGGAACTTCCGCTGCACCTAACACGGCAACCAGCATGTCCAGCTACCCAATCACCAGAGGTTCGATTGTCGTGAACATCGTGGATGGCAAGACCAAGAACACTGTTTGGCGCGCCAGCGCGATGCACGTATTGAAGGATGGTCCCAGCGGCAATCCCGCAAAAGATGCTGAGCGCGTTGACAAACCAATCAGACGATCCGTCGAAAAGATGTTTAATAAATTCCCACGCACTAAACAGTCTTGACGCCGTTACGGCCGCCTCCTGTAAAAAGTGACAGTTCTTGGACTGCCTCGCTTAATCCTAAGCTCCCCGCGGCAACTTCGCGGATAACCCAGGAGAATTCGTTATGAAAAAGATACTTATCGGGCTGGCGCTTTTGATTGCGCCCGGCCTCTTCGCATGTCCCATGGTGCGCGCACAGGAAGTCACGCCAGCGTCAGTCAGCGAATCAGAGATCGAACTGATGCGGCAGGACATCAGATCCAAGCGCAAGCAGATCATTGCCGCCAATATTCAAATGACCGATGCGGAGGCGCAAAGGTTTTGGCCGGTTTACGATCAATACGCCGCCGAACAACGTCAGGCTTACGACATTCATTATGGTCTTTTGAAAGAATACGCAGCGAACATCGACAAGCTCACCGACGCCCAGGCGTTAAGTCTCACCAAGCGTTGGACTGAAGCCGACACCACTAAGGCGCAGCTACGCACAAAATACTTTCCGGCTTTTGAGAAAGTAATCGGCGGTAAGCGCGCGGCACGCTTGTGCCAGCTCGATCGAATGTTGACCTTGATGATTGATGTGCAGATCGCTTCGGATGTTCCTTTGATAAAACCGTGAGGGTGCTGATTCCCGATGCCGATCTGGTTCTACACAATTCATCCACTGTATTGCGCTCTCCTGCTGATCGGGACAATCGAGTTCATTTCCATGGCCGGACTGTTTCTGGCGCGCCGCGTACTCTTGCCACGCCTTCGCTATGGCGAGGGAACAAATGATGCGGTTAGCGGCACAGTGCAAGCAATCGGCGTGTTTTATGGCATCACGGTGGGCCTGATCGCCGTCGGCGTTTGGAACACTCATTCCGAGGCATCCGATCTTGTATCGAGAGAGGCGTCGGCGATCGGCGCGTTGTATCGCGACGTGGACGGTTACCCCGAACCCTTACGCGGCGAACTGCGCCTGAAGCTGCGTGAGTACACGGTTTTCGTAATCGAGCACGCGTGGCCGGCGCAACAAAACGGTTACGGACAGGACGTCACGGCTGGCGCCAAAATTATGGATGAGTTTCAGGAAGTGCTCTACACATTCCAACCAGCAAATCCTGGGCAGGCGGCATTACTAAGTGAGACGCTCACGGCCTATAACAAGCTGATCGATTGTCGCAATTTGCGCATCGACGCAGTTAATGGCGGTTTGTCGTCAGCCATGTGGGCTGTCATCTGGGTGGGTGCTTCGATCAGTATCTGCATCGCCTATTTCTACAAGATTGATGATCCAAAACTGCACGCAATTCTGATTTTCCTGATGGCGGCTTTTCTCGCGATGCTGATCTTCATGATTATCGTGAACGACAGGCCTTTCTTTGGAAGGGTGGGAATTCCGAGCAATCCTTACAAACTTATTTTGCAACGCGTGATCGACAATTCCCAATAGGACACAACTGACGCCCTGTCAAAACTGACAGATACGGAGCATCTCTCCCCGCGCATATGCTACGCAGGCAGTCTTAGCGTTTACCGGCAAGACTCGAGAGAGGCAGAACCATGATGAGGCTAAGAAGCTCTTTGTTAATAGTAATCGCCGCCCTTTTGCTGACCGGCACAATGGTATCGGGTGGCATCAACCGCACTGCCGCCCAAAAGGCGCCGCTCAAACTTTCAAAAACCATTACGATTCAGGCGCAAGCCATGGGCACCGGCACGCAAATGGGCCGCAACTACAGCATCACGGCAAGAATTAATGAATACTCGCCGCCATCTGATCAGACGATTCTGCTCGAAGTTTTCCGAGCCAAAGGCAACGAAGGGCTCGTGAATGCGCTCGAGAAGATGCCGTCGAAAGGGCGACTGTCGATCACCGGAACATTGGGTGGCGATCTTGCCTACATTCGCAGGTTTGACCAGGAAGATGGCAGCGTGATGTTGCGCATGGTCACGAATCGCTTGCTGCGGTTTGGCGAAGTCTGGGCAGATACGCGCACGACGGACTATCAACTGTCCGCGATGGAGGTGATTTTCAGCAAAGACGGGAAGAAAAAAACGGGCAGATTACTTCCGGCGGCACGTTTGGACCTCGACAAGTCGGGCCGGTTAGAAATTGAGCTGTACCAAAATCCCTGGAACCTCGTAAACATCCAATTGCGCTGAGCTTGCTTCGATCCCGACCTTCCATGAGCTGGCTGCAGCGCTATCACGTTCGACTCTATCTGCGCAATTCAATTTGGGTATTGCCGGCGCTTAGCATTCCGGCAGCGCTGTTTACAGTCGCGCTTGTCGTTCGTATCGATCACGCATTTGGCTGGCAGATGAACATCAGTCCGGACACCGCCCGCTCGATCATGAGCACGATCGCCGGCTCGATGTTCACCCTCGTTGTCCTTGTGTCGTCAACCGTGCTCGTCGCCGTGCAGTTGGCGAGCGCGCAACTGACACCGAGGATTATCGCGCTGATTTATCGCAATCCATTTCGCAAACTGGCGCTCGCGCTCTTTATCTTCACTTTCACCTTTTCGGTCGCCGCTCTCGTACGAATTGAAGACCGCGTGCCGCTGGTTACAGCGTATCTTGCCGCGTACGGTTTCCTTCTCAACCTCGCGCTGTTCCTTTTGTTTATCGATGGAATGGGAAAGACGCTCCGACCCATTTCAGCATTTCGCAGTGTCGGCCTGGCCGCGCGAGAAATTATTCACACGGTTTATCCCTCGGCGCTGAAGGAAGGCGATCCGGCGCCCGGCGAAATTGGAATGAGACTGAACGGCCACCCGCGCACGGTTCGCAGTATGGAAGACGGTGCGGTGCTTGCATTTCATCGCAAAGGACTGATGGCGCTCGCCGTGAAATCAAACACCGTAATCGAATTGATGCCCGAAGTCGGTGACTTTATCGCCGCCGGCGATCCCTTATTCCGCATCTACGAAGGCGGAGGCGATCTGACGGACGGCGCTTTGCAAGACCTGGTTGCAATCGGTCACGAACGGACGCTCGAGCAAGATCCTTTGTTTGCTTTTCGCATCATCGTCGACATTGCCAATAAAGCGTTGTCTCCGGCCGTCAACGATCCAACCACTGCCGTCCTCGCCATCGATCAGATTCATCATCTGCTGCGCGACATTGGCAATCGTTACCTCGCGGAGGGATACGAGCGAGACGCCA
>Ga0068861_100002213_pt1 | contig 12614 bp, 11 predicted proteins | sample KBSSwiS42_FD_66593 | JGI IMG/M metagenome (GOLD analysis project Ga0068861, IMG submission 66593) | Switchgrass rhizosphere microbial communities from Kellogg Biological Station, Michigan, USA - KBS Switchgrass S4-2 | ecosystem: Host-associated > Plants > Roots > Rhizosphere > Soil ...
TTCCACCCATGAAACCCACAGGCAGGAAGACGGCGAGCAGCGAAAGCGTCGTTGCCATAACGGCGAGACCGATCTCCTTCGTTCCGTCGATTGCCGCCTGGAATGGGGGCACGCCTTTCTCTTCAATGAAACGAAAGATGTTTTCGAGTACGACTATCGCGTCGTCGATAACGATGCCGACCATCAACGTCAACGCCAGCATTGTGATCTGATTGAGCGTGAAGCCCATTGCGGCCATCAAACCGAACGTGGCGATGAGCGAAGTCGGAATCGCGAGACCCGCTATCACAGTCGAGCGGAAGCTCCACAAAAACACGAACACGACGATTGCCGCGAGAATGCTGCCTTCGATTAAGTGCGTTTGAATCGCCTCGATTGAGCCCTTGATGAAGATCGATTGGTCGCCGACGACTTCAGTTTTGAAACCGGGTGGAAGTGTCTTGCTGATCTCCTTCAAACGCGCTTTCACAGCGTCGGCAACAGCGACTGTGTTCTGTCCCGACTGCTTCGAGACGATCAGCGTTACCGCCGGTTGACCGTTCAGACGAGCTTCCGTGCGTGGCTCTTCCGCGCCATCCTCGGCGTAACCGATGTCGCTGAGTTTGACTGCATAGTTGTCGCGATTCGCGACCACAAGATTGTTGAACTGCGCCGGCTCGACGATACGTCCCATCGTACGCACCGTCAGCTCGCGCGTGCCCTCGTCAACTCGGCCGCCGGGAACTTCAGCGTTCTGCGCCTTCACCGCGTCAGCGACTTGCGCGACGGTGACGTTGAAAGCGCGCATCTTGTCCGGGTCTAGCCAGATCTCGATCTCACGCCGGCGTCCGCCCACGATCTGCACGTCGCCGACGCCATTGATCGATTCAATCTGCTGCTTGATCTGATTGTCGGCAACGTCAGTCACTTCGCGCAGCGAACGCGATGCCGATACTGCAATACGCACAACCGGAGCGGCATCGGTGTCGAGCTTCTGAACGATCGGTTGTTCCGCAGTGAGCGGAAGATCGTTGAGAATCAGATCGATTTTGTTTCTGACCTCCTGGGCCGCGATGTCGGGATTTTTTTCCAACAGGAACGTGATGAAGACCTGTGAAACGCCTTCCACCGACGTCGAGCGCAGCTCGTCGATACCGGAGATCGTATTGACCGCACCTTCAACCTTGTCAGTGATTTCCGTTTCGATCTCCTGCGGCGACGCGCCCGGATTCACAACCGTCACAGTGATCGTCGGCAAGTCGATCTTTGGAAACAGATCGACACCCAACGATTTGTAGGAGAACAAGCCGACGACGGTCAGGCTCAGGATCAGCATCGTCGCGAACACCGGACGGCGAACGCATATCTCAGCTAGTTTTTGCATGACTTTTTACTTTGTGTTGGTTCGTACGTTGCTACTGCTTAACCGCAACCCCATCGCTCAATCGTTCAAGGCCACTCGTTGCGACCTGCTCATCCGCGGCAACACCCGTCTTCACTTCGATCAGGTCACCCTCTTTTTGTCCGGTTTGGACCAGGCGCTGTTCGGCATGACCGTTCTTGATGACGAAGACTCGATTGACACCCGCTTCACTAACGACCGCGCGAGCAGGTATGAGCACAGCGGGCTCAGGCCGTTCCTGCAAGATCTTCACAGTTGCAAATTGTCCGGGCTTCAGTGCGCCACCGCTGTTGTCGATCTCAGCTTCGACATTTAACGTGCGCGAAGTTGCAGAAACATTCGGCGCGATGCGTGCTACGCGGCCTGCAAAGCTCTTATCAGGCCAGGCACTCGTCGTCACCGACACTGACTGACCGACTTTGACTTCCGGAATTGCCTGTTCGGGAATGTCGATGCGAATACGCAGCGGATTTGTGCGAACGATGGTCGCCACCTTCTGCTGTGGCGAGACATACTCGCCGAGGTCTGCGGTGCGTTCGGCAACAAAGCCGTCGATGGGCGCGGGAATGATTGAGTAAGAAAGGCTCTTGCGCGCCAATCCGAGTGCAGCTTGAGCATTGGCGACGTTCGTTCTGGCTACGTCTACCGCAGCGTAGTTCTGCCGAGCCTGTGCGAGCGCAACGTCGTATTGCTCTTTCAACTGGTCGCGACGGGCTCTTTGCTCGTCATAAAACGATCGCGATACGTCGCCTGACTCGATCAACTTGTCAGCGCGAACCAGATTCTTCTGCGCGAGATCCAACGCGACTTTCGCTGCCGCCACTTCAGCGACCCGATTCGGATCAAAAGCCTGGCCGGATCGCAAGCCGATCTTCTCTTCGGCCTGCCGCACCGCTGCTTTCGTTTGTTCGAGTTGCGCCGCTGCCTGATCGACGCGCAGCTTCAACTCAGCGTCGTCAAGTTTCACCAGCATCTGGCCTCGACGCACAAAACTGCCGATATCAACGCCGACGGCGACAACTTTGCCTGCCGTTTGCGGTGCGACGTCAGTTTGCTGATCACCCGCGAGACTACCTGTTGCTTCGAAGAACCGAGGCAAGTCGCGCTTGATTGCGGCCGCTGTGGTTACGTCAACAACAGCCGGTGTAGTTGTTGCGTTGGCAGTTTCTTCGTTTCTGACGTTGGCGCGTGAGCCGCGGCACGAACTAACGAAGATGCCGGCCGCGATCAGCAGTAGAAGAAGGGCTGCAAGTTTGAGATTTCGTTGAGAGAACATTTTGTTACGCATTTTTTGAACCGTCCTGCCGTGCGCGCTTTCCGTTGCGTTTTGCAGAATTCGTACCGATTCCATTTAAGAGAATGTCTGTGAAATGTTTGGCTGCTGTTTCATTCGAGATGTTCAGCAGACGATGTTTCGGGTCCCAGAGATTGTTGTTGAGCGAGTGGTGCATCACCATCCCGATGAAGCAACGCACTACGATTGCGGGATCGATTTCAATCAGCGCACCTTCGCGTTGACGTTCGCGGATATAGCCGCCAAGGAAGTCGTAAACCTTGCGCACAAAGCCGTCGAAGAACATCTGTGCAAGCTCGTGTTTTTCGAGAGCTGAATAAAGCAGGAGACGTTGAAACTCCGGATCATCCTCGTGATGATTCAACGCGCCCAGGGCCAGCGACTCGAACACACCGCGATCGTCTTTTCTCTCGATCGCCTCGGCGGCCATTACGCGCGGGTCGAACGAACCGCTGCCGGAGCAGGCTTTGTGGTCGAGAATTGCGGCGTAGAGCTCCTCCTTTGTTGCGAAGTGGCGGAAGACCATCGCTTCCGAAACACCGGCTGCCTGGGCGATTTCCTTGGTTGTGGTGCCGCGAAAGCCCCGGTTTGAGAAGAGACGAACGGCGATACGAAGAATCTGGTAGCGGCGCTCTTCTCCGGCCATTCGGGCGCCATTTGGGGCAAGCGTATTGTCTGTTGAGCTGGCGATCGGTTTATTCACTCGTTGTTCAACCTCTCGATTTACTACCTCGGGATTGAGGCAAAGTAAGTACTTACTTACCACCGCAAATGTTCGCCTGTCAAGGGAGGCCTGAGTCACTTTGGCGTGTTGTACTGATCCCGACCTTCAACACCGCCGTTCGTACAGATTCGCAACAAGAAATGCGCGTCTTCTCGCGCAAACACGTCGGCACAAATCTTGCTCGAATTCATTCGCTAACCAATTTTCGAATCCAGCGTAAGGAGAAGTTTTCACATGCCAGATAACGCAAGCATCAACGAAGGTACGACAGGAAAATCCGGAACCACCGGAACAACTGGCGCGACTGGAGGACCCGGCAACAGCGGAACAACAGGTTCAATGGGAACACAAGGCTCGACCGGAACGAGCGGAACGAGCGGAACACAAGGAACCGGAACCGGCGCCGCCACTGCCCTTTCGCAAACGGCTCACGATTACGGACAAAAACTAACGGAAGTCGCCACGCAGGCGAAGGACTACGTCAGCGATAAAGTTTCTGTCGTCGGCGACAAAATCAAAGACTTGCAGAACGCAGACCTGGGCGAGCTCGCCGAAAATGCAAAAGAGTACGCGCGCAGGAAACCGGGACAAGCGTTGCTGATCTCAGCCGGCGTAGGCTTGTTGCTCGGATTGATTCTGCGCGGCAGACGCTAACAGTGGCTTTGGTCTTAGGCACAGGAGGTCAACCGACATGGCGGCAACAAATCGGAGTTTGGCGAAAGCCGGCGAGGCAGCGGTAGCGCGTAACGACACCGAGAGTCTTCCGAATCTCCTGAGTCGTCTGGGCGACGACGTAATGCAGTTGGTCAACTCGCAACTTGCACTTTTCAAAGTGGAGATCAAAGAAGAGGCCAGTGCTTACGCACGCGGTGCGGCAATGATCGGTTTTGGCGCCGTCGTCGCCACAATAGGCTTCGCGCTGCTTAATGTGGCCATCGCCTTCGCGGTATCGACGTTGTTCGCGCAAGCGAATTTCAGCCAGCCTGCGAGCTACGCGCTCGGTTTCGTCGCCACGGGTGTTTTTTACTTGCTGGTGGGCGGAATCGTAGTTCTGGCGATGAAGAACCGGCTCGCGAAGCAGAAACTGGTGCCTCCAATTACGGTTCAGGAGCTAAGAAAGGATAAGCAATGGCTGAAGAGCGAACTTTAGGACTGGCTCGAGCACATGAGGTGACGGCCGAGGAGCCTTCCAAGCAGGAACTTCAGCGCCGTCTCGACGAGGCTCGGGATTCAATTTCACATACAGTAACGGAGATCAAGGAATCAGTGGCGAATCAGGTACAAGCAGTTAAGGAAACTCTTGATTGGCGCGAGCAGTTTAGGAAACGCCCGGTTGTCTGGAGCGCTGGAGCAATGGGTGTGGGCTTTCTCGTTGGTTGCGGTCTGGCCGCTATCGTGAAGGGCGACGACGGACCTTACGACTCGGCCATCGAGCGTTATTCCGACGTATCCCGAAGTTATGCGGGTCAACCAATCCTGCAAGCCAGTCAGACACATTCAGACGCTGTCAGGCAGGGCAACGGAAAACATGACGAAGGTCCCGGCTTCTTCGAAAAACTAACCGCGACGCCCGCCTATCAGAAAGTGAAACACGAGGCCGGAAACCTTGGCGACGCGGTTGTCCAGGAGATTTCGAATACGGCGAAGACAGTCGTTCTGCCGGCGTTGATGACATCACTCCGCAATTTCATCGGCGACTATTTGCCGAAGGCAGACAGAAATGCCACACAGCCGGCCGGTTCACAAAACATGCGGGCCGAATCCGATCGCTCGCGAACCGGAACAGGTTCCAGTTATTACCCGGCGCTGGAGCACAATCAAGGCAATCAAGGCTGAGTTGAATTAACAGCAACAGCTTTTCTGAGGCGAGTCTCGAACGAGACTCGCTTTTTTGTATTTGCGTCCGAAGTTCCGTTGACTTACCGGCGGTGCCTCCATAGACTCACGGAGTTTTCCTCCAGTCCACTGGCCCAGAGGCGAATATGCACATTCGAGGATCGCAGTTGAAGATTCTATTCCTGGTTCTGCTCGTATTGGGTTGCGCAGTGGTTCCCGCACTCGCTGTCCAGGACGACCCTGAGCGAACGCGTGGTTTTCAACTCTTCGAAGACTCCAAATACGTTGAAGCGTTGCCGGTTTTTGAAAAACTGGCTGCGAAGTATCCGCAAGACCGTGAAGTGATCAAGCGTTACGGTCTGCTCGTAATGAGTCAAGCTGCTTATCTCAAGGATGCAGCGGCACGGAAGGAAGCACGAAGGCGCGGACGCGAGGTTCTTGTAAAAGCATTGGAACTCGGAGTCAGCGACGCACTCGTAAAATCGATGGTTGAGGGGGTTCCAGCCGACGGCGGCGACGACACAAGACTCTCCTCCAAAAAAGAGGCTGAAGAAGCGATGCGCGAAGGCGAAGCTGCTTTTGCCAAGAAGGACTTTCCGAAGGCTCTAGAGATGTACCGGCTTGCGTTGCTGTTTGATCCGGAGCTTTACGAAGCAGCCCTTTACACTGGCGACGTCTATTTCGCGACAGAGGACCAGAAAAAAGCCGGCGAATGGTTCGGGCGCGCAGCAGCAATTAGTCCGGAACGGGAAACTGCTTATCGTTACTGGGGCGATGCGCTGATGAAGCAGGGACGTCTCACCGAAGCCGGCGATAAGTTCATAGAATCCTATCTTGCAGAGCCTTACAGCCGGCTCGCACGCGCCGCATTTCTCAACTGGGGCCGCCGGGCTAACCTCAATCTAAATCATCCGGAAGTGGCTATTCCGACAAACGTGTCGTCGAAGCAAGAGGGCCAAGTCACGATCAATATCGACCCGAATAGTTTGAAGAATGACGATAAGAGCGGTGCGGGCTCAGCCTGGCTCACGTATGGGTTGGTCCGAGGCGGTTGGGCTTCAGCAAATTTCGCGAAGGCATATCCGAACGAGAAAAAATACCGGCACAGTTTAAAGGAAGAAGCTGATGCCTTGCGTGCGGCGTTGAAGATTTATCAGGGAGACTTGGCGAAGAATCCGCAAGCAGGCGATCCGTCGCTCCGTGTGCTCGCGAAGCTCGATAAGGAAGGTTATCTCGAAGCCTTTATTCTCCTCGCGCTGCCGGATGAGGGAATCGCACAGGACTATCCCGAGTATCGCCGCGCCAACCTCGAGACGCTACGTCGCTATGTGAAGCAGTATGTGTTGACTGGTGGCGCCGGTTAGTAAAGCTTCAACTACTATCGCGTTGGGAAGCTTTGAGTTTCTTTGCGCCGCCGCGTTTCGCCGCGCGTTCGTATTCGGTGATGAGCTGAGCTTCCTTCAACAACGCGTTACGAAACGAGCCAAGCACCGTTAACAACAGATCCAGTTTCTTCAGGCTCTCACGCCGCGCCCGCACTGTCCCCAGAAAAAACTCGAGCTGAATACGCCGCCGACAATCGGCAATCGTCAGCATGCAGTGGCCCCACTTGTATTCACCACCACGACTCGATTCAACCTCGGCGAGTATGTGAGAAGTGCGACCTGTTGAGATGGAAGCCAGGAAGACGCGTTTGCGGAAAAATGGATTATTCATGGTGAGGTAACAAGTAAAAAATTTCGTTAACTCTGGGCCGAAACTACCGTCCTACTCGATACCGTTGAAATTATTTTGCGCTCGCGTATAATACGCGGGCCCCACCGCCTTGTCAACGATATTAGTTAAATGCCGTCCTCATTCGGGATGAGAAAGAGTAAACAGAAATGGACCTGCTAGAGCACGTCGCAGCACGAATCAAAGAGCTGCGCGTTAGTTATAACAGTGGTGAGGGACTGTCTCAGGAGTCACTCGCTACTCATTTGAAAGTCGCACCCAATACGATCTCGCGTTGGGAGACCGGAACCTATCGCCCGAGCCTCAAAGACCTCGAGCGCCTTTCACGTTTCTTCGGCGTTTCAATGATGTCGTTCTTTCCGCCCGAAATGGTGGACGCTGATGAAGATGAAAATCTTAGAGCATTGTTGCGCACCGCGCGGCAGTTGCACCCCGCCGATTTGGAAGAACTGCGAAAGTACGCGGAGTTTCGTCGCGCACGCGGTATCTACCAGGGAAAGAGTCGACCGAGAGCGGGACGGAAAGGAGGTAAGCAAAAGTGAACCGCTACGCTTACTTCGAAGATTTGAAACTCCTGGCCCGCCAGGTTCGCGCCGAACACGGTTTAAGGTCGCCTCGGGTCTCGGCAGGCGATCTGCGTCGCATCTACGATCGACACGGAATTGTCATTGACTCGTGGCCCTATCGTTTAAGAAACCTGCGGGGCGCATTCATCAGCGATCATCTGGGAACTACTGTCATGCTCGCGAGCGGACTGCCACAGGATCCAATGGTCTTCACGATGGCCCATGAGTTGAAACATTTCTTTCGCGATCGCGATCTCGGAATCTCCTACTGCGACCAGTCAAACTTGAGTAAGACCGTTGAACTGGGCGCAGAGATTTTTGCCGCTGAACTTCTCTTTCCTGATCAGGATTTCATGAAGCACATGCGACTCATGCGTGTGGGCCGGGATCAGTGCCTGCCGAAAACACTGGTGCAGTTGAAGCTTAAGACCAGAACGACTCTGAGTTATGCCGGCCTCGCAATCAAAGCCGAACGACTCGGTTTCGCCCCGCCATGCTCGTTAACGCGCATCAAGACCTGGCGCAAGCTGGAGAATCTCTACGGCGACCTACTGTGAGAGCGGATTAATGGCGGCGGCGCTTCTTGAGGTATTCGGGACGGCCGGCGAAGTTGCCGCGCGTGGCGAGTGGGCGGAAGATCACTTTCAAACGACCGCGTACCTTCGCATCCTTATAAGGTACGAAGATCGATGGCCGTTCCCGTGACTCCTGATGTGAGATCATGCGCAGCATGTCACCGCGGCGTTGCGCATGAGCGCAGTAAAATCTGCCTCGATACTCAATGAGATAGATTGGACGCTCAAACTCGCCCCACTGCCCTTCAGCAACGGCGCGTTCGGATGCATCCAACTGTAACAGACTACCCGGCGGCAACAACGGCCACATCATTCTGTCCGACTGTCCCACCAGAACCAGCGGTCCTCGATTCCAGTCAACGTCCAGCATCAGCAGCATTGGCGCCTCTGACCAGATCTTAAGCAGCCGATGCATCGCACTGTCAGGATCGTGCAAAAGGTCTGTCAGCTCGCCTCGATTCACTGCATCTACCTCGTCATCAAGAGGACATCAGATTACTACTCTATTTCGGCTGGATACAAGGTTTATAACGGCTGTTTTTGCTGTTGACACTTTGTGTAACGTGGGATATTGTCCGCGGCCAAATCGGACCTGAGTGAGGATTCGTTCTACCCAATTTGTTCACGCCCCTTAACCACTCATGATGAATGAGCGGCGATCAAACAAAACGAATGTTGGCAGCTACGCGCAACTGGGAGTAGAATCAACTCTGGGCGTCGGACAAAGAGCTACCAACCACGTCCGTCAGCAGTGAAACTTGGATCCGGCACGCGCGTCGCATTTGCGATCTGGCGCGAAGGGTTTAGTGTCGCCCGAATCAGCCTAACTCGTTGATTTTACTGATCTTTTTGGTTTGAGATCACCCTCAAACAAATAGTCAATATAGACAGTTGACGCGCACGCCGAAACGGTAGCGTGTCGTGGTTAGAAGATAGGTCTACGACTTTTTTGAGCCCTGCAACCGGGTCGTGCCCAGCGGACCCAGTGCGGGACGAATCCAGGAAGCCCAGAACTGAAATGCTCGATCAACGCCGCTCGACGGCTCAATCGGAACAGAGTCGAGAACAGCTCTTCACCGAGCGCTACGAGATCTTGCTCGCCTGGGCGCTGCGACTGACCAACCACTACGAATCCGCTCAGGACCTGGTCCAGGACGCCTTTGTGCAGTTCATGCTGGCGCGTACACAGTCTGAGGAGATTGAAAATATAAACGGCTATCTGCGGCGCCTGTTGCGCAACATGTATCTCTCACGAATGAGCCGGTTGTCCCAACGCGTGCAGGCGAGCTCGGTGTCCATTGCTGATTACGACACGCTACGCGTCGTCTGGACGGCGATCGAACCACCGCGACGCATGCAGGTCTTCGAAGAACTACATCAGATCTGCGGGTATGCCTGTTTTCGAAAAGAGTCGTCAAGAGCAGGCAGCGTTCTAATCTTGAGGTTCTTCCTGGATTACCTGCCGACCGAGATTGCAAGTGTTCTCAGCAGTTCGCGACACTGCGTGGACCAATGGCAACGACTAGCCCGTCGTGAAGTAAAGCTCTTCATGGAAGAGCCGGGTCGACTGCGCTTTGTTAACACAGCAGCGGCGCAAGCTAGCGCATGGATCGACTATCCCGGCTCAGATTGCGATCTCATGCTCGCGTTCCGCGCGATGATCTTCGGTTCCTGCCATGGAAGCTGTTTATCGAAGGACCAGCTGTCAGCGGCTTACGCAACGCGCAGCGCTGAGTCGCTTTCGACGACGGACTTGGCCCACATCGTAAGTTGCCGGTCTTGCCTCGATGCCGTCAACGCGATTCTCGGACTGCCACTGTTGGCACAACGGTATCCAGCCGAGCGCGGTCACGACGACGAGCCGCCACGCGAGGGCGGCGGCAGCGGCGGCTCGGGTGGGATTCCCACACTTCCGAAGCGATTCAAACGGCAACTGCGCGAAATTCGCGAGCACAAGCCAAGCGAACTACGGATTTCTGTAAATGGAGTGTTGCGCAGTTCGTTGAAGGTCAACGGCGAGTCAAGCGAGATCGATCTGAACCTGCCGCCCGAAGAGCAACCCGAATTTATCGAAGTTACCAGCGAACAGGGCGTACAGCTTCTCTTCCTGAGTATTAACGACAACCCCGTGAATTACGAGCAGTGGGCCGAAATCGAGTTAAGTGAAGAACGGGCACTTGTAATCACCTTCCGCACGTCGGATGGTCCCAGACTTCACGTCCTCTACAACGATCCAGTGGTAGTGGCGCAGATTTCCCCGGCGGAAACCACTACCAGGAAGGTACTGTCCTCACTCCTCACCATTGTGCCGGCGCGTGCGGTTGCTGAGCAGGCACAGTTCAAAGGCCGATTGCAGGCGCTTCTTGCGGTGTTACGAAATGCTCTGCGACGGAATCGCATTGCAGGAGACAAGGACGCCTCCGTCGCAGCACCGACGTCACTCGGTCTGTTGGGTCAACCACGACCGATCTCGCAGCGGCGCTCGTGGAGTTCGCCGTCCCTGTTGACATTGTTGTTTGTGGTCCTGGCGGGTGCTGCGGCTCTCGTTTACAGAGCGACTCTGGAAAAGACACCGGCGGCAACGGAACTGCTTGCTCGGGCAACCATCGCCGAAATGGACCGCGCCCGTGTAAGCGATCGCGTCGGTCATCGCTCGATCAATCTCGAGATCCGGCGTTCGAGTGAAGGCGCGCTGGTTTCGCGACACACGATCGAATCGTGGGAGAACTATGAACAACGCCAGCGGATTCAGCGACTCTATGACGAGAGTGGCCGGCTTCTGGCAGCCGCCACGCAAAACGAGACCGGTGCGCGCACGGTTTACCATCATCAATCCAAGAGTCCACAACAGCGCGGCTCAACCCCAGAGGGCCTGCTGCTTGACCTGGACGACATCTGGCAACTGATTCCGTCGGTCCAGGACTTCAATACCATCATTGCCGAGCCTGCGGCTGCGGTCGTGCAGCAGAGAGCGACCAGCTATGTCGTGACGATTGAAAAAGAGCGCTCTATTGGTGCGAGCCGGTTAATCAAAGCCACGTTAACACTGTCGAAGTCTGACCTTCATGCAATCGAGCAGACGCTGGTGGTCCAACGTGGTCCGGAGTTGCGCGAATACAAGTTTGTCGAAACCCTTTCTGAACTGCTTCCTACACGGACAGTTGGTCCAAAGGTGTTTCAGATCGATCCGGAATTGGCAGGGGAAACTAGAACCAGCAATGGTGCGGCCGCAGCACGGGTAACAAAGAACATTGCTGATCCATCCCCGGTCACGTCGAACCCAACCGTAGCATCAACAGAGTTGGAGATCGACGTTGCATACTTGCTCAATCAGGCTAAGGCCGACAGGAATGAGCAAGTAGCCCTCACGCGCAGCGCGAGTGGGTCACTGCGCGTTGAGGGAGTACTTGAAAGTAACGAGCGGCGCGAAGAGTTTCGTCGTGTCCTCACACCGGTTGCGAACAATCCGGCGGTGGTCATCCAGCTTCGCACCATCTCGGAAGCAACGACGCAACCTGCGACGCAAGCAAAACAGTCCGTCCGCAAGATTGAAGATACTGCTGACACTATCGCCGTCGATCGGGAGCTGCGGGATTACTTCTCAAAACGTGGCTTAAGCGGCGAAGCATTGGACCAGTCGGTGCGCTCGTATTCGTCTCGCGTCGTCAACCACGGCTACCAGGCGCTTTTTCACGCAATCGAATTACGACGATTGGCGCTTCGATTCGCACACGTCGATATGCGCACCGTTGCGCCGGACGCGCGTACTAAGTGGCTCGAGATGGTGCGCGAGCGTGCGATGGCGTTCAATCGTGAGACCGTCGCCTTGCGCCGCGAACTGCAACCGATCTTTTTGTTCGATCTGTCGTCAATTGCGCCCGAGGATTTCACAATTGATAACGATGCGGAACTGACTCGTGCTGTCGAGCGTCTGCACCGGATGGCGTTGGCCAACAATGAAGCAATCAGTCAGGCATTCACAATTTCTGCGGAGACTTCCGCAGCGGCGTTCAAGTCTCAACAATTCAGTCGCAGTTTGGAAGGAGCTGTCACTTTGTCGAACCGTATTTCACAGGTGCGATAAGAGCTGGCAAACAGCTCCTCCCTCGTGCGGTCCAGGGCAAACGGAGGAGCTGACCGAGCAAAAACTCACGCGCTGTTTCAGCCCAGAAAGGCGTGTCCCATCACAGGAGGGGAAAAATGCTCAGCAGCCCAGAAGTCTGCCCGTGTGTCTTGCGTCCTCACAGCAAATCAGACATCGGAACCTCAACCTCACCACGGCTCTACTGTCTGCGTCTGCCAGACCTCACTGGTCCATTTCTTTTACGTCTTGTTATTGGAATCCTGTTCTTTCTACTGATCGTCTCCGCTGATTCGCCGATCACGAAAGCCCAAAGCCCAACCGCGACTCTTACGGGCACGGTGATAGATCAGAACGAGGCTGTTGTCCCTGGCGTAAACATCGCCGTTATTAACATCGCCCAGGGATTCCAAAGAACAACGA
>Ga0068861_100002215_pt1 | contig 12613 bp, 10 predicted proteins | sample KBSSwiS42_FD_66593 | JGI IMG/M metagenome (GOLD analysis project Ga0068861, IMG submission 66593) | Switchgrass rhizosphere microbial communities from Kellogg Biological Station, Michigan, USA - KBS Switchgrass S4-2 | ecosystem: Host-associated > Plants > Roots > Rhizosphere > Soil ...
CGAATCGCTTTGCCCGTGCCATCGCGCATGATGCGCCGATGAGTCTGGAGATGACGGACGGCGCCGTCGCTCTGCCTGACGATGCGATGACGCATGGCCAGGATGCTGTCGTGCGAGGGATCGTCGATTGCCTGGTTGCGGGACTTCGCCACGGCCTCGCGATCGTCCGGATGGGTGGCATCCAGCAGCGGTTCGAATCCTTCGTCGCCAGGACGCAAACCGCACAGCCGCGCGAGGCTGTCGTCGGCCTGCAATTCGCCTGTAACCAGATCGCGATCCCAAATGGCAATACCGGCAGTCTGCGTGGCCAGGTTGAGGCGATCGAGCAAGGCACGCTGCACTTCGGTCAGTCGCACGATGTTGGCTTGCGATTCGATCTGCTCGGTCGATTCGCGCGCTGCTCGCGGCTCCGCTGTGGCCGGTACTTTCGGCGCTTGGGCAAGAGCATCGGGGGGCTGGCGGTGAGAGCCCAGCAGTACTGCCATCCATGTCAGTGTCAACGTGAACAGGCCGGTCAGGAGAGTATCGGAGAGCTGCCAGGACAACGCACCGTCCATTCCGAGCGCAACGACGATGAGAACGCTCGAGAGCGCGGCAGTAGCGATAGCCAGGCGGGAATGACTATCCCGCTGCGCCAGCAGGACGAGACCGGGATAAGCGACGCTCGCTGCAAGCGTCGGGGGAGTGCTAACGTCAACGAAGAAAACGAGCGCACATCCCGTCAGCAACCCCACCAGATCCAGCAACAGAGCGTGTCTTGGTATCACTCGTCATCCTGATTGGAGTACGCAGCCGCTGCCCGCAAACAACCGCCGGCACCTCATCATAATCCGAGATCGCAGGCAACACGCTTGCACTGCGATACGCGTTTATCACCTGATTGAATACATAGCCTGCTGGATACATAGAATGCGCTGGCTGCCGGGGGAAGTGGCAGCCAGCGCGGATGATCCGGTTCAGGCGACCGAACTCAACTTGCTGTCGATCAGGCTGACCAGGTCGGCCTTGCGCGGCAGGCCCACTTTCTGAGCGACGACCTTTCCCTGGTTGAACAACAGCACGGTGGGAACGCCGCGCACGCCGAAGCGGAACGGTGTCTGGTTGTTCTGATCGATATCGAGGGTCGCGATGGTGAGCTTGTCGCCATACTCCGCCGCGATCTCATCGATCATCGGCTTCATGGCCTTGCAGGGTCCGCACCAGTCGGCCTCGAACTTGACCAGGACCGGGCCGGCAGCCTCGAGCACCTGCTGTGAAAACGTAGCATCCGAGACGGGAACGATTGCTGGATTCGACATGGGATCTCCGCAGCCCTGAGGGAAACGTTCTCGAGTGGGCGTTTAGGAATGGTCGCGCCGTTGCGGGCGCCGAGCAATTTCACCTGTAGATGAGGAGGATAGGAGTCGTCTATCGACAGGGGCCGGGCCGCATAACTACGCGGCGCCGGCCTTTTCAGCGATGAGCAGTGTGATGAGCAGTTATGAGGTCAGAAGCAAATCGTCTCAACTCCGTGCTCGCGGCGACTGTCGTGCTCGCGGCGACTGTGATGCGATCAGCTCGTACGCTTGCGCTCGCCGATGCGACCGCTGACTTTTTCACGCAACGACCCATCGGTCGCCATCGCCTGCACGATCTGGTTGAACTCCTCGACCTGCAGGCCCGAGCGCTCCACGGCCTTGATCATCTGGTCCTCGGCGGTTTGCTTCACTTCATTCGCCTTGGTGGTGTCGGTCGTCGCACTGAGTTGCTCGTTCGCACGCACCTGGATTTCCTGTACAGCGATGTAGGCATCCGCGAACTGGTCGATCTTCTTATCCTCTACTACCGGCGCTGCACTGTCGGGAAGCTGCGCGGCGGGCGGCGAAACTGTCGTGTCTTCCGAAGGCGCTGGCGTCTGAGCGATGGCGGGCATTGACAGCAGTGTCAAAGCCCCGCATGCCACGGCAACGCGTAATTCTACAATGTAATTTCTCATGGCCAACTCTCCCGCATCGATGAGTGTCACATCGCAATACGTCGCACACGCGAGAGTTCCCAAGAAAAACAGCTAGTTTTGTAGCCGATCGACGACATCCGCCAAGCTCATCCGGCTCACATATCCGACTCGCCGTTGACTAGGCAACAGTCACGGGCCCAGGACAATTTCGCCGCCACGGTGAGCTGTTTCAAGGCATGCTCCGCCTTCAATGCCTCCGACCGGCTGGCGAAAGCCCGCATGCCTAGAATCCGCACGGGTCGATTGGAGCGGGTGAACTTCGCCCCCTTGCCGGACTGATGCAAACGAAAGCGCGCCTGCACGTCAGTCGCGATGCCGGCGTAGGTCCGGCCATCGGCGCAGGCGAGCAGGTACACCCACCACGGCCCTTTCTTCAATAAGTCCTTCACCGCCTCGCAACTCCACCAACAACAGCACAACATTAAAAGTTTATAATGTTCGCTTTACCCGGCACACAAGATACAGGACATGCAGTCAGGTTACCCCTCGGAACAGCCTCCGCCCGAACAGCAGATCCGGCTCGGCGCACTCCCCTTTCTGATTTTCAGTTCCCGCTGGCTGCAGTTGCCGCTGTACCTGGGACTGATCGTCGCCCAGGGCGTCTATGTCGTGCTGTTCCTGAAGGAGCTGTGGCACCTGATCACCGGCGCCACCAGCCTGGGCGAGCAGGAAATGATGCTCATCGTCCTCGGGCTGATCGACGTCGTCATGATCTCGAACCTGCTCATGATGGTCATCGTGGGCGGCTACGAAACGTTCGTCTCGCGCCTGCGGCTGGAAGGCCATCCGGACCAGCCGGAATGGCTCAGTCACGTGAACGCCTCGGTCCTCAAAGTGAAGCTCGCGATGGCCATCATCGGCATCAGTTCGATTCACCTGCTGAAGACATTCATCGCCGCCGGCACGCTGGGCGGCTTGCCCAAGTGTTCCACCGAAGTGGTCCAGGCCGTCGCGCAGGCATCGGATCACGCCACGAAAGTCGCCTGCTCGGCGCTCACTGCCGAAGGCGTCATGTGGCAGACCATCATTCACATGGTCTTCATTCTGTCGGCGATTGGCATCGCCTGGACGGATCGCATCATGGTCTCCCCGGAACGAGGGCCCAAAGGAGTCGAAGCTCACCGCTGATTTGCGGTTCGGCGCTCCTGAATCTGAAAAGACACAAGCCCCGTAGAGGTCGGAAGGCGCGCTACAGCGCCTCGATTCAACGGGTTCCAGTGTTACGGATTGGCTTTTCAGCAAAGAAGGGGCATGTCATGAGCCGGAAATTTTTCCAGGGTGCGCTATTGTGCGCAGCCGTTATTGCACCGGCGCTCGCGCCGGCATCGAGTCACCGTGAAGCTCCGTTCATAGCCGGCGCGCCTCGCGTCGACGGTACGGACTTCTATATGTTCCGCAGCTACGAGAACGGCAGGGCCGCCTATGTCACGCTGATCGCGAACTACGTTCCGCTGCAGGATGCGTACGGCGGACCCAATTATTTCGCGCTCGATTCGAAGGCGCTGTACGAGATCAACATCGACAACAACGGCGATGGACGCGAAGACCTCACCTTCCAGTTCCGTTTCAGCGATACCTACAAGAACCTGACCGTGCCGGCGGGCACCGGCAATGTCGCAGTTCCGCTCACGAATATCGGCCCGATCAACACGCAGGCCGCGAACCTGAATTTCCAGCAGTCTTATCAGATCTCGTTGGTGAAAGGCGGCCGCCGCTCGACCAACGCCCAGACGGTAGGCAACTCGACTTCCGGCGGCGACGTATTCCTGAAACCTGCCGACAACATCGGCAGCAAATCGATCGCCGACTACGCGACCTATGCCGGCAACTTCGTCTACCAAGCCACCATCCCGGGCTGCACCTTGCCGGGCCGCGTCTTCGTCGGCCAACGCAAGGAAGGCTTCGTGGTCAACCTCGGAGAAATCTTCGACCTGGTCAACACCAATCCCGCCGGTCCCCGTGACGGCGAGCCGAACACGCTCGCAGGTAAGAACGTCACCAGCCTCGCGCTCGAAGTACCGATTGCGTGCCTGACTGCGGGATCCGATCCGATCATCGGGGCATGGACTACTGCCAGCGTTCGCCAGGCTCGCATCATCAATCCTTCGCCGAGCACTCCTGCACGACAGACGATCGAGGGCGGCGCCTGGACCCAGGTATCGCGCCTCGGCATGCCGCTGGTAAACGAAGTGGTGATCGGCTTGCCCGACAAGGACAAGTTCAACAGCAGCGAACCGCGCAACGATGCTCAATTCCTGTCTTACGTGACGACGCCAACTCTGCCGGTGCTGCTGAATGCATTGTTCGGCAACGCAGCCAAAGTACCGGCCACGCCGCGTAACGATCTCGTCGCCGCATTCCTCACTGGCGTGCCCGGCCTCAACAAGCCGGCAACGGTGTCGCCCGCGGAAATGCTCCGACTGAATACATCGATCGCTCCCACCGCTCCGGCTGCGCAGAAAGATATGGGCGTGCTCGCCGGCGATACGGCTGGCTTTCCCAACGGCCGGCGGCCCTTCGATGATGTCGTCGACATAGAACTGCGAGCGGCCGCCGGTGCACTCTGCAGTGCTGCGCTCACTTGCGGTACGCAGACGGCCGATCCGAACGCAGGCGCTCCCTACACCGACGGCGCACGAGCCGCCGGTGCAACCGCGGACACTGTCACTGTGTCGGGCAAGGTCAACGCCACGGACACGTATTCGGATTCGTTCCCCTACCTGGTGACGCCGCTGCCCGGTTCACCGAACTCGCAAGCCTCGCTGTAAGGAGCGGACCATGAAGCGCATCGCCTTCTGCGTGGCCCTCGCGGCCACGGCTTTCACGGGTTGTGGCGGGTCCGACTACGGCAATCGGTCGCCGAACGGCGTGCCTCCCGCCTCGCCGCTGGATTTCTCGACGTTCGTCATCACCCAGTACTCGCCGACATCGACCAACGAAACGGCGTTGCCGGTGGAGGTGGAGATGACGAACTTCACGTTCGGCGACCAGGACAATCCGGCAGTGTTCAATTCGCTCCTGCCCGTTGCGCCGTAATCCTCGCAACGGACACCTGCCCGCGGAGTTGGAAATCCGCGGGCTTTTTTGACTTTTCAATCCTGGATCGCCGTTCGGGGAGCTGCTCGCAGTCACTGGGCCAGCGCCGGATAGAGCACCAGCAGTTTTCTCAACACGCCGTTGGTCCAGCCGAAGCCATCCTGCAAAGGATATTCGCCGCCCCCTCCGCCTCCAGCGCTGCCGGCAACGACATCGTATTTCTCGACGAGCTTGCCAGTAGCCTTGAACACCGCAAGATTCTTAGCCACCCAGCGTTGAGCGACGGTCGCGGCGAGCGTGTCCTGCTGGTAGTTGCGCAGCCCGGCGATTGCAATCCATTGCAACGGCGCCCAGCCGTTGGGCGCATCCCATTGCTGGCCGGTGCTGAATTTCGTCGTCAGGATCCCGTTGCTACCGAGCAGGTTCTGCCGAACCGTGATCGCGATGGCCTCGGCCTGCGCCGGCTCAGCCAACTTGAAGAACAGCGGATACATCGTAGCTGCGGTGATCGGATAGATCGGATGCTGGTGTTTCCAATCGTAGTCGACGAATGCGCCGCCCGAGGCGTTCCAGAATAGTTTCTGCACTGCTGCCTTGCGACGTTCAGCCGCCTCGCGCATCTGCTTCGCCCGCGGCTCGTCCGCAACCGCTGCATAAGCACTCGCTAAAGTGACTTCGAGTTGATACAGCAGGCTGTTCAAATCCACGGGCACGACATCGCCGGTACGAATCGTGATCAAGGATTTGCCGTCGGCGAACCAGCGCGAACTGAAATCCCAGCCGCTTTCCGCCGCGGCCCGCAGGTTGCGATAAGTCGTTTCCGGCTCGCCTCCAGCGGCTTTCGCGGTGGCGATGTCTTCCTTCCATGCTTCTTCGCGCGGAGCAGGACGATCGTCCCAGTATCGATTCAGTACTGTTCCATCGACGAGCCGCACCACACGGCGCGACGCAGTGCCCGATTTCACCGCCTGCGCTCCCGACATCCAGAAGTCGTATTCCTTTTGCAGCTGCGGAAGAAACGTCTTGTAGACTTCCCGGCCGTCTTTCTGCGCGAGCAATTCGATCATGGCCGCGAAGAACGGCGGCTGCGACCGGCTGAGAAAATAAGTGCGATTGCCGTTGGGAATGTGTCCGTAGCGATCGATCAGCCACGCGAAATTACGGACCATGCCTACGGTGAGGTCATGACGTCCGCTCTCTTCCAATCCCAGCATGGTGAAAAAAGAATCCCAATAGTAGATTTCGTTGAAACGCCCGCCCGGGACCACGTAGCGATGCGGCAGGGCGATGCGGGACGAATACGGTTGCTCCACGTCCGGACCGCGCTCCAGCACTTTCCATAGAGTGTCGATGTGATCGCGAACATCCTGGCCCGGCGGCGTGTGATAGTCGCTCGCGACAGGCTTGGGAATCTCGAAATTCGCGGCGACGAACTGGCGCAGGTCGAATCCCGGCCGCAGCCGGGCGCGACGATAGTCGGCGAGAATCTGCACCGGCGAACGTTTACCTTGCGCATCCGCAAATGTCTTGCTGTCGGGAAAGACACTCTCGAGCTGGACCTGCTCGAACAGTTCGCCATAGATCTCCGCCGGGGTCTGCTCGACTGCCCATGTCAGGTTCCGGGCAATGTTCCAGGAGAGTACGCATGCCACGACCAGGCATGCGTATCTCGTTTGCGAGCGGTGGGATGTCGGCATCAGAAGCGGTAAGTCACGGAGCCCTGGAACGAGCGGCCGAACAGCGGCCGCGCCATATACAACGCGCCGATGCCGCTGGCTCCGAGATCGGTGCGTGGATTGCCTTCGGTCAAGCCGACTTCATCGGTGAGATTGTCGCCGGACACCTGGAAGCTGAGATTGTGGTTCACGTCGAAGATCGCGCCGGCATCCACCTTCGAATACTTCGGCAGTTCGATGGTGTTCTCGTCGTTGGCGAAGCGGTCGCCGAAATAGCTGTAGGTCAAGTACAGCTGCCCCCGCTTGTCCATGAAATGCCAGGTCGGCGTGACACGTGCGATGGTCTTTGGAATGCGCCGGATGCGATTGCCGGTGTTGTCGAGTACCGCACCCGAGAAGTTCTGGTACTTCGGATCCTGGAAAGTCGCGCTGAAGCGCACATCGAGGCTATCCAGCGGCTGCACTTCGCCTTCGATCTCGATTCCCCGTGTGCGAGTCGCAGCCCGCCGCACGACCGTCGTTCCGTTGGCGAGAATATCCGAGAACGGCACATTGTCGAACTTGGTCTGGAACAGCGTGGCGAACAGGACGACCACGTCCAGCGACGTCTTGTAACCGAGTTCGATATTGGTCACCTGGTCCTTGGTCCGCACGCCATTGCGCACATCGTCGAAATGCGGCAGTTTCGCTGCATCGGTGTAGTGACCGAAAATCGCGTGGCGATCGGTGAACTCGTAGTTGAAGCCCACCGAATAGCCGGTGTTGTCGAAGTCTTCGTTCACGCGAGTGCGGGGGCCGCTCACGAGGGACGTCGCATTGTCGTAAAGCGTCGCCGGGTTGCCGTCGAGATTGACGTTGCTGGCGTTGCTGATGGTCCCGTCGATGCTGTCCGAATCGTAGCGCACTCCGAAGTCCACACGCAGCGCATCGGTGAGTTGCCATTCGTCGGATGCATAAACCGCATACGAGGTCGCGTCGTAGTCGGTGAGTAGATTGAACGTCGAGTATTGCGTGAACCCGTTCGGATCGGTCACGCCGGCGAGCGACAGCCGATGCGGCCGGCTGCTCACATCCATGAGCAGGTTGTTTCCCAGGCTCCAGCGATCCTTCATGCCGTAGTCCGCGTAGTACAGGCCGAGCGTGAGACTGTGCTTGTCGAGACTGAAATTGAGCCGCAGGTCGTCCTGGATCGCGTCGTACTCCTTGTTGACTACCCAATGGCCGTGATTTTGCACGAACTGCCCGGCTGTATAGGGCTGGCCGGTCGACAGCACCGTGTAGATCGGCGCAACGCCGCGGGCAGCGGCGAATGCAATTCCTGTCGTCGGCGCGTCCCCAGGGAAAATACCGTCGAAGCGCACTTCACCATCGGTGTAGCGGAACAGGTTGTTCAAGGTCACGACGTCATTCAGCTTGATTTTCCAGCGAGCACCGAGCGTGAAGAGATCGGGATGAATGCCGTCGCGCAGATCCGAGCCGGCCAGGCCAACATTCGCTGCCGATGGCGGCAGGCCGGCGCGTGCGAGATCTTCGCTATGCAATGAATAGGTCCCTGGGTCCTGGCCGTTGACCGCCTTGGGGTCCGACGGATTCCCCTGCAAGGGAATCGGCACGACGAACAGCGACTGGTCGTTGATGTACTTGGCGAAGACTTCCAGGTCGCCGCCATCGAATTGGTATGACACCTTGGCTCGCAACTGTCCGCCGTCATCGGCGGTATATCCCGGATCGCGGATGCCGTCGGATTTCCTATAGTAGCCGCCCAGCGCTATGCCCCATTTGTCGTTGATCGGCGCACTCCATGCAACATCGGCGCGATACATGCCGTAATCGGAAATGCCGAGTTTGACCGAGCCTTCTTCCGCCGGCCCGGCGGAGCGAGTGACGAAGTTGATGGCGCCGCCGACCGCACCTGAAGTGAAAATAGGCGCAGTACCGCCGCGAAGTGCTTCAACGCGTTCGACTGTATCGTCGACGCGCACGAATTGATCGGGATTGAAGAACGACAGCTCGAACACGGGATAGATGGGAATGCCATCTTCCATCAGGCCCACGTAGCGGTAGCCGCCGTCCTGGATGATACCGCGCGCAAACACGTTGCCTTGCGTAGTACCGGCGGTCGATTCCACCCAGAATCCGGGCACCGCTGAAATCAGGTCCGCCGAACTGGCCGGGGCCTGTTGAGCGATGTCGGCGGCGCTGAACGTCGAGATCGCGACGCTCGAATCGAACTTGGTTCGTTCGGCTACCGCGGTACCGGTGACGACCACCGTCTCCACGCCAAAGAGGCTGTCCTCGGCAGCCGGCGGCGGAGTCTGAGCCAGAACGGGCGCGACATTCATCGCCGCCATCGCTATGCCGAGGCTGACTTGATAGGTACGCATGGAATCCTTCCCCCTTGCTCGTCGATTTTGGATTGAATAGTTGCTTGCATGGTCGAGCGATTCGACAGGACCTCCGGAACTATGAGCTGGCTGGATGCAATGTCTGTAGTCAGGACTACTTAGAAACAATTGCACGGGCACCGCGCCGATTGTCTGCTCTTCGTAGCCCTGCGCAATATGATCGCGGTCGATTTCAACGCGGAAATTCATCCGCTCACCGCGCGACGATGATCTCCGGCGCCGGCGTGTCGGCATAGAGCTTGTCGACGTCAGTGGAGCGATTCTCCAGCACGCGGCGCTGGTTGATCGAACGCTTGTCAGTGATCTCGCCTAGCGCCGGCGACGGTGGAACGTGGAGTACGAGCAGGCGGGCGACGATCCCACCGCTACCCTGCCGCGCTTCGTTGAAAGCCTGAAGCTGCTTGGTGAGGGCTGCGTGCACGGCATCGCTGCCGGGAATATTCAGCCACACCATCGCACCCAGCCAGCGACGTTCGGGTGCACAAATGACCGCATCCATCACATATGGCTGCAACGCGGCTACCAGATCGCGGCGCACGATGCTGCCCTGGACCCAGGTTCCCGATTGCAGTTTGAAATCCTCGGCAAGACGGCCCGCGAATTCCAGGCCTTCGATGGGCCGGTCGGGATCGACCCAGCGCGTCGCATCGCCGGTGCGGAAGAATCCTTCTGCGTCGAAAGCGGCCTGATTCAATGCGTCGTCATGCAGATAGGCAGGGAATACGTGCGGACCCTTGATGCGCAGTTCGAGCCGATCGCCGGCCGGCACCAGTTTGAGAATCGCACCGGGCTGCGGCAGTCCGATCAGGCCAGTCCGCTGGGTATTCCAATACACCCCAACACCGGTGGCAGCGGTCTCCGTCATGCCCCAGCCAGTGCCGAACGGCAGCATTTCGCCCAGTTCCTGTATCGCCAGGCGCTGCATGCGATCCCACACGGGCTGCGGCAACAACGCACCTCCGTAAGACATCCAGCGCAGATTCTTGAAGAAACTCGCTCGCAGATCGGCATCGCGCTCCAGTGCTTCGGCAAGCATCGCGTAAGCGGCGGGCACGCAGCTGAAACCCAACGGCGAAATCTCCCGCAGGTTTCTCAACGTCGCATCGAACATGCCGGGCAGCGGTCGGCCATCGTCGATGTACAACGTGGCTGCCATGGCCAGCACGTTGTTGAGCTGCGAATTGCCGCCGAAGGTGTGATGCCACGGCAGCCAGTCGAGATAGCTGCTGTAGCGATCTTCCTGGAACGGCTCGGTGACCAACCTGACCATCTGCACTGCGGCGGCGAGATTGCCGTGTGTGTTGATCACTCCCTTGGGACGTCCCGTGGAGCCCGACGTGAGTAGAATTTTCGCGACTGTCGAATCCGTAATCGCAGCGCGTCGCCTGTCGATCGCGGTCGCTTCGATTTCTCCCAGCAATTGCGGGACATCTGCCTCGGTGATGAGAATTCGTCCGGGCGCGGCTGCGTAGCCGAGCGCAGCCGCGTACTTCGCTTGGTCCTGCGCGAAAACCAACGCAGGTTTAATCAGATCGAGTGCGTAACGGAGACGTCCAAAGTCCTTGCCCATGGAATACGTCGGCGATACCGGAACCACTGTCACGCCGGCGCGCAGTGCTCCGAACGTCAGCACTGCATGGTCGAGGCTGTTCTCGGACAGGATCATGATCGGCGCGGATTCCGGCCCCAATCCTTTGCCGATGAACCACGTCGCAACTGCGGCGGTATCCCGCCAGGCCCGTTCGTAAGTGAGCCGCTGCCATTCCCCATCGGCGCCACGCTGCGCGAGGAACGTCGTTGCCGGCCGAATTTTTGCGGCGCTCTGCAGGTGCTCGATCAGTGACGGCGGGCCAGGTTGGAACTCGATCGTGCTTTGCAGGTATATCGTGCCATCGGACGCTCGGCGTACATCGACCCCGGGAGCAGGGCGGTCGAGTTGGCGCATGGGATAGTCATGCAGCGATGTTGTGGATATGGTGGGGGACATTGACGTTCTCTAGTGGCACCAGTCGACCCCATGCCGAACGTACCATCGTGCCGGCCTGCACGCTAATACCCGGCAGACCTGCGTAGTCAAAAGAAGTTCATTCGAGCTCCCGCAACGGATGCAGTGTCAACAGCGGAACAATGGCGGCGCGCGGGCATTCCGATCCGATGTCGACTTGATATCGACGCTGGAGCCACGTGATCTCACGTATTGATCCGTCGCTGCGGGTCGCGTAGACAGACTTGCGTACACAGACTTTTATTGTCGAACGTTGCTGTCGATGGGAGGTGGGAGCCGATGATCGATCCACGCACGGAAATCGCCGACGTCGCTCGGTTGTATGAAGAAGCCGAGGCCGACCACGCGCTGATCGAAATCGAACTCGACACTCAGCTGCTGCGGGCGATCACGACGGAGGAAGCCGCCGCCATTCTCGAAGCCGCCGACCTGGAGCCGCACGCGAGCGATGTTCAATCGAGCGGCTACAATCCGGCAGTCTCGGACTCTCTGGAGAAGTTGCTGCGCTTGTCGTGGCCGGTGTGGAAAGCATCGCGGGAGACGAACTAGCCCAAACGAATCCGCAATTCGTTCCCCTCTTTTCGCAGCGCCGAGTCGATGACTGACCTCGCGATTCGCGCTGCACCTGTGCGGTAATAATTAGTCTCTCGCTCGAACGCCAACGGTTTCCCGTTCAGTTCGAGCGAGGTGACGCCGCAACCCCGCACTCCGACTGTGTAAATAATCGTCACCGGCTGTCCGAACAGCGAGGTGGCTACCTGCATACCGTCGAGTGCCATCGGCATCACGGGATCCAGACTGACCGTTCTCGCTTCCAGGTTGAGGCCGAGGAAGCGTCGAACGATCAGGCTGAATGCGATGCCCGCGCCGCTGGAATAAACACGCCAACCGCCGTCCAACGCGATGGTGCCGGCTGCGACGCGATCGTAATGTTCGCTTGCGTCGATGCGGTCGGTGAACGCGGCGTCCGAGCTGGAGTAGTAGCAATTGGACTGGCGCAGGGTCGCCTGCGGCACGATGTCACGCAGTCCGATGGGATTGGCCTGGCATAGCGCTTTGAAAAAGCGATCGGCTTCACCGAGATGCGCCAGCGCCTGGGCGAAGCGCAGATGCGCATGCATGTACATCAGCCCGATCTCGCGGCCGAAGAAAGTCGCGCTCTCCGCCCGCTGGAAAAACTGCATCGGCCCGCCGTGATAGCGCATGGGCCGGTCGAACAGCCGGACGCCATCGGGACCGGTCAAATGGCGATCGATGAGTTGCAGGTGGTGTCGAACCTGCTCGGGCGTCAGCATATCTTCCAGAATCGCGTGAATCATCGCGAGCGAACTATAGTGAACGCCGCTGGTGGCATCGCGAGGATGCAACAGGTAGCGCACCGTGCCGTCGGACTCGAAGAACGCGTAGCCGGCCAGCACTCCATCGACCAGCAGCAGTTTCTGGAAGTCCTCCTCTACCGCCGCGGCGTTGCGCTCGAGCGGAATGGCGTCCTGTT
>Ga0068861_100002218_pt1 | contig 12608 bp, 10 predicted proteins | sample KBSSwiS42_FD_66593 | JGI IMG/M metagenome (GOLD analysis project Ga0068861, IMG submission 66593) | Switchgrass rhizosphere microbial communities from Kellogg Biological Station, Michigan, USA - KBS Switchgrass S4-2 | ecosystem: Host-associated > Plants > Roots > Rhizosphere > Soil ...
GCGCCCTTCGACGTGGTGCAGTCGCTGTTCTCAGGCACCCCGGGTCTCGTGGCCTGCCTCGCCGCCGCACGCCTGCGGATTCCATTCGCCATCCACGTCGCGGGCGGCGAGCTGCAAGCCCTGCGGCAGATCGGCTACGGCGGACGGCGCCGGTGGCTGGGGCGCTGGCGCGAAACGTTCGTGTTGAAACGCGCCGCCGCGGTGAGTGCGGCCAGCGAGCCCATGATCCGCTCGCTGCGCGCGCTGGGCATCGGCGCGCAGCGTATTCCGCTCGGCGTCGATCTCGCGCGCTGGCCGCCGCGCGAACCGCTGCCTCGCCCGCCCGGCGGCCCGGTTCGGCTGGTGCACACGGCGAGCATCAATCTCGTCAAGGATCAAACGACGCTGCTGCGCGCGCTCGCGCTGCTGGCGCGCGCCGGACACGGGTTTCATCTCGACATCGCCGGTGAGGACACGCTCGCCGGCCGCATCCAGGCGCTGTGCACCGATCTCGCGCTCGGCGAGCGGGTGCGTTTTCACGGCTTCCAGAAGCAGGCGCAGCTGCACGCGCTGGTGGCGCGCGCGCACGTTTGCGTGATGTCGTCGCTGCACGAGGCAGGACCCCTGGCGGTGCTCGAAGCCGCGGTACTCGGCGTGCCCACCGTCGGGACCCGCGTGGGACACATCGATGAATGGGCCCCCGATGCGGCGCTCGCGGTGCCCGTGAACGACCCGCCGGCATTGGCCGCTGCGCTGGCCTCGTTGATGTCGGACGAGCCGCGACGCTTGCGGCTGGCGCAGGCCGCGCAGGCGCGTGCGCTGGCCGAGGACGCAGATTTCACCGCGCGCGCCTTCGAAAACCTGTACGCGACGATCGCCGATGAATGACGCCGGCCTGGCCACGCGAGCTCCCTACCGTCCTGACATCGATGGGCTGCGGGCGCTGAGCGTCGTCGCCGTGGTGCTGTTTCATGCCGAGGTGCCCGGGGTCGCGGGCGGTTTCGTCGGCGTGGACGTGTTCTTCGTGATCTCAGGCTACCTGATCACGCAATGGCTGGTGACGCGCGAGCAGGCTGGGCTGCTCGCGCTGCTGGGTGAATTCTACGTGCGGCGTGCGCGGCGCATCCTGCCCGCGCTGCTGCTGATGCTGGTCGCGGCCACGGTCACTGCGTGGTGGCTGTTCCTTCCCGCGGACCTGGTCCGTTTCGGCAAGTACCTGCTGGGCGCGGTGCTCATGTCGGGGAATCTCGCGGCCTGGACCGAGGGCGACTACTTCAACAGCGCCATCGGCTTCGCCCCGCTGTTGCACCTCTGGTCGATCGCCGTCGAGGAGCAGTTCTACCTGCTGTTTCCGCTGCTCATGCTGCTGATGCGGCGGCCCGTGTCGCGGCGCGGCCAGGTGGCGGTGCTGACGGTGCTCGCGGTGGGTTCGTTCGCGTTGTGCGTGTTCGGTTCGTACCGGCACCCGGTGGCGAATTTTTACCTGGGACCGACGCGTGCCTGGGAGCTGCTGCTCGGCGCGCTGGCCGCGTACGGCAGCTTCGATTCCGCCGCGCGCCGCGCCGCCGCGCCACTCGCGGCCACCGGCTTCGCCGCGATTCTCGCCGCCCTGATCCTGTTCCGCCGCGAGCTGCACTACCCCGGACTGGCGACGCTCGTGCCTGCGCTCGGAACAGTGGCGCTGATCGTGGCCGGACGGGTGCGCGTGACCAGGACGGCACGCCTGCTGGCGCTGCGGCCCTGCGTGCTCGTCGGGCGCGCGTCCTACTCTATCTACCTGTGGCACCTGCCGCCGCTGGTGTTCGCGACTTACTGGCTGGTGGACGCCCCACGGGGCACGTGGCGTGCCGTCGTGCTCGTGGTCACGCTGTGCGTGGCCTTCGCCGCCTGGTTCGCATTCGAGGAACCGCTGCGCCGCCGCCGCTGGCTGCCGCGCGACGCCCACTTCGTGGCGGCCATGTGCGTGGCCTTCCTGGCGCTCGGCGTGCTCGGCTTCCACTGGTGGCGCAGCGAGGGATTTCCGCAGCGTTTCTCGGCAGCCGAACAGCAGTTGCTCGCGGGCGCCGTCCTGCATCGCGACGCCGCGCGCTGCACCTTGCTGTCGAATGCCGAGATCGCGCGCGGGCGCATCTGTACCTACGGGCCGGCTGGTCCGGATGCCGCGAATGTGCCGCGCGCGCTGCTGTGGGGTGACAGTCATGCGCTGACGCTGCTGCCCGCCTATGAAGCGCTGGCGGACCGCCTGCACGTCAAGGTGTACTTCTCGGCCACCTCCGCGTGCCGTCCGCTGCCGGGTTATTCCGATGTTTCGCGGGCGCCGGGCCTGCAACGCGCCTGCATGGATCACAACCAGGCCATGAAACAGGCGGCAGAAACGCTTCGCCCCGATGTGGTGATCCTGGGCGCGTTCTGGGCCTATCCCGCGCCGGGCGTGTCGCCCGCGGACGGTGGGCCCGAGGTGACGCTCGCCGACGCGCTGCGCGCGAACATCCGCGAGCTCGACGGCCTGACATCGCGGGTATGCCTGGTGCGCGACGTGCCGGTGCTGCGCCACCCGGTGCCGTACGCGTTGATCATGACGCACCGGCGCGGCGGCAGCGTCGACTCGCTGGCACTGCCGGATCCGGAGTGGAGCACGCGGCAGGAGCAGGCGGAGGCCGCGCTGTCGTCGCTCGCGAACGAGCCGAAAGTCTTGCTGGTCGATCCCAAGACGGTGTTGTGCCCGGCGGGCCGATGCCGGATCGAAGCCCAGGGCGAAGTGTTGTACCGCGATTCCAATCACCTGTCGGTGAAGGGCTCGCTCTACGTGGCCGCGCCGCTCGCCGAGTGCCTCGCGAACTTGCGTTGACGATACGCGACCAGGCGGCCACGCAGCGCGCTCAGCCGCCGCAGGCACGCCGGGCACAGGCTGCGCGACGCATCCACCAGGCTGCGGCGTACGCGCGCCTGGAAGAGGCGTGAGGCGACGCGCCGCTGCAGGTGCGGTTCGAGCGGGTGCCGGACGAACAGCGCGTTGAACTGCGGGTTGGTATGCGGATGGTCGGTGGCGATCTCGCGGAAATTCCACGACTCGAGCAGGGCGCGCGCTTCGGGATAGAGGCGCTGGCCGGCCGCGACGCAGGGCTGCGATTCGACCTCGACGTGCAGCATGGCGACCTGCGGCGCGATGGCGCGCAGTCCTTCGAGCACTTCGCAGGCGTGGCCCTCCACGTCTATCCACAGCGCCAGCCGCGCGCCGTTGCCCAGCGGGGCGAGCAGCGTGTCGAGACGCGTCGTCTCGACGTCGACGGCGGTGGTCGGATAGGCCCGCGGATCGCGACGGTGCAGCGAGCTCATGCCGCGCCGCGCGTTCTCGTGATACTCGGCGTCCACCAGGAAAAACGGTGCGCGCGCATTCACATCGCTGGCCGCCACGCCGAGGACTTCGATGTTGGCCGCCGCGAGTCGCGCATCCTGGCGCATGGCGCGCAGGTTGGTCGGATTCGGTTCCAGTGCGAGGATGCGCGCCCGCGGCAGGCGCACGCGGAAGGCGAGGGCGTCCTCACCATTCATCGACCCCACGTCGCAGACGGTGTCGATGCCGAAATCGCGCAGCAGCGCGACGAACACCTGGCGCGTGCTGACCGGTTTCATGCCGGCTCCTCGCGCCAGGGCAGATCCCCCTGGCGCCGCCGCCAGGCGCGGTGGATGCCGCTGGTATGGAACAGCCGCGCGGGCCCGTCCGGGCCGGACTGCGGCCGCCGCTCCTCGTGGGTGACGCGGCAGACGAACACCGTGTGGGAGCCCTGCGCGTGCACGTCGAGCACGTCGAGGTCACGGACGCGGGGTGAGTCCGCCGGCACCTTGAGGCCGTGCCGTGCGGAGCAAACGGTGTCGACGGCGAGCGCCGACCAGTCGATGCGTGCCAGCTTGTGATGTTTGCCGAGCGAATACGCCAGCGCGCGATTGCGCAGCGGCACGTCCGCCAACGCGGCGCGCCGCGAGTTGCGCAGGGTGTCGATGGACGGACTGGTCGTGCGCAGCGCCAGCGAGAACAGGCCGTCGCCGAGCTCGCCGACCAGGTCCATGGGAAACAGGTTTTCGTGCGCGCCGTCCGCGACCGAGACCAGGAAAACGGGCCGCGGGCAGATGTAGAAGATCAGCAGGTGCTGCAGTTCGCGCGCGCTCATCGAAAAACCCTGCGTGGGGCCGCGGCGCGCCTGCAGAAAGCGCTGCCAGGCGCGCATCGGGGAAGACAGGCAGGCGTGGTCCGATCCTTCGACGCGGCAGTAATCGAGCGGGGCAGGCTCCGAGCCGAGCCGGCCGGCGGCGCCCAGCCGCAACGTGCCCAGCGCCTGTGCGCGCGCGCGGTCGCGAAACACCAGCGTGGCACCCGCACTCGCGCGCGGCGCCTCGCCCGCCGCGGTGCCGATGCCGATCACCAGCGGCACCAGCGACAGCACCACCTGCCGGCCCGTGACGTCGCGGGTCGCGCCCTGCGTCTCGAGACTCACCTCGATCAATGACTGCGGAGCTTCGAGGCCGATGGGCGCCCACAGGGTCAGCGGCCGCATGGGTGCGGCGAGTGCCGCGAGGTTCATGCGGATTCAGTCCGGCGCGCGAACAGCACGAACAGGTAACGCGACGCGGCGATCGCCGGCCAGTCCCGCGGCGCCGAAGGATTCACGCGCCGCCACGAGGCGAGGCCGCGCGGCGAGGGCACGCTGACTTCCCGCAGCACGAAGGCCTCGCCGGCGATGCGCGCCAGCCTGCGGGTTTGCCAGCGGGTGATCGGCGCCTGGGCGCCGCTGACCGAGTACTGGCCGCGCGTCACCAGCCGCGGCAGGCCGCGCCACCACCAGCCATATCGCAGATCCCCGGAGTGCAGCGGGTTCAGGATGCCCGCGAGCACCTGGCCGCGGGGTGCGAGCAATTGCTCGAATCGGGCGAACAGCTGGGGCAGGTTTTCGACCAGGTTGAGCGGCGCGAAATCGGCGGTGACCAGGTCCACGGGCGGCAATACATCGGCGGGCAGATCGAGCAGATCCCGCTGACCTTCACCGACGAGCCGCACGCTGCCGGAGGCGATTTCGCCGGCGCAGAACTCGCGAAAGTGCGCGCACATCTGCGCATCCACGTCGAAGCCGTAGACGCGGTGGCCGCGCGACGCGTAGGCGCGTGCATCGAGCCCCGGACCGCAGCCGAAGTCGAACACCGTGCTGCGCGGTGGCAACAGGCTGCACGCCCGCTCGAGGAACGCGGTGCGGCAGTCGCGATCGGATTTGCGCGCATCGAGCGCCCGGATGTATTCGCGGCCCGTGACCAGCGTGTTCAGGCTTCGGGTCACGGCTCTGGGCCCGACCCCAGCGCCGCGCGCAGGCACACCACGGTCTGCACGCGCGGCGGCCGCGAGAACAGCCAGCGCAGCACGCGCTGTGCATGAGGGATCTGGTACCAGGGGACTGAGAATATTCCCTGCATGCTGCGTGCGCCCTCCTCGAGTTCCTGCAGGGCGAGGCTCGAAGGAAACACGCGGCTGTACGCATAACGCAGCGCTTCGCCGGGGGAGCGCGACCATTCGACGCCGGGCAGGGCCTCGACCCGCAGGTTCGACCAGCTCACGTCGTAGAGCACCTGCCGCCCGGTGCGCCAGCGGAGCCAGCCAGGGCAGGCGGCGCGCGCCGCGGTCAGCACCGCGGCCGGGATCGCGCCGGGTAGATAGCGCTCCGCGAGCGCCAGCGGCGGATACATCCACCAGCCCGTGGCCGCGCGCCCGTCCGTCAATTCCTGCCACTCCGCGCCGGTCATGCGTCGCGCCAGCACGGCGATGTCGTAGAGCTGCACCATGCGCAAGGCGCGCGCGCGCATGTTCCCCGCCGCGTGCAGCAGCAGGTGGCGCATCAGCGCCGCGATGCCGGGATAAGGATTGATGCCCGGCACGGGGTTCGCCGGCCAGAGTGATGCGGTGATGTCGGCGTGAGTCACCGGCAATGCCTCGCTCACGTGTGTGTGCACTTCGATGCGCAGCGGATTGTCGCGATGTTCGCCGATGACCGCGGCGCGGCCCGAGGGCGGCGGGTAATAACACAGGTGGCGGCGCGCGCGATGCCCGAGCTGGTAGCCGAGCGCGTGCAGCACCGTTTCCATGGCCGCGGCGTCGGCGGGACGCACCAGCAGGTCGATGTCGCCCATGGGGCGCTGGCCCCGGCCGTGCGCGCCGAGCGCGAGCAGCGCCGCGCCCTTGAGCGCCACGCAGGCCACGCCGGCGCGCCGCGCGCCCGCGTCAATCTGCGCGAGGAGTTCGATGGCATGCTGCTGGATGGCCGCGATCTGCGTGCGCTGCTCGCCGAGAAACTGCAGCCACGCCCGCTCCCTGGGCCAGTGCTGCAACCCGGCCAGTACGCCGGAGCAACCCTGCATGCTTGCCACCGCGCGTGCCACGCCCCACTCGAGCGGCGACCAGCGCGGGGCGCGGGCCGTGGGGGCGGCGAGCTCGCAGGCCAGGCGCTGCGTGGTCGCGCGCAGAGCCCGCGACATGACGCCGAAAGACGGCATGCCGGGCTCGATGCCCTTCATGCGGCGCTCCACGTCCGCAGCGCTTCGCTCGCGCGCCGCGCCGCGCCCAGCAGCTCGGCGGAACGCAGCGGATCGGAGGCCTCGAGTCGCGCGGCTTCGACTTCGTTGCGCAGCCACTGGTCGGCGAGCTTGTAGTACTCGCGTCCCGGGCGGCCGGCAATCACGTAGTCGCGATCCGAGGCTTCCTGCCAGGCGATCGGCGCACGCACGCGTTCGCGAACCTTGTCGAAGTAGCCGGTGCCCTTGATGGGGTACGACACCGTGGTGAAGAAGATCTCGGGGTTGGTGGCCTTGACGTGTTCGACGGTGGCGGCGATGTCTTCGAACTGTTCGCCTTCGTAGCCCCACATGAGGAACATGCCGACCTGTATTCCCTGGGCCTGCGCCAGCTTGCAGGCGCGGCGCACCTGCTCGACGCTGACGCCGCGCTGCATGGCATCGAGGATGCGCTGGCTGCCGCTCTCCGAGCCGATCCAGATGCGGTAGCAGCCGAGCGCGCGCAATTCGGCCGCGGCGGTTTCGTTCTGCAGCCGGTCGGCGCGCGTGATGGTTTCGAACGGGCGGTGCAGGCCGCGGCGGCGCAGCTCGGCCCCATAGGCCGCGAGCCACGGATGACTGATGGTGAAGACGTCGTCGGCGTACCACACCTGGTCGGGGTCGTAGCGCTCCACGATCCACTGCAGCTCGTCGGCGACGGCCACCGGGCTGCGGCGCCGGTGCGTGAAGCCGTACACGGCATGCGAACACCAGTTGCAGCGGTACGGGCAGCCGCGCGCGGTGATGAGGTTGATGCTGCTGGCGCCATGGTGCGTTTTCCAGGCGTCGAGATACAGCTGGTGATCGATGGCCTCGCGATCGGGCCAGGGCATGCCGTCGAGATCCGGGATCTTGGGGCGCTCCGGGGTGCGCACCTGCGCGCCGCTCTCGTCGCGGAACGCGATGCCGGCGACACCGTGCAGGCGGTGCGGACCGGAGCGGGCCAGTGCCGGCAGCAATTCGCTCAGCGTCGCCTCGCCCTCGCCGATGACGATGGCGTGCGCGCCCGCGGCCAGGTACTCGGTGATGTAGTTAGCGCTCTCGGGTCCGCCGAGGACCACGTTCCAGCGGTGCTGGCGCGCGGCGCGCACGATCTCGAGTACCGAGCGGCGCGTCATCAGGTTGGTGTAGATGCCGACCGTGCCGCCGGGCGAGGCGGCGAAGCGCGCGACCAGGCGGTCGCGCTCGGCGAAGGTGCTGTCGAATATGTCGACCGAAAAACCCGCGCGCTTGAGGAATGCCGAGAGATACAGGATCCCCAGCGGCGGATACGGCTTCATGATCTGCCGTTCTTTCTCGTCTTCGGCGAGAAAGTAGCCGTGGGTGAGCAGGATGTCGCTCATGGCCCCATCAGGTGAACGCCGCCGCCGGTCGCAGGGCGGGCGCGGGCGCGAGTGAGCCCGGGGATTCCTGCCGGTATTCGTGCTCGCGCGCGCACAGGTCGTGCCAGCGCCGCGCGATCTCGGGGGCGGCCGGGTGGGTCACTTCGTCGTGCAGCAGGTTGCGGATGGCGCGGTAGAAATCCGAGCGGTACGTGCCGGAGAACATCATCTCCAGGTCGTTGCTCTCCTGCCAGTGCGTCTTCTCGCCGAGCTGCGCGCGCACGGCTTCGTAGAACTTGGTGCCGGGCAGTGGATAGGAGACGCTCACGCCGACGTCGTCGGGGCGGGTTTCTTCCACCAGGCGCCGGGTGGCGAGGATGTCCTCGAGTTCCTCGCCGAGGTATCCGAGCTGCAGGAAATAACCCACGCGGATGCCCGCGCCGCCCAGCAGGCGGCGTGCCTCGCGGATTTCCGCGACCCGGGTTCCCTTGTTCATGGCATCGAGGATTTTCTGGCTGCCGCTCTCGGCGCCGATCCAGACTTCGCGGCAGCCGGCTTCGCGCAGCGCCTCGGTCATCCGCGGGCTCACGAGGTCGGCGCGCAGCTGGATGGTGAAGGGCACACCGCCGCCGCCCGCGGCGAGCGCCGCGGCGAATTCCTTCACCCAGTCGACGCGAAAACCGAAGATGTCATCGGCGAACCAGATGTGGTCCGGCCGGTAGTGGCGGCGCAGGTGAATCATTTCGGCCGCGATCTCGCGCGGCGGCCGCTGCAGGTACTGGTTGCCCCAGATGGGTTTGGCGCACCAGTTGCAGCGGAACGAGCAGCCGCGCGACGAGGCCATGTTGAGACTGAAGTAGCCGTGGGCGCGCCGCCAGACTCGCCGGTACTTCTCGATGTCGATGAGGTCCCAGGCGGGCAGATCCGCGAGTTTCGGTTCCGGCAGGCGAGCCGCGTGGCCGTTGCAGCGTTTGGCTCCGGTCACGCTGGCGTCGGGCAGGCCTTCGGCCAGCTGCTGCGCATCGAGCGTGGTGTCGGCATTCAGCCGATCGATGAGGGCCATGAGGGTCGCCAGCGCCTCACCATGCAGCACGACCTCGGCACCCGCGGCGAGGTATTCGCCGGGCGAGTCCGAGGCGTCCGAGCCGCCGACCACGATACGCGCGCCGCGCACCCGCGCCAGGCCGAGCATTTCGCAGGCCGCGCGCCGCATGCGTCCGAGGCACATCTTGCTGAGGAAGTTGTAGTTGTCCTCGTAAAAGAGGACGACCTGCGGCTTCAACACATCGAGTTGCCGCTCGAAGCGCGAGAAATCCTCGGCCAGCATGGCATCGAACAACGCCACCTCGTGCCCCGCTTTGCGGAGCAGCGATGCGACCTGCAGCGTCGCCAGTGGTGGGTATGGCTTGGCGCGTTCAGCTTGCTTCTGGTCGAAACGCAGGAAGTACGAGTGACACACCAGTATGGATATCATGCGCGTCCATTCACTCCCCAGTTTCCAGACAAATACCGGTTCGATCCGTCGAACCGGCGAATTGTGAGTATGTTCCTCACAAGCTGCAGACGGTTCCCTGGATGGATGGATCACAGGGTAAACGCCCGTTCACCGTCAGAGACGGCTGACAGGGCACTTACCGTCATTGACGGGCACAGGCCGGCCGATTGTGACCTGTTAGCTGCCTTCGGTCGATGCCAGCGCCTTGTTGCGCGGGTATTTAACCGTGTAGTAGTGGCGAATGGTCTCCGTCTTGCGCGGCTCGCCCGAAAGTCGCCAAACAAAGACACCGGCATGACCGTTGACGTCCTTGCTGCTCGGTGGCGTCGCGCCCTTGAGTATCTCGACGTGGATGTCGTTGTCGCGCGCCACCGGCACCCGGTCGATCACTTCGATGGGCAGCGCATTGTTGTGAAAGCTCGTGATTTCAAAGCGGCGTTTGCGCTGATTCACCTGGTCCCGAAGGATCAGGCCTACATTTCCGGAGTCTTCATTTTCGTCGTGCACCACGATGCGGATGCGCTGGTCCTGGCCAAAGGGAATGCGCACGTCGGCGCCGGGCAGGACCATGGGCAGCGCACCCATGCCGACGAAGGCGTCGTCCCGAAACAGCTGCACGTCACCCGCATCGATGGGGACATCCGATTTGTAGGTAAAGGTGGTTTCAAGGTATGCGACGCGATCCGCGGCAAGATTCGCGCGCGCCACCAGGTCGACGTCCAGCACGTCATCGGTGATCGGGTAGAGGCGCGGCTGGCGATCCGCCGCGACACTGACGCGGCCGGGAATGCGGTAGTCCGCGATGAAATCGGTGGTGAACACCTCGGCGTTCGAACGCGGCGCCACCGGCGTCACGCTCTTGTCGGCTGATTCGCTGGCGGACACGCGGCTCGAGTAACGCCGGGCTCCCGTGACCACCACTTCCTGCAGCTCCTCGCCAACGGCGCCGTACTGCGCCTGGATTTCCGTGAGCGTGAGAAACATGGAAGCCAGGGGCGGCGTGGTCGCGTTGAGGCTGGGCCGCGACGTGCTGATGATGAGCTCGATATTCTTCCAGTCTTCACCCGTGCCCTGCTGGAGTTGCGCCTGGCGCACCAGCGCCACGGTCTTCTTCTGGGTATCGAGGCGCGCTTCGTACTGCCAGTTCCAGCCCACGTTGCCGACCTGGTATTCGATCCTGACCGGGACGCTGCCGGCCGCATCGGCCTGTACCAGCGCGTGCACTTCGGTGGTGGCCTTGTGATCGGTGGCAACCTTCGAGAGGTCTTCGCGGAGTTTCTGCGCCTGCTCGTCGAGATCGCGCAGCTGTTGCCTTGCATTGCGGATGCGCTGGCGGGCGGCCGCATCGTTGCTGCCGAGACTGCCCACCAGTCCGCCGATGGCGGTGGCGTCCAGCCGCACCGCATTGCTGCCGCTGCCCGTGGGCGCGGCGATCACACCCTCGAGCAGCTTCAGCTGGCCGGTGGCCGAGAGCACTTCGTCTTCCAGGGCAGATTTCTGGTCGCCGATTTCGCGCAGCCTGCGGTTCAGGGCGCGTTCGGTGTTGTTGACCAGTTCTTCTTCCACGATGCGCTGCACTTCGATGCCGCCGAGGCGCAGCGACGCCGACCGTGCCGCGATGCGCAAGGTCGCCGGATCGATACCGTCAGGCAGGCCGCGCACGATGATGCGGTGCTGTCCTGCAGGAATTTCCACGATGCCGGCACGCGACACGATGGCGCTGTCGCGGTACACGGTGACACTGTCGATGGGAAGCGTGACGGCGATGTCGCCGGCCCAGGCGCTGGGCACGAGTATGGCGAGCGCCAATGAAGTAGTCAGACGCATGAAACCCTCCCGGGAACAAACCAGTCTTGTTGTGCATTAGTCAGGCATATCCAGCAGACACCGGAGATGCCCATGAGTTCGTTAATCGCAGTTCCCGCCAATGGGTTTGACGTGGCCCGGCGCAGCTTCCTTGGGCTGGGTGGTTTGACATTGTCAGGCGCCGCCGTGGCGCTGCTCGCCGGCCGCGACGCGCTGGCGGCGGGGGAAAAGGCCGCCAATCCGCTCAACGACGTCGCCATCCTCAACAGCGCGCTGGCCGCGGAGCTGGAGGCCATCGCGGCCTATGGCGTCGGCGCCGGCAGCGGCCTGTTGAAAGGTCCGGTGCTGCAACTCGCGACCACCTTCCAGGGGCATCACAAACAACACGCGGACGTGCTCGCCGGTACCGTGAAAAAGCTCGGCGGTACGCCGAATGCAGCCAAGGCGAACTATTCGTTTCCGGTGGAGACGCTCAAGACGCAGACCGACGTGTTGCGGTTCGCCGCGGGCCTCGAGAAGGGCGCGGTCAGTGCCTACCTCGGTGCGGTGCCGCTGTTCAAGGACCGCGAGCTCGCCAAGGCGGCGGCCAGCATTCTCGGCGACGAGGCCATGCACTGGGCCGTGCTGCGGCAGGCCATCGGCGAGGAACCGGTACCCGCAGCTTTCGTGAGTTGAGACCCAGAAAACCTTGATTGCCAAGCCATGGGCGGCGCTGCAAGCTCCCGCCCATGCTCGGCATTCATCATTACTGGCTGTTCATCGCGACGGCCATCATCCTCATCCTGACCCCCGGGCAGGACACTTTTTTCATCCTCGGTCGCAGCATTTCGAGCGGCAGACCTGCCGGGATCGCAGCTGCACTGGGAATCAGCTCGGGCAGCGTGATCCACACCATCGCCGCGGCACTGGGGCTGTCGGCGCTGCTGGCCACGTCGCCGTACGCATTCACGGTCGTGAAGTTCGCCGGCGCGGCCTATCTTCTCTACATCGGCGTGCGCGCGCTGCTGAGCCGCTCGAACGGCTTGCCCGCAGCGGAGGCGCGCGGCACGAGTGACGGCCGCTGGCCGGCGTTTCGCCAGGGCATCATCACCAACCTGCTCAATCCCAAGGTGGGATTGTTCTTCCTCGCCCTGATGCCGCAGTTCATCTCGGCTTCCAGCACCCACAAGGTGGGCGCCTTCCTGGTGCTCGGACTGACGTTCGTGACCCTGGGATCGATCTGGTGCACGGCCCTGGCGGTCGGCGCGGCAACGCTGCGCAGTGCGATCCTGCAGCGACCGTCGCTGGCGGGTGTGCTCAACAAGGTCGCGGGCGCGATGTTCATCGGTCTGGGCCTGAGACTGGCGACGGTACGGCAGTGAATGCCCATTCTTCGAAGGATCAGGCTCAGCCCGGCGACGACTGGCCGCAGGCCG
>Ga0068861_100002222_pt1 | contig 12598 bp, 14 predicted proteins | sample KBSSwiS42_FD_66593 | JGI IMG/M metagenome (GOLD analysis project Ga0068861, IMG submission 66593) | Switchgrass rhizosphere microbial communities from Kellogg Biological Station, Michigan, USA - KBS Switchgrass S4-2 | ecosystem: Host-associated > Plants > Roots > Rhizosphere > Soil ...
GCACGGCCGAACTGGCGGTGGATATAGGTGCCCAGTTCCATGGCCGCGGCCCCCGACGCCGCCAGATGCTCCTCGTCGACGACACCATCGAGCAATTGGGTGCTCAGGCACGACAACCTGATCAAGTGGTCGACGTCCTCGGCGGGCACACCGACCAACCGCGCGACGACCATCATCGGCAGCCTGTTGGCAAGCGTTCCCATCCATTCGATGCGTCCGCCGCGGAGATTGTCCGTCCACAGCCGGTCGAAGGTGTCGGCTATGAAGGTCTCAATTGCGCGAATCCGCTTGGCTGCCAGTTGCGCCACCAGCATCTTTCGATGCGCCGCATGTGCGGGGTCATCCGCGGTGGCCAGAATCTGTGTGGGTCCACCGAGCGCATCCAGCTCGAACGGGACGACGGCGCCCTCGGCCGTGAACATCATCGTCGCGGTCAGGTTCGATGAGAAATCCTCGGGACGGTTGATGACCTCGGTGATGGCCTCCCAGTTGCAGACCAGGTAGAACCCGGAGTCGCCGATGCGGTGGACCGACCCCTCGGCGCGCAGGCGATCGTAGAGCGGGTACGGGTCTTGCAGCGCATCGACACCGAAGAACTCAACCGGATCATGGAGAACTGGCATTTCTAGATGTTGACCAACGTGAATGCGGGCGGTCAACGGCTCACGCGAGAGTCGATAACCGTGCGGACGCGGCAACGCTCATCGCCGTCTCACGCCGCGTCGGCTACCTGCGTCGGACGTGAGAAAACTATGGGAATCTGTCTCAGTACTGAGATAAATCAGACTGCTGTTTCAACCGCTGGAGGGTGTATGCCTCACGACTGGCTGTTCGACGGCGGTCGGCGCGCGACCGCGACAGAGCGCATCTACGCAACGGCGACCGAGCTGATCTATCGCGACGGGATGGACGCGTTCAACGTCGACGCATTGGCCGCAGCCACGCACTGTTCGAGGGCCACCATCTACCGCTACGTCGGCGGCAAGAAAGACATCCGCGAAGCGGTGCTGGCGCGCGCAGCCACCCGGATCACCGAAATCGTGCGGGCCAGCGTCGAGGGACGGACCGGTCCGGACCGGGTCCTCACCGCGATCGAAGTCGCCGTCGCGGAAATCCGCGCCGATCCCGCGGGCCAGATGTTCGTGGACTCGGCCCGCGGGGGTGGGTGGAATTGGTTGGCCGCGTCGCCGGCGGTGGCCGACTTCGCCACCGAACTCACCGGACTCGCCGACGGCGACGCGCCTGCGGCGCGATGGATCGTGCGGTTGGTGCTGTCGCTGCTGTTCTGGCCGGACACGGATCCACACGCCGAACACCAGATGCTGCAACGCTTCGTCGCACCGGCGTTCGCCGAAAGCCGATGAAACCGCTTATCAGACGGCGAGCAGCCGGTCGAAGAACTCGCGGTAGCGCTTGAGCGCTTGACGGAGGTCTTCAGTAGAGGCGTCCTCGCCCCGGGCCCATTGCGCTTCCAGCCGCGAGCGCGCGTCAGAAAAGCCGGTGGTGAGCTCTTGAACGACGTCCGCTACGAGGGCGTCGGCCTTCTGCACGCAGTCTTTGGGGTCGTCGACGAAACCCACCTGAACGTCATCCCAACGCGAGCGCAAGCTTGAAAGGTCGTTGTCGGCGAAAAGTGATCTGTCACTCGACTTTCCGGATTCGGCGGTTGAGGATGCCGTAGTTGGCTCATCCGTCGCGGTGATAGGCGCGGGTTGCGTCCTTGACAAGTCGGTGTCGGTATGGGCCGACGACGGTTGGTCAGCCGGGACTGATGACGGTTGGTCAGCTGGGACTGGCGATTGGTCAGCTGGGACTAGCGGTTGGTCAGCTCGGGCTGATGTGGTGGTGTTGATCTGCTGGTCGTGGGTTGTCATGCTTTGCCTCCTTTGGCTTTTCGTTACGACTGTCGACATTGGTGTCGAGCAGCTGTTCAAAGAGCGCGCGGTAGTGGACGAACGCCTCGCGTTGCGCCTCCACGCCAATGTTGCCCTGCTCTTGTGCGAGATGAAGCGTGTGAGCGGCCCGGTAATGCTCGACAACGTTCGGGTGGTCGACCGAGATATCGGCGACGCGCTGATCAAAGTCGTCTACCGGATATCCACGTTCGCGCATCACCGAGGTCACGAGGCGATCTGCCTCACCCACGGCCGCCGACGGATTGTCGACGAACGCAGTCTGTACCGCCCGCCAATGCTCGTCGTACTTTGCTCGTGCTTCCGGAGCCAACGCGACGATGTCGAGCTTCTGTCGCCGACGCTCGCGCGCGGCTAGCTCCTTTTCGCCGGCCCGTTGATCACCCGCCTCGCCCACGGCTCGCTCGTACTCCGGACCAAAGTGTCTCTCGAGTCGCTCTGACCTCTTGCGACGAGCCGTTGACATGGCGAGGAATGCGACGAGCGCGACGGCAATCACGACGACTGCTGCTATGACGAACCAGCTCCAAGCGGGCATCTCCAGACCTCCTGCGTCTCAAAGAGGCGGATACCCGTGCGGCGTCTGCGGAAACGGCAATTTGTGAAGAGACTTCGGATCGGTTTGCTGACGTGGGCCTTATTCGTCGGGATGGTTCGGGCACGACACGTCGACATAGACGGTCGTGAACGCACCCGGTTTCGGGTTTGAATCGTCGGGGTTGTCGACGCTCTCCACCGTGCACACCGCCAACGGGACGGTGTCGTAGCCCGTCAACCAGTTGATCACGACGTTGTAGCCCTCGGCTTTGAGGTTGTCGATCACCGATTGCGCCGATTCGCCGGTGTCCACCGGTTCGGCCGGCGCCGCCGGGGCAAACATCATGGCGCCGATGACCGCAGCCAACAGCGAACCCACGCATCGCGATGCGACTGCCATACCCACCACAGTTCTCCCAGAAGCAATGGAGCAACAACGTTTTCGCTGTGAAGACGCACGGAATCGCCCTGCGGCATCGGATCTACCGTTCGTCCTCTTCTTCGGCTATCAGGTACCTCTCGCGGTGGTGGTAGAAATCCATTCGGTGCGGCCGTCTTTGCGTTTTCGCGTGCACCACCCGGCGGATTTGACCAGGCGGTTGTGTGGTCCACACGCGAGACACTCGTCGGTGATGTTGGTTTGACCACCGTCGGCCCAGTCAAGTTCGGCATGATGGACTTGGCAACCGTAGCCCGGCACGGTGCACCCCGGAAACGTACAACCGCGGTCTTGGGCGTGGAGCACGATGCGCTGTCCCGCAGAGGCAAGCCGCTTACTTCGGGCGAGATAGAGCGGCTCGTTGGTGTGCTCGTCGAAGATCGCCAGGTAGTGATGTGAGTGCGACGCCAGTCGGATCACATCGCTCATCGGCAACAAGATTCCCCCACCGGTGACTGCATAGCCTTGCGCGGACTCCAGTTCCCGCAGGGTGGTGGAAACAACGATGGTGCAGGACAGCCCGTTGTGCTTACCGAGCTCACCCGACGCTAAGACATTGCGCCCCGTGGCTTTGAGTGCGTCGTGGTTTCGTTGTGCAGGCGAGCGCTGATCATTCTGGATATGCGCCTCGCTGGGTGTGCCGTCAACACAGGGAGCGTCGTCTTCGGGATTGCACATCCCAGGGCGGGCCCACTTGGCGTAGACCGCATCCAGCGTGGCGCGTGCTTCGGGATCCAGCAGACCGCGGATCTTGCTCATCCCGTCGGCTTCCTGCTTGCCGATGATCAGGTGACGGCGGCGAGCCCGATCGATGTCTGAGAATTCCCCATCGGGGTGTATCAGGGCCATGAGCCGACCGGCGGCTTTGCGAAAGTGCGTGGCCCCAATCCGCTGCCGATGCGAGCCAGGTCCGCCTCGGCGAGCTCACGGGTCTGATAGTCGACGCAGTTGGGCAACTGGTCGAAGAACCGCTCGATGACGCGCAGATGTTCAGGGCCGACGAGGCCGTCCGCTTGAGCCTCCGCGGCGTGAGGAAGCCAACGCTTCGCCGGTGATCGCGGTGCGCGGCCCCAATGACTCTGCGAGCTTGATCCGCGGTCGTGCTTCATCGCTGGAGATGCGCAACCGGGTGGCCAACACTTCGGCCAGATTCTTTCCACCGAGCTTGACCGGCGAAGCCCAGCCGATCGGCCAGCCGTGCGATCAGCTTCTGCGCGATGGCGGGCTGCTTCCATGACACGGCTTCCAGCCGACTCTGAACCCCCAACAACTCGCGGTGGGTTTGCGTGTCGAACGACTCTTTGGCCAGTATCGAATAGCCCTCCTCGATCAACTCGAGAGCGGCGTCGACGCTTCGATCATCCGAACGCATGTGCGAATGCTATCGCCGACCACCGACAGAAATTCGGGGAGAGTCATAGGCGAAACGCAAGTGACGCAAGTGAATTCAGCGATCGACGCTCACGCGTCGACGACCCACGACCCGTGGTGCAGTACACCCGCCACTGCGAGGTCAGCGTCCAGCACCACCAAATCGGCCGAGGCTCCGGGGACCAAGCCCGCGCACGGCAGGCCAAGCGCGCGTGCCGGGTTGATCGACGCCTGACGCACGCCGAGCGTCAGCGCCTCGTCACGGGGCAGCCCGCAATGGGTCACGGCGAACCGGAACACCCGGTCCATGGTCGCCGTGCTGCCCGCAATGGTGTCCGTACCCGCCACTCGGGCCACCCCGTCGACGACGTCCACCTCCACCGGCCCGAGGTGATAAACCCCGTCGGCCATCCCGGTCGCCGCCATCGCATCGGTGATCAGCGACACCCGGTCGTCCCCCGCGCTGGACGCGACATGTCGATACAGGGCGGGATCGACGTGCACGCCGTCGGTGATCATTTCGACGGTCACCCGGGGGTCTTCGACAAGGGCGATCACCGGACCAGGCTCGCGAGTGTGGATCGGGCGCATCGCGTTGAACAGGTGGGTGCCGACCGTCGCCCCCGCCGCGATCGCCATCCGCGTTTGCGCATACGTGGCCTCGGTGTGGCCGACCGCTGCCACCACTCCCCTGTCGACGAACCGCTCGATCGCCGCCACGGCACCGTCACGCTCCGGCGCCAAGGTCACCATCCGGACCGCTCCGCCTGCCGCATCGAGCACGCGGTCGACCTCGGTTGGGTCCGGATCGCGCATCAGCGACGGCTGATGGGCGCCGCACCGCTTGGTGGACAGCCAGGGTCCTTCCAGGTGGATGCCCGCAAGCAGGCCAGCATGCACGTCGTCGGCCAATCCCGTTACCTCGCGCAACAATTCGTCTGGGCTAGCGGTGACCAGCGAGGCGACGAGTGTGGTGGTGCCGTGCCTGCGGTGCAACGCCACCGCGGTCGAGGTGTCCACGGCCGACGCGGTGGAGAAGTTCGCTCCACCCCCACCGTGTACATGCGTGTCGACGAAGCCGGGCACCACCGTCACGGCACCGAGATCACGATCAGGCGGGCGCGGCGCAGCACCCGCCCCGACCGCAGCCACCATACCGTTCGAAATCTCAATCCAGCCGGGCCGCAACAGTTCTCGGCCCGTGAGTAGGGTTTCGACGGCCAGCAGCACTCAGATGCCCTGCCAATGCGGCTTGGAGCGGTAGGTTTCGCGGTAGTAACCGGCGAGCTGAAGCCGGTGCGCCGCAGCATCATCCAACAGCGCCGTCACATGCGGATGATGCTGCAGGGTGGTCGCAGGCCACATCGCGCTCACCGGCCCCTCGACCAGATGGTGCACGGCTTCGGCCTTGCGGCCACCGGTCGCCACCAGGATGACGTGCCGGGCCGCCATGATGGTCGCCAGCCCCTGGGTCAGGCAGTGCGTCGGCACAGCGTCGACGTCGCCGCCGAAGAAGCGGGCGTTGTCGAGCCGGGTCTGCCTGGTCAGCGTCTTGATGCGGGTTCGGGAGGCCAGTGAAGACCCCGGCTCGTTGAATGCGATGTGCCCGTCGGTGCCGATCCCGAGGATCTGTAGATCGACGCCGCCCGCTTCGCGGATCGCGTTCTCGTACGCCGCACAGGCGGCCGGGATGTCGGCGGCAAGGCCATCGGGGCCCTGGACCGCGCCGGGAGCGAAGTCGACCCGGGATACGAACACCTTGTCGATGACATTGCGATACCGCTCGGGGTGGTCGGCGGGCAGGCCGACGTACTCGTCGAGGGTGAATCCGCGCGCCTGCGCGAATGAGATCAGCCCGGCAGCACGGCGCGTCGCCAGCTCGTCGTAGATCACCAGCGGCGATGATCCGGTCGCAAGGCCGAGGACGGCATCCGGCTTTCGGTCGATCAAGTCACCGATCGCATCGGCGGCAATCGCGCCGATCTCCTTGGCGTCCGCCAGGATAACGACTTCCATCTACTTGTTGGCCGTGAAAAGGCTTGCACCGGTCGCAATCTCCGCACCAGCGGTCACCGCGTCGGAAGGAATGACATTGCTCTGTTCACGTTCGTCCATGACGACAACGGGGACGATGGGGTTGAGTCCCTTGGCCTCCACCGACGGGACGTCGTAGGTGATGATGACCTGGCCCGCGGTGACGTCGTCGCCCTGGCTGACGTGGGTCGTGAAGCCCTCGCCGTTCAGCTGGACGGTGTCCAGCCCGAGGTGGACCAGAATGCCCACGTTGTCCGGCGTCATCACGATGTAGGCGTGCGGCAGCAACTTCAGGATCTTGCCGCTGACCGGAGCGACGGCATCGACTACGCCGCGCGGAGGGTCGATGGCGGCACCGTAGCCCACCATGCCCTGGGAGAAGACGGGGTCGGGGACGTCCTGCAGCGGAACCGCACGCCCCCCGACCGGGGCAAGGACTGACGTCGTGGTCACGCACCAACAATACGAGCGTGTTGGCAAGACGGTCATAACTTCACACGTTCTCGTCTAGGCTTCCGCTCAGCTTCGGCGGCGGACGACATTTGCAGCAGAGGAGGGTCATAGGCTATGAGCGACGCGGCGAAACCTCAAGGGGCGGCGGCAAAGTCGGGTCGGCAGTTCCCTGGCTTCGCGCAACTGCAGCGGCTGGGCAAGAGCCTCATGCTGCCGATCGCGGTGTTGCCCGCGGCGGGCATCCTGCTGCGCCTGGGCCAGGACGATCTGCTCGGCAGGATCCATGCCCCGGTCATCGGGTCCTTCTTCAAGGCGATGACCGCCGCTGGTGACGCGCTTTTCAGCAACCTTCCCTTGCTCTTTGCCGTCGGCGTCGCGATCGGATTCGCCAGGAAGGCCGACGGTTCGACCGCGCTGGCCGCCGTCGTCGGCTACCTGGTGGTGCAGGCGGTGTTCAAGACCATGTCGCCGATCGTGCTCGCAGGCCAGGTCGACAAGGCCGGCGACCAGGCCCAGATCAACTACAGCGTGTTCGCGGGCATCGTGGTCGGTCTCGTCACCGCGTGGCTGTTCGATCGCTACCACACCATCCAGTTGCCTACCTACATCGGATTCTTCGGCGGCCGACGCTTCGTCCCGATCGTGGTGTCGCTGGCCTGCCTGTTCATCGCGTTCGCGATGAGCTACTTCTACCCGGTCTTCGATGCCGGGCTGACCGGCCTCGGCAGGTTCATCGGCGGAAGCGGAGCGTTCGGCGCGTTTGTCTATGGGTTCGCCAACCGGATGCTGATTCCGGTCGGCCTGCACCACATCCCGAACTCATATATCTGGTTCCTCTACGGCGACTATCAGGCGCCGGACGGCAAAGTTGTCACCGGTGAGTTGACCCGGTTCGCTGCGGGCGATCCCACGGCAGGCCACCTCACGTCGGGCTTCTACCCGATCCTGATGTTCGGGCTGCCCGCCGCCGCCCTCGCCATGATCCACGTGGCGAACAAGAAGCAGCGGAAGGTCGCGGTCGGCATTCTCGCGGCGGCGGCGCTGACCGCGTTCCTGACCGGAGTCACGGAACCCCTCGAGTTCGCGTTCATGTTCGTGGCGTTTCCGCTGTACCTCATCCACGCGGTGCTGACGGGGCTGTCCCTGGCGATCGCGTACCTGCTCGACATACACCTGGGCTTCTCGTTCTCCGCCGGCCTCATCGACCTGCTCCTCTACGGCACGGCTCCCGCTGCGAAGAACATCCCGCTGCTGATCGTGATGGGCGTCGTGTTCTTCGCCGTGTACTACCTGCTGTTCCGGTTCGCGATCACACGATGGAACCTGAGAACGCCTGGACGCGAACCCGAGGACGAATTCGAGGCCGAGGAAGCGGCCAACCTCGGCGAGGGTGCCGGGTCCGCGACCGCCATGACGGTCGGCGGGTCGGGTACCGCGACGGTGACGGCGCCCGTCGCAGTCGACAGCAAGGCCGAGCAGGTGATCGCCGCGTTCGGCGGCCGGGAGAACCTGGTGAACGTCGATGCCTGCATCACGCGCTTACGCATGGAGGTCGCCGACAGGAGCAAGGTCGATCAGGCTCGCCTGAAGAGTCTCGGGGCGGCAGGCGTCGTCGAGGTCGGAAACAGCGTGCAGGCGGTCTTCGGCACAGAAGCCGAGGCACTGAAGAACGACATCAAGGACATCCTCTAATCGCGCTAGTCGGCGGGCAGGAACACCGCTGCCGCGGCGGCCGCGATGACGGCGAGCACCATGATCGTCACCGCCACGGCGATCCAGCCATACCCGTCGAAGGCCAGCCCGCCGAACCACCCGATGACACTCGAACCGCCGTAATAGAACAGGTTGTAGAGCGAAGACGCCTGCGCCTTACCGACTGGCGCCGACCGACCCGTCCATCCTGCGGCAATCGAGTGTGCGCCGAAGAACCCTGCAGTGGCGATCACCAGACCGACCAGGACAGCGATGACGTTGTCGCTCAACGTAATAGCGACGCCGGCGATCATCACCGTAACCGACATCAGCAATACCGGCTTGCGCCCGAACCGCGACGCCTCCGCACCGGCGCGAGACGACGCCCACGTTCCGGCGAGATAAGCCAGGAACACGAGGCTGACGGCGAAGGGCGGTAGGTAGAAAGGCGCTCCGGACAACCGGAATCCCAGGTAGTTGTAGAGCGCCACGAACCCGCCCATCAACAGGAACGCCTGGGCGAACAAGGTGAGCTGGCGACGCGAGCCCAGGTTGGCGAGCAACCGGTGGGCGAGGCTGCCTTCGGGATTGGCGCCAGACCGGTTCGACGGGATGAAGCCTCGAGGCTGCGGGGCGAGCTTGACGAAGCCCAGTGAGGCGATGCCACAGAGCACCGCCACGGTGAAGACACCGATACGCCAGCCGGCGATCTCCGCGACGGGACTGGACAACAACCGCCCCGCCAGCCCGCCGATCGTTGTTCCGGCGACGAAGGTGCCCGCCGCCCTTGCGGCGTGTGCCGGATCGATCTCCTCAGTGAGGTATGCGACCGCGATGGCGGGGACGCCTCCGAGGATCAGCCCTTCGAGGAAGCGGCCGGCCAGCAGTAGTTGGAAGGTGGGCGCGAACGGAACCAGAAGACCGACGGTGGTCGCCCCGGTGACCGAAATAGCGATCGCTTTGACACGGCCGATGCGGTCGGCCAGCGTCGACCACGGGATCACCCCGATCGCCAGGCCGACGGTCGACGCCGAGATCATCAATGACGCGCCGGCCGCCCCGATACCCAGGTCGGCGGAGATCAGCGGGAGAACTGCCTGGGGCGAGTACAGCTGAGCGAACGTCGCGACTCCGGCGCAGAACAGCGCGGCGAGCAGCCGGCCGTAAGCAACCGAACCACGTGCGTGGCCGGACCACACCGGAGGAGCGAACTGTTCTGTGGACACCATCGGCACATTAGGCACGGTGCAGTGATGTGTCTAATGCATCGTTTTTCATCGCTTCATGTCAATTACGCATCATGCAAGCGCAACGCCGAAATCAGGCCGGCGTGGCCTTGAGAAACGTCACAAAGCGTTCCCCCGGAGGCGACAGCGCCCGGTCCCGGTCCCATACCAGTCCGACCTCGCGCTTGGCGCCGAGGTTGGTGAGCGGGACGTGAATGACTTTCGAGTCGTCGCGATGGCGAGGCACCGGGACGATCGCGACCCCGAATCCCGCGGCGACGAGGCCTTCCATCGTGGGAATCTCAGTCGCCTCGAAGACGATGTCGGGGTCGATGTTGTCCTCAGCCCACAGTTCATCGGTGAGCTGCCGCAAACCGGCCTGGCCCCCGAGCGCGATGAACGGCTCTGCCGCGGCGGCGGACAGCCGCACGCGGGCCCGCGCCGCCAGCCGGTGTCCGCGCGGAACAGCCAGGCACAGCCGCTCCTCGTACAGCCGGTGCCAGGCGAGGCCCGGCGCCTTGGGCCGCGGCGACGTGATGGCAATATCGGCTTGACCGTTGAGAACGCGTTGCGTGATCTCGTGGGCGGGCCCCTGGTACAAGTCGAACGCAATATTCCGTGCGGACTCGCGGAACCGGCGAAGTTGTTCCGGCACATACCAACTCGCCAGCGAGTGCAGAAATGCCACTCGCACCCTTCCGGTGTCGGGATCTCGCAGCGCGTCGATCCGTTCGACGGCGGATTGCATCTCGGCGATGCTGCGTCGGGCGTGCTCGAGCATGATGCGCCCGTACGGGTTCAGGCGCAACCGCCGGTTGACGCGGTCGAACAACGGCGTGCCTACCTGCGCTTCGAATCGCCCCAAGGCGCGCGACAACGTCGGCTGGCTGACGCCCAACGCCGCGGCGGCCTCGGTGACGTGCTCGATCTCAGCGAGCGCGACGAACCACTCCAGTTCCTCGAGGTGCACACGTTGACGATAACGAAACTGCATGAAGCCGACCGCGGCCTTGTCTCAGACGCATCACGCATACTGGCTGGCAGTCGAAAGGAATCATCTGACATGTCCACCTGGCTCATCACCGGCTGCTCGACCGGACTCGGCCGCTCTCTCGCCGATGCCGTGATCGGCGCCGGCCACAACGCCGTCGTCACCGCGCGCGACGTCACAAGGGTGGCCGACCTGGCCGACGCCGCACCCGATCGGGTTCTCGCGGCCGCGCTCGACGTCACCAAACCCGAGCAGGTCGCGTCCGCCGTGCAACAAGCCCAAGAGCGGTTCGGTGGTGTCGACGTGCTGGTCAACAACGCCGGCTATGGCTACCGCGCAGCAGTCGAAGAGGGCGACGACGTCGACGTCCGGACGCTGTTCGAGACGCATTTCTTCGGCACTGTCGCGATGATCAAGGCTGTGCTGCCGGGCATGCGGGCGCGTCGCTCGGGCGCGATCGTGAACATCTCGTCGATCGGCGCCCAGCTGACACCTGTGGGATCGGGCTACTACGCCGCTGCGAAGGCCGCGATCGAAGGGCTCAGCGGAGCGCTTCGCGGCGAGCTTGCGCCCCTTGGCATCTCGGTCACCATCGTCGAGCCGGGCGCATTCCGCACCGATTTCGCGGGACGCTCGCTCACCCAGTCGGCGACTGTCATCGACGACTACGCGGCGACCGCCGGGCAACGCCGCAAGGAGAACGACACCATGGACGGCAACCAGGCAGGCGACCCCGCTAAGGCCGGTGCCGCGATCATCGCCGCCGTTGAATCAAACGAGCCGCCTGCGTTCCTGCTCCTCGGACCTGACGCGCTCGCCGCCTACCGCTACATCGCGGAGGGCCGTGCGAACGAGATCGCGAAGTGGGAACAGGTTACCGCGGGCACCAACTTCGACTCGTAGAGGCGCATCGTCAGCGAATACGTCAACAATTGATGACGCTTTATAAACGACTGTCCGCCTTGACAGATCGACGAAGATCGTCCGGGAGGATGTCATCCAGAATGACCGACAGCGGCAGCTCCCCCGAGGGCACCCGGCGGAGCCACATCGTGCGACTCGCCCTGTTCGCAGCATTTCTGCTCGGGTTGTTCTATCTGGTCGCCGTCACACGCGTCGTCGACGTCGAGGATGTTCGCAGCACGGTGGCAGCCACGGGTCCCGCCGCACCATTGACCTACATCGTGGTCGCCGCCGTCCTTGCCGCGGTGTTCGTGCCGGGTCCGATACTGGCGGCAGGCAGCGGTGTGCTGTTCGGCCCCGTGCTGGGGGTGTTCGTCACGCTCGGCGCGACGGTGGGAACCGCGATCATCACCAGCCTCATCGGCAGACGCGCCGGCAGGGACAGCGCGCGAGCGCTGCTCGGAACGGACCGTGCCGACCGGCTCGACCAACTGATCGAACGGCGGGGACTGTGGGCGGTTGTCGGTCAACGGTTCATCCCCGGCATCTCGGATGCGCTCGCCTGCTACGCATTCGGCGCTTTGGGCGTTCCGTTGTGGCAGATGGCCGTCGGCGCGCTCATCGGTTCAGCTCCTCGGGCCTTCGTCTATACCGCGTTGGGCGCGTCGATCGGAGACCTGTCGTCGCCGTTGGCGTACGCCGCGGTTGCGATCTGGTGCGTCACCGCCGTCATCGGGGCCTTCGTCACCCACCGCGGCTACCGGAAGTGGCGTGAACACGCGCGCCGGGAACCGGACCCGACGCAGTGGATCGGCTGCCTCGGCCCATCTCTGTGGCAAATCCCAGCGTCGCCCGCCCGCCCGGCGCTAATGTCTTGTGGTCGCAACGACCGCAAGGAGGCGGCCATGAGTGGCTATCGCACGGTGATTGTCGGTACCGACGGCTCGGACTCGTCGATGCGTGCGGTCGAGCGGGCAGGCGCATTCGCAGCGCAGGAAAACGCCAAGCTGATCGTGGCAACCGCCCATTTTCACCACGC
>Ga0068861_100002232_pt1 | contig 12570 bp, 13 predicted proteins | sample KBSSwiS42_FD_66593 | JGI IMG/M metagenome (GOLD analysis project Ga0068861, IMG submission 66593) | Switchgrass rhizosphere microbial communities from Kellogg Biological Station, Michigan, USA - KBS Switchgrass S4-2 | ecosystem: Host-associated > Plants > Roots > Rhizosphere > Soil ...
TGCCCAGTGCCACAGGCCCCAGGAGCCAGATCGCCGGCGTGCGGAATGGCCGCGGCCGGTCCGGATCGCGTCGGCGCAGAATGATCACGCCTGCTGCGACAGTCATGAAAGCGAACAGCGTCCCGGTGTTGCTGATGTCGGCAAGGAAGCCGACCGGCAGGACGCTCGCGAGCGCCGTCACGGCGACACCGGTGATCAACGTCACGACGTACGGCGTGTTGAACTTCGGATGAAGCCGGGTCAACGACTCGCTGAACGGCAGCAGGCGATCGCGGGCCATCGCGAAGAAGATGCGCGTCTGGCCGAACAACATCATCAGCACGACGGCCGGCATGGCCAGAAATGCCGCCAGGCCGATGAACTGCGACGCGGTTCGCCATCCCAGCTGGCTGACGACGTGCGCGAGCGGCTCCGGGCTGCAGGCAAATGCCTGGGCATTCGCGGGCAACCCGCAAGCCGTCATCAAGCCGGTACTGCCCGGCTCGAATGCCATGCCGGTGGCCGCATCGATCACGGGCTGAGCCCCGACCGCGCCCACTGCGCCCGCTGATACCAGCAGATAGAAGACCGTGCACACCAGCAGACTGCCGATGACGCCGATCGGCATGTTGCGTTGTGGATTGCGCGTCTCTTCAGCCGCAGTCGACACGGCATCGAAGCCGATGTAAGCGAAGAAGATCGAAGCTGCCGCCCCTGCGATCCCCATGCCGGAGATTTCGCCGAAGAAACCGTTGGGCGAGAACGGCTGGAAGTTTCCCGCCTGAATAACCGGCAGGCTCAGGGCGATGAACAGCACGAGGGCCACGACCTTGATGGTCGCCAGCACCGCGTTGACGGTTGCGCTGGTGCGCGTGCCGATGATCAGAAGAGCCGTCATGAGCAGAGCGATCGTTACGGCGGGCAGGTTGATCACGCCGCCGGCGAACGGACCGCGCGTGAACGCGTCGGGAATGTCGATACTGAAGGTCCGCTCCAGCAGGCCGACGAAATAGTTCGACCAGCCCACCGAGACTGCACTCGCCGCGACGGCGTACTCGAGAATCAATGCCCAGCCGACCATCCAGGCAATGAGCTCGCCGAGCACCACATATGAATACGTGTAAGCGGACCCGGACAGCGGCACCATCGAGGCGAGCTCGGCGTAGCACAGCGCGGTGAAAGCGCAGGTGAAAGCAGCAAGCACGAATGACACCATCATGCCCGGACCGGCTTTCTGCGCAGCCTCGGCCGACAGGACGAAAATGCCAGTGCCGATGACGGCGCTGACCCCCAGCATGATCAACTGAAAGGCGCCGAGCGAGCGTTGGAGCGGCGCGCGCTCAGCTGCGGCGAACAGATCCGCCAGGGGTTTGATGCGCCAATTCATCGGTGTTCGCCAGCATCACCACTCGGGCGTGGGTCCGGCGAGTTGCATGAACTGACTGCTGTCGTCCTCCAGCAAGTGCAATGCGCCGCCATATCGTGTCTGCGCGATGATCACGATCATCGCGCACATGGCCAACGCCAACATCGCAGCCAGCTTTGGAGCACGCATCGAAGCGGTCAGCAACTTGTGCCGCTCGTGTTCTTCGAGCGCGACCTGTTCGAGTACCGCCTCGGCAGCTTCGTCGGCGGCACGCAGCAGACCGAGCTTCTCGAGCTCAGCAGCGACGTACTGCGGTGAAACGCGCTGCAGGTACTCCATCAGTACGGTTGCGGAGGTGGCATCCGGATTCCAGCAAGGCGGCTCTCGGGACATGGCGTTCCTCATTCCTCAACGACGCCGTCTGGCACCCTGGACGGAAGCCAACGGGCCGACGTACAGCTTGCGCACTGCGCGGTGCAATCGCTTCTTGCCGTTCTCCACGACACGCACCGGAACGTTCAGCTCCCTGGCAATCTCCGCGTTCGACATGTCCTCATGGATCGCGAGCACGAGGATCCTTGCCAGATCGCTGTCGATCGTGGCGACGCGCGCTATCAAGCGCTCGATTTCCTGCTCCTGCTCCACGGTCAGCGCAGTGCGTGCGCCGAGGCTGTCGTCGGCAACCCGCTCCAGGATGTCGGCATGCTGGTCCGCAGCCTGCGGCAGCTGGGCCGCGATCCGGATCAGCCGCGAAGCCGTCGAACGGCACAGCGCACTCGCACGCGAGCGCACCACGCCGAAGAGGAAATTCTCGAACGGGCAGGCTGCGGGATCCCACATGCGGGTGCCATCCAGCGCTAGATCGATCGCGCCGGTCACGATCTCGTACGCGTGATGATCGAGGCTGGCTGCGCGCAGCAGCCGCGCCGCGTAGAGCACGAGGCGCCGGGTCAGATCCTGGAACTGCTCGCGAGTCAGGCCCGAAATGCAGAGACGGACCCGCTCAGCGCTTTCGCGCTGTGCCCCGGTTTCGTCTGTGGTGCCGCCCATTCACATTATTATGCTGAGGCGGATACCCGGTTTTGCCGCCGGCGCAAAAATTTACGCCGCTGCGCGCACGATCCGCAGGGCGTCGATGAGCAATTCGGCGCGGGCGTCGGGTGCTGCGGCACCCTCCGAGAGAAATCTGCGCCAAGAGCGCACACGCGGCAGGCCGGCATACAACCCTTGTACATGACGGACCATCGAACGCAGCCGATGGCCTTCAGCCAGCCTTTCGTGCACATACGGTACGTAACGCTCGACGATCTCTTCGCGCGACGGCAGCGACCACTGCGGATCGACGACAGCTCGATGCAGCAGCGCGAGCAGATACGGATTCTGATATGCCTCGCGACCGATCATGACGCCATCGAATACCTGCAGATGCTCGAGCGCATCTTCGAGGGTGCGCAGACCGCCGTTCACGACGAATGTGAGCGCGGGAAAATCCGCGCGCAGTTGCCGAACGACCTCGTACTGCAACGGTGGGATCTCGCGATTCTCTTTCGGGCTCAGGCCATTCAGCACTGCCTGGCGCGCGTGCACCACGAACACGCTGCAGCCGCTCTGCGCGACCGAGTCGACGAAGCGCACGAGAAACTCATAAGTATCCATCGCGGTATGCGGCATCGGCTCGATCCCGATGCGACACTTGACCGTCACGGGCACAGCAACCGCCGCGCGCATTGCGCCGACACACTCGGCGACCAGCGACGGCTCTGCCATCAAGCACGCGCCGAACCGCCCGCTCTGCACGCGATCGCTCGGACAACCGCAGTTGAGATTGATCTCGTCGTAACCGAATTGCTCACCGCTGCGCGCCGCTTGCGCGAGCTCGTCGGGATTGCTGCCGCCGAGCTGCAAGGCGACCGGATGTTCGGCGGGATGGAATTCCAGCAGACGCTTCGCGTCGCCGCGGACGATCGCGGCCGCTGTGATCATTTCCGTGTACAGCAGCGCGCTCGGGCTCAGCAGCCGCAGGAAATAGCGGCAGTGCCGATCCGTGTAGTCCATCATGGGTGCAATGCAGCAACGTCGATCTAACACATTCATCGCTCAGCAATTTTTCAAGAGCGTCAGTGTAATCCATGACTGGAGCGATCGGCACCGCCCATGAAACACGCAAGATTCAAAGTGACTGATTGCAGCGATTTCGTCGAGGGCTGCTCATGTCGCAATTTGTGTTGTGCGCCTTCCTACCCCCGGTTAGCCACGAGAATTGCCCTCAGGGTCGTGCGCCGCCCGGGACGGACGTTCGTGCGACGAATCCAACGATGAGTTCGATCAGCTCTGCGGGGCGGTCCAGTGAGAGGAAATGACTGCCCCCTGCGACGGTCGTCATCACAGCGCCAGTGATCAGCCCGCCCGTTCGCTCGCGCTCCGCGGCCGGCGCCCAGTCCTGTTCGCCGTATATGAGGAGCGTCGGAACTCTGATCTGCGCGTAGAGGCTTCGCGCTTCGGACCATCGTCGCTCGTGAGCGAGCAGACTCAGAAATGCTTGGTAGTGGCCACGGCGCTCGCCAACTTCGTAAAGCTCCGCTCTAAGCTCCGGCGAGATCGCGTCGGCGGAGGACACGCCGCCGGTCATAATCGCGTCGGAGACGAATGGGTTCCGCAACCGCATCAAAGTTGGGCCCAGTGTCGGTACTCCGGCGGGTCCCAGGATGAGCCGCGCCATCAGTGAGCTGCTGCGAATGCCACCAGCCGGCGGATAGTCATATGGGTTGATCGCAATCACGCGTGCGACTCGCGGATTCTGGCGCGCGGCAAGAACGAGCGCGATCGTGCCGCCGATTGAAACGCCCGCTACGCTCGCCTTATCGATATCAACTGTCTCCAGGAACGCCTCGGTCCATTGGTAGAAATCCTCCGGTGTGTACGCAGCATGCGGTATATCGGACCAGCCATGACCCGGATAGTCGCAGGCATAGACAGTGAATTGCTCTGCCAGCTTGGGAATGATCTTCTGGAAGATATCGAGCTGCGTGCGCAGCGTATGGAGCAGCACCAAGTTCGGGCCGCGGCCGGCCTTCAGGTATCTCACCTGAATGCCACCGATATTTGCGTACTCGATGGAGACGCCGGGACCCCAGGGAGCTCGGGCCGGAGCTGTTGGGCGGCGGCGCAGCGCTTCGACTACGTAAGAAATGAGCACCGGGGCAACGAGGCACGCCAGCGCGATCACGGCGATCGTGTAGGTCTTCACGTCAACCTCCTGGAGACGACGCTAAGGCGAAGCGCGAAGTAGCAACTTGCCCGCTCTGTGCCGCCGGCTGAATCTTGAACCAGATGGCGTACAAGGCGGGCAAGAACACCAGCGTAAGAACCGTTCCGCCGAACGTCCCTCCGATCAACGTGTATGCCAACGTCCCCCAGAAGACCGAGTACGTGAGCGGAATGAACGCGAGCATGGCGGCGAGCGCCGTCAGGACGACGGGGCGCGAGCGCTGCACAGTAGCTTCGACCACGGCATCGAATGGCATCATTCCATCTTTCTCGTTGGCGCGGATCTGACCAATCAAAATGAGCGTGTTGCGCATCAGGATTCCGGACAGCGCGACCAATCCAACCAGCGCGTTGATGCCGAACGGCTGCTGGAATAGCAGCAAAGTCGGAACGACTCCGATGAGACCCAGCGGTGCGGTGGCGAACACCATCATCATCACGGAGATCGAGCGGACCTGGAAAATGATCGTGATCAGCGTGAGCGCGATCATGATTGGAAACAGCGGCACCAAGGCGCGATTGGCCTTGCCGGATTCCTCGATGGAGCCGCCTTCCTCGATCCGGTAACCCGCCGGCAGTTTCGCAATGATGGGCTGAAGGTCCTTCAATACAGCGGTGGAAACATCGGGCGGCTGCAGACCTTCGGCAATGTCACCACGCACCGTCATCGTGGGCGTGCGGTCGCGGCGACGCAGGATCGGGTCTTCCATGCGGATGCCTACCGTCCCGATCTGGGACAGGGGAATCCGTTGGCCAGCGGTTCCGACCAACGTGAAATCCGCAATCCTGCTTGGATCGAGGCGTGCGTTGCCAGCAGAGCGCGCGACAACCTGCACCGAACGAATATCTTCACGGACATCGGTGATCGGAATGCCATTCAACAGGAACTGAAGCTGTCGGGCCACATCGCTCGAGGTCAAACCAATGCTCTGGATCCGGTCCTGATCCAGCGAAAAACGCAGGGTCGGCACGCGCTCGCCCCAATCGGTATTGGTGGTCCTCATGAGTGGGCTGGCCTGCATCACGGCACGTACCTGTGCCGCAATGTCACGAAGCTTTTCGGGATCCGCACCCATGACACGGAACGCGACGGGAAACGGCGAGGGCGGGCCGAACACGATCTGAGTGACTCTCACGCGAGCTTCCGGCGCCAAGCCCTCGGCCACGACCTGACGCAGCCGATGCTTGAGTGCTTCGCGCGCGGCTTCGTCGTCCGTCAATATCACTATTTTCGCGAACGACGGATCGGGCAGCTCGGGCGACATGGCAAGGAAGAAGCGCGGCGCGCCCTGTCCGATGTACGCGGTCACCGTCTTCGCTTGCGGTTGCTTCGAGAGCCAGGCCTCGACCTTCGCGGTGGTGGCACTCGTTTGCTCGATTGAAGTGCCGTACGGCATTTGCACTTCGACCAGAACTTCCGGGCGATCGGACGTGGGAAAGAATTGTTTCTTCACCAAGCCCATTCCCAGCGCCGCGATAAAGAATGCACCCACGACGCTCCCCGCGACCAGCCACTTGCGCCGAATCACGAGTCGCAGAAGCTCGCGAAAGCGGTTGTAACGCGGCGTGTTGTAGATCGCTTCGTGTCCACCGTCGCGCTTGGCGATGTCCGGCAGCAGCTTCACTCCAAGATAAGGTGTGAACGCGACAGCAACGATCCAGGATGCGATCAACGCGATCCCGACGATCCAGAACATGTTGCTGGTGTACTCGCCCGCCGTCGATTTGGCGAAGCCGTTTGGAAGGAAACCGATCGCCGTGACGAGGGTCCCGGCGAGCATGGGTGCGGCGGTGTGGCTCCACGCATAAGCGGCCGCGCTGACGCGGTCGTATCCTTCCTCCATCTTCACGACCATCATCTCGATGGCGATGATCGCGTCGTCGACGAGCAGGCCCAGCGCCAATATCAACGAGCCCAGGGTGATGCGATCGAAGTCCTTGCCTGTGGCCGCCATGACGATAAATACCGCGGCCAAGGTCAGAGGAACCGCTGCTGCGACCACGATGCCGACTCGCCAGCCCATGCTCAAAAAGCTCACGAGCATCACCACACCGAGCGCGGCAAAGAACTTGAGCATGAACTCGTTGACGGCCTCCCGAATGTTCACGGCCTGATCCGTGACCTTGGACAAGCTCATGCCCAGGGGCATGTCCGCGTTGATCGTCGCGACGTCCGCGTCCAGCGCTTTGCCGAGGTCGAGGCCATTCCACCCCTCTCGCATCACCACTCCCAGCAGGAGCGTCGGTTCTGCGTTGTTGCGGATGAGGAAGGTCGCCGGATCTTCGTAGCCGCGCTTCACGTCCGCGATGTCGGATAGCTTCAGCGTGCGGCCTTGCGCAGCGACCGCGGTGTCGCGGATGGTCTGCAGATCGTCGATGGCGCCATCCAGTCGGATGAAGACTTGCGGCCCCTTCGTTTCGATGGAGCCCGCCGGGGTCACTATGTTGCGGCTGTTGAGCGCCGCGACGAGGTCGGTGGGCGATACGCCCAGAGTTGCGAGCCGATCGTAGGAGAACTCGACGAAGATCCGCTCCGCTTGCTCGCCGATGATGTTCACCTTTTTGACCCCTGGCACGTGAAGCATTCGTTGGCGCAGGCCCTCGGCGTCGCGAACGAGGGACCGATGTGGCTCCCCCTTCGCCTTTAACGCATAGAGCGCGAAAGTCACATCGGAATATTCGTCGTTCACCAGCGGGCCGATTACGCCACGTGGCAGATTGACCGCCTCGTCGCCGATCTTCTTTCGAGCCTGGTAGAACTGCTCGGGGACATCCGCCGGCGGCGTGCTGTCAAGCAAGACCACCGTACTGAACGCGAGCCCCGGTCGTGTAAAGGTCTCGGTGCGGTCATACCAGCGGAGCTCCTGCATCCGCTTCTCCAATCTTTCGGCGACGAGTTCTTCCATCTCCTTTGCGGTAGCACCCGGCCAGGCCGTAACGACGGTCATCTGCTTGATGGTGAATGACGGATCTTCCGCCCGGCCCAGCGTCAGGAACGCCACGACTCCCGCGATGGAAATCGCAATGAGCAGGAACAGCGTGACGGACTGTTCGCGTACCGCGAGTGCGGACAGATTGAAGCGGCTCATTGACGTGCGACTCGCACGGGCTCACCTTGATGCAGCAGATGCGCACCGAGCGTGACTACACGATCCCCTGCCTTGAGGTTACCGTCGACCCAAGCAGCTTCGTCGCTGAGGCTGACGAGATGCACGGGACGCCAAGTGACGTGAGCCCCTTCGATTATCCATACGCCCGGTCCAGTGCCCGGGTCGAAGACCGCAGCGATGGGTACCTGCAGTGACCCGAAGGATTGGCCCTGAACGCTCGGGGTAGCAGGAAGCTGGATCGAAATAGTCGAGCCCAGCGGTGCATCTGCCAGATGATCCTGCAGCACGTAGCGGGCCTCGAAAGTTCGAGTCTGACGATTGGCGGCATCCGACAACTGTCGAAGCGTCGCGGAGCCCGTCTGCCCGGTTCCATATAAGGTTGCCCTGGCATTTGAGCCAACTGACGGTCGCAGCGTTTCCGGTAGCTCGATCCTCGCTTCTCTGCGCCCGGCGTGCGCAACCCGCACGACCGCCTGACCGGCGGCAACCACCTGCCCGGGCTCTGCCAGGGTCTCCACCATCACGCCATCCGCATCGGCTAACAAGACGGCATAGCCAGTTTCGTTGCGGGCCACGTCAGCCCGGGCCTCGGCCGCGTTCAGATCTGCTCTCGCCGATTCGGCGGCGGCTCTCGCCTGGTCATATTCCGAAGCCGACACCGCGCGAATGGCTACGAGATTCCGGTATCGAACCTCGTCCTCCGCAGTCTGGCGCGCACGCGCCCTGGCGGCAGCAACAGCCTCCTCATGCGCGCGCAGCGCGAGCCTGAGGTCGGTGGGATCGATGCGCATGAGCGGCTGGCCGAGCTTCACGGTTTGCCCGGTATCGACCAAGCGTTCCAGGACTTTTCCTGGAACACGGAACCCGAGATCGCTCTCAACGCGAGCTGCGACGATTCCGGTGAAGGAGCGCTCCGCTTGGACGGAGCGCTCGACGAGACCTGCTCGAACCAGCGGAGCCTCCGTTCGCGGATCTGTTGAAGAGGCAGCCTTGCCGCAGGCTGCCAGCATGAAGAGCAGCAAACCGAGAAACGCGATGAAAGGCTGGCGGGTCGTCATGGCTGGGCTCGCGCAGCGGCGACGGCCGATGATCCGGTGCCAGCGTTCAGTTCAGCCGCACATCCTGTTCCGATAAAGACACTCCAGTTAGGTGAGGCCGGGCGGCCCAGCGGGTTCTTCGCCGCAGCCGTCGCGGCACTGCTCGGGGTGCTCTGCGCAGCGCCGCCCGTGCCGATCGCGGCCATGCAATGAGGTCCGCTATCGCCGTATGCGGAGGCTGAGGATGGGAGAGCTGCGACAAAGCCTGCGCGAAGTATGTTCATGTGGATCGCTCCCGGATGAAGCTTTTGTGGTGGCGGCGGAGATGGCCGACGAGCGGTCTTCGAAGAAAGCGCTGCTAAAGGGATTTCTCGATCGTACGTGCATCACCCTGCGCGCGTTCCGCCTGCACCTGCGAGTGCGCGGAAGCTCGAGAACCGCTCAGCAATGCAGCTGCCTGTGCTTGCGCGTTCGCTGATGGTCGGCTGTCCGTCGGTTCGACGACTCGAGCGAACGCTCTCACTTTACTTCCAGGACGAACGCCGTTGAGCAGCATCGCCGCCTGCGCCTGTGCATCCGCCGTCGTTGATACAAGATATGACGATCGCGAGCGCACCTCGTCAGTTTTCACTGCTCCCGACGTATGCGGCCGACTGAGCAACGCCGCCGCCTGCGCCTGTGCGTCTGCTCGACTTGAAGGTGCGGTGGCTTGCGTGTCGGCGACCGCGGCAGTTGCGAACGCTGAGGACAGCAGAGCTGCAATTATGGCTAAGCGAAGTGTGTTCATGTGGATCGCTCCTGGATGAAGTGGTTGGCTTCAGGGTCGATCGCACGGTACGTCGGGTGAGCAGCAAGCCGCTTTCAAAATCTTCGGAATCGTGAGACTTTGACTTTATATGCATATGCATTTACTATGCTGCCTGCCTGCATCGTGACCCAGTCCAGGTTGACCAGAGAAGAGCCATGACCAGCGCGCACTCGCTCCTCGGCTACCCGCCATCGAACATTCCCGATCGTGAGCAATGCCCCGCCTGGGTAGCGCGCATCATGGCGGGAGAAACGGAAGGGGCACCTCAGCGCGGGAGTGCCACGCAGCAGGAACTGGTGGCGAACGCGAAGCGGTACATCTCGCGCCTGGCGGGAATGCGCATTCGTTTGACGGACGTGGGACGCGCCCTCCATGTGTCGCCCGTATACGTGACAGAGGTCTTTCACCAGGTCGAAGGAATGCCGCTCTATCGGTATGCGTTGCGGCAGCGATTGGAGCACGCCGTCCGGCTCTTGCCCGGATATCAAGGGAGCTTCTCAGAGCTCGCGCTGGAGCTCGATTTCGCGAACCACAGTCACTTCACGACTGCGTTCCGTCGTGCCTTCGGCTGCACTCCTGCGGCCTTCCGTGAGAAAGCTCGTCGCGTCTGCGGGAATTTTACGTCTTCAGCTTCTCAGCGAGTCGAAACGCAGAATCCGTCAGTCGCCGAACATCTTGCTCGCCCAGTAAGCGCTTAACACTCTCCTGCGCTGCTTTCCAATGTGGCTCGGCTCGCTTTAGTCGTGCACGGCCCGCATTGGTAAGCTTCCAATGAACTGCCCGGAGATCCTCACCCTCGTGCCGGGCGATGAGACCGTCACGCTCCATCAAGGCGAACGTACGCGAAAGCGTCGTCTGGTCCATCGCCAGGACGTCGACCAGATCATTCGCTCGGGCGCCCGGATTTTCCTGGAGCGCCGTTAGCAGTGTGAAGTGCGTGACCGTGAGGTCTGCCGCCGCCAATGCTGCGTCGTACTTCTGGGAGATGACCCGAGTCGCCCTTCGCAGGGACGCGCAATAGCACTGAAGACGTACGGCCACGCGATCACCGTATGCATGTACATGCATTTAGTCAAGCATTCGAAGACGGCGATCGCCGGCTGCAATCGCGTCGAATCATCTTTGCGAGCGTGTGAGACCTACGAATGGCGACTGCAGCTACTTGGAATATCGTGAAACGAGGAGACAGAATGGGGACAAGCAGTTTTGGCACTGCGTAACTACCTGACCCCGAAGGCGCTTCTCACTCAGTCGCTCCAGTCCATCATGGGGGCCACGCTAACTCTTCGATCTAAGCCATTCATATCTATAGCAATCGTCCCGACAAGCCACTAAGACATTTGTGTGAATTCTGCGGGATTTATTGGCTGCCAGCGATACCAGCTCCAGGTGAGAGCTACACATATATATCGGATGCTGACGCCTGCTTACCTGACTCTTTCAAGGCGCCGCTGCAAGCGGCAACTCATTCAGAGGGCTCGCAAACTTAAGTCGCCGATCCTTGCGCTGCCGCTAGACATTGCGACATTGCGCCACCGTCTGCGACGTTCTGCGACAGACGAATTCACCGCGACTAGGCTCACTCGTGGGAAGAGCCGGTAATACCCGGGAAAGCTCTCGCCGGCGAAGTACAGATCGGCGCGGTCGGCTGGCCCTTCGTATACGCCCGAGCCGCAATGATGCGCGAGCCGTCGGGTGGAGGGCCACCGCGAGGCTGGCGCGAGATCGTAGAGCTGCTGCCGTCGGCGCCGATGACGAGTCGCGCCCGCAGCGTCCGATTCCCGTCCTTCGATTTCACCTGCACGCTCGCACTGTCGTGTCCTGCTTCGTAGCTGATCGCCGTGACGTTTTCGAGAATGGCTGCCCCTGCCTGCCGCGCGGCATCCATGAGCCAATCGTCGAGCATCAGGCGCGGAATGCATCGACCATAGCTCGGCAGGCCCTCATGCGCCGGAAGTGGCCGCGCGATGAACTCCCTGCCGTCCACATGCAGCGCAGCGCTCCAGATGCAATGACTCGAGCGATAGTCGGGACGATCGTTGAGTCCCAATCGCCGCAGCTCGACCAGTGCAACCGGCCCGACGAAGTCGCCGCAGACTTTGTCACGGGGAAAGGCATGGCGATCGACGAGCAGCACGCGCCAGCCCGCGCGAATCAGATGCACGGCGGCCGCCGTGCCTGCAGGCCCCGCTCCGACGATGATGACATCGGCATCCAGCCTCGGCGGGATCCGCAGACGCACGACAAGATCGGGAACTGGCATCAGTTCCGTCGAGCCTTGCATGAACGCACCTCACGGAAATCGACTGGCGTCCCGGAGTCGCGCGGATTCTGGCGCGGCCCGCATCGGGGCGCCATTGCGCGGTACGCTATGAATCCGCTCCGCTCAGCGAAACAGTCTGCGGCGCAACGACTCCGCGTAAGCGTGCGCACGAACGCGCAACGTCGAACGCCTCGAATGAGATCGCCGACGTCGACATGGACATGAACGGAGAGCCCTGCGTCCTGCGTACCTGGAACCAGGCGCTCAGCAAACTTTCAACGCTGCCCATCACGCGCATGCGTTTGCACGTCACGTGCAAGGGTTTGCTAGTGCTCTTCATTACGCGATGAGCTGCGCGGCCGGTCTAAACCAAATCCTCGATGTAGGCATGAAAACCAGGACTAAGGCAGCGAGCTGAACGACACACTGGATGAAACCAAAAACAACAAGCAGCGTTGGCATTAACAGCATGACCTGTGGTGCGATTATCACGGCAAGCGGAAGCATTAAGAAACCAAGCACAAAGAATACGAGCATCGCCCACGCGCCCAGTTGCGTCCGACACCAATCTTCATGGCGCATAGGGCAAGATTGACACGTGTCTGAATTCGCCAACAGAATCCTGTCAAATCGTGTCCAGCACTGCTGTTCTTAAGGCTGCGAAAACTCGAATATCAACACCGGTCTGCCACTTGGTAGTGATCGCGGCACGAGTCGGGCGAGATTCTCCGGCCTTGCCC
>Ga0068861_100002234_pt1 | contig 12565 bp, 12 predicted proteins | sample KBSSwiS42_FD_66593 | JGI IMG/M metagenome (GOLD analysis project Ga0068861, IMG submission 66593) | Switchgrass rhizosphere microbial communities from Kellogg Biological Station, Michigan, USA - KBS Switchgrass S4-2 | ecosystem: Host-associated > Plants > Roots > Rhizosphere > Soil ...
CAGGTATCGCAGAAAATCCGGATCCTCGAAGGCGAGCTACTGTCGCGGCTGTCAGGTGCGCGCCCGGTCGACAGGATGGTCACGTGGGCTCTGCACGCTCTTGAATTGAACCCATCGGCCGCACGCATCTCTGCCGTGCAGCGCGCGTCTGCTTGTTCGCCACAACAATTTATTCGCCGCTTTGCAGGAACGGTTGGTATCACGCCCAAACGGTATGCCAGAGTATTGCGATTCAACACTCTACTGCCGCGCCTCGCGCGAGTCGGACCGCGCGACTGGGCAAATGTGGCTGCCGAGGCCGGTTACTTCGACCAATCGCATCTGATTCACGAGTTCAGGCAGCTCGCAGGAATTACCCCTGCCTCGTATGAGCCGTTGCATGTTGGCCAACCCACGCATGTTCCTATTTTGTCGACAGCGCATAGAACCAGCGGCGCGTAAAAATCTCCAATACCCTGGTCGCAGAGCTGACTACCATGGGTTGGACCATCCAACCGAGGTGAGCGCGCATGACAACCCAGCAAACCGGAATCCATGAAGTCTTCGCCTATTTGCGTGTCAGCGATACGAACGCCGCAATGCGGTTCTATGCGGCAGCCTTCGGTGCTGTCGAAAAATTCAGGCTGACCGAACCGTCGGGGCGCATCGGGCATGCGGAGATGCAGTTGGGGCCTTCTGTATTGATGCTGTCCGATCCGTTTCCAGAGTTTGGCCTCAATGCGCCTCGAGGTGACGACGACATCGGCTGTTCCTTGCACTTGCATGTCGACAATGCGGACGCCGTATCTGCCAAGGCGGTGGCTGCCGGGGCCACGATTCTGATGCCACCCACCGACCAGTTCTATGGCGAACGCAGCTGCCGCATCCGCGACCCATTTGGCCACACCTGGCTGATTGGCCACGAGATCGAAAAAGTAACACCCGAGGAAATGCAGCGAAGATACAGCGCGATGTTCAAATAGCCAGTTGCTAGTGGCTGCACGGGCTTCGAGTCGAAAGAACGCACGCCTGCTTTACGACAAAGAGCTGTGGCCTTGGCGGATGAACACGCTCGGACTATTTCCCCACCCCATCAGCTACACGTGCCGGCACCGCGCATTAACGATATCGTCCTCGAGCGCCGCGGCATCTCCGCCGACACGGCGATGCGTCTCGCGCGCTACTTCAGCGGCGATGCGCAGTCGTGGCTCAACCTGCAAATGCTCTATGACCTGCGCGTCGCAGAGCGTAAGAGCGCACGCCAGATCGAGCGTGAAGTGGTGCCGGCCGAGCGCAGCCGGGCGGCCTGACGGTCCCTTCAGCGGCCCCCTTCCGTTCCACGGAGTGTCATTGAGTTCCGAGGACGGACACGATTCGAGAAACGCAACCAGGCAGCAATCTCGACCGATCGCACCGGTGAGGCCCCGGCCTAACGACGGCAAGCCTAATCCTGAGAGCGGCTATGTGCTCGCAAGACAATGTTAGGGGGCTTGGCGCCCAAAGGCGTCTTAGTTGAGACTAGGTTCCTCTGTTCCGGATTATTTTCAGCCGTCAAAGGTGCAGTGATGCGAAATCCGTGGAAACCCTGGATAGGGTTATGTGCGTTGAGCCTTTTTTGGTTTGGTCGGTGCTTCACGCTGAGTCGCCCGCGATTACTGAGCAGCGGGCCGCCGTTGTTGTTTCTGTGATGAAGGCCGCACTTGCCAAGGATGGACTGCCAAGCCTGTCGGTTGCGGTAGGACACAAAGGGTCCGTGTGGAGTGCTGCAGCGGGCGCTGCCGATCTCGAGAACGCTGTGCCGGCGACGTCGCAGACGCTCTACCGAACGGCGTCGATTTCTAAATCACACCAGAGACCGGAAGCTTGCGGGTGCCTCGCGCTGGTTGCGATATTTATCGTAACGTGTTACGGTAAATTATGGCATCAAGAAAGCGCCTGACGAAGCCTGTTCGAGGTCGACCGCCCACTGGCACGGCCCTGACAGCTGCCGATCGAATGCGTCGCATGCGAGAACGTCGTAAGGCGGACGGGTTGAAGCCCGTCGTATCCTGGGTGCCGCATACGGCACCCGTGTATTCCCCGCATCGCCTTCTCGAAGCCCGTAGTCTGGCCATGCATGCGGTCATCGCGCAGAAGATCGAACGAGATCCCAAGTTGCTGGATGTCCCTCGCAATAACCTGAAACGATGGATTACGCGTTGGGAGGACGCCGCGCCCGCTTGGTATCACGAGTGGCGCGGAATTATGGATCGCCCGTGGCCTGAAATCGCCGGCATCATCACTGAACCTAGCGAACAAGGCGCGCGACTCAGGCAGTCTTCTCCATTTGCGGGCGTTCTATCCGCCGCGGAACGCAAGCGAATCTATGAAGCGTTCAGAGCTTGAGCATCTGATCCGCGCCGCCGGCTCGATAGCCGACGATGATGAAATCGTGGTGATTGGCAGCCAGTCGATTCTTGGACAGTTTCCTAACGCACCGTTGCCGCTCCTGGTGTCGGCCGAAGCGGATTTGTTTCCCCTACACCGGCCAGAGCTTGCTGATCTCATCGACGGGAGTATTGGCGAGGGTTCCGCTTTTCACGAACTCTACGGCTATTACGCGCAGGGCGTTGGTGAGCGGACCGCCGTTCTTCCGAGAGGATGGCGCGATCGCCTGGTGCGGATCGAGAATCCCAATACTCGAGGTGTCGCGGGGCTGTGCCTGGAGGTACATGATCTGGCTATCTCCAAGCACGTTGCGGGTAGAGAAAAGGACCTGGAGTTCACCCGCGAACTGGCGCTGCACGGCATGACTGACGGCAGGACGCTTGTCCTGCGACTCAAGGAAACAGAACTCCATCCGGAGCTAAGAAAGCTGATCGAGGCGCGTATCCGACGGGACTTGGCTCAAACAAAGAAGCGGTGACCAGTGTTGCGTTGTAATCGAATCTGCCGCGGGGGTCGCGCGGCACTCGGTAACCGTCAGTGGAATCATACCGTCGAAGCCCTACACGATGTTCCGTAGTTCACGTTCGGATCCGTGTCAGGTAGTTGACAGCGGGCTATGGCCAAAACTACCGTCTGTTGAATTGGATACGGCGGACAGGGAGGAACTGCGGAATTGCGTGCATCGCGTATGAAACAGACCATCTGCCTTGCATTGCTATTGTTGTTAGTTGCGGGCGCGGCAGCCTGGACGCATTGGCCGCAAGTTCCGCTGCCGGATGGGACGCGGGCCGATCGCGTCGTCGTGCGAAAGTCCGCTCGCACGCTGCAACTTTACCGCGGGGATGAGTTGCTTCGCGCCTATCCCGTGGCGCTGGGGTACAACCCGCTCGGAAACAAGAATCAAGAGGGCGATGGCCGGACTCCGGAAGGCCTGTATGTGCTGGACTACCGAAACGTGAGAAGCGGTTTCCACAAGGCGCTCCACATTTCCTATCCGTCGCCGGCAGATCAGGCTCGCGCTCGTAGTCGTCAAGCCAACCCGGGCGGGATGATAATGATTCACGGAATCAAGAACGGCCTTGGCTTCCTCGGGCGATTTCACAGTGCGCTCGATTGGACCGACGGATGTATCGCCGTGACAGATCGTGACATCGATGAGATCTGGCGCGTGGTTCCCGACGGTACGCCGATTCAAATTGAGCGTTGATTTCGGTCAGTCTCGGCCCGGCATTCAATGAAAATTCGGCGGCCTTGAGCAAAATTGTCACGCGGAAGCCCTACACGAAGTTCCTGCGGTACCAATGCGAATCCGGCTGAGGTGGTGCTTGACCGCGTCGATCAGGCGACCATTCCTCTTCTTCGCTTTCAGTCGTTCAGAGCGGTTGAATCTAGCACTGCGACAGGAATTGACCGAACGCTTTTGATTGCGCGCAGCAGTCGCTCTTCCAGATGGCTGGGCAGATCGTGAAGCGCCTCATCCTCGAAATAGACTAGGGCCTTCAGGCATTCCTGAGGAGAAAATGCTGGGAATAGCAGGTTTGCGCCCGCCAATCCCGACGACAGACTCAATCCATTTTGAAGCATGGCGTCTACGTCCAGGTAATCTTTCGGCTCCACTCGCTGCAGGACCGTCTTCAGTTTGTGGGCGAGAAGATCAGCAAGCGAAGCGACGCTCATCACTCCGTCCGGCGTTCTAAGCGGCGGCCCAAGCCTGCCGAATCTCAGGCCGCCGAAGAATGAGATTTTAACGCGGTCCGTATCGCGCCCGGCTGTAAGAACCGTGAGGGTGTTCGGTTGGGATTGAAATACTTCCGAATCACGCAAGAAGCTGTAGTCAGCGAACAGTTCGTCGGGCTGGAAAGGGCGATTCGTAAAGAAGTCGAAGTCCACCGACTCACGATGCCCGAGATAGAGCGCGACTGCAGTGCCCCCGTACAGCACGAAGGAATGTCGACTAACCGTTGCAAGCTCGGGCCACAGGTTTCTTTGCGCTGAAGGCAGAATATCCAGCCGTGGGAAAAGACTCACGCCCACTTCCTTGCGGGCAATGTCGGTACCTCGTGAAGCGAGGCGAGCCCTAGGATGAGGTGCCAGTAATGCCAGGAGCGCTCAGAAAACTCTCCCGCACGTGCTGTCTGCAGCGCACGTTTGAACGCATCATCCCCCAACTCCACGCGCAGAGCCTCCGCATCGGCATGGGTTCCGATATTCATGACTTGCGCGATCAGCCGATGCTGGTCCCGCAGAGCGTATTCCGGGGGTTGCCACCAAATGTATTTGCGGGCCAAAGGAAGCAGGTCCATGAAGTGATCTTACATGGTCGCCGGCCCGCCGGCCATTGACGACCGTCGGAGGGAGTTCATCGGGATTCACGCGATCCAGGTTCCACGTTGAACCGCAGGAAATCTCGTCGACAGGATTTGAACCTGCGACCTATACGTCCCCAACATCCTCGGACACACCGTTCAGATGCGCTGACGCCGGTATTCTAGTCCGGGGCCCGTTCCATTTGACGGTCCCATCCAGGCTGAGAATTGACAGGTCTCAATCCTAAGTAGTTATCTCCCGTCGCACAATTGCCATCAGCCAGCGTGCCATCTGCGAGGCAAGGCTTTCGCCTGCGCCGTGTAAAAGCACACGTCCTGGAGTTTCCTGCATGATGTCGTTTTCGCTCGCGCAGTTTTCGAAGCGCACGCGAAAGGTTGCAGCGAGCGGTAGGATCGCGCCAGCGGGATCCTTGCGGCTGGAAATGGAGCCGCCGTAGATGCTGGCGGCATAGGGTGGATCCAATGTCGCAAGATTGATGTGATCGATGCCGCTGACAATGCAGCGATGCGTGTCCTGTTCCGGCAAATCGGCGACGAAGTCTGCGGTTGCGCCTTCACGGATGCGCGAGAGGCCGGACTCCTGGACGAATGCTTCGCCTCTGACGGCCGCGTTGCCGATTACGCCAAACAAGCGTTCACCGCCTCTGAGCCACACCCCGGAACGCAGGTCAGGATTCAGATCTGCAATCTGACCCTCGAAAGGTGCGCGCAGCGTCAACAGTTCGACCTGTGCGCGCAGTCCCGCCACCGCCTCCTGCGCCATTTTCCATTGATTTCGCAGTGCGGGGCCAGCTTCGCGTAGCTCATCATTGAAGGGTTGCTGTTCGACCTGCCAGCGCAACGACGCTTCTTCGACTGTTGCCATGCGCAATTGATGCTCGAGTTCTGGCGAAGACAGGCGGGCCAGGATGGCGCCCGCTGCCACCGATTGACCTTCGTGCAGGGCGATCGCTTCAATGATGGCGGGATGCGCGGCATAAACGCCTTGGGCTTTTGCGCGCACGAGCACGGCAGGACTTGAAATCGAATGGCGTATCGGCAGCAGCACAATGAGAAGAGCCGCCACTGCCGCAAGTGCGCTGCGCGAGCATTGTCTGTTCCATCTCAAGTCGCTACGCCGCTGCCACCATACGCGCATTTCCCGAGTCACTGGCCGGACGATGAACCAACCGATCTCGACCAGCATCAGGAACAGGCCGAGCGCACGGAAAAAGAAATGGAATACCAGCAGTGCAATCGAGAAGAACAGCACCAGGCGATACAGCCAGGCCGTCAAAGAGAACGCGATCAAGAAGCGGCGCCGCGATGGTGCGAACGCTTCAACAGGAGCGTCACCAAAACCAAACAGGCGCTCGCGCACCCACCAACGAGTCAGTGCAAAGGCGCGATCGTGCAGGTTGGGCATCCTGAGCCAGTCCGACAACAGAAAGTACCCATCGAAGCGCGTGAATGGACTCGCGTTCACTGCCAGAGTGACCACCCAGGTACTGGTTGCGAGCATGAAAACACCGGCTCGCAGCGGCCCGTCGGGCAACACGTTCCACAGCAGCGTGGCGTAGGCCGCAAGCGCGAGTTCCGCCAGCATGCCCGCTGCGCCAATGTGCAGGCGGTCGCGTCGCGAGCGCAGCTTCCAGGCTTCGTTGGTATCGGTGTAGAGCACCGGCCACAGCACCAGGAGTGCAACGCCCATTGTCGGCACGTGGCAACCGTAGCGATAGGCGGTCATCGCGTGGCCGAATTCGTGCAGGACTTTCGCAAAGCTGAGCGCGATCGCGATGCCGAGCAATCCTTCCCACCCGGCGTAAGCTTGAAACGTATGCAGAAACTGCTCCCAATGACGGGAGGCGAGGTATAACCCTGCGGCCGCGCTGGCCAACGTGATCCACCAGAACATCGGGCGAAACAGCCACTGCACCAGCGGCGAGATCCGTCGCAATAGCGGCATCGGCTCGAGCAAGGGCACACGAATGAACAGATAGTGTTGCAGAGCCCACATCGCCGGCGACACTCGTTGTCTCGCCTTCATTCGGAGCAGGCGCTGCGTATCGCTGACGGCGCTCGCCTCGGTGAGTTGATGAGCGTTGAGGAACTGCACGATCGCCAGCACCTCATCGAGTTCGATGTGCAGGGTCGTGTCGCGGCGCACCGCGGCAACGATGGCGGCCGCATTGCCCAGCGGCCAACGAGAGAGAATTTCAAATGCCGGCCATCCCAGCTGATAGAAGCGATGTGCCGCAGGATCATAAAGCGTCCATGCCGGTGAGCCGTCGGCATTGGTGGGCGATACCGCGAGGTTCAGTTCCTGACGCAGCGGCGGCAGTGTGTCCATGCGTCAGATCACCAACCGAACCATTGCCGTGCTACGACGAGCGGCCGCCGCAGGACCGTGTAAATGAGAGGCACGCGATTCGCATACACGCGCGCGCTGCCCATGAGACCCAGCCGGGGCACAGCAGTGTCGAGCCTGAAGTGCGCACGAATGCGGTAGGCCAGTACGTTTTCGTCATTGGGTTCGGCGTGATAGGCAACGCTATCGATGATGGCAACGTACGAGGAAAAAGGCGCGGCCTTCGGATAGAACACGATCTCGGCGCCGGGCTTCACCGCAATCTGATCGCCAATGGGCATGCGGGCTGTGAGCTCCACTTTGTCCGGGTCGGCAAGCACCATGACCTTCTCGCCGATCGCCACAGCGCGCCCCAGCCACTCGTGCACATCGGAGAACACTGCCACGCCTGAACGCCCGGCCTTCACTTGCACACGCTCGAGCTGGCTTTCCGTATACGCCAGGTCCACGGCTTTCTGGTCGAGCGCGCCTTTGTGGATCGACATTTCCATTTTCGATTTGTCTTCCGTGACCGCAAGCTGCGAGCTCTGACGATATTCCTCGCGCGCTGTTGCGTAAGCCTCGCGCGCAGTGGCGTGGTGACTCTCGAGCGCCGTCGTGTCGAGGTTGAAAAGCGGTGTGCCGGTGGCAACGGTCTCATTGGGACGCACCTGAAAGCGATCGATCACACCGTCGAGCGGTGCGCGCACGACAAATGCGTCCAGCGGCGTTACCTCTGCCGGCATGAGCACACTGAGGCGGACTGGAAAGCACGAGACCGCAACGATCAGCAATGCTATTCGCACTAGCCATTTACGTGAGCGCAGGAGTCCGCGTAGCTGCTTGAACCATGCATCGCGAGGATGCAGTGCCAGCAAGGCATGTCCATAGATGCGTCCGACTTCCGACGCCAACTCGACTTCATCTTCTCGCCACACGCCATCGCGCGCGAGCAGTAGCGTACCGAGCCTGCCGGGTTTGTGGCTGGCGAGGGGAATGACCAAGGCATCGCGCGGCAACCACTGACCCCATTCCTCGCCGATGAGCGGTGTGAGGTCCCCGGCGCAGAGTCGCTGCGGATTGAGATCGTGGCCCACTGCCTTGTACACGCGGCTCAGCCATTGCAGATAGGGTGCGGAGGGATCGAGTTGCGCGACACCTGATACGGCGGCGACTTCCTGGCCATATCCTCCCAGCCACAATGCCGCTTGCCGGTAAGTCAGCAAATTGCGGGTTTCATTGACTGCAATGAAACCCAACTCTTCCACGCTCGCCGCTTCGCGTGCGCGCCGGCCTAGCTGAAGGAGCGTCAGGAGGCCTTGCGTTGCCGCCGGGTGGTTGAGTTGGGCATTCATCGCCGTTCGGGAAACCGGGCCCAGCCACTCATTCCAGGCAACAGTTCGGGATGGCCGCCTTTGATATTGGCGATCACTTCCAGGGTTTGACTCACAGGGTCGACGCGCGCGCCAAGACGGACGATTGCGCCCGCGTAATTGTCATTCAGATCATCTATGTGGACTTGCAGCGTCGTGCCGACCCGCAACCAGGCCAGCCACATCGATGGCACATTGAGTTTCAATTCCAGATTCTCGCCATCGACGATCTGCAGCAGAGCTTTGCCCGCTGGCACGTACTCGTACTGCGCGGCAATTCGTTTGGCAACGCGGCCGGCAAAGGGAGCAGTCACCTGGCATCTGTTCACCGTCGCTCTGACATACTCGGCATCCGCGTCAGCCTCTTTTGCCTTGGCCTTTGCCTGCTCCACATCGAGCTCACCCACCGAGCGCAGCGCGCTCAACTGCTTGTTGACGGCGTAAACCTTACCGGCGGCTTCTGCTGCAGCTTCAGCTTTGTGCAGTTGTGCTGCGTACAATTCGCAGTCGAATCCCACCAGGAGCTGGCCGCGCTTGAATGCGTCACCGTCCTTGAACGGCAACAGGGCAATCTTGCCTTCAACCTGGCTGGAGATGACTACATCGTGCTGCGAAACGAGTTGCGTGCGAATACGCTCGCTGTCGTCCGCTGCTGCGGCGGTGGGCGCCGCCATCGTTCGCGCGCAGACTGTGAGTGCAACTATCGCAGCGAAACTTGATCGTGCTGCAGTCATGGATGCATGTGCTGTGCGCGAATCGCCTCAGTGACCGTCGCCAGGTCCGCATTGTCTATCGAGTCCGGGAGCGGATCGGTGCCCAGCGTGGTGAGCATTTGTCCGTAGGCCCCCTGAAAGGCGCTGTAGCTCTGATACAGCCGCAGCTTCGACATCAGTGCGCTGGTGCTGGCACGGATCTCCGCGAGCTTACCCTTCGCATCAGCGGCAGCAGCATTGCGCGTGTGTCCGAGCATGCGCTCCTCCACGCTGCTCAGGTCGCGAACCAGTTGGAATTGCTGCTTGCGACTGTTGAAGTCGATCCAGGCAACATTCACCTGAGCGAGCACGGCCACGTTGGCAGCCAGGCGCTGTTCGCGTGCGACATCGTAGTGAGCTTTGGCGGCGGCGCGAATTGTGCGTGCGTTGACCAGGTTGAGCAGGTTCCAGCTTGCTTTCACACCCACGGCGTTCCAGGAATCGTTGACCAGGAAACTGTTGCTGTCGTAGTGCGTGCCGATAGACAGCTCTACACCTGGCAGCAAACTGGCCATGGCTTTGTGCGTTTCATTGAGTCCGATGCGTTCGCTATAAGCAGCCTCGATCAATTCGGGCCGATTGAGCAATGCCGTCTGCGCCATCTGTTCGGGCGCAATGCTGAGCAAGGGCTCATCGAGCGTCTCCGCTGCAGCAAGTTCGTACGGCTTGCCGGGCTCCAGCGCCATCAAAGCGGCAAGCTTCGGCTTGGCTTGCATCAGCTGGCCGCGAATGCCTTCGAGCTGCAGCACCAGCTCGAGCAATTCGCGTTGGTAAGCCAATGCTTCCAGCGGGGCGGTGAGATTGCTCGTTTCAATCCTGCGAGAGTCGTCGAGCGCCTGTCGTACCTGCACGAGCAGCGGCTCTGCCTGCTGTTGCAGGCGCTGAGCACCGGTTGCCTGCCAGAATGCCTCTCGCGCCTGCTGCATCAGCAGTTGCACTACCTTACGGCGTCGCTCCTGCAGTCCGAGCAGCCGATCGGCTTGCTGTCTGGCGCCGTAGTAGCTCACGCCGAAATCCAGGATATTCCACGACAGGCCCAAGTCCGCAGCGCGCTCGTCGCGATCGCTGGATGTGGAAGGTTCCAGGGACTGCTGCCCCGTCAGGACACTGCGCGACGATGATCCCAGGACGTTGTCTCGGTGTGTGTACCCGGCCGCCGCCGCAAGCTTCGGCAACAGGTCTAAATTGGACAAGTCGAGTTGACGCTGCGCCACTGCCGCTTCCATCAACTTCACGCGGCTGTCGAGGTTGTACTTCAGTGCGCGCGCCATGGCTTCCTCCAGCGTGATCGGTCCTTGAACCGGCTGTTGGTTGCCGAACATCGCCTGTTGATCGCCCGCCATGCCAGCTTTGCGATCGGCCATCGACAAGGCGACCGGCCGCACGGCGCATCCCGCGATGGCTAACGTCGCCAGGGCAGTGAAGAGTGTGTACATCCCCTTGGTTGTGCGGCGAAGGTCATGCATTGAAGATCTCCTGTCAGAGTCCGCGTGAGCATCACAGCGACTCCCTCCAACGTTGAACGATGACGACAGTCGAAAGCCCGGTGGTCGTCACGGTGCTGTCGAGGATCCACGTCGGGCTGCCATTCGACCTGGAAGTCAGAAGCGCACGTGGTTCGGTATAGGTAGCCTGTGGGAAGTGCGGACATGCAATTGCCGCAGCATGCTTGCGGCATCCACGCCGAGCGGAGCGCTGCGTGCATGACGGGCGAACTGTGCGTCGAGTCCGGGTTTGGCGGCTGCATCGCTACGCTGCGCGACGTCGTTGAAGTGCAGCTGCATCGTACCGATCACGTGCTGACCGTGGCTGTCGGTTACAACGAGTTCAATTTCCAACATGCCGCGGAAGCCGGCAGGCGGCGTGCCTTGCAAAGTACCGGTTGTGTAATCGTAGTACAGCCATGCCGGCACTTCGCTGCCATCGAGGCTGCGCAATTCGACGACAGTCCAGTTCGCGAAATTTCCGGGCCGCCAGGGTATCGTGAGATTGATGCGCTCGTGGGCGGGCAGATCCACGTTGTGGATGGACGGCGCCAGCAGACCACTCGATGAGAAGTCTTCGACTTGCAGATCGAATATCGACGGTAGTGAAGACGCCGGCGGCGGCGTAACGGTGGAGGAGAAGGGCCGCGGCACCAACGAGCTATCCGAGCGTGCCACGAGGATCGTGGGTGCAACTGTCGTTACGGTGTAGGGAGCGCCGACGAGTCCGCTGATCATGCCATTGCCCGCGGTGTCGACGATGTGGGTGCCGCTGCCATCGAGATCGACCCGCAGCGTGCCGTTGCCGGTCACGTTGTTCAGCGCAATGTCGTAAGTGTGCGCATCGACTTGCGTCACGCCGGCGACCGTGGCACTTGCGCTCCCCGTGGTCACGAGTCGCAAGTCGTTCACGTCCACGCCGCTCACGTCTTCAGAAAAACTCAGCAAGTAGTGCAGAGTCCCTGTAGTCACGGACGATGTATCTATCCGTATCAGACTGCTTGCCGCGGGCGCAATCGCATCGACCCGAACGCCGGCTGTGCTGCCGACATTGTTGAGGTTGACGCTGGCAGCGATGCCTGTCGCATTGCGCACGCTTGCGCCGTTCGTGTCGATTACCCCACTCAGGCTCACGCCGGTGGCATCGAGCTGGCCATCGACAACGGTCAAACGAAAGGTCAGTGCGTTACTGCCGGAGCCACTCAGATAGTTGGCGTAGACCGCGCCGCCACTGTCCAACGTGACGGCGATACACGGCGTACCGCCTGCGCTATCGACAACGACGACCTCGGTGAGATTGACGGTGAAGTCCAGGTGCTGTCCGGCGACGTAGGTGCGGTTGGCCGGAACCGCAACTGAAACAACCGCGGGGACGCTGGTGCTGACGGGGATGGTATCGATGGCGTAGTTGTTCGAATCGGTAGTGCCCGAGCCCGCGTTGCCGGCCTCATCCAGTACGCCTGTGTTGGCCAGAGTGATGAGATTGGTCGTGTCCGCGATACCGGCGGTTGGCGTCAAGGTTGCCGTCCAAGTGATGCCGCCATTGGCAGAGCTCACTGCGCTGAGCGTGCCGTTGGCAACGGTGAGATCGGCGTTCGTAAGTCCGGTGACGGCTTCGCTGAAGGTGACGGTCACGAGCGAGGTTTCGCCTGTGGCCAAGGCGGTGTCCGCCACGACGATGCTGGCGGTGGGTCGCAGCGTGTCGATCGCGTAGCTGTTGGAACTGGTGCTGGCGGTACCGGAGTTGCCGGCGGCATCGGCCACGCCCGCGTCGTCCAGCGTGACAAGGTTGGTTGCAGCTGTCGTGCTGGCGGTTGGCGTAAACGTAGCAGTCCAAGTGATGCCGCCGTCGCCGGAAGTGACGGCTGTCAGCGTGCCGTTGGCGATGGTCAGGTCC
>Ga0068861_100002239_pt1 | contig 12551 bp, 9 predicted proteins | sample KBSSwiS42_FD_66593 | JGI IMG/M metagenome (GOLD analysis project Ga0068861, IMG submission 66593) | Switchgrass rhizosphere microbial communities from Kellogg Biological Station, Michigan, USA - KBS Switchgrass S4-2 | ecosystem: Host-associated > Plants > Roots > Rhizosphere > Soil ...
ACAGTCACCCGGTCGACGTCGTCACCGTCGCGGGTTGGCTGCGGGACAAGTCGCTGCTGCAGCAAATCGGTGGCACGCCGTACCTGGCGCAGCTCACGGACGCGATCCCCACCATCGCCCACGTGGAAGCGCACGGCCGCGCCGTGAAGGAGAAGTGGCGCCTGCGCCGCGTGATCGCCACGTGTCAGGACTTCGCTGCGCTCGGCTACGGCGACTGCGGCGAGATTCAGGGCTTCATCGATCAGGCCGAGCAAGCCATCTTCGATCTCGCGCGCCAGCCGGAGTCGTCGAATGTCACCAGTCTGAAGCACGCCATCCACGGCGCCTTCGCGATCCTGAGTGAAGCCGCCAAGCGCGGCGGTGGCATCACCGGCATGGCGACGGGCTTCGTCGACCTGGACAAGATGATCGCGGGTTTGCACCCAGGTGACCTGTACATCGTCGCGGCGCGTCCCGGCATGGGCAAGACGTCGTTCGTGCTGAACCTGGCGGCTCAGCTGGCTGAGATTCGCCGCGTCCAGCTGGAGGGCAGCAGCGAGCCGGAGGAGCTGGGCAACGGCGTCGTGTTCTTCTCGCTCGAAATGCCGCGCGAGCAGCTGGCGGCGCGCTTGCTCGCCAGCGACGCGCGCGTGGACGTGTCCAAGATCCGCAGCGGCAACATCGGCAAAGAGGACTGGATTGGCTTGACCGAAGCGGCGTCGCGGCTCGGGCATCTGCCGCTCTGGCTCGATGACACGCCCGCCATCAGCCTGCTGGACGTGCGAGCGCGCGTGCGGCGGCTGCAGGCTGAGGTGGAGCGCAAGGCCGGCGATGGCCCGCGCGCGCGCCGCATCGGGCTCGTGGTGATCGACTACCTGCAGCTGATGACGGGGCGCCAGGGCGTGCAGAGCCGCGAGCAGGAGATCAGCGAGCTTTCGCGCGGGCTGAAGACGCTGGCCAAGGAGATGGGCGTGGCGGTGATCGCGCTCAGTCAGCTGAACCGCTCGGTGGAGACGCGAACCGCAAAGGACAAGCGGCCGCAGCTCAGCGATCTGCGCGAGTCCGGCGCCATCGAGCAGGACGCCGACACGATCATGTTCATCTACCGCGACGACTACTATTTCCCGGAGACCCCCGAACCGGACGTCGCGGAGGTCATCATCGCCAAGCAACGCAACGGGCCTACCGGCAAGATCAAGTTGCACTTCAACAAGGCCTGCACGCGCTTCGAAAACCGCGCGCCCGATACCTACGAGTACGACGACTTCGATCGCTTTCAGGACCAAGGCGGCTGAAGGCCGGGATCAGGGGAACAGCGGGCTTTGGGCCGCGCAGTGCGGCACAAAGCCCGCTTACCCGAGAGAGGTCGGGTTCGCTCTCTCTAGCCGGCTTTGGCCGCTTCGGCGCTGGCTTTGGCTGTCTCGATACCGAGCGGGGAGGTCTTGGCGGCGGCCGAGGCGAGGTTCTCGCGCGGCGGTAGACGCCGGGCGATGAGCAGCAGCAGCTCCTTGAGTTGCCAGTGACTGGCGGCGCTCACGGCGTGCAGCTCGACGCCGAAGCGCTCGGCGAATTGCTGTTGCAGGGCAGGGTAGGCCTCGAGCACGTCGGGCAGATCGGCCTGGCTGAGCACGACGATCTCGGGCCGCTGCGCCAGCTCGGGCTTGAAGGCTTCTAGCTCTTTGCGCACCACTTCGTAGTCGTGCAGGGGTTCTCGATCTGGATCGGGGCTCAGCGTCACCAGGTGCAAGAGCAGGCGCGTGCGCTCGACGTGGCGCAGGAAGCGCAGCCCGAGCCCCACACCCTCGCTCGCGCCTTCGACCAGGCCAGGGATGTCGGCGACCACGAACGCAGGCACGCCCTCCTGGGCCACGACGCCGAGCTGCGGCACCAGCGTCGTGAAGGGGTAGGCCGCGATCTTCGGACGCGCGCGGCTCACCGCGCTGACGAACGTGCTCTTGCCCACGTTGGGGAAACCGAGCAACCCGACGTCGGCCAGCACTTTGAGCTCCAGCAGCAGGTTGCGCGCCTGGCCCGGAGTGCCGGGCTCGGCGTGTCGAGGTGCTCGATCCGAGGGGGTCGCAAAGTGCTTGTTCCCGCGCCCGCCCTGCCCGCCGCGGGCGATGCAGACGCGCTCACCGGCCGCCAGGAGCTCGGCGAGCGGCCTGCCGCTGTCGGCATCCGCAACCAGCGTGCCGAGCGGCACGCGCAGCGTGAGGTCGTCGGCTGCGGCGCCGTAGCAGTCACGCCCCAGGCCGTTTTCGCCCGCCTTCGCCCGGTAGATGGCCTGGCGGTGGAAATCGAACAAGGTGGCGAGGCCGGGATCCGCCTCCAGATAGATGCTGCCGCCGCGACCGCCGTCCCCGCCCGCGGGTCCGCCGAGCGGAATGAACTTCTCGCGCCGAAACGCCACGACGCCGTCGCCGCCACGCCCGGCTTCGACACGGAACTTACACTCGTCGACGAAATGCATGGGAGCGCGATTATAGCTCCGTTTTTGGGGACGAGGCCGGGAAAACCGGGCAGCTCGGGCTAAAGAGCTGGGCAAGGTGCCGCGAAAAAGCGCCCCGCTTTGGCGCGCTCCTGTCTCTACGCTCGGCTGCCGGCGTGTTACAAGCCGGCATGTCGCGCAACCCGAGCACTGGCGCTTCGAGCCCCCGCGCGCGCTCGTCCTACCCGCCGCCTCCCGAGGCGCCGGGGCGCGTCGCGGTGGTCGTGAACGGAAACGCCAAGAACGTCACCGCCGAGGTGATCTCCACGCTGGATCAGATTCTGCTCGGTGGTGACCTGTTCGTGTCGCGCAGTCTGCGCGAGGCGGACGAGATCGCGCAGGTGCTGATCTCGCGGGCCTACGGCACCGTGCTGACGGGCGGCGGCGACGGCACCTTCAGCGTGATGGTGACCAAGGTATACGCCGAGGCCGAACGCCAGGGCAGCCCGTTGCCGCGCTTTGGCTTTCTGAAGCTCGGGACCGGCAACGCGCTGGCCCACGTCGTGGGCGCGAGCGGCTCGGGCGGGGGAGATCTGGCCGCTGACATCGCGCGGCTGCGTCGGGACGCGGGCAGTCGCGAGATCGGCTTGGTCCAGGTGGACGGCGTGCTCGCGCCGTTCTGCGGCTTCGGCGTGGACGCAGTGGTGCTGCAGGACTACGAGGCCATCAAGCGCTTGCTCGGTGGTACGCCTCTGGCGCGCCTCGGTCGCGGCGCAGCAGGCTACACCGTGTCGAGTCTCACACGCTCGCTGCCGCGCTACCTCGTGCAGCGCCCGGGGCACTGTCGCGTCGTCAATCGCGGGCAGCCGTGCTTCCGCGTGGGCCCGAGCGGGGTGGTGGCGAGCGCCTCGATCGCCGAGGGAGAGGTGCTCTTCGAGGGGCCGGCGCGCCTGGCCGCGGTGGCGACCATCCCCTACTACGGCTACGGGTTCCGTGCCTTCCCCTTCGCAGAAGAGCGTCCCGATCGCATGCACCTGCGCATCGCCAACCTGTCCGCCGCGAGCTTCGTCGGGCACTTCCCCTCGATCTGGCGCGGCGAGTATCAGAACCCGCAGCGCATCTGCGATTTTCTGGTGCAAGCCGTCGATCTACACATGGATCCACCGACGCCCTTTCAGATCGGTGGAGACTTCCACTGCGAGACCTCGGAGATGCGCGTGGAGCTGGCGGCGCGCCGCATTCGCCTGGTCGATTTTTACGCGCCGCCGAGCGGTGCGACGCCGAGCGAGCCGCCTCCGCCCCCAGCCCCGCGAGCGCTCAAATCGGCAACGAACGGCGCGGGCCCTGCAGGCAGCGGCGACGTTCCTCCGTCCAGGCCCAAGGCGCGCTAGCGCGGCAGGCCAAATGGCCGACGAAAGAGCTGGATTGCGACCCGCCGAGCGGAGCACTACGAGGGGCCATGGCGCGCTCCAGGGTCGACTGGGACAACTACTTCATGGCCATCGCGACGCAGGTCGCCACGCGTTCGACGTGCGACCGCAAGCACGTAGGGGCGGTGGTGGTGCGGGAGAAGATGATCCTCGCCACCGGCTACAACGGTTCGCTGCGCGGCCTCGAGCACTGTGATGACGTGGGCCACCTGATGCAAGACGGTCATTGCGTGCGCACGGTACACGCGGAGGCAAACGCCATCGTGCAGGCTGCGCGCAACGGCGTACAGTCGGAGGGTGCCGGCATCTACGTCACGGCCTCGCCTTGCTTTGCCTGCTTCAAGCTGATCGCCAACGCCGGCATCACGCGCATCGTGTTCGGTGAGTTCTATCGAGATGAGCGCATCTTCTCCTTTAGCGAGCAGCTGCACATCCAGCTCAGCCACTTGCCGCCCGCAACGCAGGTGGTCCCCCCCTCGGGCCCGGAGCGCGATCTGTGAGTCAGCGCGGGGGGAGCATGGGCAGGCGAGACAGGGCGGCAGGCAACGGGGCGGTCGCTGATGGGGTGGCAGGGGGACAGTGTCGCACCTCGACCTCCCTGTCGCGCGCCAGCGCGTCGAGCTGCCGGGAAAGCGTTTCTGCGGTAGGATTGCCAGGGCTAGCCGTGTGTTGCCGTCGTGCTACCTCGCGCACAGAGTTGGAGCTAGATTCAGCGCGAATCTCCCACCGGCCAGGCATGAACAGATCGGAGTTTGACCAGGAGACCGCGTGGCCTTTCGCTCGCTAGCTTCACCACCTACCGGGGGCGACGGTCCACGCACTCGTATCTGGTTGCGCTTTCAGAACCAGCGCGACTTCGAGCTCTCGGCTGGGGTCACGATCGTGGGACGCGGTGATGGCTGTCAGCTGGTTCTGGACGACCCGCTGATTTCCCGGCGCCACGCCTGCTTCGTGGTCGACGAGCACGAGGTCACCTTGAAGGATCTCGGCAGCACCAACGGCGTGCTGGTGAACGGGTCACGCGTGGATGAGCTGCAGGTGGTGGTGCCGGGGGATCACATCACGCTTGGCCAGCACCACGCGGAGCTGTGCTGGGTGCCGGCTTCCGCCGTCGACCGACACCCACAGCTGCGTGAGGGGCGCAGCAGCCGCCCTTCGGCGGATACCGTGATCGATCGGCGGCCGTCGTCGGTGCCGCCGGGCACCCGGCTCTACCCCGATTCCGAGCCTACGCACCACGGCAGCGTCTTCTCGATGCTCTCGGGCGTCGCGGAGAAGCAGTTCGAGCTCGGGCGCGGCCAGGATGCAGAGCGAATTCTCGAGCGCCCTCTGAAGTCTCTGCTCGCACGGCTGGAGATGGCCGGCCCCAACGCGGACACACGCGACGTGGAGGAGGCGGGGTTCCTGGCCGTACGCCTCGCACGCTCCACGGGTCAGAGCCACTGGATCGACTACACGTTCCGGCTGTTCGCGGCGGTCCGTTGGCTGGCACCCACGAAGGTCATCGATGAGCTGTATCCTGCGGTGCGCGCGGCGCCGGGCGTGAGCCTGAAGGTGTTCCGCGACTACCTCGAGGTGTTGCGCAGCGTGCAACAGGGTTTCGGGCCCGCAGAGCGCTTTTTGCTGCGCCGGCTCGAGGGGCTCGAGGGCGTACTGGCGTCGTAGGGCTACCCCGGCTCACTCGATCTCGCAGAAGCTCGGAAAGTCTCCGGGCAGCCCGTTCGCATACGGAGAAGGCTGGCTGCCGAAGGGGTGAGCCTTCATGAATTTCCAGGCCTTCTCGTGCAGCGAGGCGGGCGCGCCGCAATGTCCCATACCGTGGTTGCACTCGACCACGAAAGCGCCCGCCGGCTGGAGCACGTTGGTCAGGTTGCGGGTGGTGTCGCTGAAGTTGACGATGACGGTATCGCTCGAGCCGCCGTACATGCTCATCACCGCGGGGACTCGCGCCGGATCCGCCAGCTGGAACAAGGGAGCCGCGACTCCGCCGGAGTTGGGCGCCGCGGCGGCCACGTATTCGGACCGCTCGAGCGACATCACCCCCGCCATGAGCCCGCCGGCGCTGCAACCGGTGACGTAGATGCGGCGCGGATCGATGTTGTGGTTCTGCACGGCGCAGGCCACGATCTGATCGGCGAACTTCAGATCGGCGCCGTCGTACCAGACGCCGAGGACGAAGGTCACGTCCTGTCCCTCGCGTGCCTGGCCATTGTCCGAAGGAGCAATGATGATACCGCCCTCGGCGACGATCTCCTGCTGCACGGAGGCAGGCAACTGGAGCAAGGCCTGTTTGCCGTTGCCTCCGGTGCCGTGCCAGGTGAAGAGCAAGGGCCCCTGCACGGCACCGGGCGCGCCCGCGACGATCTCCGTGCTCAGGCCCAGGATCGTCTGGGTACCGGTGACGAACTCCGGACAGCGTCCTTGCACCTCGGGGAGAATGGGCTCGAGCCGGGTCGGGCGCGCTGGCGGCGCCGACGGATCTTCAGCGGACGCTCCGCCGGTAGCCTGTCCCGGCGCGCCGGTCCCAGCAGAACCGGGCGCGATGGCGACGGGCAGGGCCTGCCCCTCCTCGCGCCCGGGCTGCATTTCAGTGGCGCTCGGTGGGACGTTCTGGCTCGTGTCGCGGCGCGAGGCGTTCTGCGGCGCACTGCTGCCGCCCGCGGAGCCGCCGGGCAGCGCTGGTGAGGCGTCGGCATCAGCATCGGACGCGCTGCAAGCAGCGAGCTCAGCGAGCAGCAGAGCTGCCGCGAGCCCGGCACCGAGACGCAGCACCTGCTGGGGCGTCCGACGGTAGCGTCTGATCGGGCAGGCTTGGTTCGATCTGGCCAGAGCGACAGCTTGGAAGATTTCCATGTCCCAGCTGTGGGCGAATGCCGAGCCGAGGTCGCAGGAGATCGCGCCGGCCGTGTTGGCGTCCAGCCGAGCCGGCTTCACTCGCGTCCCGCTCGGTGCTTCGCTGCTCTGGCCCTGCGCGAGGAACGCCGGCCGCCCTCCGAGCGTCCTGGCTTGCGCCGCTCGGCGAACGCGCTCGCTCGACGCGCGGGTTCCTTCGCGCTGGGCCGATCGAGCTCCGAGCCAAGCGCGACGGCACGCGAGGGTAAGCTCAGCGTTGCTGAGGGCTCGGCTGCCTCCATCACAGGCGATTTCTGAGCTGAGGCCACGGCAGCGGTACGCGCCGGGGGCGATCGGGGCGGCTCCGCTGGACTTGCGCCCAGTGCTGGCGCTGACGGCTGACCCGGCGCCGGCCAGAACGCGCAGACCGCGGCGAGCGACGCCAGAAGGACGCCGCCGAGCGCCCAGCGCTGGCCTGGCGAGCGCGCCGCAAACCAGCGGTGGCAGTGCCCGAGCAGAGGCCGGAGCGCGGCGGGTGCCTGGCGCAGCCAGCGCTGCGGAGCGCTCTGCCACGGGGCCGCTGCCTCTCGCTCGCGGCTCGGCTCGGCGTGAACAGGGCGCTCGAGCAGCGTCCAGGTGGAAGCGTTCGCCAGTGCGGGTTCCTGAAAATGGCGCTGCGCGTGAGCCGCCGGTCGCACGCCGGAGACGTCCGAGCGACTCCACTGCGCTGCCGAGCGGGGGTCGTCCCGGTGCGGTTCGTCGAACAGCCCAGCGACCACGCCGAGCGGGCGCAGGCAGCTTTCGTCCTGTCTGGCGATGAGCGTCTGCTCGCTGATGGATCCTCGCTGGAATGCAGCATCGAGATCGTCGAGGGTCATCGTGACCATGCCCGAGGGCAATCGGACATGCCAGAGCGGCTCCACCGCTTCGGCCGCATGGGGTCTCATCATCTCGTTGGGCTCAGCGCTGGTCATGCGTACTCCGAGTGTGGGTCATGGCGACGCGAGGCTTCGCGCAACGGAGCTTCGCGTCGTCTGGTCAGTGGTCGCGAGCGCGACAAAGGTCGCTGGCTTTTCGCTACTCGGCGCTCGCTTCAGCGCGCTCTCGAACCTGGCACCGTCCCGATTCGGTCCGCACCCGTTCGATCGGCGGCGCGCTAGCGCGAAGCCTCCGGCGAGATTCGCGAGCTGCCACTCGGGGCAGGCTTCCTGGCACTAGTGAAAGACTCGACGCGGGCGCTGGTCCGCTCACACGGCGCGCCCTGCCCACGGATCGGCGAGCCCTGATGTCCAACGAGTCCCCGAGGAGCCAAACCATGCACGATCCCCGATTGTCTGCGCTCGCGTTGCTGTTCGTCCTGCCGTCGCTCGGCGGCTGTAGTGCCCCGGCGCCGGGCGCGCCCCTGAACGCGGGGGGCCGTACCCCACCGGGCTCGAGCGATCCTGCCGGCGCCCGAGCCGCCGAGCCCGATTCCTCGGCCGCGGCAACCGCGCCGCCGGCGAACAGCTCGCCGAGCTCGGGCTCCGGCTCGGAGACAGCTGCTGTGCCCGCGGACCTCCGGCAAGGGGAGCTCCCCACCCAGGCTCCAGCCCCGAGCGGCGCGCAGGGCAGCGAAGCCGCGAGCGCCGGCCCGCCCGGCGCCGGCGACTGCACCAGTCTGCCCGCTGCCAGCGACTACGCGGCAGCCGGGCCGTTCGCTGACGCGCGCATGTTCAGCAACGTCGGCCCGAACAGCGACTACACGCTCTTTCGCCCCGACGCATCCCTGGGCACGAACGGCTTCCGGCACCCGATCGCGACCTGGGGCAACGGTATTTCCACCACGCCCGATCAGTATCAGAAGACGCTCTCCTTGATCGCGTCGCACGGCTTCGTGATCATCGCCTGCAACGACACGCAGGCGGAGCGGCCCTGCCTGTCCGCAGGCTTGGATTGGCTAGTGGAACAGAACGGTTCGGCGGGGGAGCTGGCAGGCAAGCTGGACACCACGCGCGAAGTGACGATCGGCTACTCCTGGGGCGGCGGCGCTGCCATCGACACGGCGGATCGTCCCAACGTCAGGGCCACGGTGTCACTGCACGGCATGCCTCCGCGCGTTGCCACGGCGTTCACGGCCATGCACGCGCCGCTCTTGCTGTTCACGTCCACCGGAGACAGCTTCGTCACGGCCCGGCAATACGTCACGCCCAACTTCGAGAGCTCGCAGGTGCCAACCTTTTATGCCACCCTCGCTGACAGCAACGCCGGTCACCTGTACGTCGTGGACGGAGGGGCGGCCGTGTGCATCGGCGGCATCTTGGGGCTGGGCAGCTGCCAGACCGCCGCTGCCGAGCAGGCGCCCACCATCGCCTGGCTGCGTTATTGGGCCTGCGACGACCAGGACGCGAAGCGTTTCTTCTTCGGTCCCGATTGCACGCTGTGCAGCGCCCCGTGGGCAACGCCGCAGCGCAAGCAGCTTCCCTGAAGCAGCATTTCTCGGGGACCGGCGGCGCTCGTCGCAGGCAGGCTACCGCTGGTCAGGTAGGCGCGGATGTTCTGCGTCACGCAAGCACTGCCCCAGGCCGCACGGGTGCGCTCAGGTCGACGGTCCGCCACCGAGCGTGCTGGCGTTGGCGAGCGGGCCCGCAAACGTCAGGATCAGCGAGATGCGCCCGTCCGCATCGATCTCGCCGGTGTCGAGGCTCTCGAGCAGCGTGCCGTCGCGAAGCTCGACGGCTCCGCGAAAGCGGAACGTGGTGTGGCCCGCGTCGATCGCGCTGAGCAACCGGACGCGCAACAGGCGTGGATCGGCGTGGACGCGTGCCAGCATTTCCAGGATGCCGGCGCGGCCGCGGATCTCGCCGCTGCGCGTGAGCATGCGGCCATCGGCAGCAAAGCATTGCTCGATCAGCTGCGCGCGCAGCGCCGGATCGCGCTCGTTGCTGGCACGGACGTAGGTGGCGACGGCCTTCTCGACGGGACTGGACATGACGCAGCGCTAGCACCCGAGCGCGCCGCCGGCCAGCACACGCAACCACTCAGGATACGCGAAGGGCGAACGAGCGGCACCGCCATTGCATGTCGAAGAGCTGCGCAAGGAAGAGGCCAACTTCGCGCACTGGGCACCTGCTGGCGGCGCAGGGTGACGCGGCGCGCCGAGCCCCGAAGCTGCCAACGCGAGCGGCGCCGTTACAGATCGAGCTCCTGCGCTTCTTCCGCGCGCTCCATGATGAAGCGGAAGCGGCACGAAGGGTCTTTGCCCATGAGCTCGCTGACCACCCGGTCCGTCTCGAGACCGTCGTGGATGCTGACCTTGAGCAGGCGGCGCGTGGCAGGGTTCAGCGTGGTTTCCCAGAGCGTCTTGGGCATCATTTCGCCCAGGCCCTTGAAGCGCGTGATCTCGGGTTTGGCGTTGCCCTTCTTGCCGGCAATGATTCGCTCTTTGTCGGCGTCGTCGATGGCCCAGTGCGTGTCCTTGCCGAGGTCGATGCGATACAGCGGCGGCACGGCCACGAACACGCGCCCGGCGCGGATCAGCTCGGGCAGGTGCCGGTAGAAGAACGTGAGCAAGAGCGTGGTGATGTGATTGCCGTCGGAGTCGGCGTCGGCCAGCAAGACCACCTTCGAGTAGCGCATCTTGCCGAGCTCGAAGGTCTTGCCGATGCCGCAGCCGAGCGCCGTCACGAGGTCGGCGAGCTCGCGATTGTCGAGCACCTTGCCGAGCGCGAGCGCCTCGGTGTTGAGCACCTTGCCCCGCAGCGGCAGGATCGCTTGCAGCGTGCGGTCGCGGCCCTGCTTGGCGGAGCCACCGGCGGAGTCGCCCTCGACCAGAAACAGCTCCGTGTCGCCGCTGCTCTCGGTGCAGTCGCTCAGCTTGCCGGGCAGCGTGAGCCGACCGCTGGTCGCGCTCTTGCGCACCACGGCCGAAGCCGCGGCGCGCGAGGCCTCGCGCGCGCGGGCCGCCAGCACCAGGCGCGCGACAATCTGCTCGGACACCGTGCGATTGCTGTTGAGCCACTGCTCGAACGCCGGGCGCACCGTGTTGTCGACCAGCGACTGTAGCTCGGGGTTGTTCAGGCGGTCCTTGGTCTGACCCTGAAACTGTGGATCCGACACGAACACGCTGAGGATGCCGACCATGCCTTCCCGGATGTCGTCGGCAGAGAGCGCGAGGCCGCGCGGCCAGAGCTTGTGGGTCTCGATGTAGTTGCGCAGCGCCTTGGCCACGGCCGAGCGGAAGCCATTCTCGTGGGTACCGCCCGAGGCCGTGGGAATGCCGTTGGCGTAGCTGCGCAGGTGCTCGTCGGTCGCCTCGGTCCACTGCAGCGCCATCTCCAGGCGCAGGCCGTTGTCCTTCTCGAAGCTGAACGCGGGCGTGTGCACGGGTGTAGCCTTGCGCTCCGTGACCACGCGCGCGAGATAGTCGGAGAGGCCCTGCTCGTGGTGGAACAGCTCCTTCTTGTCGGCCGCCTCGTCGATAAAGGATATTTTCACGCCGCGGTGCAGGTAGCTCGCCACCTCCAGCCGCTCGCGGATGGTCTGCGCATTGAAGTCGGTGCGCGGAAAGATGGTCGGGTCGGGCTCGAAGAACACGCTGGTGCCGCTGCCCCGGGCTGCGCCGAGCTTTTCCAGCGGCCCGGTGGGCTTGCCGCGCTTGAACTCCATCTGCCACTGCCCGCCGTCCCGCTTCACGGTCGCGATCAGCTTGCTGGAGAGCGCGTTGACGACGGACGCGCCCACGCCGTGCAGACCGCCGGCGGTCTTGTAGTTTTCACCGTCGAACTTGCCGCCGGCATGCAAGGTCGAGAAGATCAGCTCCAGCGCTGATTTCTTGTGCTGCGGGTGCTTGTCCACCGGCATGCCGCGCCCGTTGTCGGTGACGGTGACGGATTTGCCGTTCTTGTGCAGCGTGACCGCGATCTCGCTGGCGTGGCCGTTCATGGCCTCGTCGATCGAGTTGTCGACGATCTCCCACACCAGGTGGTGCAGGCCGGCGCTGCCGACGCCGCCGATGTACATGCCCGGGCGCTTGCGCACCGGCTCGAGCCCCTCGAGAACGGTGATGTCTTTGGCTGTATAGGACATGCCTGATTTCCGTAGCTGACTCGAGTTTCAGTAGGCCAAGCTCAGCTGGGCGGCGCTGCGGCCGCATCCGCCCCTTCGAACGGCTCGGGCGCAGGCGGCACGTCATAGATGACTTGCACGAAGCTGCCGCGCTTGATCACTTCCCGCCCTTTTCCGCCGCGCTCGGAGAGCTGATACTTGGCGGTGTTGATGCGCTGCTCGCCGCCCTGGCTGGTCTTGCACACCAGGGTGTCCTTGTCGTCGACCGCCGCTTTGAAGCCCATCAGCACGTCCTCGTCCCCCAGCTTGATCAGGATGACCCCGCGCCCCGGACCCGACAAGTAGTTCACCTCGGAAACCGAGCACAGCAGGGCCCGGCACTGCTGTGTGGCGGCGATCAGCGTCTCGTCGCCATGTACGACGTAGGCCGACACGATCTTGGCGCCCTCCGCCAGCCGGGCGAAGCGGCGGCCGCCGCGCTGGCTGGGCTCGGCGATGCTGCCCAGGCCGAAGCAGAGCGCATAGCCGTCGCTGCTGGCCGCCACGGCGTACGTCTCCGGCAGCGTGCCTTCGGTCTCGGACAGGTCTCCGACGACGCGCGGGTCGAGCGAAAACGCTGCCACCACGCTCTCGCCGTCCTTCAGCTTGAACAGCTTCTGGATCGGCTCGCCGTAACCGGTCGTCGCGGGCACATCGATGATGCGAGCGGTATACGCGGTGCCGAAGTTGCTGAGGAAGGTCACGGTGGCCCGTGTCGAGCCCGCCACGACGGCCAGCACGGCGTCGCCTTCGCGCAAGCGCGTCTGCGCTGGGTCCTTGATCTCTCTCTGACGCTTGAT
>Ga0068861_100002243_pt1 | contig 12547 bp, 9 predicted proteins | sample KBSSwiS42_FD_66593 | JGI IMG/M metagenome (GOLD analysis project Ga0068861, IMG submission 66593) | Switchgrass rhizosphere microbial communities from Kellogg Biological Station, Michigan, USA - KBS Switchgrass S4-2 | ecosystem: Host-associated > Plants > Roots > Rhizosphere > Soil ...
CGTTGCACCGACGCCGGCCAGCACAATCACGGTCGAGGGGGCCGCGTACAAGCAAGGAGAGCCAGCGGTGAAGTACCGCGGGATCTTCCTCAACGACGAAGAGAACTTCTCCAACTGGGCCGGCACCAAGATGGACGCTGGCAAGAGACCGGGGCCGGAGACCTACAAGAAAGTCTTCGAGCTGTTGCTGCGATTGAGGGCGAATTTCCTGTGGCCGGCGATGCACGAGGGCTCGGACGAATTCAACAAGTACCCTGAAAATGCCCAGAACGCCGATCTGTATGGCATCGTCATGGGTGCTTCGCATGCCGAGATGCTCTTGCGCAACAATGTCAAAGAGTGGGCACCTTGGGCCGCTTCGCACGTCTCGGGCGGAACGACCCCCGTCTATGACTACAGCGTCAACCCTCAGGTCCTGCACGACTACTGGGACTATCGTGTGCAACAGAACGGTCGCTACGAAAATGGCTATTCCGTCGGTATGCGCGGGGAGCACGACAGTGCCTTGATCGCTGCCAACGCGCCCACCACGGCTGCAAAGGTCACACTGATGCAGCAGATCTTCGCCGACCAGCGCGGGATCCTGTCCGCACGGGTGAACCCCGATCTCGGACAGGTGCTGCAGGTGTTCACGCCGTACAAGGAGGTGTTGACGCTATACAACTCGCAGCTCGAGGTTCCCGACAACGTGACCATCCTGTGGGCAGAGGACAACCACGGCTACGTGCGCCAGGTCCCCAACGCGGCCGAGCGGGCTCGGGCAGGCGGGGCGGGTGTCTACTACCACCTGTCGTACTACGGCGACCCGGTCAGCTACCTCTGGATCAACACGACACCGCTGACGTTGGTGCGCGAGGAGCTGAGAAAGGCGTATGACGCCGGCGCCAATCGGCTCTGGGTAATGAACGTCGGCGATCTGAAGCCGTCCGAGATCTCGCTGGAGTTTGCCCTGCACTTTGCCTGGCGCATCGATGACTGGACCGAGGCGAACGTCGCCGACTTCGTCGCGAAGCTGGCGGCGCGCGACTTCGGCACGGCGGCCGCCGGGGAGATCGCCGATCTGGTGATGCGCTACTACCAGATCAACATCGCGCGTCGCCCCGAGTTCATGAGCAAGACCATCTTCAACCTGGTGAACTACGGCGATGAGGGGCAACGCCGCCTCGATGATCTGAGCGATCTGCTCCGGCGCGCAACGGCCGTGTCCGACGCTTTGCCTGCCAGCAAGCGGGACGCCTTCTACGAGATGGTCCTCTACCCCATCCGCGCCAGCCAGCTGCAGAACGAGAAGTACATCGCCGCCGCCAAGGCGGACCTATTTGCCGGCCAGGGACGCACCGCGTCCGTGACCAAGTACCGCAACCTGGCGACTACGGCGTACGACACGATTCGCGCCGACCTGACCTACTTCAACAACACGCTGGCAGCAGGAAAGTGGCAGAGGATCATTGATCCTTACAACACCAGGTTACCGGTCATCGAGGGCCTGCCCGCGCTAGCCACCGTTCCGACCCCCGCGGCGGTGCCGCTCGGGGTCGTCGCCGAGGGCCAGACGACGGGCACCGAGGCGGTGACGCTGGCGTTCTCCGTGTATGGCCAGGACCGGCGCTTCATCGACGTGTTCAGCAAGGGAGGCTCCGGCCTGTCCTGGTCGGCCGCCACCTCGCAGCCCTGGATTGAGCTCAGCAAGGTGTCGGGCAACGTGCTCGACGAGGATCGCATCTGGGTGAGCATCGATTGGGCGTCGGTGCCGCTGGGCGACAGCACGGGCTCGATCACGGTCACGGATGGCTCGTCCTCGCGCAGCATCAACCTGCGCGTGTCCAACCCCGCCACGCCGACGCGCGCCGATCTGGACGGGTACGTGGAAGCCAATGGCTACGTTGCGCTCGAAGCGGAGCATTTCAAACAGAAGCTGGATCGCGGAGGCGCCGAATGGCGCGTCTTCAAGCAACTCGGGCGCAGCGGCGACTCGGTGAAGGTTCTGCCGGACGTCTCTGCCAGCATCACGAGCGACTTCGCGGCGAGCTCGCCCGAGCTCGACTACCAGATCTATTTCTTCAGCACGGGGACCTTCCCGATCACCGTGTTCCGCCTTCCGACGCTGAACACGACCGGAGCCTGCCGCCTGGCCGTTGGCCTGGACGACGCCGCCCCGCAAACCCTGAGCGGGGCAAATTCCACGGACGACGCGGCCTGGAAGATCAACGTGCTCGAGCACATCGAGAAGCTATCGGCGACCATCCAGGTGAGCGCGCCGGGGTATCACACCCTCAGAATCTGGAAGGTGGATCCCTCGATCGCCATCGACCGCATCGTGATCGACACCGGCGGTCTCCAGCCCTCCTATCTGGGGCCGCCCGAGAGCTATCACCAAGCGCTCTGAGAGCACGGCTCGCCGCCTTCAGCCCGAGGCCTGCGCTTCGGCGAGCTGAACGGTGTTCTGCAGCAACATCGCGACCGTGGTGACGCCCACGCCGCCGATGCGCGGTGTGATCCAGGCGGCTTTCTCCGCGACCGTCTCCGCCACGTCGGGCAAGAGCCGCTTGCCTTGCCAGCTGATGCCGGCGCTGATCACGACCGCGCCCTGCCGCACCATGTCCGGCTGCACGATGCCGGGCTGGCCCACGCCGGCCACGAGGATATCCGCGCGCAGCGTGTGCAGCGCGAGGTCGGGCACGGCGGAGTGCACGATCGTGACGGCGGCGTCGCCTCCCCTGCCCTTGCCGCTCAGCAACAGCGAGAGCGGCCGGCCCAAGGTCGGCCCACGCCCCACCACGACCACGTGCCGGCCCGCCGTGGGGATCTGGTAGTGCAACAGCATCGCGCGCACACCCGCAGGTGTGGCTGGCACGGGGCCCGCCAGACCGATGGCCAGACGACCCAGACTTTCTGGATGCAGACCATCGGCGTCCTTGTCTGGATCCATCTCCAGGAGCGCGCGCCCCAGATCGAGCGGAGCGGGCAGCGGATGTTGCAGCAAGAAACCATGCACACCACGATCGCCGTTCAGACGCTGGATCGTGGCGTGCAGCTCGGCCTGAGTCGTGCCTGCGGGCAACTGGACGTTCTCGGAACGCAACCCGTGGCGCGCGCACGCCTCGTGCTTTTTTCTCACATAGCCGGAGCTCGCGGGATCGTCCCCCACGAGCACGGTGGCGAGTCCGGGTACGACTCCGCGTGCGCGCAGCGCCGCGACGCGCACCGCCACCTCGTTCAGGACCTGATCCGCGACCGGCTGGCCTTCGAGCAGCTTTGCTTGTGGCAGTTTTGCTTGCTGAAATGGTGCAGCCATGGGACCTCCAGAGACAGGGTTGAGGCCCAGGCGCGCGGCGAAGACATCGCTGCTCCCCAGTGGTCAGATCCACTTCTCAGGCGCCAGTCACAGCGACGAGAGGCTAGCTAGCAAAGGGGCCGCTCAGGCGCAAGCACGACTGCTTCCTTTCAGGTGTGGTTTCAACCGCGCGCCGGCGTCGCGCGAGGCGGCTGCCATCAACCGCGCCGTGAGGCCACGATCACGAGGTTCCGGAGCGCGCCGGGCGCATACTCTTCGTCGCCGTGCATCACCGGCACGACGCGCAGGCGTTCAAAGCCGCCGCGCAGCGCTTGTACGACCTCGGGGACAGGGCCCTCGGCGTTCAGCGTGCCGATGAGGTTGATCGCCACGGCGCCGCCGGGGCGCAGCACGCGGCGCAACGCCGCGACGAACTGCGGCTCCGCCCAGGCACTGCTACGCCGGGAGCTGTCGAACGCATCCACGATGACGATATCCCAGGCGCCGTCGGCGGCTCGCTCGACGAACGCGCCGCCGTCCGCCACGTGCACACGCAGCTGCGGAATGGCGTCGAGATCGTACCACTGGCGCGCCAGCTCCACCACGGCGGGCTCGCGTTCCACCACGTCGAGCGCAATGCCCGGGTAGAGCCGCGCAAATTGGCGCAGCGCGACCGCGCCGCCGCAGCCAATGAACAGCGCGCAGCGGCGCGCTCGCGCCTGCAGGGCGGCCAGATGCAGCAGCTCGACGTAGGGCCAGCCAGAGTCCGACGGATCGCGCACGGCGGCGCGCGTCCAGACCAGCTGTTCGTTGCCGCGGGTGGCGACCATCTCGCGAAAGCCGGCACGGTCGCGGACCTGCACGCTCATGTCACCGAGCGGCAGCGATACATACGGCGGCGCCTCACGGACGGCGTCCAGGCCGCGCGCCAGCACGGAGCGCGCGGGAACGCGCAGTGGCTCGAAGTGTACCGGAAAGCCAAAGGAGCCGCGCGCGACGCCGAGCTCGGGCAGCAACGACTCCACTGTTTCGATCTGCGCGTCCGAGAACTCGCCGCTCGCCCTGCCCAGCATCAATGCGGCCACACACTCGCCCCGCAGCGGCACATACGCCATGAGCTGCGCGTGACGCGGGCCGATGCCACGCCCGAGCTCCCGGAAGTACGCCGTTTGCCGCACCCGCCGCTCCCCGAGCACGCGCGTGTCCACGGCGACGCCCCGCGCGGCCAGCGCGGCTCGCTTCACCGGCAACAGCTCCTCCAAGTACACCTTGCCGCGGCGCACGGCGTGCTCGATGACTCCGGCGCCGAGCCCCAGCGTCGTGGGCTGCGCCTCGGTGCCTCGCGCCAGGACGAACGCCACGTCAAAGCCGACGCGCCGCTGCAGGTGCTCGAGCACGCCTGCCTCGAACGCGGCAGCATCCGGGCTTTCGTTTGCGAGTCGCACGAGCTCGTTCACCATCTGGCAGCGCCTTTCTGGGGCAGTCGACCGCAAGCCTAGCATTTCGCAGCGGCAACCGCTCGCGTGGCGTGCCCGAAACCCAGCGGCAACACGTGCGCTCGGGCGGCGTCCGACCCGCTGGCGCCCCAGCAGCGGCTTCGGTATGGCAATGACGTGAGACCCACCGGCAGCGGAGCAGGCACATGAGCGCGGGCGCCGCGGCGCACCCGATTCGCGTCGCGATCCTCGACGACTACCAGCACGTGGCGCGACGACTCGCCGACTGGAGCTCCTTGCCAGCCGGCAGCGAGGTCAGCGTCTTCCACGATCACCTGAGCGACGAGGCCGCGATCGCCGCCCGGCTCGCGCCCTTCGAGGCGATCGTGGCGATGCGCGAGCGCACGCCCTTTCCGCGCTCACTGCTCAGCCAGCTGCCCGCGCTGAGGCTGTTGGTGACCACCGGCATGCGCAATGCCTCCATCGATCTGCGTGCCGCTGCCGAGTCGGGCATCACGGTCTCGGGCACAGACGGCTTGTCCTACCCCACGGCGGAGCTCACCTGGGGCCTGATCCTGGCGCTGGTCCGCCACATCCCGGCAGAAGACCGTGCGCTGCGCGCAGGCAACTGGCAGACGTCCGTCGGCGTGGGGCTGCAGGGCAAGACGCTCGGCGTGCTCGGGCTCGGTCGCCTCGGCACGCAGGTCGCACGCATCGGGGCCGCCTTCGGCATGGACGTGATCGCGTGGAGCCCCAACCTCAGCCAGGAACGCGCGGCCGCTGCCGGCGCCGAGCGCGTCGAGCGCGACGAGCTATTTCGCCGCGCGGACGTGCTGACACTACATCTGGTCTTGTCGGAGCGCAGCGCCGGATTGCTGGGGTCGCGCGAGCTCGGGCTGATGAAAAAAAGTGCGCTGCTGATCAACACGTCGCGCGGCCCGCTCGTGGACGAAGCCGCGCTGATCGGCGCCCTGCGCGCTCGCACCATCGCCGGAGCAGGCCTGGACGTGTTCGACAGCGAGCCCCTGCCGCCGGGGCACCCGCTGCTCGAGATGCCGAACACGGTCCTGACGCCGCACCTCGGTTACGTCACCGAAGAGACGTACCGCATCTTCTACGACCACGCGCTCCAGGACGTGCAGGCGTACCTCGCCGGGCAGCCGCTGCGCGTGCTCTCGCCGTGACAGCACGCGCAGCCGGAGTCTCGGACAGAGTCGCCCACGCCGCGCTTCACCTGCGTGACCGCTGCAGCTCGGCGACCAGCTCCTCCAGGCGGTCGTAGCTGATGCCGGCGCCGCGCTCCATGCCGGTGCCGAGCACCAAGTCGCGCACTTCTCGCGACGGGTACTTCACCGTGGCGGTCAAGCGCGTCTGCTTGCCCTCCTGCGTGAGCTCCGTCGTCACGACCGAGACCGTGTCCGGATACTGCTCGAAGATCTCCGTGAACACGATCCGACTCGGGGGGTTGATCTCCCGATATTCACCGTAGAAGCACACCTCACCCTTGGGGTGGCGATTGACAAACCGCCACTTGCCGCCCACGCGCAGATCGATCTCGCACACGGGCACGGAGTACCCCTCCCCGAGCTGTCCCCACCATTGCTTCACGTGCTCGGGTTTGCTCATGACCTCGAACACCAGCTCGCGCGGCGCATTGAAGAGCCGCGTCATGCGCACCTCCTGCTCGGACGGGGTGCTGACCTGGAAGCTACCGCTGTTTGCTGCGTTGCTGACGACCATGACTTTTTTCCTTTGCTGTGAGTGTTCCGAGGTACTCGTCCAAGCGATCGAGCCGCTCTTCCCAGATATGCCGGTAGTGCTCCGCCCAGTCGGCCACGTGCTTCAGCGGCGCCGCTTCGATGCGGCAGGGCCGCCATTGCGCCTCGCGCCGGCGCACGATCAGGCCCGCCCGCTCGAGCACGCGCAGGTGCTTCGAAACTGCCGGCATGCTCATGTTGAAGGGCTCGGCGAGCTCCGTGACGGAGCATTCGCCGGAAGCGAGCCGGGCCAGGATGGCTCGGCGCGTGGGGTCCGCCAGGGCGGCAAACGTGGTGCTCAGAGGGTCGGCTTGCATCGTATTGAACCAATAGGTTAATTAACCTGCAGGTTACATACGGCACGGAGCTCGGGCCGTCAAGGGGCCACGGGAAGATCGGCGAAATCAGGGCGGCAGAGTCATTGCGGCAGCCCCCGCTGACGCAGCTCCGGTCTGACAACGGCGGCTGTGCACGGCGGCGAGCCGAGCGGCAGCGCCACATCGGTCAGGTTGAACCCGCGAAGGAGGCCTCCTCGCATTCGAAAACGTAGTTGGTATACGAACCACGTTTTCGAAATCAAAAGCGCCTTCCGAAGCCTCCTCACGACGCTCGAGCCGCGCTGGCGGGCATTCCTGTGGTCGCTCGGGTTCTGACGGCCCGAGCCCCCCCTTCGACCCCTCGAGCCCTTCCTACTGCATGGTGCCGGCACCCGGAGCAGCGTCGCCACGCTCTCATTCCTTCCACTTCTTCCAGGGCGCCTTGCCCGTCGCCCACAAATCCTCCAGGTAGTTCTTGTCGCGCAGCGTGTCCATCGCCTGCCAGAACCCGTCGTGACGATACGCCGACAGCTTGCCCTCGCGCGCCAGGTTGCGCAGCGGCTCCTGCTCCCACACCGTGCCATCACCGTCGATGTAGTCGAGCGCCTCCGGCTCCACCACGAAGAAGCCACCGTTCACCCAGGCGCCGTCCCCGCGCGGCTTCTCGCGGAAGGAGCTGATCTTGTCGCTGCCCTCCGAGAGCATGATGGCACCGAAGCGACCGGGCGGGGACACTGCCGTCAGCGTCACGAGCGAGCCCTCCTGCTGGTGAAAGGCGTTCAACGCGTTGATGTCGATGTCCGCGACGCCGTCGCCGTAGGTCAGGTGAAAGCGCTCGCCACCAATGAAGTCGCGCACCCGTCGCACGCGGCCGCCGGTCATGGTGCTCTGACCGGTGTCGACCACGGTGACCTTCCAGGGCTCGCGGTGCGCGGCGTGCACCTCGATGCTGTTGCTTTGCATGTCGAAGGTGACGTCGGAGTTGCGGATGAAGTAGCCGTGGAAAAAATCCTTGATCACGTCCGCGCGGTAACCGCCGCAAATGATCGTCTCGTTCACGCCGTAGGCGGAGTACATCTTGAGGATGTGCCAGAGGATGGGGCGGCCCCCGACCTCCACCATGGGCTTGGGCTTGATCGCGGTCTCTTCCGAGAGGCGGGTGCCGAGCCCGCCCGCCAGGATCACTAGTTTCATCTCACGTTCCTCTCGCTCTGCGCACGCAGCCGCTACTCACTTGGCCGGCCTCACTCACTCGAAGACCTGCACGCTCGGGATCGGCACGACGAACTTTGCACCCCATTTTCGCACGTCTGCCAGCTGGCCCATGATCTCTTCGCGCAGGTTCCACGGCAGGATCAAAATATAGTCGGGCCGGGTCTCGAAGATTCTTTCCGGCGCATAGATGGGGATGCGGCTGCCGGGCAGCAAGTTGTTCTGCTTGTGCGGGCTACGATCCACCGTATAGTCGAGGAAGTCGCGGCGGATGCCGCAGTAGTTGAGCAGCGTGTTGCCCTTGCCGGGTGCGCCGTAGCCCACCACGCTCTTGCCCTGGCGCTTGACACCGATCAAAAATTCCAGGAGCCGCCGCTTCGTCTCCCGCACCTGTTCCGCGAAGGAGGCATAGTACGCGCTGCCCTCCACACCGAGCACCGCCTCCTCGGCGAGCAACGCACGGACGTTCTCGCTGTCCGCTTGCGACGCGCCCTCGTGACAGCCATAGATGCGCAGCGACCCGCCGTGCGTCGGCAACTGCTCCACGTCGAATAGGCGCAAGCCATGCTGAGCAAAGATGCGACGCACGACCGTGAAGGAAAAATACGAGAAGTGCTCGTGATAGATGGTGTCGAACTGGTTCTCCGCGATCAGCCGCACCAGGTGGGGAAACTCCATCGTGAGCACCCCTGATTCCTTCAGGAGCAATTTCATCCCGGAGACAAAGTCGTTCAGGTCGGGTACGTGCGCGAGCACGTTGTTGCCCAGCAGCAGATCCGGACGCTTGCCTTCGCGCACCAGCTGCCGCGCCGTCTCCGAGCCAAAAAAGCAGACTCGGCTCTCCACGCCCTTCTCCCGTGCCGCCGCCGCGCAGTTGGGCGCTGGCTCGATGCCCAGCACGGGCACGCCGCGCGACACGAAATTCTGCAGTAAGTAGCCGTCGTTACTGGCAATTTCGACCACCAGGCTGTTTTCGTCGAGTCCCAGACGCTGGCTCACCAGGTCCACGTAGCGGCGCGCGTGGGCCAGCCAGGAGTCCGAAAAGGAGGCGAAATAGGCGTAGGCGCCGTCCCCGAAGAGCTCGGAAGGCACGACGAACTCGTCGAGTTGCACCAGCCAGCAGCGGCTGCAGACGAAGGCATGCAGGGGGAAAAAGGCCTCCGCCTCCTGTGCCTGGGCGAGCGGCACGTGCTTCTGGCACAATGGCGAGCTCCCCAGATCGACAAAACTCAGTCGCGAGCTGGCGCCACAAAAGCGGCACGTCAGAGCTCGTGCTGGATTCTGGGGCTGGCTCTCGCGATTCTGTCCGGTCATAGTCGTCACTCTCCCAGAGCGCCTGTGATTTTCAAGGAAACCCGCCTGCCCGGCGCCTACGTCATCGAGCTCGAGCTCAGTGAGGATGCTCGCGGCTACTTCGCGCGCACGTTCTGCCAGCGCGAGTTCCACGAGGCCGGGCTGATTGCGCACTACCCCCAGTGCAACGTCTCCTACAATCGCGACCGGGGCACGCTACGCGGCCTGCACTACAACCGCACGCCGCATGAGGAAGCCAAGCTGGTGCGCTGCCAGACCGGCAGCATCTACGACGTGATCGTCGATCTGCGCACCGGCTCGCCCACCCTCGGCCAGTGGCTGGGCCTGGAGCTGAGCGCGGAGAACCAGCGCATGCTGTACGTCCCCAAGGGTTTTGCGCACGGCTTCCTGACGGTCACGCCGCACGTCGAGATCTTCTACCAGATGAGCGACTTCTACGTGCCCGGGGCGGGGCTCGGCGTGCGCTATGACGATCCGGGAATCGGTATCCACTGGCCAGAAGCCCCTCGCGTGATCTCGCAACGTGACCGTAACTATCCCGACTGGCATCCCGAGGGTGAAGACGACTAGCTCTTGGCGACCTTGGCGTCTTGCCGGTTCCAATCCTTGACGGTTCAAATCCTCCGAAATGTCGCCTATTTCGTCGAGCTCTCGCAGTAGTGCTAGGCGATCGAGCGTGCCCCGAATCCGACGACGCAGATGTCCCTGAAGCCCGTACCCCGAAAAGCCATGTCCGCAAGGCCCGCGGTGCCCAAGGCGGCTGTGCCCGAGGCGGCCGTGACCAGCGCGCCGAAAGTGGCCAGCGCCGCCGAGAGCACGGGGTCGCTCGGAGACTCGATGTATGCTCTGGTGCGGGAGCTCTACCCGATCTGCCGCAGCATCACCGGCAACGGCCTGCGCCAGAGCCTGCAAATCATCGGGCGGCGCGTGCCGCTCCAGATCACGGAGCTGCCGACGGGCAGCGAGGTGCTGGACTGGACGGTGCCCAAGGAGTGGAACATCCGCGCGGGTTGGATCCAGAGGCTGAGCGGCGAGCGCGTGATCGACTTCGAGCGCTGCAATCTGCACGTGCTCAACTACAGCACCCCCGTGCGGCAGCGCATCCGGCGCGCGGAGCTGGATGCGCATCTGCACTCCTTGCCCGAGCACCCCGACTGGATCCCCTACCGCACGTCATACTACGCCGAGACGTGGGGCTTCTGCCTCTCCCAGCGCCAGCGCGACGCGCTCAGCGACGACGAGTACGAGATCTGCATCGACTCCACGCTGGAGCCCGGGCACCTCACCTACGCGGAAGGCGTGCTGCCAGGAACGTCCCCGCAAGAGATCCTGCTCACCGCTCACGTGTGCCACCCTTCGCTCTGCAACGACAACCTGAGCGGCGTCGCGGTGGCCACCGCGCTGCTGCAGCAGCTCTGGCGCCAGGCGGAAAAAACCCCGCCGCGCTACACGCTGCGGGTGCTGTTCATTCCGGGCACCATCGGCTCCATCGCCTGGCTGGCGCAGAATCGCGAGCGCGCGAGCCGCATTGCGCACGGCCTGTCGCTGGTGTGCCTGGGGGACGCGAGGCCTTTTACCTACAAGCGCACGCTGCACGGCGCTCGCGATATCGACCGCGTCATGGCCTACGCGCTCGAGGCCTCGAAGCAGCCGCACCAGCTGATCGACTACTTCCCCTATGGCTACGATGAGCGGCAGTTCAACTCGCCCGGCTTCGGCTTGCCGGTAGGCTCGTTCATGCGCGCGCAACACGGTAAATTTCCCGAGTACCACACCTCCGCGGACGACCTGAGCTTCATCACGCCCGAACGGCTGGAGCAGTCGCTCGACGTCTGTCTGAGCGTTGTCGGAATTTTGAACGACAACCGGCGCTATCAGAACCTGAAGCCGTTTGCTGAGCCGCAGCTCGGCAAGCGAGGCGTATATCCGGCGCTGGGTGGCGGCAACATCGCCGACACGCAATTGGCCCTGTTCTGGCTGCTGGCGTTGAGCGACGGCCAGCATGATTTGCTGCAGATTGCTAGCCGCTCCGCTCTACCCTTTTCCGTGATCCGCGACGCGGCCCGGCTGCTAGAGCAGCATGAGCTACTCTCGGCAGTAGACACCGGATGAGACACTGGATGAGACAGAAGCGGTGAGCGCATGCGCATCTTGATGACAGGGCACGACGGCTACGTCGGCGCGGTGATGGCGCCGCTCTTGCAAGCCGCCGGGCACGAGGTGGTCGGCCTCGACACCCAGTACTTCGACGGCTGTGACTTCGGTGACTACGCGCCCCAGCTACGGGTCATTCGCTGCGATATCCGCGATCTCACAGCCGCGCACCTGGAGGGCTTCGACGGCGTCGTTCACCTGGCGGCGGTCTCCAACGACCCGCTCGGCAACCTGAACCCCGAATCCACCTACGAGATCAACCACCGTGCCTCGATGAGGCTCGCTGCGCTGGCCAAGGCGGCCGGCGCGCAACGCTTCGTCTACTCCTCGTCCTGCAGCGTGTACGGCGCGGCCAGCCCCGAAGACGTGCTGGACGAGAGCGCCAGCTTCAGCCCCGTCACGCCCTACGCCAAGAGCAAGGTGCTGGTGGAGCAGGACCTCGGCGCGCTCGCGGACTCGAAGTTCTCGCCGGTCTTCATGCGCAACGCGACCGTGTACGGTGTCTCGCCCCGGCTGCGCGGCGACCTGGTCGTGAACAACCTGACGGGCTGGGCGCTCACCACCGGCAGGGTGTTCATGAAGAGCGACGGCAGCCCCTGGCGGCCACTGTTGCACGTGCTCGACATGTCGCGCGCCTTTCTGGCCGCGCTCGAGGCAGCGCGCGAGGCGGTGCACAATCAGGCCTTCAACGTCGGGCGCCCTGGCGAAAACTACCGCATCCAGCAGGTCGCGGAGATCGTCCGAGCGCAGGTCCCCGGCAGCCAGATCGAGTTCTCGCGGGACGCAGGCCCGGACCCGCGCTGCTACCGCGTCAGCTTCGACAAGCTGGCACGCGCGCTACCGCAGCTCGAGATGACCTGGAACGTGGAGCAGGGCGTGAACGAGCTGATCGCCGCCTACCGGCGCTGGCAGCTCAGCGAGGGCGATCTCGAGGGCGGGAGATACCTGCGGATCAAGACCATCTCCCAGCACATCGCGGCGGGCCGCCTGGGTGAAGACCTGCGCTGGACACGTGCTTCCTCGACAGCCCTGCCTTCCTCGACAGCCGTGCCTTCCTCGACAGCCGTGCCTTCCTCCACAGCC
>Ga0068861_100002245_pt1 | contig 12545 bp, 6 predicted proteins | sample KBSSwiS42_FD_66593 | JGI IMG/M metagenome (GOLD analysis project Ga0068861, IMG submission 66593) | Switchgrass rhizosphere microbial communities from Kellogg Biological Station, Michigan, USA - KBS Switchgrass S4-2 | ecosystem: Host-associated > Plants > Roots > Rhizosphere > Soil ...
TCCGCCATCTTCGGTGGCTTGCTCAGCACTCTGTCCACGTGCTCCGGGCGGTCGTCCGTCGCGATGAGCCGGTGCCCCCAGCCCGTCAGCATGATGATCGGCACGGCGGCATCCAGCGCATGGATCGAGGCGGCCACCTTGCGCCCGTCGACGTAAGGCATGCCGAGATCGGTGATGACTGCATCGAATTGCGTGCCGTCGGATAGCGCGGCGGCAAACGTATCGATGCCGGCCTGGCCGCCGTCGGCGGCGATGACGGTATGGCCGTCGTGGCCGAGGGTGTCGGACAAGGATTCGATGATGAGCGGATCGTCGTCGACGAGCAGCAGTCGCGACGGCTGCTCGGGCAGTTTCAGGATCGGCACCCTGACGGTCGGCGATTTCTCGCCGGCCGCGAACGGGAAGTCCAGCCGGATGCTGGTGCCTTTGCCCACTTCGCTGTCTATATGCAATTCGGCGCGATGGCGCTGGGCCATGCCATAGATCATGGCCAATCCCATGCCGGTGCCGCGTTCGCCCTTGGTGGTGAAGAACGGTTCGAGGCAGCGGCGGCGCGTTTCGGCGTCCATGCCGACGCCCGTATCGCCGACTTCGAGTCGCACGACGCCGTGGGCCTGCGAATCGTCCCGCGGACCCGGGTCGATGGCCGTGGTGCGAACCGTCAGCGTACCGCCCGACGGCATCGCGTCGACCGCATTGAAAACCAGGTTCGTCAGCGCATCGCGAATCTCTCCTTCGGCGCCTTCGATAGCAGGCAGGTCTGCCGCGAGTTCGGTGTTGACGTTGATGACGAGTCCGCGTTTCTGCGGATCGTCTCGCCAGCGTACGCGTGTGAGATCCAGCACCTGCGGTATCAGCTGATTCAGGCTGATGTGAGCGAGCGTCAATTGCGGCTCGTGAGGACGATAGAACTCACGCATGCGCGCCACCGTCTGGGCGACGTCTTCGATTGCCCGCCGGATGGTGATGAGATACTTGCGGCCACGCTCGCTGATGTTCTCTTCCTGCTCCAGCAGCGATTCGGTATAGAGCGCGACCGGCGAGATCGCATTGTTGATATCGTGCGCCACGCCGCTCGCCATCTGGCCGAGAGCACGCAACCGTTCCTGTTGCATGATGGTGTGCTGGCTGCGTTGCAGGTCGTCATACGCCTGCTGCAAATTGTCATGCAGTCGTGCCTGTCGGTCCGCCAGCGCGACGTGTTCGCTCAACTGTCTGAGGAATTCGCAATCGGCGCTGGCGAAGGCATGCGGTTGCTGGCGTGCCGCGATCAGCACGCCGGAAATCGTGCCTTCGGCGAACAGCGGTGCAATGACCAGCGAATGCAATCCGCCGCGAGCCAGCCGTTGCGCGAAAGGATATTTCACCTGCGACAGGTCCGGCTCGTAGACCACTTGCCCGCTCACGACTTTCCCGAGGCCGTTCGCTTCGATGCCGATCCCTGTTTCCCGCGACAGTACCAATTCGTTGCCGACAGCACGATTCCTCACACCGATGGATATCGTCTTGAACGCTCCGGTGTCCTGCTGATACAGGCACACGCAGCCGAAGTCGATGGGCAGATCTTCTTCCAGCCGGCGGATCACGACCTGGAAAATGCTCTGCAGGTCCTGGTGCTCGCTGATCGCGCGGGTGATCCGATACAGCAGGTCCAGCCTGCCCAACTGTGCCTGCAATTTGCTTTGCGCCTGCTTGCGCTCGACGACCTCGGATTCCAGCGCCACCGTGCGCTCGCGAATGCGGCCCTCGAGATTGTCGTTGAGGTTGCGCAGTTCGTCCTGGGTCGCCGTCAGCTCCTGGTTCTTGTGGACAGCCGCTTCGTACGTAGACAGCAATAGATTCAGGATCTGGAGGCGATCGGAAGTGATGAAGAACTTGCGCCCCGCGAAGACCACTTCGACGCCCATCTGGGCGCTTTCGTTCTCACGCAGGTGCCGGTTGGCCAGCGTGTAGGAAATCCGCGTGAGCAGGTACTGCTCCTCGTAGGGCTTGAAAATAAAACTGTCGGCGCCCGATTCGAGCCCCTTCACCACGTCCGCCGGATCGGTGAGCGACGTCAGCAGGATGACCGGCAGGTTGCGCAGATTGGCGTCGTGCTTGATGCGACTGCACAGCTCGTAGCCATCCATCTGCGGCATGATGACGTCGCTGATCACCAGCGTCGGCGCGCGACGGGCAATGGACTCCAGCGCCTCGCGGCCGTTGCGGACCACGGTCATGCGATAGCCGTGCTGGTTCAGGATGTACTGCAGCTGTTCGGCCTGCGTGGGACTGTCCTCGGCGATGAGGATTTCTATGCCAGTGTCGTGGGGTTTGCTCATGACCTCACCGTCATCGTAGCCAGCGTGCTTGCAATGGCCTGCGGCGACAACACGTGCTGTGCGGCCCCGATACTGATCGCTTCGCCGGGCATGCCGTGGACCACCGAACTGTTTGCGTCCTGCGCCACCGTGATCGCGCCTGCATTCTTCAGCCGCTTGAGTTCATCGACGCCATCGCGCCCCATGCCAGTGAGAATGATGCCCACCACGCTCGGCCCGAAGACCTGTTCAACCGAATCGAACAGATAGGCCACGGAGGGACGCAACTGGTCGTTCTTGAAATGGCGCGTGAGACGGATGCGATTGCCGCGCTGGACACCCATGTGGAAATTGTCCGGCGCCACGTAGGCCTGTCCTCGAACCAGCACCTCGCCGTCCGTCGCGACGCGCACCGGAAATCCCGAAGCATTGCCCAGCCATTCGACGAATCCCTGCACGAAGCCGGGCGTCATGTGCTGCACGATCAGCACCGGGAAGGGAAAGTCCTTCGGCAATCCGGCCAGGATGGTCTGCAACGCCGCAGGTCCGCCGGTGGATGCGCCGATGGCAACGACCTGGATCGACTCTGCGCTCTTGGCGACTTCGGCCGGGCCGTTCGCTGCAGCGACCGGCTTGTTCTTCGGCCAGCGGCGCACGACGCGAACTTCGGACATCAGCTTCACGGTGCTGATCAATTCGTTCGTCGAGGATCTATGGTCGATCGCACCGATGCCGCTGGGTCTCGCCACCACCGCCAGCGCTCCCGCCTCGAGCGCGTGGAAATTGATCGCGACTTCGTCGGTGCTCAACCCGCCGCAGACGATGACGATCGGTACGGGACGGCATTCCATGATGCGGCGAGTGGCCTCGAAGCCGTCCATCTTGGGCATGTTGATGTCCATGGTGATGACGTCGGGATTCAACGTCTGTACGGCGTCGATGGCCGCCTCGCCGTCGGCGGCGACACCGATCACCTCGATCCTGGGATCGGATTGCAGGACATGCGTGAGGAATTCGGCGACCACGCGCGTGTCCTCGACGATCAATACCCGAATGCGCCGCTGCTCGCTCATGCCCGGGCTCATAGGCAACCGCCGTTCATATGAGCCGCCGCACGACTTCGAGCAGGCCGCTCTGGTCGAAGCTGCTCTTGACGATATAGGCATTCGCGCCGGCATCGACGCCGCGTTCGCGGTCCTCGCGGGAATTGAGTGCGGTCACCAGGATGACCGGAATGTGGCTCAGCTTCTTGTCCGCACGCACTTGCGCCGTGAGGCCGAAGCCGTCCATGCGGGGCATTTCGACATCCGACACCAGCAGATCGAAACTGCCGACGCGCAGTTTGTTGAGGCCGTCCAGTCCATCCACGGCGGTCTCGACCCGGTACCCTGCGGTTTCGAGAATGCCCTTGAGCAGGCTGCGGGAAGTGATCGAATCCTCCGCGACCAGCACCGACTGCTTCTCGACTGTCTGCATCGACTCCGGGATCGCTGCATTGCTATTGCGAGCGGTGACCTTGACCGCGGAGTCCATCAGGTCCGGCACGTTGACGATCGGCACGACCTGTCCACTGCCGATCACCGTGGCTCCCGCGATATTGCGCACCCTGACGAGTTGCCGGCCCAATGGTTTGACCAGCACCTCCTGTTCGCTCAACACCTCGTCGACCAGGAACGCGATGCGTTGACCCGCATGTGCCAGCACTACGATCGGATGATGCACGACGTCGATGTCCGGATCGGCGGGAGCAGGCAGTTCCAGCACGTCGGCAAGCCGCGCCAGCGATGTCACCACGCCATCGAATACGATGGTCTCTCGTCCTTCCACTGTCTTGATGTTCGCCTTCGCTACGCGAGCCACGCGCTCCGTGCTGCTCGTAGGAATGACCATGAGTCGTCGGGCTGCTCGCACCAGCACACCACGAAACCTGGTGAGCGTCACCGGCAGCACGATGCGGAATGTCGTACCCGCGCCCGGCTGAGTCTCGACGTTGAGCGAGCCGGTGAGCTTGCCCACTTTCTCCTTGACGATGGCAAGCCCCAGTCCGCGGCCGGAGATATCGGTGATGATGGGACTGGTGGATACGCCCGATTGAAAGATCAGCGCCACCGCCTGCGTATCGTTGAGCTGTGCGGCATCCTGCGACGAAATCAGGTTCTGCTTGATGGCGAACTCCCTGACGGTCGCCGCATCGATGCCGGCGCCATCGTCGCTGACCAGCAGTTCGACGTTGCCGCCATCGCGCATGGCGACTGCGATGGTAATGGTCCCTTGCCGCGATTTTCCGGCCTGGCCGCGCACTTCCGGCGACTCGATGCCGTGGTCGACACAGTTGCGCAACAGGTGGATGAGTGGATCCTTCATCTCCTCGAGAATGCGCCGGTCGATTTCGATGCCGTCGCCATGGATGACGAGTTCGATCAGCTTGCCTTGCTCGCGTGCGACTTCGCGTACCGTTCGCGGCAGCACTTCCAGCAACCCGGCGAACGGCTGCATCACCACCTTCTTCATTTCATCGAGCAGGTTGTCGACCATGCCGCCGAGCGAGCGCTGGTCGTGATCGGCCGCTTTGGCCAGGTCGGCCACGCCCTGCTGGAACGAACCGACACAGGTCTCGCTGAACTCGAGGAATTCCATCACTCGCCGCCACAGCGGATCGACGGCGCCGCCGCTGTCGATTGCCCGCCGCACGGAACGCAAGTCCGGACGCAACCGGCTCCAGCGCTTGCTCCATTCGGCTGGATCCAGCCGCAGTTGCCGCAGGCGCTGCGCCAGTTGAACCGAAGCGAGTTTGGCCGACAGCAGTTCCTCCGACTGCAGCACCACTGCGTCGAGCTTCGCCGTCGCCACCCTGATCGTATCCGCCGACTGCCGCTTCATCGCGGCGAGCGCCGCTGTCTCTTCGACTGCCGGCGGTGCACTGGTCGGCTCATCCACGTCGTGCTTATCTGCGCCGTGCCTATCCACACTGGACGTCGGCTGCGGTGCGATGGGTGTGCGATTGCTGATCGTCACCTGCAAGGCTCGCAGCAATTCGGCAATGCTGGGGCGTCGCGCATCGCTCGGGCTGGAGTCGATGAACTGCAGCAGGGTCACCAGCATCGCCACGACCTGGTGCAACAGATCGAACGACTCGGCGGCGAGTTGTATTTCCTTGCGGCGCAGTGCTGCGAATACGCTCTCCAGCGCCTGGCACAGCGATTCGATATCCCTGGCGTTTACGGTACGTGCCGCGCCCTTGAGGCTGTGAGCCGCACGAAAGATCTCATCGAGCAACGAGGAACGTGCCTGGTCGGTGGTGGCGCGCTCCAGGTCGATCAGGCCGGCGGCGACAGCGTCGATGTGTTCGCGGGCTTCGACCTTGAACGTCGCCAGCAGCCGTTTCAGCAGGGTGTCGTCTGTGGGTGGCACGCAGTCACACCTTGTACTGCACGACCAGCAGTTTCATTTTCTGTCCCAGCTCATGCAGGTTGCGTGCGGCCGTTTCCGTCTGGCGCGTGCCTGCGACGTTCTGGATGCTCGCCTGCTTGATGTTCTCCATCGCCTGCGCGACCTGGTCGGTTCCTACGAGTTGCTGCTGGCTGGAAGCACTGATCTGCAAGGCCGCTTGCGCGGCTTCGCTAAGGGTTTCCACCAGCTGGCGAATGGTTTCGCCGGCTTCGGTACTTTGCAGCACGCCCGCTTCGACGGCCTTGCTGCCTTGCTCGGTTGCCATCACCGCCGCCGTGGTCGCCTTCTGGATATCGCTGAGGATGGTGCGGACCTGCGACGTTGCCTGCTTGGACTGTTCGGCCAGGCTCTTCACTTCCTGGGCAACGACGGCGAATCCCTTGCCCTGTTCGCCCGCCTTCGCCGCTTCGATGGCCGCGTTCACCGCAAGCAGGTTGGATTGCTCGGCGAGATCGTTGACGGTCGCAATGATCTCGCCGATGGCCTGGCTCTGTTCGCTCATGCGCACCACGCTTTCGGCGATGGACTCCACCTGCGACTGGATGCGCTGGATGCCTGCGATCGAGGCTTCGACCGATCGCCGGCCGGTCGCGCCGACCTGGGTTGCCTTCTGTGCGTTGTCGGATACGTACTTCGCTTTCTGGCTCGACAGCAGCGCGGTCTGTTTCACTTCTTCGACGGTCGTAGTGGTCTGTGCAATGGCGGTGCCGGTTTCCGCCGCGCCCGATGCGACCTGCGTGGTCGACGCCAGGATCTGGCTCGACGAAACGCCGAGCACATTCACCGCTTCCGACAGGTCGGCGGTGGTACGGCGCAGATTGTCGACCATGGTGCCGAAGGCAATTCCCAGTACGTCGAGGTCGGACTGCGGTGAGACGCGGGCTCGCAGGTCGCCGGCGGCTATCGATTGCGCAGCCACTACCATCTCTCGCAGCGTGGCGATCATCCGTGCGAACGCACGCAAGAGCACTCCGATCTCGTCGCTTCGCTGGGTCTCGGCCAGCCGCACATTGATATCGCCGACAGCAATGCGGGAGGCGATCTCGGAGACGTCGATGAGCGGGCGCGCGATGTTACGGGTGAGAAAAAATCCGACGATGGCCAGGAGCACGAATGCACCCACCGTTCCCCAGACAATGGTGTCCAAGGCGCCGGCAACGCTGCGGTCCGATTGCTCGGTGCGCTCGTTGAGCAGCGTGTTCTCTTCTGCCTCCATGTCGAGGATCATGCGACGCAAGTCGTCCATGAGCGTCTTGCCCCGATCCGAGAGAACCAGTTGCCGGGCCGCGTCGAATCCCTGGGCGCCGCGCCGCAGTTCGATGATCTGCTTCAACAGCGCCATTCTCGCATCCAGCGGCCCTTTGAGCGCTGCGAGCCGGCGCTGCTGGGCAAGGTTGTCCTTGGTCAATTCGAGGGCGTCCTGGTACGACTTGTCGAGGCGACCGACGGCAACGTCGTAAGGCTGCAGGTAGCGCTCCTCGCCCGTGATCAGGTAGCCGCGCTGGCCGGTCTCCGCGTCCTTGAGGTTCGACAGCAGTTCCTCCAGTTTTTCCAGCACCCGGTGCGAATGCGACACCCACGCCTTGTCGGCGACGAGTTGCGTCGTATTGGTGTAGGCGCTGATGCCAACGATCAGCAGGATCAGCAGTCCGAGGCCGAATCCGCTACCGATCTTCGCTCCGATGCTCCATTTCATGAGATCCGCGGCTCCCCGAAGTCAGGTACAGACGATGTTGGGATCGCTGAGGATTTTCAGCGCATCCAGGATGATGGTGTGCTGCGCGGTCACGCCCAGCAGATAGTTGGTCCGCACGCCGGTGAGCGTCGTCGGCTTGGATTGAATCGCCTGCAGCGCCAGCCGCTGCACTGCGATGACGGCATCGACGAGCAGTCCGAAGACCATCTGGCCGTCATCGAGAAGGATGACCTTGTTCAGGTCGGTGAGTCCGCGCGTCGGCAGGTCGAAGAAGGATTTGAGGTCGACGACGGAGACGATCTCGCCGCGCACGTTGACTATCCCGGCGACGTAAGCGGGCGTGCCCGGCAATACGGTGATGTCTTTGAGCGGATGCACTTCACGCACGAAGGAAGTGTCGAGTGCATAACGCTCGTACGCGAGCATGAACTCCAGTACTTCGATCGACTGCTCGATGAGCTGATCGCGCTGTGGTTCCTTCGCGAGTGCCTTGGCGCGAGCTTGCAGAATTCGCGCCTTGTCCGCCGCACTGGGCTCTATTGCGGACACGGAACGTTCCATGCGCTGGCGCAGGGCCTCCCAATCGAAACGGGCTGGTTTGCCGGTCGCGGCGCTCACGCGGCATCCGCCGAGACAATGGATCGGATCGTTTCCCTGAGCTGCCCGGCGGCCATGCCGTCCGAATACGGCAGGATGGCGTCGTCATCGAATCGCCGCAGCAGGTTCAGGGCATTGGCGAAGTGCCTGGTGGCCGCACTGCCGCGGCCCTGCCGCTGTTCGAGATTTCCCAGTGCGAAATACGCCAGCACGAAATCTCCTTGCAGGTACAGAACTCGCTGCAACGCCGCCGCAGCCGCCGCGAAATCATTCTGTTCCTGCAGGATGACGGCTTGCAGGTAGTGGCTCACCGCGCTGGTGCGATCGATGGCGATCGCCTGCTCGGACCACTGCCGGGCGGCACCGAGGTCGCCGAGATTGGCGTGAATCCTTGCCAGCAGGATAGCGCTCTGCAAGTCGACGGGATCGTTGGCAGCGCCTGAAATCGCAGCAGGGGCCGTCAACGTTGCGATCGCATCGACATAGTTGCCCCGCTCGAACAACGCCAGCGCTCGCACATAAGCATCCGCAGACGAGTGGGCAGCGTCTGTCTCGGGCGGCGTCCGGCCCGTCTCCATTGCGGGCGCTGCGGGTATCGCCGGATCGTCGTGCGTCTCCAGCACGCTCGTCGACATCGGGTGCGACACTGGCATCGTCGCCAGCAGCGCTGCGAGGTCGAACTCGCTGCGGTTTCGATACACGGTCGCGCCTTCGAACGGCAGGGCGACAAAATGCTGGTCGATGTGAACCGATGTTTCCACGGCACTGACCAGGAACGTGCCGTTCGCAACGAGCGAGCGATGAAAGTTATGAATGACGTGCTGGGCACGCGCGGTCGAGAAATACATCAGCACATTGCGGCACAGGATCAGGTCCATCGCGTTGGTATTGTTCGTCAACGAGGGATAGACGTCCTCGCACAGGTTCAGGTAGGCGAAGGTCACCATCGAGCGGATGCGTGGCACGATCGCGAAACGAGAGGGTCCGACGGCGCGGAAATAGTTGTCGCGCAGCCATGACGGCGCATCGCGGAACGACCAGTCGCCGAAAATTCCCTCCGCCGCCTTCTGCAGGAAGCGTGCATTGACGTCGGTTCCCAGCAGCGTGATCTGCCAGTCGGCGATATCGGGCAGCAGCCGATGCAACAGTATCGCGATCGAATACGCCTCCTCGCCCGTGCAGCATCCCGCACTCCAGATTCGCAGCCGGCGATGACTGCGGCGACGAGCCTGGATCAGCGCCGGCAATACATGGTGTTCGAGGGCAGCCATGCTGCGCGGGTCGCGAAAGAAATACGTCTCGCCGACCGTGAAAGCATGTGTCAGCGCTTCGATCTGCCGCTGCGTCAGCTTGGATGTCAGCAGCTCGCGGGCACAATGCATCCCATCCTTGATGCCTAGTTCGCGGGCCGCGACTGCGATGCCTGCGTCCAGGTCTTTCCAGCGTTCGCGCGGGAAATGCCATCCCATCTGCGCCGCGAGATGATCGCTCAGGTGGGACAGCAGCGGCTCCGGTAGGGACGACATGATGATGGCGTGGCTTCAGCGTGACGCGAGTGCCTGGGACAGCTTCCGATCTTCCAGGGGCGACAGGAAAGTATCGAGGTCGTGTATCAGCACCAGTCCATCGTCGAGCTTGAGGACGCCTTCTACGTACGCAGAGTCCGCAAGGATTCCCTGGCTGGCCGTGACCCGCTCGGCAGGGCAATCGATGACGCCGACGACGGAGGCCACCAGCAGCGCCACTGCACGCCGCGAGGTCCGTGCAAAAATCAGGTGATCGGATAGCACCATCTCGCGATCCGGCAGGCCGAACCGTCGGCGCAAACTGATGACGGGAACGATGCGGCCCTGGATATTGACCACGCCTTGTACGATCTCCGGGGCACCGGGCAAGGCAGTGATTTCAGCAACGCGGGCGATGCGATCGACAGCTGTAAGGCGCAGCGCGTACAGCTGTTCGTGCAGCGTGAACACCACTAGCTGAAAAAGTGCAGCCACGCTGGTTGCTATCGAATGGGTTGTTATCTAAGAACGAACTCCGCCCTCACCGCATCCTGCGCTGGCCCAAGTCCCGGGTTAATCGTGGAAAGCCGAACGCAAGGCAGCGCTGTCCCTCATAATTACACGCCATGACTGCAAGCTCCTTTGGCACCCGGTGGGACTTCTGGATCGACCGTGGCGGTACCTTCACCGACGTGGTCGCGCGCCGGCCGGACGGCTCGATTGCGACGCTGAAACTACTGTCCGAGAACCCCGAGCACTACCAGGACGCCGCGGTGGCGGGAATAGCGGCGCTATTGGAAGCGGGAGCCGTGGATCCGTCGGGCGGCGAAGCGATTGCCGAGATCCGCATGGGGACGACGGTCGCGACCAACGCGCTGCTGGAACGCAAAGGCGACCGGACGCTGCTGGTGACCAATCGGGGCTTCGCGGATGCGTTGCGGATCGCGTACCAGCATCGGCCGAAGCTGTTCGCCAGGCGCATCGAGCTGCCGTCGATGCTGTATGAGTCGGTCGTCGAAGTGGATGGCCGGATCGGTGCGCATGGCGAAGTGCTGCGAGAACTCGACATCGCGGCAGCGGAAGTCGATCTGCGAACCGCCTTCGGGCGAGGGATTCGTGCTTGCGCCATCGTGCTCATGCATGGCTATCGCTATCCGGCGCACGAGCAGGCGCTGGCCGAACTGGCAAAACGCATCGGCTTCACGCAGGTCTCCGTATCGCACGCGGTGAGTCCGCTGATGAAGCTGGTCGCACGCGGCGATACGACGGTCGCCGATGCCTATCTGTCGCCGGTGTTGCGGCGCTATGTGGATTCGGTGCGGGCGCAGCTTCCGGACCTGCGTTTGCGATTCATGCAGTCATCGGGCGGACTGATCGATGCGGCGTCGTTTCGCGGCAAGGATGCGATCCTGTCCGGGCCGGCGGGCGGCGTGATCGGAGCGGTCCAATCGGCGAAGCTCGCCGGCTTCGGCCAGATCATTGGTTTCGACATGGGTGGCACATCGACCGACGTGATGCATTACGCCGGTGAATACGAACGCGCGCTCGCTGTAGAAATTGCCGGCGTCAGATTGCGAACGCCGATCCTGCAAGTCCATACGGTTGCCGCGGGCGGTGGATCGCTGTGCCAGTTCGATGGCTTGCGATTGAGCGTCGGGCCGCAGTCGGCAGGCGCCAATCCGGGGCCCGCTTCTTATAGACGCGGCGGTCCGCTGACGGTGACCGATTGCAACGTGCTGCTGGGACGAATCCAGCCGGAGTATTTCCCCAAGGTCTTCGGTGACGGCACGCAGCCATTGGATGCGCAGGTAGTGCGGAAACGTTTCGATGCACTGGCCCGCCGAGTGTCCAAGGCCAGCGGTATCGAACAAAGCGCCGCGTCGCTCGCAACCGGCTTCATTCGCATTGCCGTCGACAACATGGCGAATGCGATCAAAAAGATCTCGACGGCGCGCGGCTACGATTTGAGCGACTACGTGCTCAACTGTTTCGGTGGCGCCGCCGGCCAGCACGCCTGCCTGGTCGCCGCTGCCTTGGGCATGAAGACGATCTTCCTGCACCCTTGCGCCGGTGTGCTCTCGGCGTACGGCATCGGCCTCGCGGACGTTTCGATCATCAAGCAGCTCGCTGTCGAGCAACCGCTGAATGCAGCTACGCTGGAGCAGCTGAATCCGGCGCTTTCCCGTCTTGGCGCGCAGGCGCTGGCCGACCTCATGGCGCAAAGCGTCGGCGATGCGGCGATCCGGATCGAGAATGGCATTGCGCTCAAGTATCGCGGCACCGATACGGCGCTGGTGTTGCCGTGGCAAGGCGATGTATCGCTGGCAGGACTGCGCAATCGCTTTGCGGAGGAATACCGGAAGCGTTTCGGCTTCTTGATGCCGGGTCGCGAGCTGGACGTGGAATCGCTGACCGTCGAAGCGATCGGTGTCTCGGGTCGTTCGGCCGAGCCGGTGCGTACATTCGCTCGCCGCAACGGGCCGTTGACTGCAATGACGCGTTTGCCTGTGCATTTCGACGGCAAGAGCACGCCGACGCCGTTCTTCGACCGCGAAGCGCTGCGGCCTGGCGATACGATCGCCGGGCCCGCCATTCTCTGCGAAGCGAATACCACCACGGTGATCGAGCCCGGCTGGTCCGCGACGTTGACTCAACTCGATCACCTGATTATCCGACACGTAGCAGCACCGTCGAACCGGACAGTTGCGACGACGGCGGCCGATCCCATCCTGCTCGAAGTGTTCAACAACCTGTTCATGTCCATTGCCGAGCAGATGGGCGTCACCCTCGCGACCACGGCGAGTTCGGTCAACATCAAGGAACGCCTGGATTTCTCGTGTGCGCTGTTCGACGCTGCCGGCCAGTTGATCGCCAATGCGCCGCACATGCCGGTGCACCTGGGATCCATGGGCGAGTCGGTGCAGGCGATTCTCGAACGCCGCGCCGGAAGCATGAGTCGCGGCGATGTCTATGCGCTGAACGCACCGTATGCCGGCG
>Ga0068861_100002248_pt1 | contig 12542 bp, 10 predicted proteins | sample KBSSwiS42_FD_66593 | JGI IMG/M metagenome (GOLD analysis project Ga0068861, IMG submission 66593) | Switchgrass rhizosphere microbial communities from Kellogg Biological Station, Michigan, USA - KBS Switchgrass S4-2 | ecosystem: Host-associated > Plants > Roots > Rhizosphere > Soil ...
CGGCGTCCACGGGCACGCCGTCTGCCTCGGCCCAGGTCATGCGGACCAGATCGTCGGGCCTGGGCAGGCTGCCGGTGTGGGTCGTCAGAATGCGATCAGGGCTGCGGTTCATGAGCTCTCTCTCCCGGGCGCGTCACGAGGCTCGGGTCCTCGTCGACGCCGGCGTATTGGTGCGCGAACCAGCGCGCGAAGGTCGGGTCGGAAAACAGTCGTTCGAGCTGCGCGGCGTGCAGGCGCCGGGCAAAGCCCGCCGCGGGCTCCGGCGCGCCCGAGCCAAGCTCGAGCGCGCCTCCGCAATGCAGAGCGAGCATCCAGGTAGAGAACTCTTGCGTGCGCCAGATCTGCGGCAAGCGCGTCGCCGAGTAACGCGACAGGCGCTCCGCGCTGCCGTCACGGAAGCGCTCGATCAAGCCTGCGGAGAGCTCGAGCGCGTCCTGGATCGCGAGGTTCATGCCCTTGCCGCCAGCGGGAGTGATCAGGTGCGCGGCGTCTCCCGCCAGATAGACGCAGCCGCGTTGCAACGGCTCGCGCACCCGCACGCGCAGATCGAGCAGATCGCGCTCGACGACGGCGCCCCCTAGCGCTCCCGCGGCCACCCCGAGCCGCTGCTCGAGCTCGCTGCGCACGCGCGCGTCAGCCCAGTCAGAGAGGCGGTCGCGCGCGGGAATTTGCAGGTAGTAGCGGGTGAGCTGCGGAGAGCGCCGCAGGTGAGCGGCGAAGCCGCGGTCGTGCGTGGCGTACACGGTGCGCTCGCTCAGGGCACCCATCTCGATCATGGTCGTGAGCCAGCGGAACGGATACGCATGCTCGTGGCTCGCGATGCCCTCGGGAACGAGCCCGGGGCCGCCCCCGCTGGCCAGCACCACGGCCTGGCAATCGATCTCCAGCGGCTCTGCTTCGGCGTCGCGCGCGAGCACGCGCGCGCCGAGCTCGGGGCGCGTGGCGGGCTCGAGCGAGCTGACCTCGGTGCCAAAGCGCAAGCGGCCGCCCTGCGCCAGCAGAGCGTCTGCCCAGGCACGCACCAACAGGTGCTGCGGGTACACGTAGTGCCCGCGCCCCCCGGTCAGCGCAGCGTAGTCGAACACGCGCCCGGCGCCGTTCAGGCGAAACTCGACCACGCCGTTGCTGGAGCCGTGCTCCAGGATCGGCGCGGCGAGCCCCGAGCTTGCCAACGCTTGCACGCTGCGGTGCTCGATCATGCCCGCCTTGGCACGCGCACAAAGCTCCGCTGCGCCCAGCCGCTCGAGCACGACGCAGCCCACCTGCGCCTGCAGCAGGCGCTGCGCCACGACGAGCCCCGCCGGGCCCGCCCCCACGACGCAGACGTCCGCTTCGAGGCGCTTCACGGCACCGCTCGCCAGCTCAGGCGGGGAAAGTGACGGTATGCGGCTCGCTGAACTCGCGCAGCCCCTCGCTGCCGAGCTCGCGCCCGATGCCGCTCTGACGGAAGCCGCCGAACGGCGCGCGGTTGTCCATGGCCAGGGCGCTGGCGTTGTTGATCCAGGTCGTGCCGGCGTGCAGGCGCGCGGCCACTGCCGCGGCGCGCTGCAGATCCGCGGACCAGACCGAGGACCCGAGACCCGCCCACTCGCGGTTGAGCTGCGCGATGACCGAGTCCAGGTTCGTGAACGGCAGGACCGGCACGGCGGGGCCGAACTGCTCTTCGGTGACGATGCGTGCGTTCGCCGCCGGGTCGAGCACCAGCGCCGGCCGCAGAAAGTGGCCGCCGCTTTCGAGCCCGGCCTCGTCCACGCTGCCGAGCTCGCGTACCTCGTGCCCGGCCGCGCGCGCCTCGGCGCACAGCGTGCTCACGAACTCCTTCTGTCGGGCGCTGTTCAGCGGGCCCATGGTCGACGTGGGCGACAGACCGGGCCCGGCGCGCTGCGCCGACAGGAGCTCCGAGAGGCCCGTGACCAGCTCGTCGTAGCGCGAGCGGGCCACGTAGATGCGCTTGACCGCCATGCACACCTGACCCGTGGTGAGGAAGCAGGCCATGGCCAGGCGCTCGAGCGCGGCGCGATCGAGCGGCGCGTCTTCCAGAAAGATGGCCGGATCGTTGCCGCCGAGCTCGAGCGTGACGCGCGTCAGGTTCGTGGACGCGAGCTGCATCACCGCCTTGCCGCCGGCCACGCTGCCCGTGAATACGACGCGCCCGATGCGCCGGTCCGCGATCAACGGCGCCACGGCGGCGTTCGAGCCGCTCAGCACGCTGATCAGGCCGCGGGGCAGCTGCGCTGCCAGCGCATGCAGCACGCGAGAAGTCGCCAGTGGCGCAGTGGGCGGCACCTTGACGATGACCGCGTTGCCCGCGACCAGGGCATAGGGCAAGCTCGCGGCGAGGATCGCCAGGGGCCAGTTGAAGGGCACGATGATGGTCACGATGCCGAGCGGGACCTGCGTCACCTCCGTGCGGAACGCCGGCGCTCCCGCTGCGCGCGCCGCCTCGCTCAGCGGCTCCGTGCGCGGAAACTGACGGCGCTCCGACAGCTCGGCGGCGAGGCCGCAGGCCAGCCGACAGCGCCCGATAAACCCGGCCAGATCCCCCTCTGCCTCGCGGCGCACCTTGCCATTCTCGCGCACCAGGAGCTCCGCGTTCGCAGCGCGGTCGGCCTCCAGCGCGCCGAGCGCCGCGAGCAGGAGCTCGGCGCGGCGTTGCGGCTCGAGCGCGGCCCAGCCCTCGGACGCGCTCTCTGCCGCGTCCACCGCCCGGCGCGAGAGCGCTTCGCTGGCCAGCGCCACGCGCCCGACCAGGCGCCTGGGCGCCGCGGGATCCATGACGTCGAGCCACTCTCCGGTGACCATCGGCTCACCAGCAATCAACAGGGGAACTTGAAGTACCTCGGGTGTTGCGGTCGCTGTAGCGGACATGTTTCCTCCTGGTGCTGGGTGGATTTTGGATGGCTAAGCGGCGTTCGGAGAGAAGAGAAGAAATGTGGAACAGGGATCAGAGAACAGGACGTCGCTGCTGTTCGATCCAGACCTTGAATGCGCTCATGAACGAGCTCAGAAACTCCCTGGCAGATGCGCTCACGAGCTCGTCTGCGTCGTCGAATAAAGCGCCCGCAGTGCTCAGATAGGCCTCGGGGTGAGGCATCGTCGCCACGTTCACGCCCATCAGCACCTGCCGCAGCTGGTGATGAGCGCCGAAGCCCCCGAGCGCCCCGTAGGACTGGCTCACCACCGCAGCCGGCTTGCCCGACCATACGCTCTTGCCCCAGGGCCGCGACCCCACGTCGATGGCGTTCTTGAGCAGGCCGGGGATGCCGCGGTTGAATTCCGGTGTCACGAACAAGAGCGCGTCGGCCGGCGCGATGGAGCTGCGGAAGCGCGTGAATGCCGCCGGCGGATCCACCTCCAGATCCTCATTGTACAGGGGCAGCTCGCCGATCTCGACGAAAGAGAAGCTCATGCCTGCCGGCGCCAGTTTGACCAGCGCCCGAGCCGCCTTCTTCGACACGGACTTCTGGCGCAGGCTGCCGACCAGAACACTCACGTTCAACCCTGACACGTTCGACGGTTGCATCGCCTGGATCCCCTCAGCGGTAGGTGTTGTTGGAGGTGTGGTCACCGCCCAGCCAGCGCTTCAAGTCGGCGTGGGCAGTGGTGCGGCGCGTGGCGTTGATCTCGTTCACCTTCGGATGATCGACCGTGAACTCCACGATCATGCCATTCGGGTCCGTGGCGTACAGAGAGCGGCAATAGCCATGCTCGAGCACGAACATCTGCGGTTCGACATAGCCGGCCGCCTTCAGCCGCCGCTCGATGCCCGCCTGCACGCCCTCGTCGACCTTGAGCGCGATGTGATGAAAGGGCGTCTCCGGCATCTTCGGCCCAAACAGCTCGCCGTCCGCCTGGTTGGCAAACTGGAAGAAGGCGAGCGCGCCGCCGTCTGCCAGACCAAAGAACACGTGGCAGTAGGTGCGCTCCGCGCCGAACAACATGTCGGCCTCGCACCAGGTGGCGAGCAGGGGTAGCCCGATCAGGTCTTCATAGAAGGCGCGTGTGCGCTCCAGATCTTTGGTCACGTAGGCGGTGTGATGAAGCCGGGAAGGGAGCTGGGTAGCGGTCATTGGTGTTTGCCTCCATCAGGGTGTCGGACGACTTTGCCGAGGTGCGAGCGCGGGCCAGCCGCGTTCGCCGCCGAGTGCCTGGCGAATGCTCGCGCCGTGCTCATCGAGCAGCGGCGCGCTGCGCACGTGACTGGCACGTTCGCCATCGAACTGAACCGCGGGGCGCACCGCGCTCTTGCCGCAGCCGGGTGTTGCTGGTGCGCCGTGCACGGGCACGATCAGGCCGAGCTCGCGCACCTGCGGATCCGCCACCACCTCGCCCATGCCCTGGATCGGGGCGAACGGCACGTCGTGCCTGGCCAGGGTCTCCAGCCAGTCAGCGAGCGGCCGCTCTGAGAACAGCGCATCCAGCGCGGCGCCCAGCGGCTCATAGTGATCGATGCGCGATTGCCGCGTGGCAAAGCGCGGGTCCAGGCCGAGCTCGGCGGAGCCGAGCGCGAGCAGCAGCTCTTGCCAGAATTTCTCGAGCGAGGACAGATGCAGGGCGATCAGCCCGCCGTCTCGCGTGCGCAGGATGTGGGCCTGCGCCAGGCGCGGGCGGTCGCTGAAGCTCGGCGCACGTCCGAGCGCGAAGAAGGCGGCGAAGGGCTCGACCGAAAAGTGCGCCATCGCCTCCAGCATCGAGACCTCCACGTGGCTGCCGCGCTCGTCGCGCGCGCGCGCCACGAGCGCCGCCAGGATGCCGTACGCGGCGTAGATGCCGGTGATGGCGTCGGCCAGCGCGGGGCCCATGAAGCGCGGACGCTCCGGGTCGACGACCACGCTCAAGAAGCCGCTCAACGCCTGCGCCACCGAGTCGTAGCTGGGCCGCTCGGCGTACGGTCCGCGCGCACCGAAGCCACTGATCGAGCCGTACACCAGACGCGGATTGAGCTGCCGCAGCCGCTCCACGCCTGCCCCGAGCCGCTCCGCCGTACCAGGGCGGAAGTTCTGGATGTACACGTCCGCGCTGCCGATCAACTGCTCGAACAGCACGCGATCGGCGTCTCGGGCGAGATCCAGGGCGACGCTGCGCTTGTTGCGGTTGTAGGCCTGAAAGTGCGGCGAGAACTGGCCGCCCTGGTAGCTGCGATAGGGGTCGCCGGTCGGGCTCTCCACCTTGATCACGTCGGCGCCCAGATCGGCCAGCATCATGCCGGCGCAGGGCCCCGTGATGAACGTGCCCTGCTCGACGACGCGGATTCCGCTCAGCGCTGGTGCCATGCGTTTCAATGATCTCCGGGAACGAAGCCCGCCGGCGCTGGCCCGTCGTACTCGATCGCGGAAGCAGCCGCGTGGGACAACAGAAAGCCGATCGGGCGCTCTTGCTCCTCCAGCAGGTGCGCGATCAGACTGGCGGTACGCGCCAGGATCGGCACGCCCTTGAGGGCCAGCAGCGGGTAGCCGGCGTCGAGCAGCACCGCGGCGATGGCCGCCGACACGTTCATCGCGAGCGGCTTGCCGATGACCGCGGGCAAGGCACGTTCCACGGCCCGCGCGGCTTCGATGTGCCGGCCCGCGCAGCCCGCTTGCACGGCGACATCGATCAGCCGCTCCACGCGCGGGTCGCTCTGCTTGTGCAGCGGATGGCCGTAACCGGCGATCGGGCGTCGCGCCGCGCGTTCTTCCTGCACGCGTTCCAGCGCCACCTCGTCCAGGGTCGTCATGGACCCCGCGGCGCGCGCCAGCACGTCCGCCAGCAGTCGGCCCGACGCCTCCGCCGCGCCCAGGATCACCGAGCCACAGCCGAGCACCCCGGCCGCCACGGCGCCTTGCAACGCCTCCGGGGCGGCCGCCAGCGTCATTCGGCTCGCCTGGACGCTCGGCACGAGCCCGTGCTCGGCGATCGCCACCAGCGTCGCATCCAGCACCGCGCACTGCCCGGCACTCGGCAGCTCGCCCGTGATCAGCAGCCAGATGTGGTCGGTGAAACTGACGTGTCCAATCAGCTCGCGGCACAGGTCCCTGCCGCGTACCAGGATGACGCGTTCGTTCGCCGAGGAGATCGCCGAGGAGCGATGTGTTTGCGATCCGATCTTCATGCTGCCTGCATCTCGCTCTCGTCACCTTCCGCTGGCGAATCACGCCGGATTCTCTCGGGATTTCGCATAGCGAAAATAGATTCGATATGCGAATCTCGATATGCTCGATGAGCGGCGGCTCGCTGTCAAGCCGGTGCGCTCGCGCGCGGCAGGGTTGTTCCGGAGCGCGAATAGAAATACACTTGCGCTCCATGCCCGCTCTAGAAGCCGCAGTGGCTCGCCGGGAAGTCATGGCGGGGCTCGCCAAGGGCCTGCTGGTGTTGCGCGCGCTCGGGCGCGAGTCGCGCGGGCTCACGCTGAGCGCGGTCGCGAGCATCGCCAAGCTGCCCGCGGCCACCGCACGGCGTTGCCTGCACACGCTGGAAGAGCTGGGCTACGTGACACGTGCGGGCCGCGCTTTTCTATTGCGCCCGAAGGTGCTGGAGCTAGGGGCAGCGTATCTCGAGGCGATGGATGTCGAAACGCTGACCAAGACGCACCTCGCGGATCTGGCCCGCCAGACCGGCGACTCGGCAGCCCTGAGCGTGCTCGACGGCGTGGACATCGTGTACATCGCTCGCGCCTCCGTGCGTACGCTGCTGCGCCTCGAGGCGCACGTGGGTAGCCGCTTCCCTGCCTATCCGACCTCGATGGGTCGCGTGCTTCTGGCCGGCTTGAGCCAGGAAGGGCTGCGCCACTACTTCGCACAGGCTAGCTTGACGGCGCTCACCGAGCACACGGTGACCCAGCGCGGCAAGCTGGCTCGGCGCATCGAGGACTGCCGCCGCCTCGGCTACGCCGCGGTCGCAGACGAGCTGGCGTACGGCGTGGTCGCCGTGGCGGTGCCCGTCTTCGACGACGCCGGGCGCGTGGTGGCGGCGCTGAACAGCTCCAGCCACTCGAAGAAGATCACGCAAGCCGAGCTGGTGCGCGAACGCGTCGGCCTGCTGCGCGAGATCAGCGAGCAAATCTCGAGCGAGCTGCGGCGTATCCCGGGACTGGCTCTGAGCGCGCAGAGCTAGCCGCTGCTAGAGCCCGCGGCAGAACGCAGCCAGCGCGTCCGGAGCGATCCACTCCACGGCCGCGTCGCGCAGCCAGGTCAGCTGGTGACGCACGAACTGGCGCGTGGCCTGGACCACCCGCTCGCTCAGCGCCGGCACGTCGATCTGGCTGCCGGAAGCCAGCGCTTCGGCGACCTGGCGGTAGCCCACGGAGCGCAGCGCACGAGCTTCGGCATAGCCGTCACGGAGCAGCGCGCGCACTTCGTCGAGCCAACCCTGGGCGAACATGTCGTGCACCCGGCGCGCAACTCGCTCGTGCAGCTGGGCGCGTTCGTGCGCGATGCCGAGCAGCCGCAAGGGCAGGCGAGGGGTGCGAAAGCCGTGCTCCGACTGCAGCGCGCTCAGGCTTCTGCCCGTGAGCTCGTACACCTCGAGCGCGCGGCTCACCCGCACCAGATCGTTGGGCGCGAGCCGGGCATGGCTCGCTGGGTCGACCTGCGCCAGGCGAGCGTGCAGCTCGGCACGTCCCAGGCGCTCGGCTTCCTGGCGGTGGCGAGCCCGGATCTGCGCATCGGCGGGTGGCGCCGGCACCAGTCCGTAGCCGAGCGCGCGCACCCACAGGAACGAGCCCCCGCACAGCACGGGTCGCTTGCCGCGCGCGACAATCTCGGCGATCCGCTGCTCGGCGAGCCGCACGAAGCGCGCCGCGTCGGCCGTGTCCAGCGGATCGAGCTCATCGATCAGGTGGTGCGGCACCCGGGCGCGGTCGGCAGGGCTCGCCTTGGCAGAGCCGATGTCGAAGCGGCGGTAGATCTGCACGCTGTCGGCGCCCACGAGCTCGCCGCCGATCTGCTCGCAGATGCGCAGCGCCAGCTCGCTCTTGCCCGAGGCGCTGGGGCCCACCACCGCCAGCACGGGCTCGCTCATCGCCGGCCCACTTTGCGCTCCAGCTCCGCGTACGACGTGAACGACACGATCGGGCGCCCGTGCGGGCAGTGCCCGGCGAAGTCGGTGCCATCGAGCGCGGCGAGCAGCGCGCGCGCCTCGGCGGGCGAGATCGCGTCCCCGGCGCGCAGCGAGGCGTGACAGGCCAGCGTCGCGAGCGCCAGATCGACCGCACCCGAGAAACCGCGGCCCCCTTGGCGCATCGTCTCCGCCAGCAGGTCTCGCAACAGGCGCTCGAAGCTCAATCGCTCGAGCAGTCGCGGCACGCCGTGCACACTGACCCAGTGGTTGCTGCGCAGGCGCAGATCCATGCCCAGGCCGACGAACTCGCTCTGGTGCGTCTCGAGAAATTCCGTTTCCTCGCCGCTCAGCTCGATCTCGACGGGGAACAGCAACGCCTGGCTCGCGACGGCCCGCTCCCGGTACTGCCGCCGTAGCCGATCGAAGGTCACCCGTTCGGCGGCGGCGTGCTGGTCGAGCACGTACAGGCCGGCAGGGCCCTCGCAGATCAGAAACGTCTGTTTGAGTTGCGCGAGGAAGCTCAAGCTGGCCCACTCCACGTGCTCGCCGAACACGCCCGGCGCCGACAGGCTGCTGCGTTCGGTGAGGGCGGGCTCCGATACCGGCTCCGAGCGCGGAGCGGGCTCGCAGGGCCGCCCCGCCTCCGCCTCCAGCAGTGTCCCTGCCGCGGCTGTTTTCGTGCCGGCTGGGTCCGCGGCGGCCGTGGCGCTGGCAGCGGCGCGCTGCGGGGTAGCTTCCGTGCGCTGGACGCGCCCCCAGGCCGCGCGCGGCGACTCGAGCCAGGCCGTCAAGTGCGGGGCCGAAGGCGGCTGGGGCGCCCCCATGGTCGTGGCACTGGCGCGCGCCGGCTCCACGGCTCGCTCGGGCCGAGGCGAGGCGGACGGCGAAGGAGCCGAGAAGCCGCGGGCGAGCTGCGAGGTCAAGACCTGATACAGGGCGTCGCTCACTGCCCGCGGCTCGGCAAAGCGCAGCTCGATCTTCTGGGGGTGCACGTTGAAGTCGACCAGCCGTGGCGGCAGATCGAGATAGATCACGCCGCGTGGGTAGCGGCCGCGTTCGAGCACACTGCCGTAGGCCTGCGCAGCCGCCACGGCGATGGCGCGATCGCGGATCGGGCGATCGTTCACGAACAGGTGCAGTCCGCCTGCCCCGGTGCGCGCGCGCTCGGGCCGCGTCAGGTACGCCTCCACGCGCAGCGGCCCGCGCTCCCCGCGGCACTCCGCCAGCTCCTCGTCGAAGGCCGTCAGCACGCGTTGCCTGCGGTCGCTGACCCGCAACCACTGGCGCACCAGCCGCCCGTCGCGCTTCAACGTGATCGCCAGCTCCGGTCGCGCCAGCGCGACCGCCTCCACGGCATCGGCGAGATGCCCGGACTCCGTGCCGGCCGAGCGCAGGAACTTGCGGCGCGCGGGCACGTTGAAGAACAGGTCCCGCACCTCCACCAGCGTGCCGGGCGCGCAGCCCGCCGGGCGCACCTCGGGCTCGAGGCCGCCTTCGAGCAACAGCTCGACGCCCGAGCTCGCGTCGGCGCGGCGCGTGCGCAAGAGCAGCCGGCTCACCGAGGCGATGCTCGGCAGCGCCTCGCCGCGGAAGCCGTAGCTCGTGAGCTCCTCCAGGTCGGCGAACGCGCGCAGCTTGCTGGTCGCGTGGCGCTTCAGGCTCAGGCGCGCGTCCTGCTCGCTCATGCCGGCGCCGTCGTCCAGCACCGCGATGCGCGTCAGGCCGCCGCCCTCGATCTCGATGCCGCAGCGGGTTGCTCCCGAGTCGAGCGCGTTCTCGAGCAGCTCCTTCAGCGCGCTCGCTGGCCGCTCCACGACCTCGCCCGCCGCGATCTGGCTAGCAATCTCGTCAGAAAGGACACGGATCTCCGGCACACCTATCTCCGGGACACTGCTAGCTCCGAGACACTGCTATCTCCGGGACACTGCTAGCTCGGGAAACTGGGCCCAGCGCTGGCACCGGGCCTCAAGCCCGCTGGTGCTTGCGCCGGCGCTTCTTGCGGGGCGCCGCCTCGAGGAAGGCGTCGAGCTTCGGATGGCCTTCACCGAGCAGCGCCAGCACCTCGCACGCCGGGCCATACAGCGGCGTGCGCGAGAAGCGCCCGGGCCGCCCTGCGTACATGCGCGGCAGCTGCGCCACGATGCGCCGCACGGCGTCGGCCACGCGCCGCGGCACATTGAGCCGCTCGATCACCGGCTCCAGGAAATCGGTCGCGGCGTTGGCGCTGTCGGCGTCGCTCAGGCACGCCTCGAGCAGTGGCTCGAACAACAAGCAGGTCCAGAGCACGACGTCGTCCGGCGCTTCCCCGCGCTCCTCCGTCCAGCGATCGAGCTCGCTCAACAGCTCCCAGAACGTGCCGTCCTCCGCGGGGCGGTCGTACAGGTAGGTCGAGACCTCCGGCAGCAGCACGTCCAGCACGCCGGTTTCCCAGGCGAGCCAGATGCAGGTCTGCGACGCGCCCTCCCGCAACAGGCGCATGACCTCCTCGAACAGCCTGGGCCGCGCCGCCATGGCGAGCGCCCCGCGGCACTGCACGATGGCGTGGTACACGTTGGGAGTCATGCCCAGGTTCAGGCGGCTCGAGAACTTGATGGCACGCAGCATGCGCACCGGGTCCTCGAGAAAGCGCACGATCGGATCGCCGATGGTGCGCACGGAACGGCGCTGCAAGTCCTCGACGCCGCCGCACCAGTCGATGACCTGCTTGGCTTCCAGATCGTAGAAGAGCGCGTTGATGGTGAAGTCGCGGCGCACCGCGTCCTCGTCAGCGCGCCCGAAGAAGTTGTCGCGGCGGATCAGCAGCTGATCGCTGGTCTTCTCTTCGGAGGTGGGGTTGCGCCGGAAGGTCGCCGTCTCGATCACCTTGCCGCCGCTGAAGAAGACGTGCGCCAGGCGAAAACGCCGGCCGATGATGCGGCAGTTGCGGAACAGCCGCTGCACGTCGTCCGGCTGCGCGCTGGTGGCGACGTCGAAGTCCTTCGGCGTGCGGCCGAGCAACGAGTCGCGGACGCAGCCTCCGACCAGGTACGCTTCGTAGCCGTGGCGCACCAGGCGCCGCACGACCTTCGCCGCATCCGGATCGATCTTGCGCGGATCGAGCGTGCAGGCGTAGCGCGAAGGACGACCTTCGGAGCGCTCCTCTTCGATGGGTTCGGCGCGCACCTCGGTATCGGCGACGGTGGGCTCACTGAGGGCGGAGCCTGCGTTGGTTCGCGTGGAGCTGTCGCCGAGGTCGACGGGTCTGTCTTTGGATGCCAATCGAGGCGAAAAATGCAGAAGAGAGAGAGGGACTCACCCAGGGTGAGTGAGAGGCGACTGGCCAACTGGTTGGTTGTGCCTGAATCGCTCTAGCAGGGTGCTCGCCAAAGCGCCAGGGGCCCCGCCATGGCACAGCCCTTCCAGTTGCAGTTCCGCCGAGGTTGCACGCGGGCCGCTGAAGCGTGCATGCTACTGAATAGACACTCGCGCATGCTGATCGCCCCCCCCTCCGAGCCTCCGCGTCGGGTGACTGCCCTGCGGGGCGCGCGAGCGTGGTTCGCTGCACTGCTCCTGCTGTCGTCGGGCAGCTGCTTTTTTGGCCTGCCGCAGGTAGATGAGAACGGAATTGGTGGCTCCTCGGGGCAGGACAACACCGGCGGCGCTCCGCCAACCGGAGGTGGCTCCGGAAGTCAGGGCGGATCGGTCAGCCCTGGCGGGTCGGCCGGAGTGGCGGGTGGCCCGAACTGTCCCGCAGGTCAAAAGAGCTGCGGGGGAGGCCCCTGCCAGCCCGCGACCCCAGCAAACGGCTGCGACAGCAGCACCTGCCAGCCATGTGGCAGCGCCCCGCACACGCTCGTCAGCTGCATCGAAGGCCAGTGTGCCGTCGACTGCGAGCCGAACTTCGCCGACTGCAACGGCGACACCATCAACTCCACGGGGCCGCTCTCGGGTGACGGCTGCGAGTATGCGCTCGGCATTCCGTCGGCTCCCGTCGACAGTCTCGACGTTCCGTTTGCGACCATGCAGGTCGACGGAGAGCGCGAGGATTGGAGCGCCATCCCCTCGTACGAGTTCAAGCAGGTCTGCAGCAACTGCGCAGATCAACAGACGGAGCCCGTGAGCGCGGACGGCAGCATACCGCCGCGCAAGGACCTGGACGCACGCTTCCGCGTGGCCTGGGATGACAACAAGTTCTATCTGCTGGTCGAAGCGTTCGACGATCACCTGTATGACACCGGTGTGATGGGCGGCAAATGCCAGCATCCCGCGGACTGCGAGGACGCCGTGCAGGTGTTCTTCCTCGGCAGAAATGATCGCGTTCGTGGCTACAACTTCGGCAACGAGCGCGTCTTTCTCGGGCTCTCCGAGCGTTTTGGCGCCCCCGGGCAGGGCCAACCCGAGCTCGGTGACGTCGACGTTCAGGTCGGGCGGCAAGGTAACCTCTGCTATCGCATCGAGGCTCAGGTCAGCTGGGCGTACATCACTGCGACGAAGGGCGGCGCGCAGGCTCCGGAGTTTTTCCCGCC
>Ga0068861_100002256_pt1 | contig 12521 bp, 12 predicted proteins | sample KBSSwiS42_FD_66593 | JGI IMG/M metagenome (GOLD analysis project Ga0068861, IMG submission 66593) | Switchgrass rhizosphere microbial communities from Kellogg Biological Station, Michigan, USA - KBS Switchgrass S4-2 | ecosystem: Host-associated > Plants > Roots > Rhizosphere > Soil ...
GTGAAGTGCGCGTCTCGGTGGATGGCAAAATAGCGGATCGCTGGCTCGTCGCGGCGAGCGCGCCTTGGCGTTCCACCAGCGCGGGATCGCTCGACCATTTCATCGACAGCTGGCACGACTTCTTCCATCTCCCCACCGGGAACCGCACGCAGCTGTCCACCGATGCTTTGCGTGTGTCGTATCGGGATGGCCGCGGCAGCCGCTTCGATCGCCGCACCTCCATGTCAGGCATCGGCGATATCGATATCGCTGCGGGCCTGCAGGTCGTCGCGACACCGCAATCGTCACTCGCAGCGTGGTTCGATGCCAAGCTCCCGACGGGGAGCTCCTCCGATCTCAACGGCAGCGGCGCCGCCGATGCCTCCGTCATCGTGGCAGGCGAACACAAATTCGCGGGACGCTGGTCGGTGTTCGGGCAGGCCGGCGCCACCTATCTCGGCGACGGCGACCTGCTGTCCGATATTCAGCGTCAATGGATTGGGAGCGCGACCGCGGGCGTCACCGCGAGATTCTGGCGATCGCTCGATCTCACGCTCCAGTTCGACGGCCATACAGCCGCCTTCGATTCGAAGCTCGACTATCTCGGCGAGGCCGTGATCCTGAATCTCGGCGGCGCCTGGCACTTCGACAATGGCCTGGAACTGTCGCTCGGCCTCAGCGAGGACGTGATGGTCGAGGCATCGCCGGACGTCGTGTTCATCGTCGGCGTGCGCCGGGGACTGGCTCCGTAGGTGCCTGTGGTCCAGACCATTCCCGTTGGTCATGGTCCAGACCATTCCCGTTGGTCATCATCACCCGAGCGCCTTCTCGATCGCCTCGCACACCGAACGCAGCACTTTCAACCGCGCATACTTTTTATCGTCGGCTTCCACGACCACCCAGGGCGCATGCTTGGTGTCGGTCTTCTTGATCATGTCGCTCGCGGCGGCCTGGTACTCGCCGTAGAACCGGCGATTGGCCCAGTCTTCCGGATCGACCTTGAATGCTTTCAGCGGATCGTTGTCGCGGGCGTTGAAGCGCTGCAGCTGCTCGTCCTTGCCCACCACCAGCCAGAACTTCATCACGATCAGTCCGGACTCGGCGAGCTGCAATTCGAATTCGTTGATCTCATCGTAGGCACGGCGCCAATCGGCATCGGCAGCGAGATCGCGCACGCGTTCGACGAGCACGCGTCCATACCAGGAACGATCGTACAAAGTGAGTTTGCCCCGGCGAGGCACAGGCAACCAGAAGCGCCACAAGTAAGGCCGCGCGGCTTCTTCGGGTGACGGCGCAGACACTGGAACGACCTGGTACTGACGAGCATCGAGAGCGCCGGTGACTCGCTGGATTGCACCGCCCTTGCCCGCAGCATCCATGCCTTCGAACGCCAGCACGGCGCCATGCCTGGCGAACTTCTTCTCGCGTGTGAGCAGCGCCAGGCGGCCTTTCAATTTCTCGAGTTCTTCATCGTAGTCTTTGTCGACGACGTCGGGCCCGTCCTGGTGCGATGGATAGATCTTCACGGCATCGCTCGCCTTGAGCCGTTTCGCGGGCGCGGCTGCCCGCTTCGGACGCTGCAACGCCAGTTCGATTTCGTTCAACAGCAACGTCCCGGTCTCGAAGGCACGGCGGTGCGGATCCGAACCGTCGATGACATGCCATGGCACGACCGGAGTGCTGGTCGCTGCCAGGCAGCGGGCATAGATGCGATCGACCTTCTTGTAATGCCGGGCCAGCCACAGGTCTTCCTCGGTCAGTCGCCACTGCGTCAGCTTGCTCTTGCGCAGCTTGCGGATGCGCTCTTTCTGCAGCTTCTGGTCGACATGCATGTGCAGCTTGACCACACGCACGCGGTCGCGGATCAGCATCGCTTCGAGCTGGCGGATACGTTCGACGGCGCGACGCTCGTCACGTTGCGCTTTCTTGCCATCGACCTTCTTGTGATCGAGCAGGACTGGCGACAGGTAGTCTTCATACCACCCCGCGAAGTAGATGGCGATCTCGCCGCGGGCCGGCATCGTATTCCAGAAGCGCCACATTGGCGGCCGCGTGGCGTCCTGCGGCTCATCGAGCGCATGCACCTTGATGTGCTTCGGATTCATCCATTCGAGGAACTGGTTCGCCGTCTCGCTGCGGCCGGCGGTCGGAATGCCGGTCACGATGAGCGCGATGGCGAAGGGTTTGTCCTTCTGCAGCAGCACCTGGGCCTGCAGCAATGCATCGCGCAAGGGCGGCAAGCAGCTGGCGTAGTCTTGTTTCTTCGACTCGCTACGCGACACATTCCGCGCCATCGTTATTCTCCAGCCGTCAGCGGGCGGCTTTTTTCGCCAGGGGCACTTGCTGAGTGATGCAATGGATGTTGCCGCCGCCGAGCAGGATTTCGCGCGATTGCACGCCGATGAGGCGACGTTCGGGAAACAAGCGCTGCAGCTGTTTCGCTGCTACCTTGTCGTGCTTGGGATCGAGCAGCGGCATGACGATGACGGAATTGCCGATATAGAAATTCACATACGATCCGGCCAGGCGCTGCCCTGCCGGACGTGGCGCCGCGTGGTCACTGGTATCCAGGCCTTCCGCTTCCTTCGCCGTGCGCGAGAGCGGACCAGGCTGGATCAGCTTATGCACCTTGAAACGGCGATCCTGCGAATCGCGCGCTTCCATCAAACGCTCATAGGCATCGAGCGAAACCTTGTATTGCGGATCGCGCTTGTTGTCGGTCCACGTGAGCACCACTTCGCCGGGACGCACGAACGCGCAGAGATTGTCGACGTGGCCGTTAGTCTCATCGTCGACCACGCCCTTGCCCAGCCAGATCACATGGGTCACGCCCAGGTATTCATGCAGCAGGATTTCCAGCTGCCCCTTGTCCAGGTGCGGATTGCGATTCGGATTGGTGAGGCACTCTTCGGTCGTGATGAGCGTGCCGGCGCCATCGACGTGAATGGACCCGCCTTCGAGGATCAGCGGCGCACGATACCGGTCGCTGCCTTCGACCTCGGCGACCTTGCGAGCGACCAGGTCGTCCTGGTCCCAGGGAAAATACAGTCCGCCATTCAACCCGCCCCAGGCATTGAACGACCAGTCGACTGCCCGCAACCCACCGCGTTTGCCCACGACGAACGTCGGGCCGACGTCGCGCATCCAGGCATCGTTGCTCGACATCTCCACCACCCGGATGGCATCGGGCAACATGGAGCGCGCCTGGACGAACTCTGCAGCCGACACACCGACCGTCACCGGCTCGCTGGTTGCGATTGCAGTAGCTACCGACGCAAACGCAGCCTGTGCGGGCCGTGCTCCAAGACGCCAGTTGTCCTTGCGCTCCGGCCAGAGCATCCAGCAGCCGGCATGCGCATCGAACTCGGCCGGCATGTGAAATCCGTCGGCCGCCGGCGTGGTGTCTAATAGCTTGGTCATAGGGGCCGAATGGTAGCACTCACGCAGCGATCCTTGCCGCCGTGCAAACCGCGAGACTGCGAGCTACTTCGCAATGTGCGAATGGAGGAAGCGCCGTTGATAGGCTGCCGGCGCCACGCCGACCAGTAGACGGAAATGCCGCCGGAACGATTCCTGCGAGCCGAAGCCGGCCCGTTCGCCGACCTGCTCCACGCTCACTCGTCCCGATTCGAGCATTTCGCGAGCCGCTGCCACTCGTTCGCGGACCAGCCATTCGTTCGGCGCCTGGCCGGTCGCTTCCTTGAAACGCCGAAGCAACGTACGGGGACTCATGCTGGCACGGCGTGACAGCGTAGCAATCGAGTGCTCGGCACGCAGGTTCGCCCGTATCCAATCGAGCAGGCGCGCGAGCCGGCCCGCTTCGTCGGCTACCGGCCGCGGGACGAACTGAGCCTGGTCGCCGTCACGATGCGGAGGAATGACGAGTCGCTGCGCCACCATGTTCGCGACCTTCGGACCGTAATCGCGGCGCACGAGGTGAATCAGCATATCCAGGCCGGCCGCCGATCCGGCGGATGTCAGCACCTGTCCCGCGTCGACATACAACGCGTTGGGCTCGACCTGGATGTCTGGAAAGCGCTGCTGCAAGCGCTCGACGTAGCGCCAGTGAGTGGTTGCAGACTTCCCGGCAAGCACGCCGGCCGCTGCGAGGACGAACACTCCCGAACAGATCGAACAGATACGCGCACCGCGTTCATGGGCCGCTTGCAGGCGGCGCAATAACGCCGGCGGCGGCGCTTCGTCCGCATCGCGCCAACCGGGAATCACGATGGTGTCGGCCCGATCCAGGATCTTCAGCGAATGCTTCGCCGAGACGGTGATGCCGCCGGCCGCACGCACGGTCTTGCCTTCGGCCGAACAGACGGCGAACCGATACCAGGGCACACCCAGTTCGGGACGCCGCAAGGCGAACAGTTCGACCACGCAACCGAATTCGAACGTACACAACCGGTCGTAGGCAACCGCCACGACCAGGTGATTTTGCATGGGTGGGACTGGCATGGCGCAATCTTACCGGAACATGACGAATCCGCCAGCGGCGCACGTACGCGGATGCGCGCTACGCTTGCATTGCGCTTCCGGGGCTCGGGGCTGGGGGCTTGGGCCAGAGTAGGAATCCATGCATGCACTCTCGATCTCTGGCTCGAGCCCCCAGCCCCGAGCCCTTCTCATACTCAGGAGTCCATTCATGTCGTCTCACGTCACCCGGATCCCGCCCGCCCCCAGCGCCCAGGCCCTGGCTCATTTCGAAACGGCTTTCGGCTTCGAGACCGATTGCTCGGATGTGCACGCGTCGATGGCAGCGGGCGACCCCGATTTCGTCCTGGTCGATGTCCGTAGTCCGGAACTCTACGCGCGTGGCCATGTGCCGGGAGCGGTGAACATTCCTCATGGGAAGATCATCGAAGCCAAGCTGCGGGACTATCCGGAAGGCACGATCTTCGTCGTCTATTGCGCCGGCCCTCACTGCAACGGAGCGCATCGCGGCGCTGTACGGTTCGCAAGATTGGGAAAGCCGGTGAAGCTGATGATCGGCGGAGTGACGGGATGGCTGGATGAAGGATTGACGCTCGAGTCCGCTTAGCTATTTCCGCTCATACTTCCAGTTGCGCGACTTGCCTTCCGCCACCCACTCCAGCGTCGTCGCCAGGCGCTTGCTGCGAGTGGCGTCCGTCTTGGCTTCACCGAGCCAATCTATATATTCACGCCGATTGCTCGGACTGAACTCCTTGAACCTGGCTGCTGCGGTCGGTGCCTTTTTCAACGCGGCCGCCAGATCCGCAGGAATTCTCGGCGGCGGTTTCTTGACCTGTTTCGAACGTGCCGGCGAGGCCACGCCCGCTTCGTTCAGTTGCATCGCCTTCTTGATGTATGCCTCGAGCCTGGTGCGCGAGGGCAAGTCCTCGATCCGGGTGAGGCGGCCGAACTGCCCCATCGCCTTCTCTTCGGACACGTCCTGGCCTGTCACCAGCTTGCCTTTCCAGAAACTGAAACTGCAATGCCTGGAGAACGACGCCATGTGGCATAACAAGCCGTGGTATTCGAAGAACGGCATGCCCCACTTGGTTGCCTCCGTGCAATCCGGACAGGTTTCGTGCACCAGTTCCCGCAAGTAGACGAGGACGGGCTGCGCAAAGTCCGCGGACTTCGCGATGTACGCATCGATGCGTGTATCCTTCGTGCTCATGGCGTCTTTCCGATCTACACTGCTTTCGCACTACAGTTCTTTCAACATGAAGAGGCTCAGCGGATCCTCGCGATACTCACCGAACGGCACGCCCTCCAGGTAACCTAAACGCCGGTAGAGAGCGATGGCCTCAGGTTGCTTGATGCCTGTTTCCAGCCTGAGCAAACGGCACCCATGCGTCCGCGCAAGCTTTTCGAGAAACGCCATCATGCGGCCGGCGATACCTCGCCCTCGTAGTGCCGGCCGCACGAACATTCGTTTCACTTCGCCGTACTCGGGATGCAGCACCACGGCTCCGCATCCTTGCGCCACTCCATCGGTATCGCGTGCGACGGCGAACAACACCGAAGCTTGGCACAGCGAACGAATGTCCAGCAGGTGATTGCTCTCTGCCGGGTACAACGCAGACTGGTACTCGTCGAGTTCGGCGATCAGCGTGCGGACGTCGGGCTGGTCCGGAGATTCGATAGCGAAGCGCATGGTCAGTCGAGTGCGAACAGCCTGAGATCGGGCTCATCACCGCCCTCCACCGTGGCGCTCTTCACCATGGAATGGAACCGCATGCCGATTTTCTCGAGCACGTTGGCGGAACCGTGATTGTCCACGGTGGTGATCGCGAGGATGCGCTTGAGTCCAAGACTCTGTCGCCCATGTGCAATCATCGCGGCGGCAGCTTCGTGAGCATACCCGCGGCCCTGGTGGCGCTGCAGGAAAGCGAAGCCGATATCGACATCGGGCAAGGTGTCGCGCTTCAGCAGGCCGCACATGCCAACCAGCGTGCCAGCGTCCTTGAGCGATGCCGCATACAGGCCGAAGCCGAAGCGTTCGTAGCTCGCCATCGGCCCCTGGCGCAGATAGTTGCATGCGTCTTCGAGAGTGCGCACGCCCTTGTCGCCGATGAAGCGCAGCCAGCCCGGCTCATTCAGCAGTTCGAGAATGAATGGCGCATCGTCGAACGTCAGCTGGCGCAACTGCAGGCGTGCGGTATCGAGTACGACGATCGGTGCCGGCGGTTGCATCGCAGAGGGATTCATCGAAGCGGCTCGCAGAAAAAGTGGCGACGAGTGTGAATCAGGTGTTTCTAGGCCGGCGCGTGGCACACGGCCTCGATATTGTGCCCGTCGGGATCGAGCACGAACGCGCCGTAATAGTTTTCGTGATAGTGCGGACGCGGGCCCGGCCCACCATTGTCGCGTCCACCCGCAGCCATCGCTGCCTTGTAGAACGCATCGACCTGCGCCCGCGTGTCGACGCGGAAGGCAATGTGAATGGGCGGCACATTGGGTGTGCCGTTCGCAATCCAGAAATCGGGTTTGGGCGCGACGCCGAAGCCAGCAACGTCCGCGCGCTTAGTCACCGCTGCGGGCAGCTCCATGAGCAGCGAGTAGCCGATGGCGCCGAGCGCCTTCACATAGAAAGTTTTGCTCACTGCGAAATTGCTCACCGTGAGTCCAGTGTGGTCGATCATCGCCGCGCCCTCATTACAGCCCCTGACCGTAGTGCCTGTCGGTAGATAGCTTAATGCCTCGTCCCGGGCGCGAGCGCAAGTGATTCCGTTGAGAAGAACCGGCCGGCCTCGCAGGCACGTCGAATCCAGTTAGAATCGCCGCGTGATCACGGCGATTCTCCAGTCCCATCCCCATGCTCCCTGCCCGGCCATCAGGGCTTTTTCCGCGCGCCTGCATCGCAGTGCGCCCGATCGGCTGGAATTGCAGTACCGGATCGACGGCGACATCGCCGAGCTGCTCATTCCTGCCCTCACTCATGACCAGGCAGGCCGGACGCGCCAGGATGGCTTGTGGAAACATACCTGCTGCGAACTATTTCTCAAACGCACCCGTCGTCAACGAGCCAGGGCACCCGGGTACTACGAATTCAATTTTTCGCCGTCCGGCGACTGGGCAGCGTATGCATTCGACAGCTATCGCACCGGCATGCTTGCCCTGGAGGTTGTCGAGCCGCCCGCCATTGCCGTATCGCAGACCGACGCTCGACTCACGATCGATGTCGCCATCTCGCTGCCGCAGGATGTCGTCGCAGCCCGTGGCGAAACAGTGTCGCTGACGGCAGTCATCGAGGACCGCGCCGGGCACATTTCCTATTGGGCTGTGGCGCATGCACCTCACAAGCCGGATTTTCACCACGACAATGGGTTCGTACTGCGCCTGCCGGTCTAGCCGGACAGACGGGCGCACTGAAGGAGTCTAGATGAAATCCTCTTCCCTGCAGACCGGCGTCGACCGGCTATTGGCAGACGCTTCGCTACGCAAAGCGTTGCGTGGCCGGCGTTGCGCCTTGCTCGCTCATCCGGCTTCGGTCACGGCGGACCTGACGCATTCACTGGATGCGCTGGCGTCCTTGCGCGATCTGAAGCTCACCGCGGCATTCGGCCCGCAACATGGCCTGCGCGGGGACAAGCAGGACAACATGATCGAGTCGCCGACGTTCAACGATCCGTTGCATGGCATCCCGGTGTTCAGCCTGTACGGCGAAGTGCGCCGGCCCACCGATACCATGATGGAAACGTTCGACGTGGTGCTGGTGGACCTGCAGGATCTCGGTTGCCGCATCTATACTTTCATCACGACTTTGCGTTACGTGCTCGAAGCGGCCGCGCGGCACGGCAAAGCGGTGTGGATCCTCGATCGCCCCAATCCCGCCGGCCGTCCGGTCGAGGGAATGCGATTGCGTGCGGGCTGGGAAAGCTTCGTCGGCGCCGGCGCCCTGCCGATGCGCCACGGACTCACGCTCGGCGAACTCGCTCACTGGTTCGTGAAGACCCTGAAACTGCACGTCGACTACAAGATCGTCCCGATGGATCGCTGGCATCCCGATGCCGCTCCCGGCTATGGCTGGCCGCTCGGAGAACGCACGTGGATCAATCCGAGTCCCAACGCACCCAATCTATGGATGGCGCGTTGCTACGCCGGCACCGTGATGCTCGAAGGCACGACGCTGTCGGAAGGTCGCGGCACGACGCGTCCACTCGAACTCTTCGGCGCACCGGATATCGATGCACGCAAGGTGCTGGACCGGATGCAATCGATCGCGCCGCAATGGCTGGCGGGTTGCCGCCTGCGCGACTGCTGGTTCGAACCTACGTTCCACAAGCATGCGAAACAGCTGTGCCACGGCATACAGATCCACGTCGAAGACCCGAGCTACGATCACGAGGCCTTTCGTCCCTGGCGCCTGCAGGCGCTCGCCTTCAAGGCCATCCGGCAACTGCAGCCAAATTACCCGCTGTGGCGCGACTTCCCTTACGAATACGAAAAAGACCGACTCGCCATCGACGTCATCAACGGCAGCCCACTGCTGCGCGAATGGGTGGACGACAGCAATGCCACGCCGGCGGATCTCGAGGCAATGACGTCGGTGGACGAGGACTCGTGGCTGAAGGAACGCGAGGAGTTCTTACTGTATTGAGATCGCCATCGGTCGACGGGCCACGGGGCTGGGAATAGAGACAATCTCTGCTTCGTTCTGGATTCCAGCCGTGGCCCCAAGCCCGTTGGCCCAGGCCGCTTTGGAACCCCTGCCTCGAACGCAGCGTTGCGCGCGTGGGAACTAACCTATTCAGGAGACTTCCATGGCCAGCAAGTACGGGAAGAAAGCGTCGAGCAAGGTGAAACGCGCCATGCACAAGCGCAAGCAAGGCACGCTCAAGAGCGGCCGGTCCGGAAAAACGGTGAAGAGCCGCAAGCAGGCAATCGCCATCGGCCTGTCGGAAGCACGCAAGAGAGGAGCAAAGGTGCCGAAGAAGAAGAGTGCGAAGCGCAAGAGCAGCAAGAAAAAATAGCAGCGCTGGCAGATTGCTCACGGAGCAAACCAGAAGAATGGGGCTGGATATCGGACTTGGACCGCATGCTCTATATCTTTTTCTGCCCCGTGTTCTCCGTGTTCTCCGTGCGATATATCTTTCGGAGCTATCGTACGCACTGGTGCTGCGGAAACGGCACGGCGTCATAAAGATTTATCGCACGGAGAACACGGAGAACACGGGGCAGAAAAAAACAGGACGGAGATTAGGATTCTTTCGGCTGCGCTGCCGGGGAAGCCGACATGCTCGAGCGCAGCGGAATCTCGGGCAGGATCAGCGTGATCAGAAACCCCAGCGCAATGATCCACAGCGAGCGGGCCATCATCTGGGTGATCGATGCTGAGAAGGCTTCCTTGGTGCCGCGCTGGATGCGTTCGACGAGCTGCGCTGAATAATTCACCATCGCAGCGTGCACGAGGTTCAAGGCGCTATCGACGTTGACGGCGACCAACGAGTTCTCCGTCGTCAGCAGCGAATCGCGAAACAATCCCGACAGGTTCGCCATGGCCTGCGTATCGGCCAGCGCCCGCGTCGGGATGTTGGACAGATTCTCCTTGGTCACGGGCGGCAGCGCCGGATCGTCGAGCAGGCGCTGCCGGCCGGCCTCGCCCTGCTGCAATTCCTTCTCGATCGTTTCCGCCTTCGCCAGCAAGTCCTTGTGAGCACGCGCCTGGAAGCCTCCGTCCCGCAACGGCGCCTTGACTGCTTCAGGCAGCCGCGTGTCGGCGAGCACCTCGGAAGCTGCTGCCTCATCCCCACGATAAGCGCGCTCGATGAGCTGGTAACGCTCGTCCATTGCCTGGTCAACATGGTCGTGGATACGCTCGACATTCATCGCCTGGCTCTGGGCATGATTGAGATCGACCTTCGTCTCGGTCGCGCCGGGAAGCTGCGGCAGATGCTTGGGCAGTTCGGCGGTCAGGCTGTGGGTCAGCAGCGTCGCGAAAATGGCCACGCCGATGGTCGAGCCGATCTGTCGGCTGAACTGGCTCATGCTGGTCGCGACACCGATCTCGGTCACCGGCACGGAATTCGAGATGACCATGCTGAACAGGGATTGCACCGGGCCCAGGCCGATGCCAGTGATCAGCAGTCTCCAGCTGAGTTCACGCGAGGTCGTGTCCGGTCCGATGTAGGTCAAGGCAATCACACCGACGAGAAGCAGGATCGTGCCGCCGATCATGAAAGGCTTGTAGCGGCCCGTGCGTGAAACCAGGCGCCCGCAGGTGATGCTGCTGAAGATGATTCCGCCCATCAGCGGCAACAGCGAAACGCCGCTGCTGGTCGCACTGATCCCTTGCACCACCTGCATGTACAGCGGCATGAACATCACCACGCCGAGGAACGCCATGCTCATGACGAACGAGGCCAGGACGGCGATCCGAAATGCATTGATGCGAAACAGATGGAACGGAATGATCGCGTCCGTCGCAGGCATGCGCATCTCCACCCACAGGAAAACCAGCAACGCCACTACGGCGAAAGCGAACAGAGCCACGATGCGCGGCGATCCCCAAGGATAGGAGGTGCCGCCGAGCGTCAGGGCGATGAGCAGCGGCGTGCACGCCATCACCAGCAACACCGCGCCAATGTAGTCGACCTTGCCGGTGCCGCGATGACGCAGCGGCGGCAGCCGATAGATGATCATGAACAGCGCCACCAGCCCCAGCGGCAGGTTGACGTAGAAAATCCAGCGCCAGCCGGCCACTTCATGGTTCAGCAGCGTCACCGTGCCGTGGTCGGTGAAGAAGCCGCCGATGAACGGACCGATCACGGTCGCCAGGCCGAATACCGCACCGAAAATGCCGAACATGCGGCCGCGTTCGCGCGGAGCAAACAAATCCGCAATGATCGCGAACGTCACCGTCATTAGCGCTCCGCCGCCTGCGCCCTGGATGGCGCGAAAGACGATCAGCTGGATCATGCCGCTACCGAGGATGGGCAGGTCGCCGAATTCCCCGGCCAGGCCACACAGGAACGAGCCCGTCAGGAAGGTCAGCACACCGACGAGCAGGATGGGCTTGCGGCCGTAGAGATCGCTGAGCTTGCCGTAGATGGGCACCGACACCGTCGAGGTGAGCAGGTAGGCGGTGGTCACCCAGCCATACATGTCCAGGCCCCGCAGCTGTTCGATGATGCGGGGCATGGCGGTCGCCACGATCGTCTGGTCGAGCGCGCTCAACAGCAGGACGACCATCAAGGCGGTCACGATCAGGCGTTTCTCCGCCGCAGTCACGGTCACTTCAGTCAATCGGCACCTGTCTGGTGATGCGACGCCGGCTTGCTTGCATGGCGGCCGGGGTGCAAAGCGGATGTGAGTCTTGTGCGCCCGCGCCGGGGTTGGTCCCGACCGGCTCGAGCGACGCTCTATTGAGGTAATAATCGCTTAATTTCCCGTTCCCTGCCAATTGCGCCCTGCGGGTTATCGCACTCTTCATATCCAAGGTCGCAGCCGGCGCCGTACTTTTGACGATTCTCTGCGGCAGGCGAATGGTGGACAGTGGCTGCAACAGGCTCCCAGCAACCAAAATGCGCTCGGGCGCTTCCAATGGGGGGCAGCGCAACGCGACTCGCTTCGGCGCATGCCGCGGGCGACTGGTCGCAGGTACGTGAACGCACCGAACGATTTGCAGTCGAATCGCGGTCGCCCCATTCGACCTCGTCCACTGCCACCTAGTCCCATCCGGTTCGACGCGCCGCAAGGAGATTCCAGTGAAGCTGGTAGCCGGTTCCATCCGTAATCCGCTGGGCATTGCCGTCGCCGTCCTCCTCGTCTGCCTGTTCGGCTGGCTGAGCCTCAGGCAGTTGCCATTACAACTGTTCCCGGACATCGAACGGCCGACCATTTCGATCCTCACCACCTGGCGCGGCGCATCGCCCGAAGAGGTCGAAGCCGAGTTGCTGGAACCGCAGGAGCAGGTGCTGCAAGGCCTGCCCGGCATCGAGGAGGTCGCCGGCAATGCCAACGCCGGCGGCAGCGAAATTTTCCTGACCTTCGCCATCGGCACCGACATGAAATCCGCGCTGGTCGATGTCATCGGGCGCATGAGCCGGCTGCCGGAGCTGCCGCGGGAC
>Ga0068861_100002265_pt1 | contig 12502 bp, 9 predicted proteins | sample KBSSwiS42_FD_66593 | JGI IMG/M metagenome (GOLD analysis project Ga0068861, IMG submission 66593) | Switchgrass rhizosphere microbial communities from Kellogg Biological Station, Michigan, USA - KBS Switchgrass S4-2 | ecosystem: Host-associated > Plants > Roots > Rhizosphere > Soil ...
GAACACGTCGTCGCCAAGCTCGGCTTCGTGCATGGCCTTGCGCATGCCCGGGGACGGGCGGGTCACGGTATCGGAGCGGAGATCGACGAGAGCGGGCATGGCGAAAGCTTAAACTGTTTTGATGGACCTTTTGACCGCGTTCGGCGTTGTCGCCGTGACATCGATGATGATCTTCTATGCGCTCGAGGACCGCGGCCCGCGGTTCGTGCTCGCATTCGCCGGCGCCTGCCTGCTCGCTTCGGCGTATGGTTTCCTGCAAGGTGCGTGGCCGTTCGGCGTGGTGGAGCTGGTGTGGGCCGCGGTCGCCTTCCGCCGCTGGCAGTCGCGTCTCAGATTTCCACCCGCGTCCCCAGCTCGATGACCCGATTGGTGGGGATGTTGAAGTAGTCGGTGACGTTGCCGGCGTTGCGCGCCATCGCAGCGAACAGGCCGTCGCGCCACGACGCCACCGGCACGATCTTCTCGCGCGACAGGAAGTAGGACGTGTCCATCGGCTCGAACTCCAGCCCGAAGGCGCCGCACAGCTCGAGCGCCTGCGGGATGTCGGGGTGGTTCATGAACCCGTAGCGCACCGCGACGCGCCAGCAGTCGCTTCCCAGCCGTTCGCAACGCACGCGCTCCTCGAACGGCACCCAGGGTACGTCGCGGAACTCGACGGTGAGGAACACCACGCGCTCGTGCAGCACCTTGTAATGCTTCAGGCTATGCAGCAGCGCGTGGGGGATGACCTCCGGGGTCGCCGTCAGGAACACTGCCGTGCCGCTCACGCGATGCGGGCGCTCGGCGACCAGCGACTTCATGAACGGCTCGAGCGGCACCGAAGAGTCGCGCAACTGCTGATGCAGCGCGGTGCGGCCGCGCCGCCAAGTTGTCATCACCACGAACAGCACGGCGCCGAGCGCCAGCGGGAACCAGCCGCCGTCCAGCACCTTGTGCAGCGCGGCGGCGAAGAAGGTGGCGTCGATCAGCATGAAAAATCCGGTCGCCAGCACGCACAGCCACAGCGGATAGCCCCAGCCGAACCGGATCACGAAAAACGTGAGGAAGGTGGTGGCGAGCATGGTTCCCATGACCGCGACGCCGTAGGCCGAAGCGAGCCGGCTCGACGAGCCGAAACCGATCACGGCCGCGGCCACCACCGCGAGCAGCATCCAGTTCACCGCCGGGATATAGATCTGCCCGGAAGCGCGTGCCGACGTATGAAGGATCTTCATGCGCGGCAGGTAGCCGAGCTGAATCGCCTGCTGCGTGAGCGAGTAGGCGCCGGAGATGGTGGCCTGCGAGGCGATCACCGTGGCCGCGGTGGCGAGCGCTACCGCCGGGTACAGCGCCCACCCCGGGAACGCCAGGTAGAACGGGTTCTCGATTGCCTTCGGGTCGGTCAGCAGCAGCGCGCCCTGGCCGAAATAGTTGAGCACCAGCGCGGGCGCGACCAGGCCGAACCAGGCGAGCCGGATCGCGCGCCGCCCGAAATGGCCCATGTCGGCATACAGCGCTTCCGCACCGGTGAACGCCAGCAGCACCGACCCGAGCACCACGAACGAGGCGAAACCGTGCCCGGTGGCGAAGCGCACGGCATGGCGCGGGTCGAGCGCCTGGAGAATCGCCGGCTGCTGCACGATGTTCCATACGCCGGCGGCGCCGATCGCCAGGAACCAGAGCGCGCACACCGGGCCGAACAGCAGGCCGACGAAGCCCGTGCCGTGCTTCTGGATCAGGAACAGCGCGAACAGGATGCCTGCGGCGAGCGGCACGACGTACGGCTTGAATGCCGCGGTGCCGACCTCGAGTCCCTCGACCGCCGAGAGCACCGAGATCGCCGGCGTCAGCACCGCGTCGCCGTAGAACAGCGACGCGCCGAACACGCCGACCAGCATCAGCAGCGCCGCGAGCCGCGGACGCTTGCCGAGCGCCGAAAGGCTCAGCGCGAGCAGCGCCATCACACCGCCTTCCCCGCGGTTGTCGGCGCGCAGCACCAGCGCGACATACTTCAGCGACACCACGATCATCAGCGCCCAGAAAATGGCCGATGCGCCGCCCAGGATATTGGCCGGCGCCAGCGCGATGCCGTGCTCGGGGTTGAATGTTTCCTTCACCGCGTAGAGCGGGCTGGTGCCGATGTCGCCGTACACCACGCCAAGCGCGAGCAACGTCAGTTTCGCTTGCCTCAACGGGCGGTCAGATCTCGACTCGCGTCCCGAGCTCGATCACGCGATTGGTGGGGATGTTGAAGTAATCGGTGACGTTGCCAGCATTGCGCGCCATGGCGGCGAAGATGCGGTCGCGCCAGTAAGCCACCGGCACGATCTTCTCCCTGGATATGAAGAACGAGGTTTCCATCGGCTCGAACTCGAGGCCGAGCGCGCCGCACAGCTCGAGCGCGCGCATCACGTCGAGCCGGTTCATGAAGCCGTAGCGCACGCGCACGCGCCAGCAGTTGTTGCGGAGCTTCTCGCACACCACGCGCTCCTCGAACGGCACCCAGGGCACGTCGCGGAACTCCACCGTCAGGAACACCAGGCGCTCGTGCACCGCGCGGAAATGCTTGAGGCTGTGCAGCAGCGCGTGCGGCGTGACGTCGGGAGTGGCGGTGAGGAACACCGCCGTGCCCGGCACGCGCTGCGGCGGGTCGGTGAACAGGCTCTTCAGGAAGGGCTCGAGCGGCACGGACGAGGCGTGCAGCTGCGCGAACAGGCGCTGGCGGCCGCTGCGCCAGATCGTCATCGCCGCGAACACGCCGGCGCCGATCGCGAGCGGGAACCAGCCGCCGTCCGCCACCTTCATCAGGGTGGCCGAGAAGAACGCGAGGTCGACGGTCAGGAAGAAGCCGGTGGCGAGGAGGCAGATCCATAGCGGGTAGCGCCAGGTGTAGCGAATGACGAAGAAGGTCAGCAGCGTGTCGACCAGCATGGTGCCGGTGACCGCAACGCCGTACGCGCCGGCGAGGCGCGACGAGGAACCGAAGCCGATCACCGCGGCGACCACCGCCGCGCACAGCAGCCAGTTCACGCCGGGCAGGTAGACCTGGCCGATTTCCTTGGCCGAGGTGTGCACCGTGGTCATGCGCGGCAGGAAGCCGAGCTGCGTCGCCTGGCGCGTTATCGAATAGGCGCCCGAGATCACCGCCTGCGAAGCGATGACCCCTGCCGCGGTGGCGAGCGCCACCATCGGATACAGGGCCCAGTCCGGCACCAGGTGATAGAACGGATTGACCACCGCCGCCGGTTCGACCATCAGCAGGGCGCCCTGGCCGAAGTAGTTGAGCACCAGCGCCGGCGCCACTACGCTGAACCAGCCGATACGCACCGGCCCTTTGCCGAAATGGCCCATGTCCGCGTACAGCGCTTCGGCGCCGGTGACCGCCAGCACCACCGCGCCCAGCACCACGAACGACTCGACCGCGTGCGTGGTGATGAAGCGCAGCGCGTGCAGCGGATTGAGCGCCGCCAGGACCGCCGGCTCGCGCAGCACGCCGTGCAGCCCTGCGGCGCCGATGGCGAGGAACCAGAACAGCGTGACCGGCCCGAACAGGCGACCGACGGCCTCGGTGCCCCGCGACTGCAGCGCGAACAGCGCCAGCAGCACGCCGACCGCGATCGGCACCACGTAGGGCGTGAACGCCTGCGTGCCGACCTCGAGTCCTTCGATCGCCGACAGGATGGTCATCGAGGGGGTCAGCACCGCGTCGCCGTAGAACAGCGCGCCGCCGAACACGCCGATCACCGTCAGGGTGCCGCGCCAGCGCGGCTCGTCGCGCACCGCCTTCGAGGCGAGCGCGATCAGCGCCATGATGCCGCCCTGGCCGCGGTTGTCGGCGCGCATGATCAGCAGCACGTACTTGAGCGATACCACCACCATCAGCGACCAGAAGATCATCGACAGCCCGGCGAGGATGTTCTCCTCGGTGAGCGCGATGCCGTGCTCGGCCGAGAACGTCTCCTTGACCGCGTACAGCGGGCTGGTGCCGATGTCGCCGAACACCACGCCGAGCGCGATCAGCGTGAGCCGCATCTGTTTCTTCATGGGGAGCGAAGCGTAAGCTCGCTGACACACTACGAAACATGCGGCAACGCATTTTTACGCGTTCTTTACGGAGCGCTTGCGCTAGAGTGAGCGCATGAAGTGGGCTGGGTATGCGTGGGCCCTGGGCGCGACGCTCGGCTGTACCTTGCTCGGGCTCGTCACCGCTCCGCACGCTGACCTCGTCAACCTCGCGCTGGTCTACCTGCTCGCGGTGGTCGGCATCGCGCTGCGCTTCAGCCGCGGCCCGGTGGTGGCGGCGTCGGTTCTCGGCGTGGCCGCGTTCGATTACTTCTTCGTGCTGCCGTCGGGCACCTTCCACGTCGAAGATCCGCAGTACCTGCTGACCTTCGTCATGATGCTCGCCGTCGGCCTGACCGTATCGTGGCTGACCGAGACCGCGCGCGCGCGCGCCAAGGCGCAGGCCGACCTCGCCATCCAGGCCGAGACCGAGCGCATCCGCAATGCCCTGCTCTCATCCATTTCGCACGACCTGCGCACGCCGCTCGCGGTGATCAGCGGCGCCTCGTCGAGCCTGGCCGAGGGCGGCGAGCGGCTGGCGGCGTCCGAGCGCGCGGCGCTGGCGCAGAGCATCTTCCGCGAGTCGCAGGAGATGTCCGAGCTGATCGCCAAGGTGCTGCAGATGACGCGCCTGGAGAGCGGCGCGCTCGCGCTCGAGCGCGACTGGTGCTCGATCAACGAGATCGCGGCCGCGGTGGTGCGCCGCCTCAAGCCGCGCCTCGCCGACCACTTGATGATGGTCGACCTGCCCGGCGAGCTGCCGCTGCTGCGCGTCGACGGCGCGCTGATCGAGCAGGCGCTCGCCAATCTGCTGGAGAATGCCGCGCGCCATACACCGGCGCGCACGCTGGTTCGCCTGCGCGCCCAGGTCGAGGGCGGCGAAATGGTGGTGTCGGTCGAAGACTTCGGCCCCGGCCTGCCCGAGGGCGACCTCGAGCGCCTGTTCGACAAGTTCCGCCACGGCCGGCGCGGCGGCGTCGGCCTCGGCCTCGCCATCTGCCGCGCGATCATCGCGCTGCACGGCGGCCGCATCTGGGCCGAGCGCCTGCCGGGCGTAGGCACCGCGTTCCGCTTTTCTCTTCCGCTGGAAAAACCACCGGAAATGCCGGCCGAGGCCCTCGCTCAGTGAATGCCACCATTCTGGTGGTCGAGGACGAGCCGGATATCCGCCAGTTCCTGCGCTCGTCGCTCGGCGCCGAGGGCTACCGCGTGGTCGAGTCGCCCAACGGCCGGCGCGGCACGCTCGATGCCGGCATGCACAAGCCTGATCTCGCCATCGTCGACCTGGGCCTGCCCGACTTCGACGGCGTCGAGGTGATCCGCCGCATCCGCGAGTGGTCGCCGATGCCGATCCTGGTGCTCTCGGCACGCATCCAGGAGCACTCGAAGATCCAGGCGCTCGACGCGGGCGCCGACGACTACGTCACCAAGCCGTTCGGCGTCGGCGAGCTGCTCGCGCGGGTGCGGGCCGCTTTACGACACAACACGAGAACCGCGAACGGCGGCGCTCTGCAACTCGGAACTGCCACCATCGATTTCGAAAAGCGCCTGGCGAGCAAGGACGGCAACGAAGTCCACCTCACGCCGATCGAGTTCCGGCTGCTCGCCTGCCTCGCCAAGCACATCGGCATGGTGGTCACCCACCGGCAGCTGCTGAGCGAAGTGTGGGGCCCGACGCACGCAGCGGACACGCACTACCTGCGCGTCTACATGAAGCAGCTGCGGGAGAAGCTGGAGACCGACCCGGCGCAGCCGAAATACCTGCTGACCGAAACCGGCGTCGGCTACCGGCTGGTGGACTAGATCTCGACCCGGGTGCCGAGCTCGATCACCCGGTTGGTCGGTATCCCGAAGTAGTCGGTGACGTTGCCCGCGTTGCGCGCCATGGTCGCGAACATGCGCTCGCGCCAGCGCCACATGGTCGACGGCCCGCCGCTGCTCGGCACCACCTGCTGGCGCGAAAGGAAGAACGAGGTCTGCATCGGGTCGAAGTCGAGGCCGAAGGTGCCGCACACGTCGAGCGCGCGCATCACGTCGGGGCGGTTCATGAAGCCGTAGCGCAGGCGCACGCGCCAGCAGCCGTGGCCGAGGCGCTCGACCGTGGCGCGCTCCTCGAACGAAACCCAGGGCACGTCGCGGATCTCGACCGTGAGGAACACCACGCGCTCGTGCAGCACCTTGTTGTGGTTCAGGTTGTGCAGCAGCGCGTGCGGCGTGGCGTCGGGCGTGGCGGTGAGGAAGATCGCGGTGCCGTCGACGCGGTGCGGCGGATCCGTGAACAGCGACTGCAGGAACGGCTTGAGCGGCACCGCGGACTCGTTCAGCCGCTGGAACATCACCTCGCGCCCGCGCCGCCAGGTGACCATGATGGTGAACACCCCGGCGCCGACCGCGAGCGGGAACCAGCCGCCGTGCGGCACCTTGAGCATCGCCGAGGAGAAGAAGGTGACGTCGATGACGAAGAAGAAGCCGGTGGCGGCGAGGCACAGCAGCAGCGGATAGCGCCAGGCGTAGCGGATCACGAAGAAGGTGAGCACGGTCGTCACCAGCATGGTGCCGGTGAGCGCCACGCCGTAGGCCTGCGCCAGGCGGCTGGACGAGCCGAAGCCGAGCACCGCGGCGAGCACCATGATCAGCAGGAACCAGTTCAGCCCGGGGATGTAGATCTGGCCGTACGCGCGCGCCGAGGTCTGCACGATGTTGAAGCGCGGCAGGTAGCCGAGCTGGATCGCCTGGCGCGTGAGCGACGCGGTGCCGGTGATCGACGCCTGCGACGCGATCACGGTCGCGGCGGTGGCGAGCACCACCATCGGGTAGAGCGACCAGGCGGGAAACGCAAGGTAGAACGGGTTGTCGATCGCCGCCGGGTTGGCGATGAGCAGCGCGCCCTGGCCGAAATAGTTCAGCACCAGCGCGGGCAGCACCACCGCGAACCAGCCGACGCGGATCGGCTTCTTGCCGAAATGGCCCATGTCGGCATAGAGCGATTCGGTGCCGGTGAACGCGAGCAGCACCGCGCCCAGCACCACGAACGACACCAGCGCGTGGCTGAAGACGAAGCCGTAGGCGTGGCGCGGATCGAGCGCCGCGAGCACGCCCGGGTTGAGCCAGATGTTCCACAGCCCGGCGGCGCCGAGCGCCGCGAACCACAGCAGGCAAACCGGCCCGAACAGCGCGCCGACCTTGGCGGTGCCGAGGCGCTGCAGCGCGAACAGGCCGAGCAGCACCAGCACCGAGAGCGGCAGCACCCAGCGCTTGAAGAGCGGCGTGCCGATCTCCAGCCCCTCGATCGCGGACACCACCGAGATCGCCGGCGTCAGCACGGTCTCGCCGAGGAACAGCGACGCCCCGGCGAGGCCGAGCAGCACCACGAAGCCGCGCAGCCGCGGCCGGTCCTTGAGCGCGTTGGTGGCGAGCGCGAGCAGCGCCATGGTGCCGCCCTCGCCGCGGTTGTCGGCGCGCATCACCAGCACCACGTACTTCAGGGACACGACGACGATCAGCGACCAGAAAATGGTCGACAGCCCGCCGAGGATCGCCGACGGCGTGAGCGGGATGCCATGAACCGGGGAGAAGGTTTCCTTGACGGCGTACAGCGGGCTGGTGCCGATGTCGCCGAAAACGACGCCGAGCGCGGCGAGGGTGAGCGCCGCCTGTGTGTTCTTACTGGAGCGATCTCTCTCCAAGGGTGCGCAAGCTACCTGCGCGCCGCTGGAAAGGCAAATTCAAGTTTGAGTTTCAGCGGCTCGCCGGCAGGCATTTCCACCATCGCTGCGGGCACTTGCGAAACATGCGTCCGCTCCACCACGCCGTAGGCAATGGTCACGACCACCACCGCGGCGCCGGCGGCGATCCACGGCCAGCGCCGCGCCGGCTGCAGGTTTTTCAGCGCCCGCGCCTCCCCCTGGAGGCTGCTCGCGCGGGCGACGGCCTCGCCGGTGCGCTGCGCTTGCGCATCCAGAACCTCCTCGGCGGCGATACCGGCGCGCAGCAAATCGGCCGCCGCGGATTCGGCTTCGGCGCGGCGGTTGGCGAGCGCCTCGCTCTTCTGCTCGAGGGCGATGCGTTTCTGCAGCGTCGCCAGGGCCTTTTCGTCGGCACGGGCGCGCTTTGCCGCGGCATCGGCGGCTTTCGCGTCCGCTTCCGCCCGCGCCGCGAGCGCGAGCTGCATCTCTTCCTCGCGCTCGGCGCGCTCCTCCGCGGCATGCTTCGCCGTCGCCTCGGCGGCGGCGGCCTCGAGCGCCTTGCGCGTCAGCGCCTCCTCGGCCGCGATGCGCGCCTGCAGCGTCGCCGTGGCACGCGACTCGGCCTCGGCGCGTTCCGCGGCGCGCTCCTGGTTCTTCTTCTCCATCAGGAGTCGTTCGTTCAGCTCGCGCGCCGACTTGGCTTCGGCTTCCTCCCGCTCCTTCGCCAGGCGCGTCGCTTCCGTGTCGGCCTCGGCGCGCGCCTGCGCGCCGCGGCGCAGGTCGGCGTCGAACGCCGCGCGCTCGCGCGCCGTATCGCGCGCCCGCTGCTCGGCTTCCGCCGCGCCGCGCGCTTCGCGCTCCTGCGCCTGTTCGGCCGCGATGCGCGACTGCAGCTCGCCCGCGGCCGAGCGTTCGGCGGCGGCGAGCTCCTCGGCGGCGGCACGCCGGCGCTGCTCCGCATCGATGCGCGCCAGGGCCGCGGCTTCCGCCTTGGACTCGGCCTGCTCGCGCTCGCGGGCGAGGCGCGTCGCGTCCGATTCGGCGCGCACGCGCTCTTCCGCCGCGAGCCGCGCGGCCGCCTCGGCTTCCTCGCGTTCCTTCGCGTTGCGCAAGGCCAGCTCTTCGGCTGCCGCCAGCGACCGCGCCCGCTCGGTAAGCGCCGCGTCGGCCTCGGAGCGTTCGAGCGCCGCCGCGGCCAGCGCCTGCTCCGCCGCCGCGCGCTCCAGCGCTTGCGCCAGCCCGCGCGCTTTCGCCTCCTCGGCTTCGCGCGCCACCTGCGCCGCATCGGCTTCGGCGGTCAGGCGCTCGCGCGCGATGCGCTTCAGCTCGGCATCGGCGATCTCGCGCTCCCGCGCGACACGTGCAGCTTCGGTTTCAACGCGCGCACGCGTTTCGGCGGCCTGGCGCGCCGCTTCTTCGGCGGCCGCCTGGCGCTTGGCCGCTTCCAGCGCCTGGGTTTCGACCTGCGCGCGTTCGCGCGCCTTGGCGTCGGCGGCCTGTTCCAGCGCGCGCCGCTCTTCCGCGAGCTGCGTAGCGCGCTCGCCGGCCTCGATCCTCGCCTGCGCTTCCTCCTGCGCCCTGGCCTCCGCCTCCTCGCGCTCGGCGGCCGACTGCAGCGCCGCCGCTTCGGCTTCGGCGCGCGCCTGCGCGCGCTTGGTGGCCTGCGCATCCTGCGCTTCGCGCTCGCGCACCGCGGCGATGGCGCTGCGTTCCGCGGCCGTGCGCTCCTCGGCCGCGGTACGCGCTTCTTCCTCCGCGGCCGCGCGCGCCCTGGCGAGCTCGGCCGCCGCGGTTTCGACCCGCTGGCGCTCTTCCGCCAGCGCGGTCGCACGCGTCTCGGCCGCGATGCGCGCCTGCGCCTGCTCGCCGGCCGCGCGCTCGTTCTCGACCCGCTCCTGCGCGAGCTTCCCGGCCTCCAGCTCCGCGGCGACCCGCGCCTCGGCTTCGCGCCTCTGCCGCTCTTCCGCGGTCTTGCGCTCGCGCGCCGCCTCGAGCGCCTTGGCCTCGCCGTGCGCGCGCTCGCGCGCGGAGCGCCGCGCCTGCTCCTCCGAGGCCGCGCGTTCCTTCATCGCCGCCGCGGCCTGCGCTTCCGATTCCGCGCGCGCCTTGGCGTGCTGGGCGGCCTCTTCCTCCTTTTGCTTGCGGCCGGCGGCGAGCGCCGCCGCCTTCTTCTCGGCTTCCTCGCGCTGGCGCGCCTCGTTCGCCGCCGCCGCTTCGGCGCGCTCGCGCTCGGCGACCAGGCGCGCGGCCTTGGCTTCCGCTTCGGCGCGCGCATGCGCCAGGCGCCGCAGCTCGACTTCCGCCGCCTGGCGCTCGCGTGCCAGGTCGAGGCCGCGGCGCTCGTCGCCGGCGCGCGCCTGCGCGACTTCCTCCGCGCTCTTCTCGCGCTCGATACGCTCGCGCTCGGCGCCCTGCAGCTTGTCGAACAGCTTGCTCATCGTTTCTTCGCGGCTGCCGCCTTGGCGATATCGGCGGCGCTGATTTTGGGCCGCGTTGCAGCCTGCGCAACCGGCCTGGGCGGCGGCGGCGCCGCCGCCGGCGCGGGCGCGGGCGCAGCGGGCCTGCCGGCCGGTTTCGGCGCGAAGTCGAGGTTGATCATGTCGCCGAGCGAGTCCGAGTACTTCTCCAGCACCTTCTGCATCACCGGCAGTGCCTTCTTGAACGCCTCCACCAGCTTGGGATCGAATTTCTTGCCCGCGGCACGCTCGATCTCGCCGATCGCGCGCTCGATCGGCAGCGCGTCGCGGTAGAACTGGGTGGTGGTCATGGCCTCGAAGGAGTCGACGATCGCCATGACGCGCCCGCCCCAGGGGATGGCGTCGCCCTTCAGGCCTTTCGGGTAGCCGGTGCCGTCGTAGTTCTCGTGGTGCGTGAGCGCGAGCGTGTGCGCGAGCTTGAGCAGCGGGTCCGCATGCTCGCCGATGATCTCGGCGCCGAGCTCCGGATGGCGCTTGACGCGCTCCCAGTCCGGCACCGACAGCTTCTCGGCCTTGCGCAGGATCTCCGCGGGCACGCCGAGCTTGCCGATGTCGTGCAGCGGCGCGGCGCTCTGCATCATCTCGGCCATCTCGGGCCGTGCACCGGCGGCCTGCGCGATCAGCTTGGCGTAGTGGCCCAGGCGGATCACGCGGTTGCCGACCGCCTGGCTCTCGTGCATCTCCATCACGCGCGCCAGGCGCTTGATCAGCTCTGTGCGCGTGTGCTCGAGCTCGGCGGTGCGCGCCTGCACCAGTCGCTCGAGCTCGGCCTTCTGCGCGATCAGGGCAAGGTGGTTGCCGACGCGCGCCTTGAGCACCGAGGCGTTGGTACCGGTCTTGTTGATGAAATCAACCGCGCCGAGCTGCAGCGCCTCGACCTGGGTCGTGGTCTCGGCCGAGGCGGTGAGGAAGATGACGGGGATCGAGGCGGTGAGCGCCTCGTCCTTCAGCGCGCGGCAGACCTCGAAGCCGTTGACGTCGGGCATGTCGACGTCGAGCAGGATCAGGTCGGGGCGCGGCTCGCCGAACGCCTTCTCGATGCCGCTGCCGGGATCCGACGCGGTGAGGACTTCATAGTCCATGGCGAGCGCTTTTTCGATCAGCGCGAGCATGTCGGTCGAGTCGTCGACCGCCAGCACCACCGGGCGTTTGAGCTCTTCAGTCACCCGGCGCAGTGTATCCCGCCTGCGCCAGCCGCTCCCGTGCCGCAGGCCCGGTGAGGTGTCTAATAAAGTCAGAAACCGCGTGCTGCTTCGAGGATTGCGTCACGGGGACCGCGACGTACACCGTGTATTTCTGCAGCTCGGCGGGCAGCGGGCCGGCGAGCTTCACGCCCTTCACCGGCAGGATCTCGCTGATCTGGTGGATGCCGAGCCCGATCTCGCCGCGTCCCACCGGCTCAGTGATGGTGCCGCCCTGACCGAAGGTCGCCTTGGCGTTGACCTGATCGGCGATCCCCAGACGCTGCAGGATCTCCGCCACGTGCTTGCCGCTGGTGCCGACTTTCGGGTCGATGTACACCACCGACTTGGCGGCGAGCAGGGTTTTCTTGAAAGCGTCCACCGTCGAGATGTCCGGCGATTTCGCGCTTTCGTGCACGGCTACGCCGATGCCCACGCGGGCGATGGGCTTGGCCGCTTTCAGATTCAACTTCGGGTCGTCCTTCAGCTGGTCGAGCACCTCGGTGGTCACCACGACCATGTCCGCGGGATAGCCGTCGGCGAGCGACTTGGTGAGCTTGCCCATCGGCTGGAACTCGAGCTTCACCGTATGGCCGGGGAAAGTCTTGGCCAGCGGCTCGATGAAGCTCTTCGCCGCGCCGCCCGACAGGACATTGATTTGATCGGCATGTGCCATGGCTGAAATCATCCAGAACAGAACAACGATCCAGCGGTTCATTTCCTGACCTTTCGTTTGGCCTTCTCGAGCAGCTTGCCGTGGTGCTCGGGCGGCAGCGGCTCGCCGTAGAAGAAACCCTGCACCTCGTCGCACGCGTGGCGCCGCAGGAAGCGCATCTGCGCGTCGGTCTCGACACCCTCGGCGATCACCTTCAGGTGCAGCGCGTGGCCGAGCGAGATGATGGCCTGCGCCAGCACCCCGTCGTCGGCCTCGTCGCCGCTGCCGATGTCGCGCACGAAGGAGCGGTCGATCTTGAGCGTGTCGATCGGCAGGTCCTTGAGGTAGGACAGGCTCGAGTAGCCGGTGCCGAAGTCGTCGACCGAGAGCGTGACGCCGAGCTGCTTCAGGCCCTGCAGCACGGCGATCGCCTGGTCGACGTTGCCCATCACCATGCTCTCG
>Ga0068861_100002267_pt1 | contig 12494 bp, 10 predicted proteins | sample KBSSwiS42_FD_66593 | JGI IMG/M metagenome (GOLD analysis project Ga0068861, IMG submission 66593) | Switchgrass rhizosphere microbial communities from Kellogg Biological Station, Michigan, USA - KBS Switchgrass S4-2 | ecosystem: Host-associated > Plants > Roots > Rhizosphere > Soil ...
GCGAGGTTCACGCCCGCGTCCCGTCCCGCCTCGACGCTGTCGCGCTGCCCGGCGGACCAGTACTCGTCATGTCCGCTGGAGATGAAGAGCCGGTGGTTGAGCAGCAGCGACCCACGGCTGTTCACGTCCGAGCTCGAGAGGTAGCTGACGTCATAGCCGTTGGCCTCGAGGAAGCGGATCATCGAGTACTCGGCGCCGGTGAACAGCCACGAGCGCCCGCTGTCGTCCTCGGCGGTGTGGAACGGGCGGTTGTAGGAGACCTTGAACGCGCCCTTGTACGTGCTCGGGTTCCCGGGCGGGCAGAGGTCGGTGCACGTGTAGAGGCTCTGCCGGCCCTCAGCGTCGGAGTAGGTGTTGTAGGCCTCCCAGGTGGCGTCGGAGGTCTGCAGGACGACGTCCGAGTGGCTCGCGTCGTCGCGCACGACGAACACGATCTGGCTGTCGCCGCCGGTGTCGTTGCGCTGCAGATGGGCGATGTAGACGCCGGAGACGGCGGTGCTCGGGATCGTCCACGACGCCGAGGCCGACCAGTTGCCGCAATCGACGAGGCCGGTGCTCGCCTGGGTCAGGCACGCTGGCTGCGCGCCCGTCCCGGTGTGCGGCACGCCCGACTGGATCAACCGCGCACCGTCGCCGCCGTAGTAGCCGAGGCGGTAGATGTCGATGCGATAGTTCGAGGTCGCCGACTTGATCTTGAATGAGACCGTGCCGCCCACGTTCGTGCTCATCCGCGTCGCGTAGCCCTGGATCGATGCGTCGCCCGCGTCGGCGACGTACCAGTCGCTCGGCGGCGAGCCCGGCAGGGCGTTCTCGCAGGCGATCGCGTTGGCGCAGGCCGCGTGCGAGACCGCAGGCGCCGCGCCGAGGACGACGAAGAGGGCGGCAAAGGTGAGGATGGCGCTGCGAACGGTGCGTACGAGCCGCTCGGTGGCCACGTTTCGTGGCTCGGCAGTCATTCAGCACATGAACGGTGGGAGAGCCCCTGCTCTCGCGGATGAAATTCGGCTGACCGCGGATCGCTCAGCGCTCGCCGGTGCGCAGCCAGCGCCGGCGGCCCAGCTCATCGTGGGCGCGCCGCGCGACCGCGGCGGCGAGGAAGCGCGGATGACGGCGGGCACGGACGGTGCCCACCGCCGTGCGGCGCGCGAGCGCGCGCCACTCGGGCAGCGCGGGCGCGTCGGGCCAGACGTCGAGCGCGAAGGCCACGAGCTCGTCAATCGGCACCGCGGCGGTGCGGCCGCGGTCGTATGCGCGACACGCGCGGTCCAGGGCATCCGCGGCAAGCCCGCGGCGCGCGGTGGCGTGCAGCCGAGCCGCGTCGCGCAGAGCGCCGGCCTCGGCGGCGAACGCGGCGTCGAAGGCGTCGCGCCTGCCGCACAGGTCGAGCATCACCCCGGCGTGCACGGTGCGCTGCATGCTGGCGTCGTGGACGCGGTAGCAGCCCTGGATCGGGCCGTTGACGCGGCCCACATCGCCGACGGCGGCGAGCCGCATCCATGTGTGCAGGTCAGAGGTGTGGGGCAGCGCCTCGGCGACCGCGCCCACGCCGCGCAGCATCGAGGTCCGGATGACGACCTCGGGCTGGCTGATCACGTTGCAGGCGCGCCGGCAGCGCGCGGCGACCCAGTCGCGCCCGGCCCACAGCGTCCAGCTGCGGGTCGGCGCGTCGGGGGGCCGGGGCACTGGGCCGGAGAAATGCTTGGGCCTGCCGTACGCGAACCCGACTCCGGGATGGGCCTCGAGCAGTGCCGTCGCGCGAGCCAGCGCGCCGGGCGCGAGCAGGTCGTCGGCGTCGAGCTTGACGACGTACTCGGTGCTGACCCGCCGCAGTCCCTCGTTGACCGACGGGATGTGGCCGCGGTTGCGCTCGTGGCGGATGACCGCGATGCGCGCGTCGGAGGCCGCGAGCGCGTCGGTCACCTGCGGCGTCTCGTCGGTCGAGCAGTCGTCGACGATCAGCAGCCGCGCCTCGACGTCGCGCTGGGTCAGCACGCTCTGCGCGCACTCCGGCAGGTAGCGGGCGTAGTTGTAGGACGGCACGATCACGGTGACCGCGGGCCGGCGGGCCGGCGTCGAAGGCACCCCGCGCAGAACGCGCGTGGCGGACGGCTCGGTGGCAGGGGTCGTCACGGGCATCGGGGCGGGTAGCTCAGCTCGCGCGCAGGACGGCCGGCGGGCCCGCGGCGGCCTCGACGACCTCGCGCACGATCCGCTCGACCGACGCTCCCGCCTCATCCCACGAGGCTCCGTGCACGCTCGCCGCGGCGGCGTGCGCCGCGGCGGTGCGCTCGGCGAGCGGCCGCTCGACGAGCGCGCACAGCGCCTCCGCGAGCTCGAATGGCGTCGCCGGAGCGTAGGCGACGTGGTCATTGTCGAGCACCACGCGGTTGTGCTCGGCGTCGTTGACGACCGGGATGCAGCCGGCGGCGAGCATCTCGTGCGGCACGAGCGAGACGTTGGTCGCCGACAGCACGAGCCCGCCGATGCAACGGTTGTAGAGCTCGTCGAGCTGCTCCGGCGTCAGGAGCTCGTGGTCTGTCGCCGCGAAGGGCAGCCGCCCCGCCCTGATGCCGTAGAGGTGGATGTCGACCTCGGGGTGGCGCGCGGCGAACAGCTCGAGCGCGAGCACCGCGAGCTCGAACGCCCGCCGCGGCGTGTCGGGGCGCGAGTAGAGGCAGATGCCGGTGCGCCCGGCCGGGTCCGCCGAGCGATCGAGCGCGTAGGTGGGATCGAGGCCGAATTCGAAGTGGTCGGCCGCCATCCCGTAGTCGCGCCGCAAGAGCTGCGCCAGCCACGGCCCCGCCGTGACGCCGTGGAAGCCGAAGCGATACGTCGCCTCGGCCAGCAGCGCCTCGCTTCCGGCCGGGTAGAAGGACGGCTCGAAGTCCTGGACGAGGTAGAGCCGCGCCCCCGTCGCCGGCGAGGCGAGGACCGGGTACGCGGTCTCCCATGCGGTCGCGAAGATCGCGTGCGCGTCCTCGATGCCGCCGGAGGCGTCGCGCACCTCGGCCTGCACCCACGGCCACCACGAGCGGATCGTGCGCACGTGCTGATCGAGAGACCAGCCGTGGTTGTCGCGCAGGTAGACGACGCACGTGTGGCCGGCACGCTCGAGCGCCGACACGAGTCGGAACATCGTCGTGTGCCCGCCGGAGCCCGGGCCCGGCGGCGAGCACACCCACGCGACGGTCAGCGGCTCGCCGGGAGCGGCAGCCGGCGGCGGCGGCAGGATCCAGCCCGACGCAGCGATCTCACCGGCGCGCAGCAGGTCCGCGCGCGCGACCGGGAGCCGGCCGCCGCCGGGCGGCGCCATCCGCTTGGAGACCCGGCCGGCGACGCGCGCCCCGACACCCGCCCAGCCCTCCGAGCGCAGGAGCCGCCGGACCTGGCCAACGCGGTCGACGGGGCCCGGATGGCTCATGCCGCCACCCCCGCCAGGTGGGTCTCCAGGCAGCCGACCACGTGGTCCTGCTGCGCGTCGGACATGCCCGCGAACAGCGGCAGCATCAGCGAGCCGGCGGAGGCGGCGTCGGTGTTCGGCAGGTCGGCGGGGGTCGCGGCGTAGGCGGGCTCCCGGTGGATCGCCATGACGCCGCGGCGGGTCGGGACGCCTTCGAGCAGCAGCCGGCGCATGAGCTCGGTGCGGTCGATCGGGGCGTCCGCGCTCAGCGTCACCGCGTAGGACTGCCATGTGCGCTCCGCGTAGCCGGGCTCGTGAGGCGGCTCGACGAAGGCGATCCGCTCGATCGCCGCCGTGTAGCGATCGGCCAGCCGCCGGCGGTCGGCGAGGATCTCGTCGAGCAGCTCGAGCTGGCTCAGCCCGAGCGCGGCCTGCAGGTCGGTCATGCGGTAGTTCCAGCCGCGCTCGGGATAGGACTCGACGACGACGTCGCGGGCGCCGTGGCGCGCGAGGTCCGAGACGTCCATGGCGTGCTGGCGAAGGCGGCGCAGGCGGGCGGCGACCCCCGGGTCCTGCGCCGCGATCATGCCGCCCTCGCCGGTGGTGATCACCTTGCGCGGGTGGAGCGAGAAGCACGCGAGCGGCCCGAGCGACCCGATCGGGCGACCGCGGTACGTCGCGCCGATGGCGCACGCGGCGTCCTCGACGACCGCGAGGCCGCGACGATCGGCAAGCTCGAGGAAGCGGTCCATGTCGGCCGGCAGCCCGAGCTGGTGGACCGGCATGATCGCCGTCGTGCGCGGCGTGATCGCCCGCTCCGCCGCCTCGGGATCGAGGTTGTACGTGCGCGGGTCGACGTCGGCGAAGACCGGCGTCGCGCCGCACTGCCATACCGCGTTCGCGGTCGCGATGAACGACATCGATGGCACGACCACCTCGTCGCCGGGGCCGACGCCGCAGGCGTAGAGCGCGAGCTGCAGGGCGGCGGTGCAGTTGCTGACCGCCACGGCCTCGGCGGCGCCCACGCGTTCGGCGAACGCCGTCTCGAACTCGCGCACGCGCGGGCCCTGCGACACCCAGCCCGACGCGATCACCCGTGCGATCACGTCGCCCTCGTCGCCGCGCAGATACGGCCGTGCGAAGGGGACGTCCATCACGCCGCTCTCGCCAGCGAGCCGATCGGCTGATTCGGCGCGCCCGCTCGCTCGCCGCGCCACCACTCGACGAGCCGCGTCAGGCCTTCCTCGAGGCCGACCTGCGCCTCGAAGCCAAGCTGCTCGCGCGCCTCGGTGACGTCGGCGAGCCGGCGCGGCACGCCGTTGACGGCGCGCTCCGGGCCGTGCTCGACCCGCAGGTCGGAGCCCATAACGGCCAGCAGCATCTGCGCGAGCTCGAGCAGGGTCGTCTCGGTGCCGCTGGCGACGTTGAGGACGACGTCGGTGAGATCGCACTCGGCCGCCAACAGGTTGGACCGGGCGACGTCGCCGATGTAGACGAAGTCCAACGTCTGCGCACCGTCGCCGAGGATCAGCGGCGGCTGCCCGGCGGCGATCCGGTCCATCCAGCGCACGAGCACCTCGGTGTAGAGGCCGTGGACGTCCATGCGCGGGCCGTAGACGTTGAAGTAGCGCAGCGCCACGTAGTCGAGCCCGTGCGTCGCGTGCATGCTGCGCAGCACGCCCTCGTTGAAGGCCTTCGCGGCGCCGTAGAAGGTGTCGTTGGCATAGGGATGATGGTCCTCGCGCGTGGGGAACGTCTCGGCCAGCCCGTAGACCGAGGCCGATGACGAGGCGACCACGCGGCGCACGCCGGCGTCGACGGCGGCCTCGAACACGTTGTACGTGCCGTCGACGAGGACCTCGAGCGCCAATCGCGGCTCCTCGGCGCACTGCGTGATACGGATCGCGGCGAGGTGGAAGACGACGTCGATCCCGTCCATGAGCCGGCGGACGAGCGCGCGGTCGCGGATGTCGCCCTCGACCAGCGTGACGTCGCCGTTGGCCTGCGCCCACGCGAGGTTCTCGCGGCGACCGCGCACGAAGTTGTCGAGGACCACCACCTCCTTGGCTCCGGCGAGGACGAGCTCGTCCGCAACGTTGGAGCCGATCGCGCCGCCGCCGCCGGTGACCAGCGCCCGGCCGAGGCCGCTCAAGGCAGTGTCCTTCTCGTGATGGCGTGGCAGGCGCAGGGCATCGGCGGTCTCCGTCGTCGGGATCGGTCGAGCACTCAACGGCGGGCACCCGCGCGATCTTCCGCCGCTCACGAGTCGTGGGAGCGGAAGGCAGGCGGGCGCCCCGGCGTTGCTCTGGCGTGACCGCGCCACGCATCCTCTTCTCGTTCCCCGGCCGGATCGGAACGAGCGGCATCGGTACGACGGCGTGGCATCAGGCCACCGGCCTGGCTCGCCGCGGCGCAGACGTGCACGTGGCGTGCGGCAGCGTCGAGCGCGAGATGCCGGGCGTCCACGTGCTCGTCGAGACCATGCGGGTCGCCGGCCGCAACGTCCCCTACCGAGCGGTCGGCGTCGACCGCGCCATCGCCCACCACGACCGGCGCGTTGCCCGCATGCTGGTCCGCGGCAGGCGCGGATTCGACCTCGTCCATTGCTGGCCCGGAGGCGGCGAGCGCACGCTCCACGCCGCCGCGGCGCGGGACGTTCCCGCGTTTCTCGAGCGGCCCAACGCCCACACCGCCTTCGCGTTCGACGCGGTGGCCCGCGAATGCGAGCGCCTCGGGATGCGCCTCGACCCGTCGAGCCCGCACGCCTTCGACCCCGCGAAGCTGGCCCGCGAGGAGCGCGAGTTCGCCGCTGCGCGGGCACTGCTGTGCCCGTCGGACTTCGTCGCCGCGACGCACGCAGCGCGGGGCGAGCCCGAGATCCGGCTGCTGCGCCACCGCTATGGCTATGACCCACGGCGGTTCTCTCCGTCCGTCCGGCCGGACGGCTCGGCCGGCCTCGCGATCACATTCCTGGGACGGCTCGAGCCGCGCAAGGGCGTGCACCTCGCCCTCGAAGCGTGGCGGCGCTCGGGCCTCGGACGCGCCGGCCGGCTCGTGCTGTGCGGCCGTATGGAGCCTGGGTACCGGGCGGTCCTCGAGCCGCTCCTCGCGCAGCCCGGCGTGGAGGTGCGCGCCCATGTGGCGGACCCCACGGGACTGTTGCGCGCGAGCGACGCCCTTGTGCTCCCGAGCCTCGAGGAGGGCAGCGCGCTGGTGACGTACGAGGCGCGGGCGTGCGGCGCCGTCCTGCTGGTCTCTGATCACACGGGCGCGTGCGCGCGCCACGGGCACGACGCGCTCGTCCACCGCGCCGGCGACGTCGCCGAGCTCACGCGGCACCTGCGCTCGCTCGTCGACGAGCCGGCCCTGCTGCGGACGCTGCGCGCCAACAGCCTGGCGGACATCGGGAACCTCACGTGGGACGCCGCCGCCGACGCGCTGTTGGCGGCCTACGCCGAGGTCCTGCAGCGGCCCGCAAGTCTGCGCGGTCGCTGAGCGTTGGTCACCACGATGCACGACCTCGCGATCATCGTCGTCTCGACCAACGAGGCGCATTGGCTCCGCCCGTGCCTGTCGAGCGTCTTCGAGCACCTCGGCGACATCAGCGCCGACGTGGTCGTCGTCGACAACGACTCGCGCGACGGGACCGCCGACCTCGTCGCCGACGAGTTCCCCGGCGCCCGCGTCGTGTGGTCGGCCAACCACGGGTTCTGCCACGCGAACAACCGCGCGATCATGACCTGCAACGCCCGCTACGTGCTCCTGCTCAACCCCGACACCGAGATCGCCGAGGGCACGTTCGCCGAGCTCGTGCGGATGATGGACGCCCGGCCGACCGTCGGGCTCGCGGGCGTTCGACAGCTCACCGGCGAAGGCGAGCTCGTCGAGACGATCCGCCTCTTCCCCAACGCGCTCCACGCCCTCGGCGACGCGCTGTCGGCCGAGCGGCTGTCGCGCCGGCCGCGGTGGCTCGGCGAACGCGTGACCGACCCGGCCGCCTACGACCGGGAGTACGACTGCGACTGGACGACCGGCGCGTTCATGTTCGTGCGCCGCGAGGCGATCGAGAGCGCCGGGATGCTCGACGAGCGGTTCTTCATGTACTCCGACGAGGCCGACTTCTGCCGCCGGATCAAGACCGCGGGCTGGCAGGTCCGCCACCTGCCCCGGATGACGATCGTCCATCACGCGTTCAAGGACGGCGTCAAGCCGAGCGTCGACTGCCTGATCGCGCATTCGCGGATGAAGTACGCCCGCAAGCACTTCTCCCCCGCGCACCGGACCGCGTTCGGCACCGCGGTCATGCTCCGCCACGCGCTCCGCTCGGTGTACGCCGGGCGCGGCGAGACCGGCCGGTTGAAGCGCTCCGCCAATCGCCGGGTCGTCGCGACCCTGCTCGGCCGCGCCCCGGTCCCGCACGCGGACAGGACCAGTCCCGTCGCGGTGATGACCGCCGACGCCGAGCTGCGCCAGAGCCAGTTGCCGGCGCGCGACGCGGACGCGCACCGGACGCCTCGTCGGCTGCGGTCGAGCGCGCGATGACGCCGAGCACCGCAGACATCCCGCTTCCCGTGCAGGAGACGCTCGCGGCCCCCGCGGGCCTGGACCTGCACGTCGAGCGCCTGCATTCGCCCGGTGACCTCGACCGCGTGCGCGACGCATGGGACGGCTTCGTCGAGGACAGCGGCAGCGACATCTACTTCACCGTCGACTGGCTGCAGGTGTGGTGGGCCCACTACGGACGCGGACGGACGTTCGAGGCGCTGATCGTTCGCGACGGCGACCGGATCGTCGGGGCGCTGCCGTTCGCCGTCCAGCGGCTGTGGGCCGGGCCGGTGCCGGTACGGCTGGCGCGCTTTGCGGGCGCCGACTCGACCTTTGCCGTGCTCACACCCGCCATCGCCGAAGGCTTCGAGGAGCCGGTCCTGGGGGCCGCCCTCGACCGGCTCCTCGGCGACGCCGGATGCCACGCGGTCAGCCTCTGGCCACTGTCGGGCGACACGCCCGCCGCCGCCGCGGCCGAGCGGCTTGCCGCCGACCGATTCCGCCTCGTGCGCTCCGACAGCACCGGCCCGCACATGCTGTTCAGGCTCCCGGAGTCCTTCGAGGACTACCTCGCCGGAATCAACCGGTACTCGCGCCGGGATTACCGCCGATCGTTGCGTCAGCTCGACGAGCGCTGCGAGATCACCCGTCGGACGGTCAGCGGCGACGACGCGGTGTCGTACCTGGATCGCTTCATCGCACTGCACACCGCCCACTGGCAGGCGGAGGGCAAGCTCGGTCACTTCGGCGACTGGCCGGCCAGCGAGGACTTCACGCGCGACCTCATCGCTCGCATGGCGGCGTCGGGGCGGGCTCGGTTCTACGAGATCGCCGGCGACGGCGAGGTGCTCGCGATCGAGCAGTGCTTCATCTTCGGCGACCGGTGCCACTGGCGGCTGGCCGCCCGCGACTCCGACCCCGAGCTCGAGCGGCTCGGCCTCGGTCGGGTGGGGGCGGCGGACCTGCTGCGCCTGATGATCGAGGACGGGCGGAAGATCGTGGAAGCCGGCCCGGGCCACTACGAGTACAAGGCGCGGCTTGGCGCCGAGGAGCTCCCGCTGCGCCGCGTCGTGATCAGCGGCCGGCCGGCGGCATCGCGCGGGCGCAGCGCACTGCTGCTCCACTGGGCCGATCTCCTGAACCTCGTCTACTACCGCGTCTGGTTCCTCAAGATCGCCCCCCGGCTGGGCCGGTCGGGCCGCGCGCTCTGGCGCCCGTGGATCCGGACCCGGGTATGACCGTGGCTCCGCCTGCGGCCGCGGCGCACAAGGCCCCGAGCGCGCATACTGTCGCGCCCTGAGGCCGCTGCTGCTCATCGGTGCGGGCGGGTTCGCGCGCGAGACGCTCGAGCTGGTCGACGCCGTCAATCGCGTCGCCCCGACGTGGAGCGTCGTCGGCCTGCTCGACGACGACGCGGGCCTCCACGGCCGGCGGATCCACGGCGTCGAGGTCATCGGGGCGTCGGCCGCGGTGCACGCGCACCCCGACGCGCTGGTCGCCGCCTGCGTCGCGTCGCCGGACGACCCGCTGCGCCGCCTCGCGCTCGTCGCGCGCTTGGCACTGCCGGCCGAGCGCTATGCGAAGCTCGTGCATCCCGCCGCGGTCGTCCCGGCGTCGGCGTCGATCGGGCCCGGGACGGTCGTGCACGCGGCGACGGTCCTCACCGCGGACGTCGCGCTCGGCGCGCACGTCGCGGTGATGCCGGCCGTCGTGCTCACGCACGACGACACGGTCGGCGACGGCGTGACGTTCGGCGCGGGCGCACGCGTCGCCGGTGGCGTCGTCATCGACCGCGGGGCCTACATCGGCGCCGGCGCACTGGTGCGCGAGCACGTCACGGTGGGCGCGGGCGCCGTCATCGGCATGGGCGCCGTGGTGACGCGGCCGGTTCCGGCCGGCGAGGTGTGGGCGGGCGTGCCGGCGCGGCGAATTCGCTAGACGCCGGTGCGGCGCCACCGGCGCCAGCGCACGCGGCCCTCGAGGTCCGCGACGACCCTGCGGCTCTTCCACGACACGCCGCGGGCGAGGCGCTCCGGCCCCAGGGTCGCGCGCCGCTGCACCGCGCGCCACTTGCGGTGGGCGCGCGCGGCGGGCCAGACGCGCTCGGCGAACGCGAGGTACTCGGCGACGGGCTCGCAGTGCGTGCGCCCGTTCTCGTGGGCGATCCGCGCGTAGTCGAGCGCGGCCAGCGCCAGCGCCCGGGACGCGGTGGCAAAGAGCCTGTCGGCGTCGGCCACGGAGGCGCCCGGCTCGACCAGGGCCGTGCTGAACGCATCGAGCCGGCCTTCGAGATCGCTCACGTGCCCGGCGAAGGTCGTGCGCTGCATGCTTTGGGGGTGGACCCGGTAATAGGCCTGCGCGGGGCCGTTGACGCGGCCGACGTCGGCGACCGCCGCCGCCCGCAGCCACATCTCGAGATCGCCGGAATGGGGCAGCCGCGGGTCGTATCCCCCGATTGCGTGCTGCACGGACGTGCGCATCACCACCTCGGGGTTGTGGATGCAGTTGGCGCCCTTGCGGCAGCGGCGGGCGATCCACTCGGCGCCCGGCCACACGCTCCAGCTGCGCACGTTGGTCGGCACCGGTGGTGGCTCGTCGGCGAACACCACCGGGAACCCGTAGACAAAGCCCAACGACGGCTCGGCCTCAAGCAGGGCCGTCGCGCGCCCGAGCGAGCCCGGCGTGAGCGCGTCGTCGGCCGAGAGCAGGACGACGTAGTCGCCGGTCGCCTGCTCGAGCCCCTCGTTGTAGGTCGCGATGTGACCTCGATTGTGCTCGTGGAGGATCGCGCGGATCCGGTCGTCCCCGGCGGCCAGCTCGCGCACCACGGCGCCCGAGCCGTCGGGCGAGGCGTCGTCGATGACGATGGCATCGACGTCCACCCCGGGCTGGTCGAGCGCGCTGGCGAGCGCGTGCGGAAGGTAGTGGCCGTAGTTGTAACAGGGCACCACGACCGTGACCGTCGGTCGGCGCGGGAGCGGCCTGAGTCGCGGGTGGCGGGTCATGTGACCGCCTCGCCCGGCTGGTCGACGAGGCGCGCCCGCGGCCTGGGCCGCCGCGGCCCCGCGTCCGGCCGCAGGCGCCGCAGCCAGCGGTGGCAGACGGCCAGATAGGTTGCCGCGCCCGCCAGACCGCCGATCGCGAGGGCGAGCAACGGTCGCTGCGCCTGGCCCGCCACGGTGTGCGCCACCCACCAGGTCGGGACGGCGGCAACGGTGGGCAGCCACATCGCCCGCACGACCGTGCGCACCGGCGTGCCCGCCCGGGCGAGCGCGACCGCGTAGGCGGGCAGGACCACGAGGGCGGCCACCGCGACGTGCGACCACCCCGCGCCGGCGATGCCCTTCCAGTGGGTGGCGAGCACGACGGCGGGGATCAGCGCCAGGAACCACACGATCTGCACGTAGAGGACCGACCGCGCGGCTCCGCGCGCCATGAGATAGGTGGCCATCAGGTCGAGGACGACCCGCAGCGCCCCGAAGAGGCCGAGCGCGCCGAGCACCGTCGCCGCCGGGCTCCAGCGCGCGCCGTAGAGCAGCGCCACCAGCGGCTGTGCGAGCGCGGCGAGCAGCACGCCCGCGACGAGCGCGGCCGCCCAGGTCAGCGACAGCGCGGTCGCGAAGCCGCCCTCGGACCCGTCCCGCGTGGTTCGCGAGAAGCCCGCGAGCGACACCGAGCGAACGGCCTGCCCGATCGCGCTCATCGGCCACGAGGAGATGTTGAACGCCAGCACGTAGAGGCCGAGCGCGGTGGTCCCGGCGACGCGCGCGATTGCGACGTTGTCGATGTTCAGCAGCGCCCACGAGAGGAGGTTCGCGGTCCCGAGCGGGATGCCGAAGGCCAGAGCGCGCCGCGCGATCCGACGGTCGGCCGCGAACTGCGGGCGCATGCGCGCGAGCAGGAACTGGGCCGTCGTGGCGGCGCTCTGCGCCGCCACCCGCCCGATCGCGAGCGCCATCGGGCCCATGCCCAGCAGGATGAGCGCGACCGTGACGCTGGTCGACGTGGCGAAGTCCACGACCGAGCTCCCGAAGAGCCTGCGCTGCTGGAAGTCGCGTTGCAGGGCGGCATACGGGACCACGCCCGCGCTGCTCAGCACCAGTGTCCACGAGAGCACGGCGATCACGCCCGACGCGTCGGGCGCCCCCATCAGCCGGGCGACCGGGCCCGCGGTCACCGTCATCGCGGCGGCGAGCACCACGCCGTTGGCGAGGCTCAGGCTCGCGACGGTCGGCCCATCGCGCTCGGGGTCCTCGGCGCGCACCAGATAGGCGCTCATCCCGAGGTCGACGAGCGTGACGAGCACCGATTGGACCGTGAGAGCGATCGCGTAGACGCCGAAGTCCGCCGGAGCGAGCAGCCGCGCCAGGACGATGCCGACCACGAGGCTCCCGAGCCGCAGCGCCAGGCTGTTGAGACTGCTCCAGAGCAGGCCGCGGCGCACATCGGCCGCGATGCCGTCTGTCGGCTCGGCGCTCATGCGATCGAGAGAAGGGTCGTTGTGCGGCGACTCGGCACTCGGTCAAGCAACGGCCCGGCGCTTGGCGGC
>Ga0068861_100002269_pt1 | contig 12489 bp, 14 predicted proteins | sample KBSSwiS42_FD_66593 | JGI IMG/M metagenome (GOLD analysis project Ga0068861, IMG submission 66593) | Switchgrass rhizosphere microbial communities from Kellogg Biological Station, Michigan, USA - KBS Switchgrass S4-2 | ecosystem: Host-associated > Plants > Roots > Rhizosphere > Soil ...
TCGCGTGCAGCACGAGCTGGACGATGGAGAAATCCTGGTTCATCGATGGAGGGCGAGGCGGATGTCGTTGGGGATTCGGCAGGGGCGGAAAGTTCCGAGCTCGACGCAGCCGATGCGGATAGTGCCATCGGCCAGCAATTCACCGGCTCGACGCGCCTCCTGCGCGATCTCGAGGCTGGCCTGGCCGAAGTGGACGACGTCGACGCTGACGTCGATGACGTCGTCGAGGCGCGCAGGGCGACGATACCTGAGCCGCGTCTCGCTGACGACGAAGGCGATTTTCGCGTCCGTGCGCAGGGCCTCCTGGCCGAAGCCGACGCTGCGCAGCCACTCGGTGCGCGCGCGCTCGAAGAACTTGAGGTAGTTGGCGTAGAAGACGATGCCGGCGGCGTCGGTGTCTTCCCAGTAGATGCGCATCGTCGCGCTGAAGTGGACGGCCTTCTCCTGCTTCATCGCAACGACTCGCCGCGCGCGGCCGTGCTGCCCCGCGCCTCAGGGCTGCAGTTTCTTGTAGAGGGGGCCCCAGACCGGATGGCCGGCCTCGGACTTGTCGAGGGCGAAGGTGCGATCGGCCTGGCGCGCGAGCTTGAACTCCGTTTCGCACTCGCCGAGGCGGCCGGCCGCGCACTGGATGAAGGCGAGCCGCTTGTGCGCCTCCGCGCGGTCTCGCGGCGAGACCAGGCCGACAGCGAGCGCTTCGCGGAAGAGACGGTCGGCAGAGTCGTATTGAGCGTCGTCATAGGCCTTCATTCCGGCCAGCAGGGCTCGCTCCGCCGGCCGGGCGCTGACATCGAGCAGGCCGAGCGGCGGCGCCACCTGCATGCAACCGGCGATCAGCGCGGCGGCCAATGCTAGCGCGAGCCGCAGAGGCGACCTCACGAACCGAACCTGTGACGCACGGAGATCGTCTGCCCGGCGGTCACGTTGACCGACACCGAGTGCGGCGCGTAGTCCCCGTTGCGGATCACGATCTGGTGGCGACCCTCGGCGAGGGTGAGCTCGGTGATCGGCGGCGCCGCCCCCGACGATGCGCCGTCGACTTCGACGAGTCCCCACGGGCTGATCGCGATCCTGACCGTGCCGGTCGCGGGCGCGACGAGCCGAGCGGCGGCTGCGACGCGCGCCTCGTTCTCTCTCGCGTCGCGTTCGCGCGCTTCGCGCGCTTTCTTGTCCTTTGCAGACTCGCGCGGCGGCGTCCCCGGCGCGGGCGGCGCGGGCGCTGCGGTCGGTTTGACGATCGCGGCCGGCAGCGTCACTGCGCCCGTCATCGGGGACGCTGGCGTCGGCGCCTTTAGCGTGTTCGGCGAAGTCGTCGCCGCAGTCGGCTCCTGCTGTGGACCGTTCGTCGGCGTGGGGACGCCGAGAGACGCCACGATGGTCGCCTCGGTGGCGGCTGTCATCGGCGTCGGCTCGGCGGGCGTGCCGCCGGCGTTCACGACGGCCGCGGCCGGCACCCGCGGCGTCGACATCCGCGCAGCGACGTCGGTGGCGGCGGTGGCGTCGGGGCTGGTAGGGGCGGTCGGGCGAGTCGAGCGCGCTTCGCTCGCAGTCGCCCCAGCGTCGACGAGCGCCGGCGCCGCCGGCATGAGCACGAACCACGTCGCGACCGCAGCGGTCACGGCGGCGACGCCGGCGGCGACGGCGGTGCCGAGCACGACGCGGCTGCGCGGGGCCGGCGGTGCCGTGAACGGCGCGGTCTTTTCGCCGTCGGCGCTGACGGGGTTCTCGTCGAGCCACTGGCGCAGCTCGCGCGCGAACGACCGCGCCGAGCGGAAGCGGTGCTCGGGATCCTTGGCCATCGCGCGCGCGGCGATCGCCGCGAGCGCCTTCGGCACCGCCGGGTCGACCTTGTTCGCCAGCGGCGGCTCGTGATTCAGCACGGCGTCGCGGATCTGCGCCAGCGACTCACCGCGGAACGGCTTGACGTCGGTGAGGAGCTCGTAGAGGACGACACCGAGCGAGAACACGTCGGCGCGCCGGTCCGAGACTTCGCGCCGCACCTGCTCGGGCGCCATGTAGTACGGCGAGCCCGCGCCGGAGTGCGGGTCGTTGCTGTCCTGTTGATGGGCGACGCGGGCGATCCCGAAGTCGAGCACGCGCGGCTGGGTCCGGCCGACCATGAAGATGTTGGCCGGCTTGATGTCGCGATGGATGACGCCTTTCGAATGCGCGAACGCGAGCGCGTCGGCGACGCGGCGGATGATCAGCGCGGCCTGGGCCGGCGTTGCGCGCCAGCCTTCCTGGCGCAACTGGCGCAGGTCGCGGCCCTTGAGCAGCTCCATCGCGATGTAGGCGCGCTCGTCGCTGATGCCGGCGTCGAAGACCGTGACGATGTGCGGATGGCTGAGGCCTCCGGCCGCGCGCGCTTCGTTCAGGAACAGCGCGTTGAACGACTCGCGCTCTTCCTCGGCGACCTTGACGTTGAGCGTCTTGACGGCGATCAGGCGCGAGAGGAGCGGATCGTGCGCCGCGAACACCGTGCCGAGGCCACCTTCGCCGAGCTGGTACTTGAGCGCGTATCGGCCGATGTGGCCGATCGTCGGAATCGCGCGATCGGCCGGCGTCGCGACCAGGCCGCTGAACGGAACCGGCGTCGTCACCGCCACCGTGGGAGGGTCTGAATCGCTCCACAGGCCGACGCCGGGAAGGGTGGGCGCGGGGGCGGGCTCGGAGTCGGCGGGAGGCACGGGCGGCGGGGGCGAACTGCTCACGTTGCCAGCTTAAGTGAGCCCACGGTCTGAGCCCCGTGAAAAACGCTCGTCGGCCTACGTTCGTAACACAAGCTCACCAATGAACGCGACCGTGTCACGCCCCTGCCGCGCCGGCGCCACAGCGGCGCCGACGAGCGGCTCCGACGCCTCAGCCGCGCCCTGCGCGGGCGGCCTCGACCTCGGTGCGGCGCAGCTCGGCCGCGGCCTTGTCGAGGACGCCGTTGACGTACTTGTGGCCGTCGGTGCCGCCGAAGCTTTTCGCGAGCTCGACCGCTTCGTTGATCGCGACCTTGTACGGCACCTCGATCGAGCGCATCAGCTCGAACGTGCCGATCATCAGCGCGGCGTGCTCCACCGGCGAGAGCAGCTCGGCCTTGCGGTCGATGTGGGCGGCGATCCGAGCGTCGATCGCCGCCGCTTCGCGGATGACGCCGTGCAGGAGCAGGTCGAAGTAGGCGAGGTCGCACTTGTCGAAGCCGTCCTGCTCGCGCACGTGCGCATCGACGACGCCGGCATCGGCGCCGCCGAGGAGCCACTCGTAGAGCCCTTGCAATGCGAACTCGCGCGACTTGCGGCGCGCCGATTTCGGCGCCGCGCGGCGCATGTCCGCGCGAGGGCGCGCGCCGCCCGTCGCTCCTTCGCCGGTGCTCACGAGAGCTCGTCGAGCAGGTTGGCCATCTCGACCGCGACGCGGGCGGCGTCGCGGCCTTTCTCGTCGGCGCGAGCTTGCGCCTGCGCCGGCGTGTCGCAGGTGAGGATCGCGTTGGCGATCGCCAGGCCATGGTCGATGCCGACGCGCGTGACCGCCGCCGCGCTCTCGTTGGCGACCAGCTCGAAGTGATACGTCTCGCCGCGGATGACGCAGCCGATCGCGACCAGCGCGTCGTGGTCGTCGGCGTCGGCGAGGGCGTTCAGGGCGGCACCGATCTCGAGCGCGCCGGGGACGGTGATGTGGGTGATGTCGCCCGGCGCGACGCCGAGCGCGATCAGCTCGGCGCTGCAGGCGCGCGCGATGACGTCGGTGAGCTCGGCGTTGAAGCGCGCCTGGACGATGCCGATGCGCAGGTCGCGGCCGTCAAGCCGCGCCGGCTCGCCGCGCTCAGCGTTGCGCATGCACGACCGGCGTCGGCGCGACGACCGGCTCGTCGGCGAGGTAGCCGGTCACCTCGAGGCCATAGCCGAGCAGGCTAGGCATGCGGCGCGGGCTGCCCAGCAGCTTCATGCGGCCGACGCCGAGATCGCGCAGGATCTGCGCGCCGATGCCGTAGGTGCGCAGGTCCATCGGCAGCGACGGCTGGCGCGCGCCGCGGCTGCGCGCCAGCGCCCGCGGCATGAGCGCTGCGGCGTCTTCGCCGCAATTGAGCAGCACCGCAGCGCCTCGCTCGCCGCGCTGCAGCGCCGCGAGCGCGCGCGGCAGCGGCCACGAGTGATCGCCGGGGCCGGCGTCGAGCAGGTCGAGCACCGAGAGCGGCTCGTGCACGCGCACCAGCACCTCGTCGCTCGCCGACCAGCGGCCGTGCGTCAGGGCGAGGTGCATGCCGCCGGTGCGATCGCGGTAGGCGGTGCAGGTGAACTCGCCCTGCTGCGTCAGCATCTTGCGACTGCCGCTGCGCTCGATCAGCGATTCGTTGCGGCTGCGGTGCTCGATCAGGCTGGCGATGGTGCCGATCTTGAGGCCGTGCTGGGCGGCGAAGCCGATCAGGTCGGGCAGGCGCGCCATCGTGCCGTCGTCGTTCATCACTTCGCAGATCACCGCCGCCGGCGTCAGGCCGGCCATGGCGGCGAGATCGCAGCCGGCTTCGGTGTGGCCGGCGCGCATGAGGACGCCGCCGTCCTGCGCCTGCAGCGGGAAGATGTGGCCGGGCTGGACCAGGTCGCTCGCCTTCGCGTCCTTGCGCACCGCCGCCTGCACGGTGCGGGCGCGGTCGGCCGCCGAGATGCCGGTCGTGACGCCGGTCGCGGCCTCGATCGAGACCGTGAACGCGGTGCCGTGCTGGGCGCCGTTCTTGGCGGTCATCGGCGGCAGCTGCAGGCGCTCGCAGCGCTCGCGCGTCAGCGTCAGGCAGATCAGGCCGCGCGCGTGCCGGGCCATGAAATTGATCGCTTCGGGCGTGACGCGATCGGCGGCGAGGATCAGGTCGCCTTCGTTCTCGCGGTCTTCCTCGTCGACCAGGATGACCATCCGGCCGGCGGCTAGCTCGGCGACGAGCTCGGGAATCGGTGCGATCGACATGGTTGAAATTGTAGGTGGCGGGGCAGGCGCGTGCGCCGGGAAGGTCAGGCCGATCGCGCCGCGAGCATCCGCTCGACGTAGCGCGCGATCGTGTCGACCTCGAGATTGACGCGGCGGCCGACGGCGAGGCCGCGCAAGGTGGTGTGCTCGACGGTGTGCGGGATCAGGTTGACGCTGAAGGTGCACGCGGCGACGCCGTCGGCGATCCGGTTGACGGTCAGGCTGACGCCGTCGACCGCGATCGATCCCTTCAGCGCGAGGTAGCGCGCCAGGACGTTCGGCGCGGCGACCTCGAGCAGCCACGACTCGCCGGCGCGCTCGAAGCGCGTGACGGTGCCGACGCCGTCGACGTGGCCGCTGACCAGGTGGCCGTCGAGCCGGTCGCCGGCGCGCAAGGCCTTCTCCAGATTGACTTCGCCGGCGGCGCCGAGGCCGCTCGTCGCCGCCAGGCTTTCGGCCGAGACCTCGACCTGGAAGCGACGGTGCGCAGCGTCGATCGAGACGATGGTCATGCAGGCGCCGGCGAGCGCGATGCTGTCGCCGATGGCGGAGTTGCCGAGCCAGCCGGCGGGTGCCTCGATCGTCAGCGCGTTGCCGAACGACGCGTCGGCGCCGAGGGCCTGCACGGCGACGATCTGGCCGATGCCGCTGACGATGCCGGTGAACATGCGCCGATTGTCCCCGCCCTGGCGAGGCGGCGTCGTCGCCCATGCGTCAGCGGCGCGGGTCGTCAGGCCGGGCTCAGGCCGGCAGCCGCGGCCGCAGCAGCAGCCGCAGGTCGGCGCCGACGCGCTCGACGCTCGTGAACGCGAAGCCGAGGGCCTCCTCGAGGCGCGCGATCGGCGCGAGCGACGCCAGGCCGCGGCCGCTGCCGAGCAGGCGCGGCGCGACGTAGACCAGCAGCTCGTCGACGAGGCCGGCGGCGAGCAGCGACGCATTGAGCTTCTCGCCGGCTTCGGCATGGAGCTCGTTGACGCCGCGCCGAGCCAGGTCGCCGAGCATCGCAGCAAGGTCGACCTTACCGGTCGGGTTGGGCAGCAGCACGATCTCGGCGCCCTGGTCCTCGAGCGCCTGCCGGCGCCCGGCGTCGTCGACCGCGGCGTAGACGAGCACGGATCCGGGCGGCGCGAGGATGCGCGCGCCCGGCGGCGTCTCGAGGCGCGAATCGACGACCACGCGCACCGGCTGGCGCGCGCTGGCGACCAGGCGAACGTCGAGCCGCGGGTCGTCCTCGCGAACCGTGCCGACGCCGGTCAGGACCGCGCTCGCGCGCTTGCGCCAGGCGTGGCCGTCGGTGCGCGCCGCTTCGCTGGTGATCCACTGGCTGGTGCCGTCGGCGAGCGCCGTGCGCCCGTCGAGCGAGACCGCCGCCTTGAGGCGAAGCCACGGGCGGCCGCGTTCCATGCGCGAGACGAAGCCGATGTTCAGCTCGCGCGACTCCGTGCCGCCTCCGTCCCACTCGACGGCGATGCCGGCGGCTTCGAGCCGCGCCGCGCCGCGGCCGGAGACGAGCGGGTTGGGGTCGCGCAGGGCGATCACGACGCGCGCCACGCCGGCGGCGACGAGCGCGTCGGCGCACGGCGGCGTGCGGCCGTGGTGCGAGCACGGCTCGAGGGTGACGTAGACGGTCGCGCCGCGAACGTCGACCCCGCGCGCCGCGGCGTCGCGCAGCGCCATCGCCTCGGCGTGCGCTCCGCCCGCTTCCTGCGTGTGGCCGCGGCCGGCGAGCCGGCCGTTGGCGCCGACGATGACGCAGCCGACGCGCGGATTCGGGTCCGACAGCCCCACCGCGTGCGCGGCGAGCGCGAGCGCTTCGCGCATGGTCCCGGACGTGTCGCTGGGAAGAGTCGCGGACATCGGTGGCGTGGTCGTGATGGTCTCGCTCAAGGCTGATACGGCTCGGTGCGCGGCTCGCCCGGACAACGCTCGCCGCCGCCGACGACCAGGAAGTTGCGCCCGAGCAGCGCGGCGCCGACGTCGACGTCTTCGCCGGCAGCCGCGATGTTCGCATCGATCGCGACGGTCGGGGCCGCCACGTAGCGGCAGACTCGACTCTCGTTGCCGGCGGCGCCGATCGTCCAGCCGTCGCCGCGCAGCACGACGCGGCCCGACCAGCGGCCGTCGGCGCGCGGCGTGACGATGCAATGCCAGGCCAGGAAGCGATCCCCCGTCTCGGCCCAGGCGGCGAGCCCGGCGTCGGCAGCGGTCGCGTCGGCAGCGACGTCGTCGAGGCGAACGCTGGCGTCGACGAGATAGCGCACCGTCTGCCTCGCTTCGCTGAAGCATGCCGCCGGCGCGGCGTAGTCGCCGTCGCGAAGCGTGATGGTGACCGCGGTCGGCAGCGGCACCTCGTTCGCGGCGGCGGGATCGGGCGGGGTCGACGACGAGAAGCGAATCGTTCCGGCGACGAGGAGCCAGCGTCCGGTGCTGCAGCCCGAGAGCGCCGCGGCCGAGAGATCGCGCGTGGCAAGCGCGGCGGCGATGCCGTCGCACCGGCCGACGATGGCGCCGCTGCGGTCTTCGAACACCAGCGCGCTCGCTCCGCGCTCGCTCGGCTTCCAGGCGCTGCGACCGTCGTCGAGTCTTCGCGCGGTGAGCGGTACGCCGGGTGCGCGTTCGAAGGCGCCGCGGGTTGCGCTCGCGACTGCGCCGGTCGCGAGCGCGAGCGAGCCGGCGTAGGTCGGCGCGACGCCCGCGATGAACGAGTGCAGCAGCACCTCCCGCTCGTTGCCGCCGCGGTCGCGCCAGCGCACGGCAACGCGCGTCGACTTCGTCGCGCCGAAAGCGAGATCGTCGATGAGGCGCTCGATCCGGTAGTCGGCGTGCGCGCCCGGCGACGATGCCGCAGTCACCGAGGCGTCGGCAGTGACGACGTCGCTGAAGCTGCGTTGTCCGGGCGCGCCGGCGAGCGCGGCGAAAGACCGCATGTCTTCGCTCGCTGCCTGGCCGAAGCGAATCGCCTCCGATCGCTCGCGCGCAACGTCGCCGGCAAGGCGGAGCTGGCTCTGCAGGTGGGCGGCCGCGGTCGTGCCGAGGGCGAAGACGAAGAACGCGACGAGCGATTCGACCAGGCTGACGCCGCGCTGGCGTCGGCGTCGCGAGATCGCGCTCAGATGCGGGGAGCTCGTCATTGAAAATCCTTCCAGCTGCCGTTGACGCGAACGAAGCTGCCGTTGCCGGCAGCGAGCCGCGCCAGCACGGCCGCGTCGCGATGCAGGTCGACGGCGCCGTTGCCGCGGTAGGCGCCGGCGACGACCGCGCCGCGGACGAACGCTCCACCCGGCGTCGTGTCGTTCCATTCGAGCGAGGCGGCGTGGACGACGCCGTGCAGCTCGACGTCGCCGGCCAGGTGCAGTGCGCCGGTGGCGACGAGGACGACCGGGTCGTCGGCACTGCCGAAGATGGCCGGTCCCGAGATCGTCGCATCGCCTTCGATGACGAGAAGTCGCGCGCCGGCGGCGATCGCCGCGCCGAGCCTGCCGGCGCAGTCCAGGGCGCAACCCACCCGGCGCGCCGCCGGCTGCGCCGCCCAGGCCGCCGACCCCATGCCGAAGGTGCGTGCGAAGAAGCGGTCGGCGGAGAGCGCGCGCAGGGTGGCGTCGTTGCTTGCGAGCGAAGCGCCCGCTGGCGCGCCGATGCGAAGTGCAGAACCGCCGATGCGGCCGCCCGCGCGAATCGCGAGGGCACCGACCGCGGCGTCGACGTTGTGGACGCCGAGCGAGGCGGCACCGACATCGACGTCACCGTGGACCGTCAGTGCCGCGGCAGGCGCGGCGCGCAGCGCCGGCAGCATCGCCCACGCGGCTTCGAGCCTCGCCGTCGCTTCGTTGGCCGCATCGACGCTCGCCGCGCAGATCGCGCCGGCACCGTTGCGCGTGCAGCCGGTCGCCCGCACGCGAACGACGTCGCGCCGGGTCGACGCGGCGAGCTCGACGACGAACGCCGGCGCCATGGCGCTGCCGACGGACGCGGGCAGCGCCGGCCGGCCACCGGCCGGGCAGCGGCAGGCCCAGCCGTCGGCACCGCGCACGCAGGCCGCTTGCAACGGCATCGGCGTGGCGCCGTTCATCCAGGTGCGCGGTGCGATGTCGCCCGAGGGAACGGCGATCCGGACCATGCGCTCGCGAAACGAGAGTGCCGCAGCGTCGGCGCTCGGCCGGCAATCGGCGCCGATGCGCGCCGGGTCGTTGATGCGGGCGAGCGCCCAGTCGAGGCCGGCCTCGGCGTCTTCGAAGGCGCTCGCCGCGCGCAGCTCGTTGGCCGATCGCTGTTCTTCGACGACGACGTTGCGATGCGCGACGGCGACCGCCAGGACCATCGCGAAGCAGAGCATGACGGTGACGAAGAGCGCGGCGACGCCGCGCTGGCCGACGCGCGAGCAAGGCGAGCGAGCGATCGTGCGGATGGGCGCGCCGTGCGACATGGCGGTCATGCCTCGCAGCTGCCGACGACGACGTCGTTGCGGACGCGAACGACGCTGCGCAGCTCGCGCGTCACCAGCGCGTCGGCCGCCGAGCGGCCGGCGACGCCGATCGCGTAGCTGCGTATCTGCTGGCGCGGCGGGCAGGTCGTGCTGCCGGCGCTGCACGGCTTCGTGCAGAACGTCGCGAGGTCGGCCTCGTCGACGCGCGGGACGACGCTGAACGAGGTGACGACGACCGTTCCCGGATCGCTGAGCGCTTGCCAGTTGCGCGCGCCGAGCTGCACCTCGATCGCACCGTTGTGAAGGCGAAATCCGAACCGCTCGTTGTCGTCGACGCCGACGGCATCGCCCGCGTCGGTCGAGAAGCTGAGCGCGACGACGGTCGCCGCACCGCCTGCCGCCGTGATCTCGGCATGGGGATTGACCGTGATCGTTTCGTCGCCGCGACGCACTCCCGACGCGGCCGCCGCCCAGTGGCGGCGCGGCGCAGGTCGCGCGAGACGAGCTCGGCGGCGCCGCGCAGGTCCTGCATCAGGCGGGCCTCGAGCTGCACGCGTCGGGCTGCTCCTTGATGTGCCGCGACAACGCTGCCGGCGGCCGCGACGACGATGAGGCCGACCGCTGCGCCGACGAGCAGCTCGACCAGCGAAATTCCGAGCTGTCGACGCTGTGTCATCACCGGCTCCAGCAGGCGCGGTTGGCGTCGGCGGGGTTGGCGGTGGTCGCGTCGCTGCCCGAGGCGTAAGTCAGCGTGGCGTCGACGAGGGCGAGGCGGAGGTGACGGCACCTCGCGTCGCGTGCCTGGCCGGCGACGGCGGAGGCGAGCAGCTCGAAGCCGGCGGCGTCGCTCGAGACGACCGCGATCCGGTAATGACCCGCCGGCGACGTCGGCCGCACGCCGGCGCCGGCGAGGCTGCCGTAGCTGGCGTTGTTGGCGCGAAAGCGCTCCTGCGCGAGCTGCGCCTGCAGGAGGGCGACGAGCGCGTCGGTGCGGCGCGCCCGCATCACCTGGCCTTCGAGGCTCGGGTAGGCGATGCTCGAGAGCACGGCGGCGATGCCGACCGTGATCATCGTCTCGATCAGGGTGAAGCCGGCGTTGCGGCGATCGCGTCGGCGCGATCGCGAGCGAGAGGAACGAAGGGTCGGGTTCATCAGGTTCCTTCCGGAGAGTCAGCAAGGCGAATAGCCGGGGACGGCGCCGCCAGGCGAGCACGAACGCACCCGGCCGACGACGTTGACGACGTGATGGACTGCGCTGCCGCGCGCGCCGACGAGGCGCAGCGTGCCGGTCGGCGTGCTCGTGCCGTGCAGCGGATCGAAGACGATCGAGGCGACGTTGCCGGCAACGCTCACCCTCTCGCGATTCGCGAGAACGACGCCCTTGACCGCGCGTGCGCCGGCGCCGCACACTGCGCCGGCGTCGTCGCTGCAGCGGCAGTCAGCCGACGCGCCGCTGTGGACGATCCAGCAGCTCGCGCCCGCGCCGGTGAGGAGGCTGAGGCGAAGCGGCTGGTTGCGGGCGATCGCCTCGCTGCGCGCGAACTGGATGTCGGCGGCGAGGCGCGCTGCCGCGCTGTCGAGCCGGCGCGCGTCGATGATGGCGGTGAACGACGGTGCAGCCGCGGCGGCGACGATCGCCGTGATCGCGACGACGATCGCGAGCTCGAGCAGCGTCAGTCCGTGCTGCCGGCGTTTGCCGGTACCCTGTGCTGCATGCGTCGTTGCCATGCCGAGCACTGTAGGAACGCAGCGCCTCGAACGCGATCCCTCGGGAGGGGAAACGCCGGGGGTCCGCCGGGTGGGGTCCCCCGGGGGAACTTCAGATGTCGCGGATCAGCTGCCGGAACTCGTTGACGTCCTCGAAGCTGCGATACACCGACGCGAACCGGACGTACGCGACCTTGTCGATCCGCTTCAGCTCGCGCATGACGAGCTCGCCCAGCTTGGCCGAGAGCACTTCCTTGGTGCCGCTGTTGAGCAGCTTGTCCTGGATTCGCTCGATCGCGGCGTCGATCTGCTCGACGCTCACCGGTCGCTTGCGCAAGGCGAGCGTCATCGAGGCGCGCACCTTGGCCGGATCGAACTCGGCGCGCCTGCCGTCCTTCTTCACCACCGACGGCAGTGCGATCTCGGCGTGCTCGTAGGTGGTGAAGCGCTTGTCGCAGCTTTGGCAGCGCCGGCGCCGGCGCACGACATCGCCTTCGTCCGAGTCGCGCGTCTCGACGACCTGGGTGTCTTCATGCGAGCAGAACGGACAACGCATAGATGACCCTTGAAGAGGTCGCAGCGCGAGCCGCTGCCTTGCTACCTGTAGACCGGAAAGTCTCTCGTCAGCGTCGCGACCTTGGCGCGCACCGCCGCGATGTTCGCCTCGTCGTTGGGGCGATCGAGCACGTCGGCGATCAGGTGCGCGGTCTGGCGCGCTTCGCTCGCGCCGAAGCCGCGCGTCGTCAGCGCCGGCGTTCCCAGGCGGATGCCGCTCGTGACCATCGGCTTTTGCGGGTCGTTCGGGATGCCGTTCTTGTTGCACGTCATGTGCGCGGCCTGCAGCACCGCCTCGGCCTCCTTGCCGGTGATCCCCTTCGGCCTGAGGTCGACGAGCATGACGTGGCTCTCGGTGCGGCCGCTGACGATGCGCAGGCCGCGCTCGGTGAGCGTGTCGGCGAGGACGACGGCGTTCTTCGCGACCTGCTGCTGGTAGGTCTTGAACTCGGGCGCGAGCGCCTCCTGGAACGCGACCGCCTTGGCGGCGATCACGTGCATCAGCGGCCCGCCCTGGATGCCGGGGAAGATCGCGCTGTTGATCTTCTTCGCGATCGCCTCGTCGTTCATGAGGACGATGCCGCCGCGCGGCCCGCGCAGGCTCTTGTGCGTCGTCGACGTGACGACGTGGGCATGCGGCAGCGGGTTCGGATAGATGCCGGCGGCGATCAGCCCGGCATAGTGCGCCATGTCGACCATGAACCAGGCGCCGACGTCCTTGGCGACCTGCGCGAAGCGCGCGAAGTCGATCTTCAGGCTGTACGCCGAGGCCCCGGCGATGATGAGCTTGGGCTTGGTTTCGTGGGCCAGCCGCTCCATCGCGTCGTAGTCGATCTCCTCGGCCGCGGTGAGCCCGTAGC